>Ga0153929_1000905_pt1 | contig 10801 bp, 13 predicted proteins | sample TSNJ013MetaG_FD_104689 | JGI IMG/M metagenome (GOLD analysis project Ga0153929, IMG submission 104689) | Attine ant fungus gardens microbial communities from New Jersey, USA - TSNJ013 MetaG | ecosystem: Host-associated > Fungi > Mycelium > Unclassified | place: USA: New Jersey, Wharton State...
GTGCGACGGGGATGGGCTCCGCCCCCTGCGTTCGACATGGCTGACTGGCTCCGTTAATCTAAACGCGCTCATCATGCTTTGGAAAAGTCAGCATCGGGAAACGGTCGGGCCGAGCCGCTTACGGAGGTCGGCAGGCGGATGTTGCAGCAGCGGTGATGCGTGAGGTCCTGCGGTTCGACCGGGATGCCGTGGTCAGCGAGGTAGGCCGGGCATCCGACGACCGCCCTTCGTAGATCAGGGCCGATGCGCAGGGCGATCATATTCCGGGCGATCTGTTCCCCCAGCCGGACGCCGGCGTCGTACTGTTCGGTGACGATGTCTGTGAGAGCGGGTTCGATCGACACCTCAACCTTGATGTCGGGATAGCGCGTATTCAGCCGAAGCAAGGCGGGCCACAACACCGTCTTAACGGCATGCCGGCCGGCGGTGAGCCGGAGCGATCCCGAGGGCAATTCGCGCAGCTCCCTGAGCGCATTGAGCTGAGCCTCAATCTCGCCCAGAGCGGGGCGAAGCGTGCTCAAGAGCTGCTCGCCCGCAGGCGTGGGCATCAAGCTGCGGGTGGTGCGCGTGAGTAGACGCAGCTTCAGGCGCTCTTCCAGCCGGCGAACCGACTGGCTTAAGGCTGACTGCGACTTCCCAAGCTTGGCCGCCGCCCGCGTAAAGCCGCGGGCCTCAGCGACAGCGGCGAAGATCGCGAGGTCGCTCAGTTCGTCGTTCAGCATTCATAATGCCTCACTAATAAGTTCATGCGCGATTATCACTCTAGTCAACTGAACGCTACCACCCTATCGTCACCACATCACCGACGGTCAGCGCCGCTGACCCGGTTCGATAGGAGTTGCAACATGCGCATGAGAAAGCTGGGCGCCCTGGAGGTGTCCGAACTCGGCTTTGGGATCCTGAGCTTTGCTTCGACCTACGGCCAAGCGCCGGAAAAGGCCGAGAGCATCCGCGTCATTCGCGGCGCCCACGACCTCGGCGTCACCCTGTTTGATACTGCCGAGGTCTACGGTCCCTGGACCAACGAAGCCCTGCTCGGGGAAGCGCTGGCGGCCGTCCGCAACGAGGTCGTGATCGCCACCAAGTTCGGCTTTGACATTGATCCTACGACGGGCGAACGCCGCGGGCTCAACAGCCAGCCGGAGCACATCAAGCGCGTAACGGACGCGATGTTGCGACGCCTCGGCACGGACCACATCGATCTTCTCTACCAGCACCGCGTCGATCCAAACGTCCCCATCGAGGACGTCGCCGGCGCGGTGAAGGACCTGATCGCGGCCGGCAAGGTGCGGCACTTCGGTCTTTCAGAAGCGGCGCCTGACACCATCCGCCGCGCCCATGCCGTCCAGCCTGTCACCGCGATCCAAAGCGAATACTCGCTGTGGACCCGCGACCCAGAGCCGGAGGTATTGCCTCTCTGCGAGGAACTGGGCATAGGCTTCGTGCCCTGGGGCCCGCTCGGGACCGGCTACCTGACCGGCAAGGTTGCGAGTACGTCGAGCTTCGGCGTGAACGATTTCCGCGCGGGATCCCCGCGCTTCACTCCCGAGGCGATGGAGGCCAACCAGGCTGTGGTCGAGGCGATTGAAGAGCTCGCCGCGGCCAAGGGCGCCACGGCCGCGCAGGTGGCGCTCGCCTGGCTCCTCGCAAGAGGGCCCAGCATCGTGCCGATCTTCGGCACGCGCCGCCTGGACCGCGTGACGGAAAACCTCAGCGCGGCCGAGGTGAGCCTTTCCAACGAGGACATGGCCGCTATCGATTCGCGCCTGGCCCGGATCGAGGTCACTGGCGAGCGGCTACCGCCCGCTGTCCTCAAACTGTCCGACCGCTAGACTAGGAATGTGTGATGTGGTGGGGCGTTCGATCCTCTCCCTTTCCGGTAGACCGTCACTTCTGCGGTCATCGTGCTTGCAGTTGCGCGAGTCCTCGCGAGCAGTCTCCCAAAGGCAGCGAGCAGCGCCGGTAGGATATTGGGGCGGTTAATACGAGTGGTCAATCGCGCTAAGCAATTGAGTTAATTGAAACGGCGACGGCCTGCAAAGTCGCTTTGGACAGTCGGTCCATCGGCTGACATGGATGCGAACGCGATCGGCCGCGACAGGCAGAGCCCGGCCAATTTGAGTCATTCGACATCAGCGCCAAGATTGTCCACAACCAAACGCGGATACCGCAAATTGCATGCAAAAACCCTGAGAGACCGATTTGCCCAGGTATTCCATGTCAGGGTTTTACGGAAATTTCGACTCGCTTCCGATATGCCCAAAGACGCGACATTGGACCCGGGACAGTAGGTTGACGCGGGAGACGACCGCAGGGTCCGACGGCAGTAGCCATGCTAATCTGATATTTCGGAAGGTCGAGGAATAGCAATTTCTGAAAACCGATTGAGGGAGCAATGATGAGTAATCATTCGGTGGCACCCGACGTTGTGGCTTTGCGCCCTTTTGTGCCGGCAAAAGATTTTGATATCAGCGTGAGATTTTATACGGACCTGGGCTTTACCTCGTTTCAGCTTGGCGACGGGCTCGCCTCCATGCACCTCGGCCCGTTCGCCTTTCTGCTCCAAAAATTTGACGTTGACGGTTTCGCTAGCAATTCTATGATGCATTTGCTGGTGAATGACGTCGACGCGTGGTGGGCGCGCATCGACGCCCTTGATCTCGCCGGGCGTTATGGCGTCGAAGCCCCGCGCGCCCCGGAACTCTAACCACGGGGCCTCAGCGTCACTTATGTCTTCGACCCTTCGGGTGTGCTGTGGCACGTTGCCGAAGATCGGTCCCGCTAAATGGTCACCTGGCGACTGCGGCAAGCGCTGGGTCGCCGGCGCGGATCGGTCAGCCCCTGATTCGTGGCTCCGCACGGTCGGGATGACGGGGGCAAGGCACTACTAAAGGACATCATTGGGTGGCAGGATTTCCTGAAGATACGAAAGGCAGCTGGCAGCGCAAAGCCCTTCGGATGACTGGATCAGGTCGGGTGTGCGGTCCGCGACTGACGGCTTCGGAGAATCGCGAATGTCGCTTCAGGGTCGTGTGTCGCCGATCGCGGACGGGGGCTACCAGACGCAGTCGTTCTGCCGACGGACACAAACAATGGGTCTGATGTAGGCTCTTGACCTTGACCTAGCCCAATGGCGACGTCCAACATTTTCGTGGAGCGTACGTTTGAGCGAACTTTCCACTGCCGAAAGCTACCTGCATGACTTTCATCAACGCGTCGTCGGCTCCACGACAGCCGCTTTCGCCTCACTACCCACCACGACGAACGGCGTAACGCATAGGTCTTCGTACGATCTTCTAGCGTCGTTAATTCCAGCCGGACCCAAGCCGGTCCGCGTTCTCGATGTTGGGTGTGGTGACGGACATCTTCTTGGATTGCTTGCCGAACGGAAGCAGCCCGGATTACGACTGATTGGTGTGGATATGAGTCAGGGTGAACTCGATGCTGCGAAATTATTGCTTCCCGTTGACGTTATTCTTTTGAGGGAGCGAGCTCAGCATCTATCCATAAAAAACGACACCATTGACTTCGCGCTTAGTCACATGGCTCTCATGCTGATGGATGATATTGAGCTTGTATTCTCGGAAATCCGTCGCGTCTTGAATTGCGCCGGCATGATTGCCTTCGTCGTTGGTCGCTCGTTTCTATTGGGTCCGATCAATCAAGCGTATTTGGACACGCTGCGGCCGATCGCGCGACGAGAGGGAGCGGCGCTTCAATTCGGTGATTCGAGGATGCAAAGTGAAGACGGTTGGAAGGCGTTGATGTCGGCGTCGTTCTCCGACATTAGATGTGCAAATGTTGACGTGAGATGGCGCCCAACGCCAAGTGAGCTATGGGAGTCGTTAGCAACAACTTATGACGTGGATCGGCTATCGCTCACTGGTCAAGATGAACTCCGTGATCGATTTTTCGCCACCCTTGTTAATCTGCAAGAGGGTGATGGACGGGTCAGCACCGGATGGGGACAAAGATTGTTTACGGCGAGGTCCGCGTGATCAAAGAGAGCGGGTCGAACCTCCTTCAAACGGCCGCTTTCGGGAAACGTGGCTGCCCCTTGTGGGTCGTCCTGAGCCGGTCATCGTCGGGCTCAGTGCGGCCAACTTCGGACGTTCGATACCGATGTTTAGATCGTTGACCATCGGCAATCAGCCGGTCGTTCACGAGTTGGCAATCTGCGATCCGCGTCCGCTTATGAATGCGTTAGAAACGCTTGGTGCTAACGCTCATTTCAACCGCGACCTCTCCGTTAAACGCTACTTCGGATCGGTGAAGCGCGGCTGTCGCAACCCACTTTGTTGCTCCCGCTTTGCAAACGCCTCGCGTGCGGCCCGCATCGCGGGCCGGTGCTCCACGGCCCAGCTGTGGAGTGACCGTAGTGGCACGATCAGCGACCTTCCGAGGTCCGTCAGTTCATAGTCCACACGCGGTGGAATGGTCGGATACATCGTCCGGCTGACCAGGCCATCTTGCTCCAGACCTTTCAGGGTAAGCGTGAGCATGCGCTGTGAAATGCCTTCGATCACGCGCGCAATCTGGTTGTATCGCATCGGTCCGTTCGACAGTGTGCCGACGACCATCACCGTCCATTTGTCGCCGATGCGGGCGAGCGTAGGGAGCACTGCCCGACACCCCTCGTGGGAATCCGAGGTCTGGGTGGCGCGAACAGGAATGTTCGTATCAGACAAAGAAGTGCCTCCTTGTGCGAACTTTTTCAGCCTCTATCATAGCGTAACGAACAAATTGTTCCTTACTGTGGGGACGAGATGGCACGGGCGACCCCTGTGCTGCCCGATCCTCATATCCCGGAGAAGAAATTTGAAACTCTTGCACATTGATTCGAGTATCTCAGGCGCCGAGTCTGTTAGTCGCCAACTGTCGGCCAATATCGTGACCCGCTTCAAGGAGACCTTGCCGGGTCTCGGGGTCAGCTATCGTGATCTGGCAGCCGACCCTGTGCCACATCAGTCACCGGCCACCCGGTTCGCCAAACTGAAAGCACTATACGAGGCTGGCGCGCTGGACGACAAGATTGGGGAAGTGGTAGCTGCCGCCATGCGGGGTGGTGCGCCGGTCGATGCTTCGGCGCAGGATGAGGTTGCGGAAACTAACGCGGCCCTCGACGAGTTCCTTGCCGCCGATATCGTTGTCATTGGCGCCCCGATGTACAACTTCGGCATTCCGAGCCAACTGAAGGCCTGGATCGACTGCTTGGCCGCGCCGGGCAAGACCTTCAGCTACACCGCGACGGGTGTGGAAGGCCTCGCCGGCAGTAAGAGGGTGATCGTTGCGTCCTCGCGTGGCGGGTTCTACTCCGCGCCGTCGCCGATGGCCTTCATGGATCACCAGGAGACGTTCTTGACGAGCTTTTTCGGTTTCATCGGCGTCACCGACATTACGTTTGTCCGTGCCGAAGGGGTCAACCAAGGCCCTGAGCAACGGCAGCGCGCGCTCGAGTCTGCGTTGGCTGAAATCGCCGTCCTGAAGGCAGCTTGAAAGTAGAGAGATGGCCCGTCCTTTGCCGATTGGGTGTCCGCTTCGGGGAAGCCTGAACGTCTCGTCAGGGTCGACTACGGGAGTTCAATGATTCGAGCTGCGAGACGCGTTGTCGGCCACCAGTGAACATCCGGGTTCGGCCAGAGGGACTGACATTCGACCCTGCGGCCGAAATCGATGACAATGCGTACAAGGTATTCGTCTATCGCTGGAGTAAACGAAGTGCTTGTCTATATTTTTCGGGGACCCGGTCGTGTGTTCGGCGTTACGGCAGACGCCACAGGGACGAATCTGCCGGCAAAGTTCGCGCCTTGGGTTTCATTTAAGTCAGTGGAACTAAGCCGGGACAGACCGAACCCGGGAGTTGACCCGGGAGAGTGTCTGGACGACATCGAGAAGCATGGATTCCACATCACCGATGCTCACGTTCGGATTACGGAACAGGTAGTTTGATGCCGTTTTGTGCATACATACTCTCTCGATACGACAGCCGTCAACGCGCAAGCACGCCTCCGGTCTGGCCAATATCGGTGGCCCCTATTGGCTCGGCCTGAGCCTGTTGTCATCCGAGTCCTTGCCGCCAGTTTCGGTGGTTCGACCACGTGGCTTGAATCGGCGACAATCGCGCGAAGCACCTAAGAAACCTTCCAACGCGAATGACCATGGATACTCGAGATAGCGCCGCCGAACCTGCCTGGATGCCTGCGGCGATTACCGAACGCGGCATAAGACGCTTCCCGGTTGGCGAAACGAATCCACGGATATCACACTCTGCAGCAGAAACAAGGAGAGAGTTGGTTCCGTGATTGCCACGTCGTCCTGCGTGTCTTTCGAGCGCATCGCTGAGGGCCACGGCTCAGGTCGCCAAATGCAGGCCGGTCCACAGGGGCGTCGGGATCGGTAGGGTCTAATCTCTACGAGCCTGCGCACGTTCCTTTAGAGAACGAAGCCATTCTTCGTGCGACGTAAGAAGCCGGTCGCGCGTGCGCGCACGCAGAAAGAAAAGAAACAAGCCGGTCTGTGACTCTTCTGTGATGACGCGACAGCCGAGCGGACTCGGCTCGATGTACCAAGCGTGTGAGCCGCTCGTTCCAGCGGGCCCCTTCGCCGACCAAACGAGCATTCGATGCGGTTCGAACGTGACGATTTCAGGCTCAAAATAAAAGCCTAGCGTCTTAAATCGAAACTTCGATTCGGGGTTCAATCGCGAGCCTCCGCGGAGCATGGAGACGTCCGAGCAATGCTTGTACCACTGCGGCCACGCAACGCAATCGACGAGCTGCGACCAAACCGTTTCAGGAGAAGCCGCAATATCGACGATATTTTGCGCGAACACCGTCGCCGACGCGGGTGCGTGCTCGGCGGGCCAAGTGATACGCGGGTCTGGAGTTTGTGTGGGCTTCGTCAAACTGTCCTCCGAACGTTGAAACATACTAATGCGCGAAGGCCCGCGCTGGCTGCCGTGATGGTCATGCGCTGCCGCGCGGCAGGCCTAAAACACGATCGTCGGTCAGTGTTCGTCAGTGTATTTCTTTACCCAACCGGCAAATGTTAGTAGCTGCGGATATTCTTGCCGCACCTGGGCAATGTTTGCTTTGAAGCCCTTTTCGCGAATCCAGGTGAACATGTCCAAGAATTCCTTCGGCATCATCTTCTTGGCCAGAAAGGCGGGAATCGGCGCCACCCAAGGCTTGTGCCCGGTGACGGTCTTGAAGGTCGTGAGTATCTCGCCGACGCTCAACTCGTCCCCGGCGAGCGGGATAACGCGTCCGGCGTAGCGCTCTGGATCTTCGAGCGCGCGCGCGGCAAACCAACCGATGTCGTAGGTGGCCACGAATTGGACGCGGTGTGAAAGTCCAAGGTTCGCTCTGAACATTCCGAGGAACATTCCGCGCTGCATCGCTGGAGCGCCAAACGCATCCATGAAACCGACCGGACGCAGAATCGTCGCCGGGAGTTTTAGATCACGGATGTGTTGCTCAATCGCCCGTTTGCTCTCGTAGTGGCCGAGGCCGCTTTTCCGCTCGACCCCTTCCGCCGATGAGTAGACGAGATGAGGGCTGCCCGATGCCTTTACCGCATCGGCAAACCGCTTCCCGTGTAGCTCCTCCGCCGCGGTTCCACCCTTTTCCGTCCATTGCTGCACCGAAAACGCAGCGGAGACGCCCGCCAACGCCGTCCTAAGCGAAGCCTCGTCGTCGAAGTCACCCTTGACTACCTCCACGCCACGCGCGGCCAAGCTCTTGGCCTTCGGCGATTCCAGGTTCCGCGTCAGAACCCTCACGCGAACCTTTTTCGCCGCCAGCAAATGAGTGACAGTCGCACCGCCCTGACCGCCGGTTCCACCAGTAACAAGCACCACGTTTTCATTAGACATCGATTTCATACCTTCTTGAATGTACTGAGGGAAGCGTGCCTGAACACCGCAAGAGATCTCCGATCAGAAGACTGAAGACGGTGACCGGCCAGGCGCCTACCTATACGAATCTCCACTTGTCGCCACGAGCGACATGCCCACCTGGTCTGGCCTTACGACAGGGTCGCTCGCCAACAATTCCGATTGAAACTTCTTGAACGATGGAAGGCCGGTGACGACTGCAGACGGATCGTCTTGTGAGGTCACCAGGTGAAGAAAGGTTCGCCCGTCCTCTTCAAGGAATACCCGATAGGAAAGGCTAGGCACCGCAGCCGCCGCCAGCGCTGCGATGAACTCATCAAGGTTTTGCCTGTTCTGCGCAACGTACTCCGGCTTCACCTTGTATCGATGGCGTGTGATTATCATTTTGTTATCCTAAAAATTTAGGTTTGAGGTGGCAAGCGAGGCACAGACGTGGACGTACAGCGCCTCTGCCTCGTTAGTCTCGGATTGCCGTGCAGGAAAACGATGGGATCGCATTCACCCACGTCAACATAGCTCATCTCGGTGCCGAGGACTACTACACGATTTCTTGGATGTGGATCGGAGGCTGTCATGTTTGACTCCTGTCAAGAGGGTTCGGCGATCTTCAAAGAAAGCGCGCGGCCGCCATGGCTGCCATCGAGCCCCGCGATCTGGTAAACTACCTTGACGACAGAAGGTAAAGTACTTTGACTATATAGTCAAGTATCTTGATTATATTTTAATCTGTGACGACATAGGCGCTCGTGAGTAATTCAAAGGAAGAAAAGGAAGACAACTTTGCACCGGCCCTGGCTGCCGCCGGCCGCGCCTTGACCGCCACCATGATGGCCAAGGTTGCTAGTTGTGGGTTCAACGACGTGACGCCCGCCTTCTCGAGCCTCATGCCGCTGCTGGATGCGACCGGCGCCCGTCCCAGCACCCTGGCGCAGCGAGCCGGAATCACCAAACAGGCTATGAGTCAGCTGGTTCGGGAACTAGAAACACGCGGCTATGTCGAGCAGGTACCTGACTCAACCGACACACGCGCCAAGATCGTGCGCTTGACGAAGCGCGGGGTTGCCTTACACGCCGCGTCTGCGGAGGTGAGACTGGAACTGCAGTCCGTTGCTCTCGCGAAGCTTGGCAAATCGAGAGTATTGCGGTTGCGGCGGGATCTCCTGGAGCTTGCCGCCGCTCTTGAGGAAATGCGCACGCGCTGAAAACGTGAGGTGGGTTCCGATACCGCCGCAGGGAGTGGGGGCGCATGCGCATCGCGGCCCTCCCGCTGCTGCTCAGCCGCAAACCGATCAACGAGCCGATCATCGTGCACGGACCATTCGTGATGAATACAGATGCCGAAGTCGTCGAAGCCATCGCGGACTTGAATAGCGATAAATTCGGTGAGATTGCTCATTAAGCTAGCGTCGATAGCCTGTCTGGCGCGGTGGCGAAGACACCGCGCCGCGGTATACGCATGATCTCGGCGACTCTGCGGTGGCTACTCTGCAAAAACTTACTCTACAAGATAGTGCACCGTACGCTGTTTCGCATAATCTGAACGACTGCTTTGCGGAAAGTCCGGTGGCCGCAACGGGTCGGGCACACCCTGTCGCTGGCCGGCGAAGCTCGACCAGCAAGAACCGGTAACGAACGGGCGTCGAGCGCCTGAAATCAGTTTGATACCGGCCGCTCGGCAATGGATGCGTCGGACGCGGTGCGCAGCCTCTTTCGCATGCATGAGGCCGTCGACGGACACAGCGCCGCGAATTGCCTGCATAACCGCACTTCGCCGGGGACGTCTTCGCGGCTCACTCGCTCGTAACCGGCTCGCTCGAAAAATCGCTCTGCCGTCGTTGTCAGTAGCCAAACATCTTGTCGCCCGCAGGAGCGTGCGTTGTCTTCGAGGCGTGCCACCAGTGCACGTGCGATTCCTGTTCCACGCGCCTCCCGCGCGACAGCAAGTGATCTCAACAGCACGCTAGAGCCGAGCTGTTCAAGTCCGCCAATGCCAATAACCGATCCGCTTGCACTTTCAGCAACCAGAAATCCTTCGATGAGCGCGCTCGAAACATCTTCTACCGGCAAGTTATTCGCGCGTAAAAGGCTTTCGATCTCGCACAGGTCGGCCTCATTGGCTATTCGTATTTGCATGGCGGCATACTCACTCGAAATTGACTTGGCGGCCGCCGCGCTTTTTCTCGGAGGCGAGACGGGTCGCCAGGACGAACGCAACGGCTGAAACCAGCGACACCAGCAACACGGTCCATTCGACAGGGAGATAATTTCCGCCCACCGTCCAGATCGCAGCGGCGGAAATCGGTGCAATGCCCTTGGCAATATTCGACGGCATCGAGAGCAGTCCGCTCACAGCGCCATACCCCTCTGTCCACATCACATCCTGCACAATTGTCCCGCGCAGGATCGTCATCATGCCGTTGGCGCCGCCGTAGACGACCGCAAACAGGATAAGTAACGCCGGCGACGTGCCGGCGCACATCAGAACGATGACCGAAGCCGGGAAGGCAATCGTAATCACCATACCCACGATCGACGGCCGCAGGGTACGGCCTATGGTGAACCACAGCACGCGCGCCAGAACCTGTGCCGGGCCGATAACAGCCATCGTCGTCAGGATCAGTGCCGGCGACACACGCCGCTCCATCATCAGTGGTACGAGATGGAACGTGAGCGCGGCGAATGTCGCGTAGTAGGCTGTGAAGCACACTGCGAGCGCCCAAAATGTTGGCGTGCGCAGTGCGCGCTGTGTAGCCGTTGCATTGACAGCTTTCTGCGTCGCCTTGTAATTTGATTCGTCATCGCGCGGCGCATCTCGGCCGATGGCGAAAATGTGCAGCGGCAAGCAGATCGCCAGATTGAACGCGGCCAGCACGAGCAATGCACCCCGCCAACCGCACCATTCGATAA
>Ga0153929_1000908_pt1 | contig 10780 bp, 10 predicted proteins | sample TSNJ013MetaG_FD_104689 | JGI IMG/M metagenome (GOLD analysis project Ga0153929, IMG submission 104689) | Attine ant fungus gardens microbial communities from New Jersey, USA - TSNJ013 MetaG | ecosystem: Host-associated > Fungi > Mycelium > Unclassified | place: USA: New Jersey, Wharton State...
CAGTAAAAGATGCTCGACCGTAATGAACTCGTGCCGCGCCTGACGTGCTTCCATAAACGCCATGTGCAGACTGACTTCCAGTTCCTGGGCAATCATGCTTCCTCCATCACACACTGCAGCGGATGACCCGCTTGCCTCGCGTGGCTAACGACTTGCTCAACTTTGGTCGACGCGATGTCCCGCGTATAGACCCCACAAACTCCCCTGCCTTCGCGATGAACCTTCAGCATGATTTGCGTCGCAGTCTCACGATCTTTATTGAAATGTTCCTGCACGACGAACACGACGAATTCCATCGGCGTGAAGTCGTCATTCAGCAGCACCACTTTGTACATGGACGGCTGTTTCAGCTTTTGCTCCTGCCGCTCCAGTACGGTGCCATCCTGCTTGTTGGGATTGATCGCCATACGCCCATTCTAAACAACTCGGACAGGCTCGCCATCTCGCCAAAACTCCGTTCGCCGTGAGAACCGAACGGGGCCGCCGCACACTTCGCGCAACCTGTCGCTTGCTGAATTCCGCCAGCCTTTGTGACACAGGCCAGCCCTCTTGAAACATTGTTGAATCCAGTATCGCACAGCTCTCAAAAAAACGAATTGTCCATGCGGACGCGGCCGGCCTTGGGCGCTAAATTGGGCGCTCTGCCGCTGCGGCTGAATGAGTGACCCAGTTGTTCGAATCACTCGTGCGACTGACTTCTGCAACCCGCTGCGGCTATGGGTGGCAGCCGCCTGTTGCGTGTACTGCTCATGTGCGTCGATTATGCGACTTTTCAAGATGGAGTGCTTGTGCGGCGGGATACGCGCAAAGCGGGAAAAACCCTTGAAATGAGTTCTTTACAACGTCTTCAGCACCATCTCAAAATTTTCTTGACACTTGATTTAAGAGATTAAACAATCAATTTGGCACTTTTTTCCGACGTGGTTCAGGTGAAGAAAGGCCGCGGTGAGCTTGTGAGGAGGGGGCGTTTCACATTGTGGGTCGCCAAGCTTTTCGAGCGTGCTCGTGGTAGCGACGAGAGTAAGAGGGGAAGTGATGTCAACTGGTACGGTCAAATGGTTCAACGACGCGAAAGGCTACGGATTCATCACGCCCGATGAAGGCGGCGAGGATCTGTTTGCACATTTCTCGGCGATACAGATGAATGGTTTCAAGACACTCAAGGAAGGCCAGAAGGTCAGCTTTGAGATCGTCCAGGGACCCAAGGGCAAACAGGCATCGAACATCCAGGAATCTGCCTGACCGTTCGATAGCTCACTGTCCTCGAAACCCGGCCGCGTGCCGTAAAACCGTTCAGATAAGTGCTTTGGTTATCCGGCGGTTCGATGGAACGGCGGGATTCAACGGTCCGAACGCATCGCGCTCGGGCCGTTTTTCATTGAGGCGCGGCTGAAGCTGTTTAGCACTGCGCGAGAAACATCGGCGAGCCCGCCGAGGAGTCCGGCTTACTTATTGAAAGAAAATGTCTGCTGAAAGCGGGCTGGGCTGATGGGTGGGAGATTGCCGGCGTTTGCGCTGAGCGAATGCGTCATTTATTGGTGAGGTGCCGATTCTCCCGATGCCATCTGTCTAAAATCAAAAGCTGAAAAAAATTGAAGGTGGCCCCGAGAGGATCCGTTACACGTGTTCGTGTTCCGGTCGAACCTTCCGCGGGCGACCGCCTTTCTTGCCATTTTCCCGGGACGACGCGGCCTTCGCGTCCGACTTGACCGAACCGGCGCGGCTCGCCAACTGCTTCATCCAGACCTTTGAACCGTAAATGCCCTCGAACAGCGCAGGCGCGTACAAGTCCACGTCGAGGTTAGGAAAGTGCAAGCCCCAGCCCGTCGGGGAAATCTCGATTACTTTCAGGTCCGCGTCGGTTGCACCACCGAGACCCTGAATCAGGGCAACCGGGACGGCCAGCGTCACGCCGTTGTCGAAATCGACCTCTATTTTGGCGATGGAGCGACGGTAGCGCGCTGCGACTGCGCACGGCCCGATCGCCTCCCCCGCCTTTCGCGCCGCCGCGATGGACTCATTTGTAATTGCCATGAATATCTCTCTAGGCTCCGCACAGGGTGGATAAGGACAGCACAATCAGTTTCGCCACGCGGCGGATACTGGTGTTCGAAACATTCCCTTTGATATTGCGTACATCAAGAGGGCCATCCGGGCAATTCAGATCAAACACAATCTCGAATCCTGCTCCTTGCACATGAACGTGTGCAGGCCTATGGTCCGCCGGGTAGATCACTACTTTGAGGCCGTTCAGCGTAAGGACAGTGGGCATCGGAAGATCATAAACCTAACAGATAGGTTTTTCAAATCCCAAGCGCATCACCACCACGCAATTGCGCTGCGCTTCGTTCGCAGTGCTCAAGTCGCGAGGGTGACTTACGCCGTCAGGATTGCGCCAATGCCGGGTGCACAGAAAAAAACCCCGGCGAGTCAAACTCAACCGGGGTTCCAGAGCCTTCCTGATATTGCGTGATACGAACTTACATGTTTTCGATCAGCACCTGCCCGAAGCCCGAGCATGAAACCTGCGTCGCCCCTTCCATCAAACGCGCGAAGTCATACGTCACGCGCTTTTTCAGAATAGACGCTTCCATCGCCTTGATGATGACGTCGGCCGCTTCGGTCCAGCCGAGGTGGCGCAGCATCATTTCCGCCGACAGGATTTCCGAACCCGGATTCACGTAATCCTTGCCCGCATATTTCGGCGCAGTGCCGTGCGTGGCTTCGAACATGGCTACCGAATCCGACATGTTCGCGCCCGGCGCAATGCCAATACCGCCAACCTGAGCCGCAAGCGCGTCCGACACATAATCGCCGTTCAGGTTCAGCGTCGCGATCACGTCGTACTCAGCCGGGCGCAGCAGGATCTGCTGCAGGAACGCATCCGCGATAACGTCCTTGAGCACAATATCTCCGCCCTTCGGGCTCTTGATCTTCATCCACGGGCCGCCGTCGATGAGTTCCGCACCGAACTCCTTCTGCGCCAGCGCATAGCCGAAATCACGGAACGCACCTTCCGTGTATTTCATGATGTTGCCCTTGTGCACGAGCGTGACGGTGTTGCGATTGTGGTCGATGGCGTACTGGATCGCCTTGCGAACCAGGCGCTCCGTGCCTTCACGCGACACCGGCTTGATCCCGATACCCGACGTGTCCGGGAAACGGATCTTCGTCACGCCCATTTCTTCGCGCAGGAACTTGATGACCTTCTTCGCCTCTTCCGACTCGGCCGCCCATTCGATACCGGCGTAGATGTCTTCCGAGTTCTCGCGGAAGATGACCATGTTGACCTTTTCCGGCTCCCGCACCGGTGAAGGCACGCCCTTGAAATACTGCACCGGGCGCAGGCAGACATACAGGTCGAGTTGCTGGCGCAGCGCGACGTTCAGCGAACGGATGCCGCCGCCGACCGGCGTGGTGAGCGGCCCTTTGATAGAGACGACATATTCCTTCAGTACGTCCAGCGTTTCATCCGGCAGCCACACGTCCGGGCCATAGACCTTGGTGGCCTTCTCGCCCGCGAAGATTTCCATCCAGTGGATCTTCTTCTTGCCTGAATAGGCTTTTTCCACCGCTGCGTCGACGACCTTGATCATCACCGGCGTGATGTCCACACCCGTCCCATCACCTTCGATAAAAGGGATGATCGGCTGGTCGGAAACGTTGAGCGAGTAATCCGCATTAACGGTGATCTTGTCACCGCCCGTCGGAACCTTGATGTGCTGATACGGCATGGTCGACTCCAAAGATGGCTGGGCTAGCTAACTACAGAAATGCGCAGAATGCGTTCGGAAATTCGGCGAAAAGGCGGGCGAGCGAACGGTGGTCGGGGCTGCCAGCGCCAATGCCGGCGCGGCGCCCAAGGCAACCAGAAGGCTATTCTAGCCCACCGAGTGGAGAGCCTGCCCGGCACCCGTTTCGTTGCATTGCAGCAAAACGTAGCCTGTGAGCGCGGTCCGGACATGGCCTGCCGGCGCCGTGGCTGCGATCGGCATTCGCCGGATTCATGTCTTATGTCTTATATAAGACCAAGGACTTGATGTTTCGGATTATGCATTAATATCGCGCCATCCGCCATAGCCGGATTCCCGCGCGGCTCCTGGGCGCTACCTTGTTTTCCTATCGATTTTCCCACCATGCCGTTGCTTGCCCTCAACAAACCGTTCGGCACGATCTGTCAATTTTCGCCGCACGAAAAGCACCCTTCGCTCGGCGTTTGGGTGAAGACGCCCGGCGTTTATCCGGCCGGCCGCCTGGACACAGACAGCGAAGGCCTGCTGCTCCTCACCGACGACGGCGCGCTTCAGGCACGTATCGCCGAGCCACGTCACAAGCTGGTCAAACGGTATTGGGCACAAGTGGATGGCGCTCCCGATGCAGCCGCCCTCGAGCGTCTGGCCGCGGGTGTCGACCTCGGGGATTTCGTGACGCAGCCGTGCGGCGTGAAACGGGTGGAACCGGTGGAACAGGTCGAGCAACTATGGCCGCGCAACCCGCCCATTCGGTACCGCGCCGCTATTCCGACCACCTGGATCGAACTGTCGATCACCGAAGGGCGTAATCGGCAGGTGCGTCGAATGACCGCAGCAGTCGGGTTCCCAACGCTGCGACTCGTGCGCGTGGGTATCGGCGCACTCGATATCTTCACGCTCGGATTAGCGCCGGGTGCATCGATCAATCTGGCGCCACGCGCGCCATGGAACGGCATCGTCTGAAACGCGCAAGTCTCCCCGAAATCAAAACATTACAAATTCATTTCGCTTTCCAAACAATCGCTATTGCACGATCGCAAAAAAACACGTCAACGGACTCCCCGCATGCAGCGTTATTCGCAGCAGATGCCTTAAACCCGCCATCCGGCATTAGCGAAGAACCTCAACACACAGCTTGTACGCGAAGGCTTTATGTAAGGTTCAAGCGCTCGCAGCGGGATCGAAGTTTTGTTCGAATCCCCTGTCAACCAAAAGGTGGATGGCTCGTTTACCGACATGACTCCATCGACCGGGTCACAAGGTTAAATCAAACTAAAGCTGAGGATTCACAACATGAACAAACTGATCGCTGCTCTCGTCGCTGGCCTGTTCGCAACGGCTGCATTCGCACAAGCTTCGGCCCCGGAAGCATCGGCTCCTGCAGCTGCTTCGACCGCTCACAAGGCGTCGCACAAGAAGTCGACGACGCATAAGAAGGCTACGCACAAGAAGGCAGCTTCGGCTGCTGCTGCTTCGGCCGCGTCGGAGTAAGTTGGTAATAGATCGCGGTAACGCGACGCTACAACCAAGCAGTGCTGCCGCGAAAGCGGCATTGAAAGGCAGACACCCGCAACGGTTTCTGCCTTTTTCTTTGGGTCTCTGGATGAGTCTGGATATTTGCGCAGGGTGCATCCGCCACGCGCTTTTTGTCGGCGTGCGCGCGCTCAAGTAACATGCGCCAGTTCTTCACCGATTCTTCAGCTAACCGGCTTCATCTCATCAGGAGTTTCGCCGTGCGTCTTTCAGGGCTCTCGCGCCGTTCGGTTTCATCGTTTGATCTTGGTCGGCTGGTGCGCCGCGCACTTGTTGCACTCGCCGTTCCGCTCGTCTCGTTGATTGCAGTCGCGCCGCTGGCCGCACATGCTCAACCACTGGCCGCAGAAGCAGGACAAATGCCGCCGGGTGCAAAACAACCCGCCGACTTCCCGCACACCAAACTTACCGCAGGCATGTATGTGATCGACGCCGCCGTTGCAGCGAACGACGCCGATCGCGAACAAGGCCTGATGTATCGCACGAAACTCGAGCCCAACGAAGGCATGCTGTTCGTCTTCAATGAAACGGCCGTGCATTGTTTCTGGATGAAAAACACCCTGATCCCGCTGTCGATCGCGTTCATGCGCGCGGACGGGACGGTCACGGATATCGACGAAATGCAGGCTGAGACGGAAAACAACCACTGCCCGCGTAACAATGGCGTGTACGCGCTGGAAATGAGCAAGGGCTGGTTTGCGTCGAAAGGGATTCAGCCGGGCATGCAGATCAAGGGGCTGCCTGCACCGCAATAACATGTGCCCCGAGCGGGGTAGTTAGCGTCTCACGCCCCCGTTCACCGGCGCCAGCCGTTCCATTCGTGCCCGAAGCCGGCCGCCCGCTTTTTGCGCGCGCCGGCTTTTTGCTTGGTTTCTGCTTATACGCTGCACAGGACACAACGCGGGACAGCGCCCGGAATACGATCCGCGCGTCATCAAAGATTCATCTTTTGCCGCGAGCTGGCAAGAATCCTGCAAAGACCCTGTCGACGCGCTATCCTAATAAACCAGCGAAGCGGCCGCCAAGCACGAGAAAGCTTCGCTCCGGAGCTGCCGGCCGGGCCATTGCGCCCGGTTCGGGCTACCAGGCTCCAACCAATCAACAGGAGGTTCAAGTGCCCCGCAAGACTCCCATCGACCGCTATCGGAATATTGGTATCAGCGCTCATATCGATGCCGGCAAGACCACCACCACCGAACGCATTCTTTTCTACACCGGTGTGAATCACAAAATTGGTGAGGTTCACAACGGCGCGGCCACGATGGACTGGATGGAGCAGGAGCAGGAGCGCGGCATCACGATCACCTCCGCCGCCACCACGGCCTTCTGGAAAGGCATGGCCGGGAATTATCCGGAGCACCGGATCAACATCATCGATACCCCGGGACACGTCGACTTCACCATCGAAGTGGAACGCTCCATGCGCGTGCTCGATGGCGCCTGCATGGTCTATGACTCGGTGGGCGGCGTTCAGCCGCAATCCGAAACGGTCTGGCGCCAGGCCAACAAATACAAAGTGCCGCGCATTGCGTTCGTCAACAAGATGGACCGCGTGGGCGCCGACTTTTTCCGCGTGCAACGCCAGATTGGCGAGCGCCTGAAAGGCGTCGCCGTGCCCATGCAGATTCCCGTGGGTGCCGAAGAGCACTTCCAGGGCGTGGTCGACCTGGTCAAGATGAAAGCGATCATCTGGGACGAAGCCAGCCAGGGCGTGCTGTTCGAATACCAGGAAATCCCCGCGAATCTGCTCGCCACCGCCGAAGAATGGCGCGAGAAGATGATCGAGGCCGCGGCGGACGCGAATGAATCGCTGATGGACAAGTACATCGGCGGTGAAACGATCAGCGAAGACGAAATCAAGGAAGCCATCCGGGCGCGCACGCTCAGGAGCGAGATCGTCCCCATGTTCTGCGGCAGCGCGTTCAAGAATAAGGGCGTGCAGGCCATGCTGGATGCGGTGATCGACTATCTGCCGTCGCCGGCCGACGTGCCCGCGATCATGGGGGTGGACGAATACGACAAACACGCGGAACGTCATCCGACCGATGAAGACCCGTTCTCCGCGCTCGCGTTCAAGATCATGACGGACCCGTTTGTCGGCCAGTTGATCTTCTTCCGGGTGTATTCGGGCGTGGTCAATTCCGGCGATACGGTCTACAACGCGATCAAGGAAAAGAAGGAACGGCTTGGCCGGATTCTCCAGATGCACGCGAACGAGCGTCAGGAAATCAAGGAAGTGCGCGCCGGCGATATTGCCGCGGCCGTGGGCCTGAAGGAAGCGACCACCGGTGACACGCTGTGCGATCCGGCTCATCCGATCATCCTCGAACGCATGATCTTCCCGGAGCCGGTGATCTCCCAGGCCGTCGAGCCGAAGACGAAACCCGACCAGGAAAAGATGGGTATTGCGTTGAACCGGCTGGCGCAGGAAGATCCGTCGTTCCGCGTGCAGACCGACGAGGAATCCGGCCAGACGATCATTTCCGGCATGGGCGAGTTGCACCTGGAAATTCTGGTGGACCGCATGCGGCGCGAGTTCGGCGTCGAAGCGACGGTCGGCAAACCGCAGGTGGCTTATCGCGAGACGATCCGTATTCCGGTCGAGGATATTGAAGGCAAGTTCGTCAAGCAGTCGGGCGGGCGCGGTCAATACGGTCACGTGGTGCTGAAACTGGAACCGCAGAAGCCGGGCGTCGGTTACGAATTCGTCGATGCCATCAAGGGCGGCGTCGTGCCGCGCGAATACATTCCGGCGGTCGACAAGGGTATTCAGGAAACGCTGAAGGCCGGCGTGCTGGCGGGGTATCCGGTGGTGGACGTGAAGGTGACGCTGACCTTCGGTTCGTACCACGACGTGGACTCGAACGAAAACGCGTTCCGCATGGCTGGATCGATGGCGTTCAAGGACGGCATGAGGAAAGCCAAGCCGGTGCTGCTCGAACCGATGATGGCCGTGGAAGTGGAAACGCCTGAGGATTTCATGGGCAACGTGATGGGCGATTTGTCCTCACGCCGCGGGATCGTGCAGGGCATGGAGGACATCGCGGGCGGCGGCGGCAAGATCGTGCGCGCCGAGGTGCCGCTGGCTGAAATGTTCGGCTACTCGACCACGTTGCGCTCACTCACCCAAGGCCGCGCCACGTACACGATGGAGTTCAAGCACTACGCAGAGACGCCGAACAACGTTGCGGAAGCCATCGTGAATTCGAAGGTCAAGTAGACGCTGTCCGGCTCGCCAAGCCAGGTTGGACGATTGAATGAAGTCCGTTGTTGCCTCCCGGCGGCAACGGACTTTTTGCTTTTTGCGAGCGTAATTGTGGCGTAGATTGACTGCAGCTTTTCAATGGATAGGCGGAGACGAAGACAATGAGCGACGAACCCCGGCACGAGCACGACCATGAGCACACCGACTGGCGCGAGAACGGCGTCAAGGTGATCAAGGGCGATCAACTCGATACCAACACCGCGCAGACGCCCGGCATGAATCGCGCGGCGGCGATCAACGCGGCGCGCGTCGGCGCGCAGAAGATCTGGGCAGGTACGGTCACGATCCATCCGAACGCAAAGACCGGCGCGCATCATCATGGCGCGCTGGAAAGCGTGATCTACGTCGTACGCGGACAGGCGCGCATGAAGTGGGGCAATCATCTGGAATTTACCGCTGAAGCCGGACCGGGTGATTTCATCTTCGTGCCGCCGTATGTGCCGCATCAGGAGATCAATGCGCGCACCGACGAACCGCTGGAATGCGTACTCGTGCGCAGCGACAACGAGGCGGTGGTGGTGAATCTGAATATCGATGCGGTGGAGGAGCCCGAGGAAGTGTTTTGGGTCGATCCGATTCATAAGCATCCGCATCAGCATTGAAAGCGACGGCGTGACCCAAACCCCATGGCGCGGAACTTCCTACCGCCCTCCCGACGCCGTGTCCGCCCACTTTCAGCAAGCTTTTCCGTAACGTCGCGCTCGTCCGACAGCCGCGCAATTAATTGGTCCGCGAAGCGCGCGGCGGGAATCGGAACAGTCTTTGCTCCGCTAAACTGAAAGCGCATCCGATTCCGTCACTGCCGCCGCCATGACCGGATACCCGAATACACCAATACCCGGTTCAGCCAACGCAGTCTCGTCGAGTCAAAACAACAACCGCCCCCCGAACCGGACAGCCCGATGAAAAAGACCGTACCCGATCTGACTTCGCGTTTCCCCTTCCATGCAGAGCTGGAACAGTCGAGGGGATCGGCGGGAGAACTCGGCAACCATGCGATCGATGAATTCAAGGCCGGCCGGCTTTCGCGGCGCGAGTTGCTGCGGCACGCAAGCTTGGCTGGTTTGTCGCTCGCCACCGGCGGCCTGATCGGCATGCCGCACGCACGCGCACAGACGCCCGCGGGGAAACCCGGCGGCACGATCCGCGTCGCGCATCTGACACCATCGGGCCAGGTCGATCCGCTCACCGTCACCGACCCTGCCGGCCTCGCGCTGATCAACCAGACCGGCGAATTTCTTATCGACGACGACGGTCAGGAACTCAAGCTCCGCCCTTCCCTCGCGCTCTCGTGGAAGCCAAACGATAAAGGCGATGTCTGGACCTTCAAGCTACGCCCGAACGTCAAGTTCCACGACGGTCAGTCGATGACCGCCAAGGACGTGGCCGCCACCTTCAACCGCCTCGCTGATCCGGCCAGCGGGTCTGCAGCGCTATCAGTGCTGAAGGGGGTGTTGTCGAAGGGATCGGTGAAGGTTATCGACGACATGACGGTCGAGTTCCATCTCGACGCGCCAAACGGCAATTTCCCGTATTACGTGTCATCGGATACGTACAACGCCGTCATCCTGCCGGCGAATTTCAGCGGCACATACGAGAAGTCGTTTCCGGGCACGGGGCCGTTCAAGTTCGAGTCGTACACGCCGAAAGTGGGCGCGGCGTTCGTGCGCAATCCCGACTACTGGGGCGACAAAGCGCTGCCGGACCGGGTGACGTTCGCGTTCTACGCCGACGAACAATCGGAACTGCTCGCGCTGCAAGGCCGGCAAGCCGACGTGATGGGTGACTTCACCGTGCAGGGCGGGCTCAGCATGATGACGAACCCCGAGTTCAAGGTGCTGGGTGTGAAGTCGAGCGCGCACAGGCAAATGCATATGCGTACCGACACCGGTCCGTTCAAGGACAAGCGCGTGCGTCAGGCGCTGGCACTGGCGGTGAATCGCGACGTGTTGGTGAAGGGACTATTCAAGGGCCGCGCGGCGCTGGGCAATGACAGCCCGTTCTCCCCGGTGTTTCCGTCCAGCGACCTGTCCGTGCCGCAACGCAAGCTCGATGTCGCGAAGGCAAAACAGCTGCTCGCGGCGGCAGGCGTGCCGAACGGTTTCGACGTCACGCTCACGACCGAGAAGTACATGGAGATTCCCGATCTCGCGGTCGTGATCCAGAACGCCGCGAAGGCGGTCGGCATCCGCATCACGCTGAAGGTGGAAAGCCAGGAGCTGTATTACGG
>Ga0153929_1000924_pt1 | contig 10679 bp, 7 predicted proteins | sample TSNJ013MetaG_FD_104689 | JGI IMG/M metagenome (GOLD analysis project Ga0153929, IMG submission 104689) | Attine ant fungus gardens microbial communities from New Jersey, USA - TSNJ013 MetaG | ecosystem: Host-associated > Fungi > Mycelium > Unclassified | place: USA: New Jersey, Wharton State...
CGCGGCCCTCGACGCCGGATACCGGCATATCGACACCGCTGCCCGCTACGAAAACGAGCAGGCGGTCGGCCAGGCGCTCGCCGTGTGCGGCGTGCCGCGCGACGAGGTGTTTGTCACCACGAAGGTCTGGCATACCGAGTTGCGCGCGGCCGACTTCCAGCGCGCGGCAGAAGCGAGCGTCGCGCGGCTGGGACTCGATCACGTCGACCTGCTGCTCGTGCACTGGCCCAACCCCGACGTGCCGCTGGAAGAAACGATCGGTGCGCTCAACGACGCGCAACGCCGCGGCCTGACGCGTCATATCGGCGTATCGAATTTTCCCGTGGCGCTGCTCGATCGTGCCGTGGCGCTCTCGCCGTTGCCGCTGGTCGCGAACCAGTGTGAATACCATCCGTATCTCGATCAGGCCAAGCTGCTCGCTGCCTGTTCGCGGCATGGCATGGCCCTGATCTCGCACTCGCCGCTTGGCAGCGGCAAGCTGCTTGCAGACCCGGTCATTGCGGACATGGCGCGTCTGCGTGGCAAGCAACCCGCGCAGATCATCTTGCGCTGGCTGATCCAGCAGCCCGGGGTCGCGGCGGTGCCGAAGTCATCGAATCCGGTGCGCATCGGGGAGAACCTCGCGGTGTTCGATTTCGAACTCGATGCCGTGTCGATGGCGCGCATCGGCGCACTCGCCCGCGCCGACGGCCGCGTGAGCAAGCCGGCGTGGCATCCGGAGTGGGACACCCCCGACGCCTTGCATAACCCCTTGCATAACTCCTTACCCGCAGCGCAGCCATGAACCCGATCGATACCTTCATGAACCCGGCATCTGTCTCGCTGAGCGATGCGATCCTTGCGACCGACCGGCGCCACTTCATGCATCCCGGGACGCATGCGTCGGAGCATGCTTCCGGCGAACTGGAAGGGCGCCTGATGAAACGGGCGTCGGGCATTCGCATAGAGGATCACGCGGGCCGTTCCTACATCGATGCATTCGCCGGGCTGTATTGCGTGAACATTGGTTACGGACGCGAAGAGATGGCCGAGGCGATGGCGGCCCAGAGCCGCAAGCTGTCGTTCTATCACACGTATGCAGGCTTCTCGAATGACCCGGCTGTCGAGCTGTCGCAACGTCTGATAGAGGACTGGTCACCGCCGGGAATGAAGAAGGTGTTCTATGGCATGTCCGGCTCGGATGCCAACGAGACACAGATCAAGCTGGTCTGGTATTACAACAATGTGCTCGGGCGGCCGCGCAAGAAGAAGATCATCGCGAGACACCGCAGCTATCACGGTTCGGGTATTGCAACCGGCAGCCTCACGGGGCAAGCGAAGTTCCACGCGGCATTCGATTTGCCCATGCCGCAGGTGCTGCATACGGCGTGTCCTGATTTCTATCGCGACGCCCGTAGCGGCGAGAGCGAAAGCGCGTTCGTCGCGAATTGCATCGAGCAGCTTGAACGCCTGATAACAACCGAAGGGGCGGACACGATCGCCGCATTCTTCGGCGAACCGGTCATGGGCTCGGGCGGCATCCTGCCGCCGCCGGCCGGCTACTGGCCGGCCATCCAGGCCGTGCTGAAGCGGCACGACATCTTGTTCGTCGCCGATGAAGTCGTCTGCGGTTTCGGGCGTCTTGGTTCGCGCAACGGTTCCGCGCATTACGGTATTGAACCGGATCTGGTTTCGGTCGCGAAGGGGCTCACAAGCGGGTACCTGCCGCTGTCTGCGGTGATTGTCGGCGAGCGGGTATGGGACGTGATCGAACGCGGCTCGCGTGAGCAAGGTGCAATGAGTCACGGCTGGACTTACTCGGGTCATCCGGTGTGCGCCGCCGTAGCGCTGACGAACCTGGACATCCTCGAACGCGAGCAACTGACGCGTCATGCCGCTGACGTTGGCGCGTATTTGCAAGCGAGCCTGCACGCGGCATTCGACGATCATCCGCTCGTCGGCAATGTACGAGGCGAGGGGATGCTGGCGGCGCTCGAACTGATGGCCGACAAGACCGAACGCACACCGTTTTCGCCCGCGCTCAAGGTCAGTAGCCGGGTCGCGCAGGCGGCGCTTGCGCATGGCCTGATCGTTCGTCCGCTTGGTATTAACGACATCATCGGATTTGCGCCGCCGCTGGTCGCCACGCGAGCGGACATCGACGAGATCATTGGGATAATGCGGCAGGCGCTGCATGCGGCGAGCGAGGATTTACCCGTGCCCGGTTGATGCATCTTTAACGCACTGAAGCGACAGGGTTTCAGTGTGTCGTAGCCCTATCATTCACCGCCGCCGATCCTCCTGGCGAGGGCGGGGTTTCCGATTGTCCGCCGCATAAGGCACAGACCACTCACCCCATTTTCGTGACCGCTTGCACGCGATAAATGTGCGTGATACTTTGCACCTCAACAAGTTTATGGAACACCGTGCCACAATGTGGCACGGAAAGTCCAGACCCATCAGGGACCTCACCGTGTCGACGAGCAGCCAAGTGTTTTCCTCCGATTTCACCGATACCCCGTACTGGTGGAAAGACTGGCGTCCGCACGACGACCTGATGTCCGAGGTGCCGTCTGACGTCGACGTGGCGATTGTCGGCGCGGGTTATGCGGGGTTGTCGTGCGCGCTCGAATTCGCGAAGCATGGCCTGAGCGTGGCTGTGCTCGAAGCTGACGTGCCCGGCATTGGCGCGAGCACGCTCAGCGGCGGGCAGGTGTCGGGAGGCGTGAACGTGGGCAAGGCGCCCTCGGGCAAGAAGCTGGACAGCGCCGTATCCGAACAACGCCAGCAAGCGCTCCTGCGTGAAGCGGCCGCTTCCTACGGCGTGTTCGAAAGCATCCTCAGGGACAACGCAATCGAATGCGCCTATTTGAAGGCCGGCCGCATCAATGCGATGTGGACCGATGCGCATCTGGCCGCGTGGAGGAAGCGCATTGTGAACCTGAACGCGTACGCGTCGGCGGGCGCCAGGATCCTCTCTCGCGACGAACTGCGCAGCGAACTGGCGAGCGGCATTTACGCGGGCGGCGTGTTGCTCGAGCGCGCGGGACAAGTGCACCCGTCGATGATGTTCGCCGGGCTGCTCGCCGCCGCGCGCGGCGCGGGCGCCACGGTGTGCAGCAAGGCTCCGGTCAAGAGCGTTACGCGCTCCGGAGCGGGGTATCGCGTCGAGACCGCGCGAGGGACGCTCGCGAGCCGGCACGTGGTGATCTGCACCAACGGTTATACGGGCGAATCGATGCCGGACCTGAAGCGCCGCGTGGTGCCGGTCGTGTCGCATCAGATCGCGACCGAAGAGTTGCCCGCCGACCTGCAGGCTTCGCTGATACCGAAGCGTCGCGGTATCTCGGAGACGCGCCGCGTGGTCAATTACTACCGCTATTCGCCCGACGGCAAGCGCTTCCTCTTCGGCGGCCGCGCGCGCTTTTATCACCTCGACCGCCGCCAGTCGGGCGCAATCCTGCACGCGCAAATGGTCGAGCGCTTTCCGCAGATGGCCGACGTCAAGGTGTCTTATAGCTGGGGCGGCACGGTGGCGCTCACGCTCGACTTCCTGCCGCACCTGGGCCGCACCGCCGACGGTGTCCACTACGCGCTTGGCTGCAATGGCAGCGGCGTGGTGATGATGACTTACCTCGGCTACAAGATCGCGCGCCTGATCCTTGAAGGGCAAGCACCCGAGAGCAGCGCCTATGGCACGCCGATGCTCACGCACCCGCTGTATCGCGGCAAGCCGTGGTTCATGCCGGCGCTTGGGAGCTATTACCAGATCCGCGATGTCATCGACAAACGCAGGCAGCACGCCTGAGCGGCGCGCTCTCAACCGGGACCTTCCATGATGGCGACAGCAACCAGATCACCAACGCCCGGCAGCGGCGAGCGTTCCGAGCGCTTGCTTCTTGACGGCGTCAGCAAGCGTTTTGGCGCTGTGACCGCGCTCGAGACGATGACGCTGGATGTTCATCCGGGCGAGCTGCTTGCGTTGCTCGGGCCATCGGGTTGCGGCAAGACGACCACGCTGCGGCTGATCGCCGGATTCGATCAGCCCGATACCGGAACGGTGAATATCGGCGGCCGCGACGTCACCGGCCTGCCGCCGGACAAGCGCGGCCTCGGTATGGTGTTCCAGAACTACAGCCTGTTTCCGCACCTGAGCGTGGGCGCGAATATCGGCTTCGGGTTGCGCATGGCGGGCACGCCGAAGAGCGAGATTGCAGCGCGCGTGAAGAAGATGCTGGACACGATCCGGTTGCCCGGCATCGAGGCACGCAACATCGCGCAACTGTCGGGCGGCCAGCAGCAGCGTATTGCCCTGGCGCGTGCGTTGATCACCAATCCGGCGGTGCTGCTTCTCGACGAACCGCTCGGCGCGCTCGACAAAAACCTGCGCGAAGGCATGCAGTTCGAGCTTCGCCAGATACAGAGCGAGCTGGGCATCACAAGCGTGATGGTGACCCACGACCAGGAGGAAGCGCTGACCATGAGTGACCGCGTGGTCGTGATGGATCGCGGGCGGATCTTGCAGGCAGGCAGTCCGCGCGATGTCTATGAACAGCCACGCACGCGTTTTGTCGCAGAGTTCCTGGGCACGGCGAACGTGATCGAGTGTGATGTGATCGCACGGCATGCGCAGGCCGTGAAGCTCCGGCCGCACGGGAGCACGGCGGAAGTCGTCGTGCCGCTGCGTGACGTCAGGCTCGCCGGCGAACGGGCGGAGTTTGCAATCCGCCCCGAGAAAGTCGCGCTCGACGCGCCGCAATCACATCACGTCCGTTTCGACGGCCGTGTCGTGCAGCATGTGTTTCGCGGTGCGCACCATGCCTACCGGGTTGAGGTCGCGGCGCTTGGCCGGCCGGTTTACGCCTATGAAATGGCGACGTCGTCCTCAGGCGGCGGCGCGCGTCCCGCGGGCGCACATGTGGTTGCTTCCTTCGATGCCGAGAACGCCGTGTTGCTGGAGGCCGATGCCGGCCCGGCTCTGGCGAAGGCGGCGTAAATGCAGACTGCCGACACCATTGCATCGCAGCGGGTCGAGACGAAGGCCGCGAAACGGCGGGTGCGCCCGAGCCTCCTTTATCTGCCCGCGCTTATCTTCCTCGGTGTGTTTTTTCTCGCGCCGTTGCTTGAAAACGTGTTTCGCAGCGTAGCACCCGCGCATGAGGGAGCCGCTTTCAGTTTCCGGTTCTATACGAAGCTGATAAGTGATCCTTATTACATAGGTGTAATTGGCAATACGCTGAAGGTCAGCTTCATCACCACGGCGATCTGCGCGGTTGTGGGTTACCCCGTGGCTTACTTCCTGGTGCGACGTGCGGGCCGCTTCGGTCCGGTGCTGCTGTTCCTGCTCGTCGCGCCGCTGCTCACGTCGATCATCATGCGCACCTTCGGCTGGAGCATCCTGTTTGCGCGCCACGGCATGGTCAACGAGATCCTTCAGGCGCTGCACCTGATCGACCGGCCGTTGAACGTGCTGAACGGCGCGGGCTCGGTGTATATGGGGCTGGTCCACGTGATGGTGCCGTTCATGGTGCTGTCGATTACGCCCGTTTTGCAGGGCGTGGACCGGCGGCTCGAGGAATCCGCACGCATTCTTGGCGCCGGCGCGGTACGCACCTTTCTCAACGTGACGCTGCCGTTGAGCATTGAAGGCATTGTGACCGGGTGCATTCTCGTGTTCATGCTGACCAACGGCAGTTTCGTCACCATGCTGCTGCTCGGCGGCGGCCGGGTGGTGACGTTGCCCGTGCTGATCTTCCAGCAATTCAGCCTGACGCAGGACATCGGCTTTGCCGCGGCAATGGGTAACCTGCTGCTTTTCATCGTGCTGGTTTGCCTCTTCCTGCAGCAGCGGTTCGCCAGCGGCCGAGGAGTACGGACATGATCGCGTTGCTGCGCAGGACGAGCGTGGCGCGTGTGCCGCTGACGCTCTATAACCTGCTGTTCTTCACGTTCCTCATTGCGCCGATCGTCGTGGTCGTGGCGGCGTCGTTCACGGCCGGCAACGCGATTACCGTGCCTTATCACGGGGTGTCGTTGCGCTGGTACAGGCGGCTGATTGAATACCGCCCGTTCATTGATTCGCTGATGACAAGCGTCTATCTCGCGCTCAGTTCGGCGTTTGTCGCAATCCTGCTGGCCGTGCCTGCCGCCATTGCGCTCGGCCGCAGTCGCAGTGCCGCCGCAGCGGCGCTGACCACCTTCCTGCTTGCACCGGTCGCGATTCCCGCTTTGGTGATCGGTTTTTCGCTGCTCTATTTTCTCTCGAGCCTTGGTATGGGCGTGTCGTTCGCCGCTCTCCTGATCGCGCATACGGTGATCTCGGTGCCGTATGTGATGCGGACCGTGCTCGCGGTCTATCGCAACGTCGGCATCAACTTCGAGGAGGCGGCTGCCGTGCTCGGCGCGAACCGTCCGCAGCGGTTTTATTTCGTGACGCTGCCGCTCATCAGCCCGGGTGTATTCGCAGGAGCGCTGTTCGCGGTGCTGATCTCGCTCGACAACCTGCCGGTCTCGTACTTCTTCGGGACCGCGAACGTAACCACGCTGCCGGTCGTGATGCTGTCGTACCTGCAGAACCAGCTCGATCCGGCAATTGCCGCAATCAGCACAGTCCAGATGCTGATTGCGATCGGCTTGCTGCTGGTGGTCGAGCGCACCTATGGACTGCGCGCACTCAACGCATGAACCACCTTTACCGTTTGCTACCGCTTTTTACCGCTTGCCACGAGGCACCCATGAGATCGAGCCGGACGTTCACCTTATGCGCTGTTTTTGCTTTAACCGCAGTGTTGCCGCTCACCGTACACGCCGCCGACCTGACCGTTACCGCATTCGGCGGATCGTGGGAAAAGGCGTACCGTGCGTGCTTCGTGGAGCCGTTCGAAAAGGCCACCGCAAAGTCCGTTGACGTTGTGCTGGGCAACCCGCTGCAGTGGGTCAACCAGGTGGCGGCGAATCCCGCGAAGCCGCCTATCGACGTGATAATCAGTACACCTGAGGCTGAATATAAGGCTGTGTCGCTGAATCTGCTGGATCCGGTAACGGCCGCCAGCGTGCCGAACATGGCGCAACTCGATCCGCGCCTCGTAGCCTACGGAAAGGGCTACGGTTTCCCCATCACGTTTGGTGATTTCGGCCTGATGTACAACACCAGGACGGTGAAGAATCCGCCGAAGACGTGGAAGGAGTTTGTCGACGGAACCGTGGCCGGAAAGTGGCAGGCTGCGCTCCCCGGCATTGCGTACGTTGCTACGCCACCGGGTCTGATCACACTTTTCACGAAGGTCTATGGCGGGTCCAGCACCAATATCCAGCCCGCGCTTGACCAGATCAAGCGCATGTCGGCAAGCGGTAACGCGACGTTCTACAACGACCCGAACACGCCGCTCATGTCCATGCGCTCCGGCGATGTCGACATCGCGATGTATTACGACGGCCGCGCGTGGGCCGAGCATGACGCGAACAATCCCGACATCGGTTTCATCAGTCCGTCGCCCGGTTCGGTCGCGTTTCCGAACATGGCGCAGAAAGTCAGGAACGGCTCGCCGCTCGGCATGCAGTTCCTGAACGAACTGGCATCCGCCGATGGTCAGAGCTGTTTTGTCAACGCGATGCAATACGCGGCCTCGAATCGCAATGTGAAGTACGACCCCCATGTGGCGCCACGCGTCGCGACGAAGGACAAATCGATCTGGGTCGAGTTCGAGCAGGTCTCGGACCATTCACCCCAGTGGATTGAACAGTGGAACAAGCAGATTGGCCGCTGACACGCCTCGCGATGCGACGCCGCCGAACCAGCGGGCGCGTCCGGACGTTTCATCATTTTCGACAGGCAAGGACAACGCAATGGGTTTGAGAATCGGGGTGGATATTGGCGGTTCGTTTACCGACTTCGCGGTGCTCGACGAAGCGACGCGGACCATACGGACCTTGAAGGTGTTTTCGCGTCCGGACAGTCCGGGGAGTGAAGTGCTTGCCGGAATGGAAGGGCTGCGGGAACGTTATGGTATTGAGCCACGTGAGGTGGTTTATTTCACGCACGGTACGACCGTCGGCGTGAACGCGGTGGTGCAACGCAAGGGGTTGAAGCTAGGGCTCGTCACTACGCGCAATTTTGAGGACGTGCTGGACATCGCGCGGCTGAAGATTCCCGACATGTACCACCTGATGTCCAGCCGTCCCGCGCCTCTCATTCCACGCGACCGGGTGTTCGGCGTGGTGGGCCGGCTGACGGCGGAGGGTGACGAGGAAACACCGGTCGATGAGACCAGCGTGCTCGACGCGGTGCGCGGCATGCACGCGGCCGGTTGCGAGGGCGTGGTGGTGTCGCTGCTGCATTCGTATCGCAACCCGTCGCACGAGCAGCAGGTGAAGGCGATTATCCAGCAGGAAATGCCGGGTATGTTCGTCTCATGCTCGCATGAAGTCTGGCCGATCATCCGTGAATATGAACGCACCGTCACGGCGACCATTGGCGGCTATGTGCAACCGCGCGTGTCGAATTACCTCACGAAGTTGCAGGCGGCGCTGGCGGAAAGCGGGATTGGAGCGGACCTCAAGGTCACCAAGTCGAATGGCGGCGTGATGAGCGCCGAGAACGGCAAGCAGAACTGCGTGCAGATGATCCTGTCCGGCACCGCGTCCGGCGTGATCGGCGCGGCGTATCTTGCGAAACTCTGCAAGGTGAAGGACTGCATGAGCCTCGATATCGGCGGGACGACAGCAGATATTGCGTTGATCGTGGACGGCAAGCCGCAGTACGCGACGGGTGAATATATCGGCGAATTCCAGATCCATATTCCGTCGGTCTCTGTCTCGTCGATCGGCGACGGCGGCGGCTCGATCGCCTGGGTCGACGAGTTCGGCGTGCTCAAGGTGGGACCGGAAAGCGCGGGGTCGAATCCGGGCCCGGTTTGCTATGGCCGCGGAGGAACCCGACCGACCATCACTGACGCATTCGCCGCTATCGGCGTGCTCGGCAGCGCAGCGCTCGGCTATAACGCGGTAAAGGTGGATGTCGATGCGTCGCTGCGTGCGATCGAACCGCTGGCGCAGCGCCTGGGACTCGATGTCTACAAGACGGCGGCGGCGATCATCGAGGTATCGATCTCCGGCATGTATGCAGGCGTGAGCCGCTTGAGCTCGCGCTTCGGCATTGACCCGCGTACCTTCTCGCTGATGCCATTCGGCGGCGCGGGGCCCATGCTCGGCTGTTTCCTCGCCCGCGCGCTGAATGTGCGCAACCTGCTGGTCCCGACTACGCCCGGTGTGCTGAGCGCGCTCGGCGGCTTGATTGCGGACACCAAGAACGACTTCGTTCGCACGACATATTATCCGCTCGACCGCGCATCCCTCGAACGGCTTGGCCGCGACCTCGCGCTGCTGGAAGCCGATGCGCGCGCCTGGGTGATCCGCGAGACCGGCACGGACGCGACGGCTGAAGTCGTTGTCTCGGCGGACATGCGTTATCGCGGGCAGTCGTTCGAGATCGATACGCCGCTTACCGCCGACGCAATCGCCAACGGTGACATCGAAGGGATCGCGCAGGCGTTTCATCGCGAGCACGAACGCCTCTTTGGTCATAGCGATGAAAAGTCCGCCATTCAAGTGGTCGCGCTCAGGCTCGTCATCACGGCACCCACGCCCAAGCCCGAGTTGCCAAGGATTGCGGTGGGCGAGGGTGCGCCGAAAGCCGAGTCCGAGATCGATGCTTACCTCGATGGCGTGTGGCGCCGCGTCCCGCTCTACCGGCGTACGGCGCTGCTTGCCGGGCATCGGTTCCCGGGTCCCGCGATCGTTGCGCAGGACGACACCACCACTTGCGTGCTGCCGGGTTTCAACGCTCGTGTGGACGAGTACGGCAATCTCTTTCTCGAAGCTGTTTGAATAGCTGACTTTGGAAATGCAACATGACATTCGATAAATCCGTCCTCCAGATTTTCGCGAACTACTGCGTCGCGGCTGCGGAAAGCATGGCCTATACGCTCGTGCGCACTGCGCATTCCGCTTTCGTGAAGGAAACGGAAGACTTCTCCTGCACGCTGATGAACACCCGCGGCCTCACTTTCGCTTCGCCGAAGACACTGGGCGCCACGTGGTATCCGGGTCTCGACTTCGGCGCGGTGATCGACATGATCGATCATTACGAACCGGGCGATATCTGCATGACCAACGACGCGTACAGCGGCTACGTGGCGACCCACACGCCCGACGTGATGATGTGGAAGCCGGTGTTTTTCAACGGCGAGATTGTCTGCTACGTCGGCGGACATATTCATAACACCGACATGGGCGGGGCGGTGCCGGCTTCCCTGTCGCGCACGCTGACCGAGATCTACCAGGAAGGCATCCGTTTCGCGCCGACCAGGATTGTTCGTGCGGGCGTGCTGGACGAGGTCCTGCTCGAACACATGGCCATCAACGTGCGCGCACCCGAGCAGAATCGCGGCGATCTGAAGGCGCAGATCGCGATGCTGATGACCGGCGAGCGCCGGGTGCTGGAGATTATCGAACGTTTTGGAATCGAGCAGTTTCGCGCCGGGATGGAGGCGCTGCTCGAGTACTCGGAAGAGCAGGCGCGCACGATTGTCAGGAGCATGCCGGACGGCGAATATTTCTTCGCCGAATACGCCGATGAGGATTCGGTCAACGGCAAACCCCTGCGTGTTGCACTGACGCTGACTGTCAAGGACGGTTCGCTC
>Ga0153929_1000928_pt1 | contig 10652 bp, 9 predicted proteins | sample TSNJ013MetaG_FD_104689 | JGI IMG/M metagenome (GOLD analysis project Ga0153929, IMG submission 104689) | Attine ant fungus gardens microbial communities from New Jersey, USA - TSNJ013 MetaG | ecosystem: Host-associated > Fungi > Mycelium > Unclassified | place: USA: New Jersey, Wharton State...
CTGAACATGAGGCCGCGTTGCCGCTACGGGTCGAACCTTGCCGCTAACTGGGGGTATCTATACAAGGAGATGGGAGAAAAGGAGCGCGTTACCATCTACGAACTCGATGACGCCGCGAACCACGCCTCCGCACTCTATGCGTACGATTTCAAGGGCAAGTACCTGACTCCGGGCACCATCACGGATTGCCCCGTTTGCGACCGCGAAAGCGCACTCGCGGGCGTGCGTATTCCCGCCCGGCCTCATCTGGGCACGGCCGGCGTTGCGCCCGCGGTCAATGGCCGGGTGAGCACGATTCCGCCGGGGCGGCATGGCGGCAATATCGACAACTGGCGCATTGGCGCGGGCGCAACGATGTATTACCCGGTGCAGGTTCCGGGTGCGCTCTTTTCCATCGGCGATCCGCATGTATCGCAAGGAGACGGCGAGGTGAGCGGCACGGCTATCGAGTCGTCGCTCAACGTCACCCTGCAGATTGTGCTGCGAAAAGACTTTTCATTCCCGGCGCCGCTGCTGGAGACGGCCGATAGCTGGATCGTGCATGGCTTCGATCCGCAACTTGACCAGGCGCTTCGCAATGCTTCGCTTGATGCGATGCTGCTGCTCGAAGAACATGTCGGACTGTCGCGTAATGACGCCTATTCGCTAATGAGTGTGGCCGGGGATGTGGGCATCACCCAGGTGGTGGACGCGACGCTGGGCGCGCACGTGCGGATTCCGCGCGGCATCTTTCCCGCTCTTGGGCACAAATGAATCGCCTGCGGGAAATTGAATCGTTCGTCGGCGTGGTGGAGTCGGGCGGGTTCGCGGCCGCGGCGGACCTCGAAGGCGTGTCGCGCGCCTTGATGTCGCGCACGGTGCTTGAACTGGAAAAGCGCCTTGGTGCCAGACTGCTTCACCGGACCACACGCAAGATTTCGTTGACCGCAGCAGGCGTAGCGTATTACCGCTCCTGTCGCGAGATCCTGCAGCAACTCGATACCGCCGATCAACTCGCGCAAAACGAGCGCGCGAACGCGTCCGGGGAACTCAGGATCAGCGCGCCGGTAAGCTTCGGCATTGCGCATCTGGCGCCGCTCTGGGGCGAGTTTCTCGAGCGCGCCCCGGATGTGCGGCCGGTCATCGCGCTATCGGACAGCTTGGTGGATGTGGTCGCGGAAGGCTTCGATCTGGCCATTCGCATTGCGCGGCCCGTGGAGTCGTCGCTGGTCCACCGGCGGCTTGCGAGTACGCCGCTAGTCATGTGCGCGTCGCCGGAGTATCTCGAGCGGCACGGCACGCCGAAGGTGCCCGCAGACCTCTCTTCGCATCAGTCGATTGCCTACAGCAATTTCTGCGAACGCAACGAATGGCGCCTCTTGGAGCATTCCACGGGTATTGAGCATGTTGCGCGCACCCATCCGGTGATGGCGGCGAACAACGGCGAGACCTGTGTGGCGGCCGCACAAGCCGGTGTTGGCCTTGTCCTGCAACCGGGCTTCCTGGTGTTCCAGAGTATCGAGCGCGGGCTGCTGGTGCCGGTCCTGGAGGATTTCGCGCCGCCGCCCATCGGTGTTTACGCCGTGTATCCGAGCCGCCATCAGTTACCGGCGAAGACCCGGGTGGCCATCGATTTTTTCGCCGAGCAGTGGGCCGATGCACCGTGGGCGAGCCCTGTTCGCGCCTGAGTGACCAGCGTGGTGCACCATGCACACGGAGGATTTCTGTTAACCGCTCAAACCCCGTTTGGCTAGGCGGAATAGCGCCGAAAATCGCGGTGCCCGCATGGCGCGCCATTTGCATGTGTTCGAAGCTGGACATACCAGTTGCGCGAAGGAAACCGGTTATGGCAATGAAAACCTGGCATTTCTCAACAGAAGAGAGTGCACGCGACAAACGGCCGACCGTCTGGCAGGAAGCCATGAACGCAGTGTGCCTGCCGGTGACCGCGGCCGACATTGACGAGAGTTTCCAGGGCGACGTGGTGGGCATTGTGTCGCCGATGGGAATTGAATTCTCGCGCCTGCGTGCTACGCCGCTGACCATTTCCGGGTGTTATCGCAATCAGCAGGCGGCACTCTGGCTCGCGTTGCTGCTCGATGGACAATCGGTTTTCACGGAAGCTGGCGAGCGCATCGAGATCGGGCGCGGTGACGTGCTGTATGGACCGAGCGGACGCGATTCAACGCTCGAACTTCAAGCTGACTTCCGGCTGCTTTACGTACGCGTGCCTTTGACACTCCTCCATCCCGGTCTGGTCGACAGGAGCATGCTCCACTGCGGCATCCTTCCTGGCGAGTCCCGCCTCACGAGAGTGCTTGCGGGCATGTTGCGGGCAGTCGGGGACGAACTCGAAGACTTCGATGCAAACGACATCCATCCGGTCGAAGTTGCCTTGTCCGAATTCTTGGTGGCTAGTCTCTCGGGCGCGCATGCCAACCGGCGTTTCGGCGACCGCACGCGCGCAGCGCACTTCGTGCGGATCTGCCAGTCGATCGACCAGCAACTGGGCGACGCTGACCTCTCGTTGATCCAGATCACCGAACAGCAACGCGTATCGACTCGCTATCTGCAGAAACTCTTCGAAGACGGCAGGATGAGCTTCAGCACTTATCTGCGTGATCGCAGACTTGAGCGTTGCCGCTCGGATCTGATCAGCTCGGCGCATCGTGCGCTGTCGGTGTCCGAGATCTGCTTTCGCTGGGGATTCAATGATGCCGCGCACTTTAGCCGCAGTTTCCGCGCAAAATTCAACATGACACCGCGCGAATGTAGAAATAATAGCGGCGTAATCGCAAAGGGCGAGTCCATCATGGACCTGCTGAGCTGAGTTCGGCTTTCAAACAAAAAACCCTGCTGCCCGCGTGTACGGGCAGCAGGGTCCTTCAAAGCAACCTGTTTATGCGCGCTTGAGCCAGGCTGGAGTGATCTGCGTGCCCATTCCGGCGCCGTAGCCGAGATAGATGTTCAGGCCGGCGACCGCTTCAAGATAGCGGGCATTCTTGAGGCCACCCGCGTCGATGGTGTCAAAGCCCATTGACTTGATGAGCGTGACGACGCTTTCCTTGGCAGCGGGATCATCCGATGCGACGAAGACCGGCACCGTCTGTGACGGGAATGCCGCGCCGCCATCGAGCACTTGGGCGAACAAGGTATTGAACGCCTTTACGACCGGTGCCTTGGTCAGCTTCGCGATTTCTTCTCCTGCCGATGTCGTGTGGCCAATGGTCAGCCCCATGTAGTCCGCGGTCAGCGGATTACTGACATCGATAACGATCTTGCCGTCGAGTGAGCCCAGTGCGGCAAGCGCTTGCGCCGCATTGTCGAATGGGACAGCGAGGACGACGATCTCCGCTTCGGAGGCGGCCGAAGTCATCGGCGCGTGCTTGGTGCCATGCAGTTCCGCGATCTGTGCGGCGCCGCTCTGCTGGCGGCCAGTGACCGTGACCGCGTGCCCGGCGGCCGACAATTGCTTGACCATTGCTGCGCCGACATTGCCGTAACCTACTACCGTAATCTTCATGTTGAAGTCCTGAATAGATCGCGTGTGAGACGCGGGACTTCAATGTAACGGTTAGCTGCCAGTGAATAAATACGCTGCCGGTTGACTCACTGTCAATCATCAGGCATCTCATCGCAGGGTTTCCATGATTCCGTTGATGGCGGCCGCCTCGGCACGGGTCGGCCGCAAACCCATGCTCATGGATTCGTCGCTCGTCATCGCGCAACCGTGAGAGCTGCGGTGCCCGGTGCAGGTCGGCTTTGCGCCCACACCGGCCGCTGAAACGCATGTTTGCACCAGCTTTGACCACTCCGCACCAGCGGTAACTATCGCATCAGTTGATCGACAGCATCTCGCGTGGCGCACGCGTGGTGAGCAAGATCGGCCCGGACTCGGAAATCGCGATGTTTTCTTCGTGAACGATCATCTTGCCTTCTGCGTATTCCATCCCTGGCTCGATCGTGATGACCATACCAGCTTCGAGTACGGCCTCGTCATCCGAATTGTTCGACGGCGGTTCAGTCAACTGCAACCCGAGACCATGACCCAACCGGCCGACGTTGTTACCGCGCATGCCTGCAGGTTCGAGGATGTTCATCATGATGCGCCACAGATCACTTACCTTCGTGCCCGGGCGCGCGGCCTGGATCCCGGCCTCCGTAGCAAGCCATACCGCTTCATGCGCGCGGGCTGCGGCGTCAGAAATCTTGCCGACCGCGTAGTTGCGGTCGAAATCGCAAAAGTACCCGTGCACCGTTGCGCCGACATCGACGATCAGTACGTCGCCCTCTCGCAGCTCACGCGCTTTTGGACGCGAGATGATTTCCGGATATCCGCCTTCGCCTGAAGCACACGCCATGAACGGGACCGCGTGAGCCCCGCGCGTCAGGATATCCACCGTCAGCGAGCGGCAGACATCCGCCTCGGTTGCACCAATACGAGCAAAGCCGGGCAGGGCTTCGAATGATCGGCTGACGATCTGGGCCGATGTATGGATCATCTCTATCTCAGCGGCTGACTTAACGTTGCGTACATCCCAAATGCATGGTGAACCATCGACCGCTTGCGTTGCACCAAGATTCTTCTGAACCTGCAGAAAGTCTAGAATTGGCATTCTCAACACGGACTCGCGCCCCAACTCGAATCCTATCCGCTGGAAACGGCGGGGAAGGTCGAGCAACGTTTGTGACAGGAGCGAGACGCCTTCGTCCTTCGGCCGCGGTGCAGGCCAGGTTTTGATGCTGCCGACCGTACCTGTCGCTGCGATGACCGGCTCGCCGATTTCCGGAATGACGGCAATCGTCTCGCCTTCTGCGGGTATGACGAGAAACCAAGGCCTTGCCGGGCTTTCCCAGAACTGGGTATCGTAACCGCTGAAATATCGAAAATTCGGCGGTGCCGTAATCACCAGCGCATCGAGTTCGCGACGACGCATGCTTTGTTGAACCCGACCGATACGAGCGTCAAACTCGGCTTTTTCAAACATGGGGATATTCATTTGAGCCTCCTTGATAACTGAAACTGAAACGCACTCAGGCTGTCTTTTCAAAATGGAAGTCCTTCAGGAACTTCCTGACACGTGAATCCCGGCTCATCGCCGCGTACCCGGCCGGCGCCATATCGTGAATAACATGGCCTCCCTCCATGAAAACAACGCGGTCCGAGATGTCCATTGCGAAGCTGATTTCGTGGGTGACGATGATCATCGTCATGCCCTCCTGAGCGAGCGCCTCGATCACCTTCAATACTTCTCCCACCAGTTCGGGGTCCAGCGCGGATGTTGGCTCGTCAAAAAGCATGATCGCAGGTTCCATCGCCAGCGCACGTGCGATTGCTACCCGCTGCTGCTGGCCGCCAGAGAGCTGATGCGGATATTTGTTCGCGTGAGCACTCAGACCTACCTTGGCGAGCACTCTTTCACCTTGTCTTTTGAGCGCGTCCCCTTTGAGTCGGCCGTGATAGCCCGGCGCAAGCGTCACGTTTTCCAGCACGGTCCTGTGCGGAAAAAGGTTGAAGCTCTGAAACACCATCCCGACATTCAGAATGCCTTGCTCGTACTGTGCCCGGGGCAGCTTGCCATGGCGTCCCTTAGCGGACAGAAGAAACGGTTTGCCGTGCAGACGCACCTCACCATCGTCGATCGTCTCAAGTCCATTGAGCGTTCGTATCAACGACGTCTTCCCTGACCCGGATGGGCCGATGATCGAAACTACTTCTCCGGATCTGACGCTCAGATTGATGCCCTTCAGCACGTGATGATCGCCGTACTTTTTATGGATGTTGATCGCCTCGATGCCTTGTGCCCCTTTCGAGGCATAGCCGGCCGCATCGATAGGCACCACATTCGCCTGCGGTTGCACCGAACGCTCGTCCAGCTGTGTTTTCCTTCGGGTGACGTCCAGGTGCTTTTCGACATAACCGAGCAAGTAACCAAATACGGTAACGATCAACACGTAGTAAAAGGCCACCGCAAGCATCGTTTCCAGAACCTTGAAGTTCTGCGTGTAAAGGCGTTCACCCACCAGCAGGATTTCTCCCAATGAAATCACCGAGACCAGTGACGTCAGCTTAACGATGGTGATGTATTCATTGATCAGTGTGGGAAGCGAAACGCGGAACGCCTGCGGCAATACGATCAGCCGCTGCATTCCGATGTAGCCGACCCCGAGTGCCTTTCCTGCTTCAGTCTGACCCTTCCCCACCGCCAGAAGACCGCCCCGATGAATTTCGGCAACGTAGGCGGCCTCACTGAGCGATAGAGCCAAAAGTCCTGAGCAGAACGAATTTGACAGAACCGGGCCAGTCCACGGAAAAACCTGGGGTATGTTGTAGACGAAGATGAGCAAGACAAGCAGCGGTAGGCTGCGAAAAAACCACACATAAGCTTTGCTGGTCACTCGTATCACGGGCCAGTTCGACTGTTTCCCTAAAGCCAGGAAGAAGCCACCAACGATGCTGATGAGCCAAGTCATTACGCTCAGTTGCACAACGAGCCAGGTTGCCTCCCAGAAGGCCCTGTACGACAGCAGGGAAACGGCGTATCGCCAGTCGAAAATCATGATTTATCCCTTCGGGTGCTGTATTCCCTGCCGTATCGCCGTATCTACGCGCGAGGACGTTCTCAATTCGCTACCAGCCGCTATTTGGCTGCGGCTGTCGCCTGTGCGATCTCGGTCGCGCTGGGTTCGGCGAGGTTGTATTTCTTCAATATCGCCTGATATTCGCCCGTCTTTTTCATCTCTGCGAAGGCCTGGTCAACCATGGATTTGACAGCGGTATTTCCCTTCTTGATGCCAATACCCGACACCACAGGGTTCATTGGCCCGGACGAGGTAATCACTACGCGTCCCGCCAATTTGTCGGCAATCATCTTCGCGACGCCGGCATCGTCGTATTGCGCGTCAGCCGCATTGGACAGAAGCGCTTGCGCCGCTTCCGACGAAGTATCGTACTCGTGAACGTCGATCGCACCTTTACCAGCCGGCTCGCACGTTTTCGAGGAGACATCATGCAAAGTGGGAACCCATGCGGCGCCCTTCAACGAACTGACCCGCTTGCCACATAGATCAGCCATCGTCTTCGGTTTGAACCCCGATTTCGCGTTCGCCATCAACGAACCGCCAGTCACGAAATACGGCACGAAGTCGACTGTCTTCATGCGTTCCGGCGTGACGTAAAGCGCCGACGCAATGATGTCGTAGCGATCGCCTGACAGCCCGAGAATCAAATTTGCAAACCGGGTATCCACAAACTTGGGAGCGAGCTTCATGTGCGTGGCCATCTTTGCCGTGAATTCCGGGTCGAAACCTGCCGGCGTGGTTCCGTCAACATATTCGTACGGAGGATAGGTCATATCGCTACCGACCGTTATCGTCCCGGGAACAATGGTTGTCGCGGCGACTGCAGAAGCACCCCAGAACAGGGAAGTCACGGTAAGCGTCACGGCACACGCGCGAGACAGAAGAGAGGAATGTTTTTTCATGGCCGGGCCTTGGATGTCGGGAGGAGTGAGATGATTCAATGCGTGTGAGAGGTCGTCCTGGGCTGCTTTGCTACTGAGCCGGAATACGACGATTGATGAGCCTGGAGATCGTGCCAAGCAGCACTTCTGCTCCATTCGCAAGATCGTCTGGATCGGTGAATTCTTCCGGGTTGTGACTGATACCACCACGGCTCGGAACGAAGATCATCGCCGTGGGGCATAGGCGGGCTAGCATCTGCGCGTCATGGCTTGCTCCTGAAACCATTTTGAGCGTGGGCAACGAACGTTCGGCTGCTGCTTCGGCAATCTCTTTGCAGATTGCGTCACTGAAAGTCACCGCACAATGGCGGGAAATGCACTCCATCGTTGTACTAAAGCCTGCGTTTTGGAGCTTATCCAAGGAGCGGCGCAGCGCGAGTTCCGCTCGTTCCAAGCCTTCGTCACTGGGGTCTCGAAAGTCAACGGTGAATGTTGCCTTTCCGGGAACGACGTTGATCGCTCCCGGGTCCACCGAAAAGGTGCCGATTGTTGCGACAGAAGGCGATTGGTTCACAACGGACCGCTCCGTCAGCTGACTTGCGATTTGCATTGCAGCTGCGCCGGCATCCAGCCGCATGCTCATTGGCGCGGTGCCTGCGTGGTTGGCGCGACCCGACACACTGATCTTCCACCACGAATATCCCTGCACCCTTTCGACCACACCAATAGGGATGCGCCTTGTGTCGAGAACTGGACCTTGCTCGATATGCAGTTCAACAAATATGCCGGGCAAGAAATCCCATGGGGCGTGGTCGCCTGCATAGCCGATACGTCGTAATTCTTCACCGCAGCGTTCGCCGTCTGTCGAAATCAACTGCAATGCTTCGGCGACACTGATGTCCTTCGTCATTACACGAGAGCCCAGCAGATCCGGCGCGTAGCGCACGCCTTCTTCATTGGTAAACGCCGTGACAACCAATGTCCTGGCAGGGAGAGTCCCAGCACCGTGGAGTGCGGCGATGACCTCGATTCCTGCCACCACGCCGTAACAACCGTCAAGCGGGCCTGCCCGTTTCACTGTGTCGATGTGCGAGCCGGTCATGACGGGCGGGCCGCCTTCAGCGCCGCGCAGGACACCGTGTATATTTCCGATCGAGTCGATGTAGACCTGCGCTCCCGCTTCCCGGATCCAGGCGGTTACAAGGTCACGCCCTAACCGGTCTTCTTCGGTCAATGCAAGACGGGTTCGGCCGGGAGCGCCGGCCATGCCGATGCGCCCCAGTTCATCAAGGCGTGCCAGTAGGCGATTACGATCTATATTCATGCGGCGAGACCCTCTCCTGCGATCAGCCGCTCGTACAGAGCCTTGTCAGTCGCGCCTTCGGTGTTGAACACCAGCACGACCGAGCGCGTATCCAGCTTGAGCTGATCGTACCCAGCGGGCAATCGTGCCGCTTCCATGAGGCCAGCCAAACCCGCGCCGCCACTTTCTCCGCTCACGATCTGCGGGTCGCTTCCGAGCGGCCTGGCCAATGCGACCATTGCGTTAATGGCCGATGCCTCCTCAATCGTCACGAAAGCCGTCGAGAGGCGCTCAAGGATGCGCCACGCGATCGCCGAGGGTTCATAGCATTCGAGCATCGCCATGATCGTCGGCGCTTCGGGACCGATGCGCTTGGCATGGCCCGCCACAGCGCTTTCATACAGACAGCTTGCCCGTGACGGTTCCACGATCACAACCTTTGGGGCCGCGTCACCCAGCTTCAGGTGAAGGAATGCCGCTACCGCTGCCGCGTAGCCGCCCACGCCCGCTTGCAAAAAAACGTGGGTCACCGGTGTCGCGGCCTGCCGCAACTGCTCGATGACCTCGTCCACCATGACGAGATACCCCTGCATAACGCTCGCCGGTACGCCTTCATAGCCCGCCCAGGAAGTGTCCGATACGACTTGCCAACCGTGAGTGAGCGCCGCGTCATTCACTGCCGCGATCGAGTCGTCGTAGTTTCCCGGCGTCTGTGTAACCAGCGCGCCTTCCGACGCGATCGCCTCGATGCGGCTTGTGCTTACGCCTGAGTGAACAAAGACCTGACTCCGAGCTCCAGCTATGCGCGCCCCTGCAGCGACTGCTCGACCGTGATTGCCATCGGTGGCGCATACGAACGTAAGGCCCGCGGCGATTTCCGCCACTTCCGGATTGTGAAGCTGTTCAGGCTGTACGTTGTACCCGAGCTGCCGGGACGCTTCGGCTAGTACCAGGCGAATGACCGCGTGCGTACCTCCTAGCGCCTTGAAGCTGCCGAGGTTCGAACGCTCGCTTTCATCTTTCACGAGCAAACCTCCGATATTCAAGGCTGCGGCAAGTGCGGGAAGCGAATGCAGCGCCGTGCGCTGGTAAGGAACATGGGCGAGATGCCGGCGAACGCTGCAGATCACGCCCGGGTTGAAAGAGGCCTCGTCAGTGGCGAGCAACGGCTCGTTAAACAAGGGCGAGGCGTTCAGATGGATTCGCATTCAAATGCTCTTGCAGAGTTGATGACGAGAGTTTATTTCTCATCGCACCTGTTTTATTATTAATTTGATGCCTATCGTCGAGAATTTTTCTCATGCCCGCAGCGGACCGAATGACTGAACTTGACGACTTTGATTTGAAAATACTGAGCATCGTGCAGTCGGATAACCTGACGCCGCACCGAATGATCGGGAACGCAATCAATCTGTCCGTACCTTCGGTAGCGAGACGATTGCAGCGGCTGAGGGCGAACGGCGTGATTGCTGCGGACCGAAGCGTCCTCCGGCCCGAGTCGGTAGGCGCGTTAGTCACAGTCATCGTGCACGTGTCTGCCGAAAGCGAAGCTATCGAACTCCTCGATGCGATGAAAGCGCGCTTTGAGGCATGTCCGCAAGTTCAGCAGTGTTATTACGTGACAGGCGATGTCGACTTCATCTTGATCATGGTGACGCGCGACATGCAGGAATATTCAGCGCTGACCCGCACGCTCTTTTTCGAGAAGGGGAATGTACGCCACTTCCGCACCTTTGTCGCGATGGAGAGGGTGAAGGTCTCCCTTAATGTCCCGATAGACGTGCGCAGCTAGTGGCTTGAGTTAAAAATTCATTGAATGATACCGACCACGTACTAAAGTGTTCTGTGTAGCACTTGATACGCGGAGGCAACGATGAGTGGACGGTCCAAAGGGGAACTCGTGCTGA
>Ga0153929_1000932_pt1 | contig 10643 bp, 10 predicted proteins | sample TSNJ013MetaG_FD_104689 | JGI IMG/M metagenome (GOLD analysis project Ga0153929, IMG submission 104689) | Attine ant fungus gardens microbial communities from New Jersey, USA - TSNJ013 MetaG | ecosystem: Host-associated > Fungi > Mycelium > Unclassified | place: USA: New Jersey, Wharton State...
CCCAAGTGGTGATCGCCGGCGCGAAAGCGGGCGTTGAAAAAGCCTGCGAAATCGCCAAGGCCAAGGGCGCGAAACGCGCATTGCCGCTGCCGGTATCCGCGCCGTTCCATTCGTCGCTGCTCAAGCCGGCGTCGGACCAGTTACGCGAGTATCTGGCGAGCGTCAGTATCAGCGTGCCGCAGATTCCGCTGATCAATAATATCGATGTCGCGAGCGTCGCTGAACCCGCTGCCATCAAGGACGCGCTTGTGCGTCAGGCCGCCGGTCCCGTACGCTGGGTCGAAACCGTGCAGAAGATGGCGCACGAAGGGGTCACGCACGTGATTGAATGCGGCCCGGGCAAGGTGTTGAACGGGTTGACGAAGCGCATCGACAGTACGCTGATCGGCGCGTCGATCTTCGATCCGGCTTCGCTCGAAGAAACCCGCAAACTGCTCGCCGGCTGAATTCGTTAGCCAGACAGGTCAAAGCAGTTAAGCGACAGACAAGGAATAAACAAAAGATGATTTTGGACAAGCACATAGTGGTCGTGACGGGTGCGTCGCGGGGAATTGGCCGGTCGATCGCGGTCGAACTCGCGCGTCAGGGCGCGACCGTGATTGGTACGGCGACCAGCGAAAGCGGCGCAGAGGGCATTACCGAAGCGTTGAAAGAGTTTGGCGGACAAAGCCGTGGCGCGGTGCTGAACGTCACCGACGCGGCCGCGAGCGAAGCGTTTATCGACGGCGTGGTCAAGGAGTTCGGCGGCCTCAACGTGCTGGTGAACAACGCCGGGATCACGAAAGATCAGTTGGCGATGCGCATGAAGGACGACGAATTCGACGCCGTCATCGACACCAATCTGCGCGCCGTTTTTCGTCTCTCCCGCGCCGTGCTGCGCCCGATGATGAAAGCGCGCGGCGGCCGGATCATCAATATCACGTCGGTGGTGGCGTCGTCGGGCAACCCGGGACAGGCTAACTACGCGGCCGCGAAGGCCGGCGTAGCAGGCATGACGCGGGCGCTGGCGCGTGAAATCGGCAGCCGCGGGATCACGGTGAACTGCATTGCGCCGGGTTTTATCGATACCGACATGACCAAGGTCCTGCCGGAAGCGCAGCGCACGGCGCTCACAGCACAGATACCACTCGGCCGACTGGGCAGTCCGGAAGATATCGCGCATGCTGTGGCTTTCCTTGCTTCGCCGCACGCCGGTTATATAACGGGCACGACGCTTCATGTGAACGGCGGCATGTACATGTGACAGGCATTTCGTTAATATCCGCGCCTTGGGGCGCGGGGTGCGCAAAGTGCTGATTTAAAGCGCGGTGCGCAAGGCGCGAGATTTGCTGTCAGAAGTGGTAAGCGGGAAAGGGCGCTGGAACGGGCGTGACGGGCATCAAAGGCATGTCACGCGCGAAACAAAGCTGATTCCGTGCGTGGGTATTTACGGGTACAAACCTGATAAAATGCGCGCACTCGTGTTTTTGAACTACATTTCCCTCGGAGGGCTGCATGGACAATATCGAACAGCGCGTGAAGAAGATCGTCGCCGAACAACTGGGCGTCGCCGAAGCCGAAATCAAGAACGAAGCTTCGTTCGTCAACGATCTGGGCGCTGACTCGCTCGACACCGTCGAACTCGTGATGGCTCTCGAAGACGAATTCGGCATGGAAATCCCTGACGAAGAAGCTGAGAAGATCACGACGGTTCAGCAGGCGATCGATTACGCTCGCGCTAACGTCAAGGCTTAAGGCCCGACGCGCCAAGCTGCTTCTACACTATTCGGGGTTGACGCTCTGTCGCGATTCGAACCGATTTAACAGCCACAGGGCTCACAGGGCAATTTCCTGTGAATCTTGTGGCTTTTGCTTTTTGTCATTTATGGATAAGGGGTTACCGTGAGCCGTCGTCGTGTTGTTGTTACAGGCCTTGGGCTGATTTCGCCTGTCGGCAATACCGTTGCCGACGGCTGGGCCAATCTGGTCGCTGGCAAGTCGGGCATCGCCGAGATCACGAAGTTCGATGCCACGAACTTCTCCACGCGCTTTGCCGGTGAAGTCAAAGGCTTCAATGTCGAAGACTATATGCCGGCCAAGGAAGCGCGCCACATGGATACCTTTATCCATTACGGGATCGCCGCCGGTGTGCAAGCCATGCAGGACAGCGGGCTGGAAATCACCGAGGAAAACTCGGAACGCGTGGGTGTGGTGGTCGGCTCGGGAATCGGCGGTTTGCCGATGATCGAAGTCACACAAACGGAATTGCTGAATCGCGGGCCGCGCCGGATTTCGCCGTTCTTCGTGCCGGCGTCGATCATCAACATGATCTCCGGCCATCTCTCCATCCGCTTCGGTTTGAAAGGGCCGAACCTCGCCATCGTGACCGCGTGTACGACCGGGCTGCATTGCATCGGCGAAGGCTCGCGGCTGATCGAATATGGCGATGCCGATGTGATGATCTGCGGCGGCTCCGAGGCGACCGTGTCGCCTTTGGGTATCGGCGGCTTCGCGGCTGCGCGCGCGTTGTCCCAGCGCAACGACGATCCGGCCACCGCCAGCCGTCCGTGGGACAAGGATCGCGACGGGTTTGTGCTGGGTGAAGGCGCTGGCGTGATGGTGCTGGAAGAGTATGAGCATGCGAAAGCACGCGGCGCGAAGATCTACGCCGAAGTCAGCGGCTACGGCATGAGCGGCGACGCCTATCACATGACCGCACCGCCGGAAGACGGCGACGGCGCACGCCGAAGCATGCGCAATGCGTTGAAAAACGCGTCGGTGAATGCGGACGAAGTGCACTACCTGAACGCTCACGGCACGTCCACGCCGCTGGGTGATCTGGCCGAGACCATCGGCATCAAGAACACCTTCGGCGACCACGCGAAGAAGATCGTGGTGAATTCCACCAAGTCGATGACGGGCCACCTGCTCGGCGGCGCCGGCGGACTGGAATCGGTCTTCACGGTGCTGGCGCTGCACCACCAGATCTCACCGCCCACCATCAACATCTTCAACCAGGACCCGGAATGCGACCTGGACTACTGCGCAAACGAAGCGCGGGAAATGAAGATCGACGTGGCGCTGAAGAACTCGTTCGGTTTTGGCGGCACGAACGGCACGCTCGTTTTCAAGCGGCATTGAGCGGCGCGCGCCTGATCGTTGCGAGTCAGGCGAATGACAAGCGCGCACGTTCTGTCGCCGCAAATGTCGGCGGAGCCGTCCGCTGATTTCCCGCGCCGGCACGCAATCCGTCCCTCACCCTTGCTGTGGGGCGCTGCCACAGCATTCGTGGCGGTAGCGGCCGGGTCGGTATTCCAGTGCACGGCGGCCTACGCCGGGCCGTTCAGCGCATGCGTGGCGGCCTTGACCGTGACCGCGGCGCTGGCCGCTTCGGCCTGGGGCGGAGAGCGTCGCCGGCCCGTTGCGTTCGAGATCGGGCAGGACGGGGTGACCACATGGGATCGCGCGGGGAACGCGCAATACCGCCGTATTGCAGGTTGCGCCCAGTGGAGCGACTGCTTGCTTGCCCTCATGCTGGTGCCGGCGAAAGGCCGCCCGGTATCGTTTCTGGTAGCCGCCGACGCGCTCGCCAATGCCTCCGCGTTCCGCGAACTGGCCGTGCGCGCCGGCGTTGCGCCCAGGAACATCTGTAACCCGTGTAACCGCCGGTCAGCATCCCGCGTGTTCTGGCGGCGTAACGCTACAATAGCCCTCCGCGTAGCACCCCCAAAGTTAACGGATTTCCCAGGTGAGCGAAAAAGAAATCGATCAGGTACTGGTCGAACGCGTGCAAAAAGGCGATAAAGCAGCGTTCGAGCTACTGGTCGCGAAATATCAGCGCAAAATCATCCGGCTTATCTCGCGTCTCGTGCGGGATCCCGCCGAGGTTGAGGACGTCGCGCAGGATGCCTTTATCAAGGCTTATCGCGCGTTGCCGCAATTTCGCGGAGAATCGGCGTTTTATACTTGGCTTTACCGGATTGCGGTGAACACCGCGAAGAATTACCTTGCCACTCAGAGCCGGCGTGCTCCAACTTCTACCGAAGCTGATGCAGAAGAAGCGGAAACTTTCTCCGATGCAGACCAACTAAGGGATATCAACACGCCTGAGTCGATGTTGATGAGCAAGCAGATCGCACAGACGGTCAATGCTGCGATGGCGGTTTTACCGGAAGAGCTGCGCACCGCCATTACTCTTCGTGAGATTGAAGGTCTGAGCTACGAGGAAATAGCCGAAATGATGGGTTGCCCTATTGGAACTGTCAGATCAAGAATTTTTCGTGCTCGCGAAGCCATTGCGGCAAAATTGCGTCCATTGCTGGACACTCCCGAAGGCAAGCGCTGGTAACAGCGAGGGTGCGCGGGGCAGGGACGCGGTATCTGAGTCAGGTAGTGTCACTACGGGGTGCAGTCAAGATGGGGAGCATCATGGGGTCGGTTTCGGTGCAATCGCAAGCTAGCTCGCGAAGCGAGCGTCTGTCGGCTTTTGTCGACGGTGAATCGTTCGACGGTTCGGGCGACATCAGTCAGTTTCTTTCAGGGTTTACGCAGAAGGATCGCGCCGCGTGGTCGGATTACCACTTGATCGGCGACGCCCTGCGTTCCGACGATCTCGCGGCCAGTCCTGCAGCCAGCAGCGCGTTCATGAACGCGTTCTCGGCGCGTTTTGAGGCTGAAGCGCACGTATTTGCGCCCGCGGCCATTCCGGCGGTTTCCGCCGAGCGCCTGCGTTCGCGCCTGTTCCGCCGCCGCGTGGTGCCGGCGTTTGCCGTAGCGGCTGCCGCTGCCACGCTGACGTGGATCGCCGTTCCGCAATTGCAGGGTGTGGACGGTCGCAACGGCGTGCAGGTGGCCAGCCTCTCGTCGGATCATGTGCAGCGCGTGGCCATGGCTTCCATGCCTGCCGCCAGTACGCGCTCACCGGTTGTCGAAGCGAATATCATTCGCGACGCCAGCCTGGACCAGTATCTCGAAGCGCATCAGCAATTCTCCCAACAGCCCGTCATGCCGGGCTCGATGCCTTTGATTCGCACTGCGGCTACCAGCCAAGGCCAATAACTGATGCAACGTGTGCGGTTGAAGAAAACGACTCATTGGGGGCGGTTGCCGGCGTTGATGTTCTGTGCAGCCGCATTGTTATCCGCGGCATCGAGTGCTTTTGCGCAGGGCGACGATTCCGCCGCCACGCGCAAGTCCGCTGCGGAACTGCTCAACCGGATTCACGAAGCCGCACAGCAGCAGAACTACGAGGGCACCTTCGTCTACCAGCGAGGGACAACGGTGCAATCGTCGCGGATTACCCACTCAGCGGCGCGCAGCGACGGTGAGTTCGAGTCGCTGGAAAGCCTGGACGGCAAGCCTCGCAAGATGCTTCGCCATGACGACGACATGTACACGTTCGTACCCGAACGGCATTTGGTGGTCGTCGAAAAACGTCAGAACAAGGATTCGTTCCCGTCGCTGCTGACTACCAGCAGCGATCAGGTCCTGACGGTCTATGAGCCGAAAATGCTTGGCCCGGACCGCGTTGCGGGGATCGACAGCCAGGTGATCGAACTCGATCCGAAAGATGCATGGCGCTTTGCGTACAAGCTCTGGGCGGACTCGAAAACCGGCCTTCTGCTGCGCGCTCAGACGCTTGGGCCTGACGGTCAGGTGCTCGAACAGCTTTCATTTTCGCAAGTTCAGATTGGCGGATCCGTCGACCGGGCTGCCATTGCGAACGGGATCAAGAGCTTAGCCGGATGGACGATCGTGCGTCCGCCCGTTCAGCCTGTCGATATGGAAGCGCAGGGCTGGAAAATCACGCCTGCCATTCCAGGATTCCGCGAGATTCGTGAGCTGCGCCGGCCGATGGCGTCGAGTGAAGAGGGCCAGCCGCCTATTCCCGTCGATCAGGCTGTTTTCTCCGACGGACTTGCGGCAATCTCGATTTTTGTCGAGCCCGTGGAAAAAAATTCCCGCAAGGAAGGCGCGGGTAATAGCGGCGCGACACACGTGCTGGTCAAGCGTCGCGGGGATTTCTGGATTACCTTGCTGGGCGAAGTGCCCCAGGCCACGTTGCAGCAATTTGCTTCTGCCATAGAATACAAGCCTTCCAAGTAATTCCTCGGCCCACCACGATATGAGCAATCTCTCGCTGCGCACCTATTTCGCGGCCGCGGCGTTTGCCGCATGCCTGCCGCTCGCGACCTACGCGGCTACAGCAACAGCAACGGCGCCCGCGTCGACGCCGGCGCCGGCCGTCGCGCCGGTTGCGCCGGTCGCGGTGCCTGGAGTGAACCTGCCTGACTTCACCACGCTCGTCGACAAAGTGGGTCCCTCGGTCGTCAATATTCGTACGACAACCCGCGTTAGCAGCAGTAATGATCTGCGCGGCCTGCCGCCCGGTATGGACGACGGCGACATGTCGGAGTTCTTCCGCCGTTTCTTCGGTATTCCAATGCCCGGCACGCCCGGCTCACCGCGCGGCGGTGGTGGAAGCGGCGGCGGGAGCGGTGGCGGCGACCAGGGCGGCGACAGTGGCGGCAGCCAGGGTAATCGCAACGCCCCGCAGGACAGCAGCCCTGACAGCCCGGACAATTCGGAGCAGAGCAGCGGCGTGGGCTCGGGTTTCATCATGTCGGCCGATGGTTACGTGATGACCAATGCCCACGTGGTCGACGACGCGGACACCATCTACGTCACGCTCACGGACAAACGCGAATTCAAGGCGAAGCTGATTGGTGTCGATGAGCGCACGGACGTGGCGGTCGTCAAGATCCAGGCGAACAGCTTGCCGGCCATTACCGTCGGCGATTCGAACAAGGTGCGGGTCGGCGAATGGGTGCTGGCAATCGGTTCGCCGTTCGGGCTCGACAACACGGTGACGGCGGGTATTGTCAGCGCGAAGGGTCGTGACACCGGTGACTATCTGCCCTTCATCCAGACTGACGTCGCGGTGAATCCGGGCAATTCGGGTGGCCCGCTGATCAACATGGCGGGCGAGGTGATTGGTATCAACTCGCAGATCTACAGCCGTACGGGCGGCTTCATGGGGATTTCGTTCGCGATTCCTATCGATGAAGCCATGCGTGTCGCCGATCAATTAAAGACAACGGGCAAGGTCACGCGCGGCCGCATTGCGGTGGCGATCGGCGAGGTCACGAAGGAAGTGGCGGATTCGCTCGGGCTTCCGAAGGCGCAAGGCGCGCTGGTGAGCAGCGTGGAAGCGGGCGGTCCGGCCGACAAGGCCGGTATCCAGCCGGGCGACATCATCCTGAAGTACAACGGCCACGACGTTGCCACGGCGACGGACCTGCCGCGCATGGTCGGTGACACGAAGCCGGGCACGAAGGCGACGATCACCGTGTGGCGCAAGGGCGAGTCGCGCGATCTGCCGATCACCATCGCCGAAATGCAGCCGGACAAGGTCGCGAAGACCGAGGCCAAGAAGACGCCGCCGCCGAAGGCGAGCGCGAGCAATACGCTCGGCATTGCGGTGAGCGACATTCCGGCTGACCAGAAGAAGGCGCTGAAACTCACCAACGGCGTGATGGTGGACGCGGTGGAAGGGCCGGCGGCGCGTGCCGGCTTCCAGAAAGGCGACGTCATCTTGCGCATTGGCGATACGGACATCACGAGCGCGAAGCAGTTCGACGCCGTCGTGCAAAACGTCGATCCGAGCAAGATGGTCGCTGTGCTGGTGCGTCGTGGGGACAACACGCAGTTTGTGCCGTTGCGCCCGCGTGCGCCGGTGCAGAAATAAGCACAATGAGCGCGTTCAAGCTTTACGGGCGCGCGTGGTGCCATTTGTGTGAAGAATTGCGGACCGAGCTTGAGCCGATTGCGGCAGAGTTCGGCGTGCCGATCGAATGGATCGATATCGACGCTGATCCCGCGCTGGAAGCGTTATACGACGAACTCGTGCCCGTTCTGGTGCTGGATGGCGTGGAGTTATGCCATTACCGGCTGGATGAAACGCGTGTGCGCAGCGCGCTCTCAAGCTTGCTTCCAGGCACTCCCAGCACGCGCTTAAGTCCCTGATCAATCGGACCTTTCCCGTAAAATCCGCCGTCAGCCCGTCTTTTCAGCTAAAATAGAAAGGTTTTTCACCCCCATTTTCAAGGCGTGCTCCGCGTTTGTCTGGGCGCGCCTTTTTGCTTGATCGGCACTGAATGAATCATATTCGTAACTTCTCGATCATTGCGCACATCGACCACGGCAAGTCGACGCTCGCCGATCGCATCATCCAGTTGTGCGGCGGCTTGTCCGACCGCGAGATGGACGCGCAGGTGCTCGACTCCATGGATCTCGAGCGCGAACGGGGCATCACCATCAAGGCGCAAACTGCAGCACTGAGCTACAAGGCCCTGGACGGTCAGGTCTACAACCTGAATCTCATCGACACCCCGGGCCACGTCGACTTCTCGTACGAAGTCAGCCGCTCGCTGTCCGCCTGCGAAGGCGCGTTGCTCGTGGTCGACGCAAGCCAGGGCGTGGAAGCGCAAACCGTCGCCAATTGCTACATGGCGATCGAACTGGGCGTGGAAGTCGTGCCGGTGCTGAACAAGATCGATTTGCCCGCGGCCGACCCCGAGAACGCCATTTCGGAAATCGAAGACGTGATCGGCATCGATGCAACCGATGCCGCGCGTTGCAGCGCCAAGACGGGCCTCGGCGTGACCGACGTGCTCGAGGCGCTGATCGCCAAAGTACCGCCCCCGAAGGGCGATCCGGACGCACCGCTGCAGGCGCTGATCATCGATTCATGGTTCGACAACTATGTCGGCGTGGTCATGCTCGTGCGTATCAAGAACGGCACGCTGCGCCCGAAGGACAAGATCAAGATGATGGCGTCCGGCGCGGTGTATCCGGTCGAACATCTCGGCGTGTTCGCGCCGAAATCCACCAATCTCACGTCGTTGTCGGCGGGGCAGGTGGGTTTCATTATCGCGGGCATCAAGGAATTGCAGGCGGCGAAAGTGGGCGACACGGTCACCACCGTCGCGCGCCCGTCCGAAGTGCCGTTGCCAGGTTTCAAGGAAGTGAAGCCGCAGGTGTTCGCGGGTTTGTATCCGATCGAAGCAAACCAGTACGACGCACTGCGTGAATCGCTGGAAAAGTTGAAGCTTAACGACTCGTCGCTGCAATACGAGCCGGAAGTGTCGCAAGCACTCGGTTTCGGTTTCCGCTGCGGTTTTCTCGGTCTCCTGCATATGGAGATCGTGCAGGAACGCCTCGAGCGCGAGTTCGACATGGACCTCATCACCACGGCGCCAACCGTAGTGTACGAAGTCCTGAAGCGTGACGGCGAGCTGATCCAGGTCGAGAACCCGGCCAAGATGCCGGAGCCTTCGTTCATTGAAGAAGTGCGCGAGCCGATCGTGACCGTGAACCTGTACATGCCGCAGGAGTATGTGGGCGCGGTGATCACGCTCTGTACGAACAAGCGCGGTTCGCAAATCAACATGCTGTATCACGGCCGTCAGGTCCAGCTCACCTACGAAATTCCGATGGCGGAAATCGTGCTGGATTTCTTCGACCGGCTGAAGTCCACGTCACGCGGTTATGCCTCCATGGACTACGAGTTCAAGGAGTATCGCGCGTCCGATGTGGTGAAGGTCGACATGCTGATCAATGGCGACAAGGTCGACGCGTTGTCGGTCATCGTGCACCGGTCGCAAAGCCAGCATCGCGGACGCGAAGTGGCGTCGAAGATGCGCGAACTGATTCCGCGGCAAATGTACGATGTGGCAATCCAGGCGACTATCGGCGCCAACATTATCGCGCGCGAGAACATTAAAGCATTGCGTAAGAACGTTCTGGCAAAGTGCTACGGCGGCGATATCTCGCGAAAGAAAAAGCTTCTGGAAAAGCAGAAGGCCGGCAAGAAGCGCATGAAACAAGTCGGTTCGGTCGAGATTCCGCAAGAAGCTTTCCTCGCGATTCTTCGCGTCGAAGATTAATAAAACAACCGGAAACGATTGATGAATTTTGCGTTGATTCTTTTGGTGCTCGTCATCGTGACGGGGATTGCGTGGGTGTTCGACAAACTGGTGTTCGAGAAGCAACGGCGCCGGGCAGCAGATGCAGCGGTAGCGGAATTCGATCAGCAGCAGGCACGCGTTGAGCCCCGTTTCGCCGATGAACACGCGCCACAAACGCGCGCTCGCCTGCGCGATGAAAAGCTCCGCCAGCCGTGGTATCTGGAGTATTCGGCAAGCTTCTTTCCGGTGATCCTGGTGGTGTTCGTGGTGCGCTCGTTCGTGGTCGAACCATTCAAGATCCCGTCGGGGTCCATGGTTCCCACATTGCTGGTGGGCGACTTCATTCTCGTCAATAAATTCGAATATGGCCTGCGTCTGCCGATCAGCAATACCAAGCTGACCAGCGGCACGCCGCTCAAGCGTGGTGACGTAGTGGTATTCCGCTATCCGAAAGACGAATCGGTGGATTACATCAAGCGCGTGATCGGCCTTCCGGGCGACACCGTTGCGTATCAGGACAAGAAGCTGACCATTAATGGCAAGCCGGTTCCTGAAACGGCGTTGCCTGATTATTTCGATGACGAACGCGTCGGTTATGCGAAGCAGTTCGAAGAAAATCTCGATGGCCGCAAGAATGCGATCCTGAATAACGCACAAGTGCCGCCGTTCGTGATTGGCGCTGACGACTTCCCGTTC
>Ga0153929_1000935_pt1 | contig 10625 bp, 7 predicted proteins | sample TSNJ013MetaG_FD_104689 | JGI IMG/M metagenome (GOLD analysis project Ga0153929, IMG submission 104689) | Attine ant fungus gardens microbial communities from New Jersey, USA - TSNJ013 MetaG | ecosystem: Host-associated > Fungi > Mycelium > Unclassified | place: USA: New Jersey, Wharton State...
AAGGGAAGGTGCCGCAGTCGACGGGGATGGAGTGGCTGACGTGGAAGCAGAGCGCTGAGGAGATTGGGCGGGTGGTGCTGGAGGACGCTTGGTACGAAGGATGGTTGAGGGCTGCTTCGAGTAGTGCAAAGGCCTGCGCATAAGGGGAGCACGGAAGGGGGCGGAAGCGGCGCATTTCGTGCTGTTCCGCTCCGCTGTACATGACCGGGTTATTAGGAATCTATTATTCCTCCGGCATCATCCGAAATAAATAATTGTTATTTTTCAGAATTATTCGATCGGCTCAAATCCGTCCGTGTTTCCAATGCTCCGGAATCGATTGTTATTTACTGCGTTCGTGACCTGAACGCTTTGTCCAGATGTTTGGCCTTGTTCAGCGAGCGACCGCAAATTCATACGGGGCACTCACCGCGCGGAATTGGGTGAGACCTTATTTCAGCACAATGTTGCTGGAAACCTTACGTCTATTGGTTAGCGCCTCGGCAATTATTTGGGGGGCCAGATACTGAAAAGCGGAGCTAAGCAGACCGGTTGTAAAAACGATTTTAGCCACGGACAAGAAGACGCACGTCGGTCTCAAGTCTTCGTATTTCAATATCGAAAGATATCTTTTCGTTTGAATTCAATTCGCTTGACGTGGTGCTGTTCTGCGAGATTATTGGGCATTATTGAACCACCCTTTTTGAGTGCTTAGAGAAATAAAGCGCATTCTTCGAAAGGATCGAACGCTGGTTCTCACGACGCCGAATCTAAACCTGATTGAGAACGCTGCCAGGATGATTGTTGGCACGGACATGTGCGGCCCATTTCCCTGCGATTTTCTGCTTTTCTATATGCGTCAAGTGCTTAGGCGGGGCTGTCTAACTTGGTGCTTAAAAAATGGTCAGGTTCCTGCACGGGGTTTCCGGACTTCGGAAAGCAAGTTAGACATGTTTTCATCACGTCCGCGCCGCTTCGGTCGAGCTAGCCAATCGGTATATCCGGGCAGGATTAGGGGACAGTTGTAGGCCTCTTCCAAGATGTCAGGGCGGAGCGCGCCTGTTGGCTCTGCGAACAACCGAATCGTTGGGATATCAGGCTGCTGTGTGCCTCTTGCACGCGGTCCCGGCCTAGATGCAGACGTTCCCACAATAACTCGGCGATACGTGTCGCCACGGGCGATGCTCGCTACGTCGTTTCGGTTTTTGGGGAAGAGGCAGAGTCCAAGACGCTGTGGAAGAATGGCGCGCCGCGCTACGAACCATACGAGTGGACGGATGGATGGCGAGAACTTGCGGTAAGCTTAGGAAATGAAAAATAAGGAGATCGCGTGGACACACCTAAGATCAACCCAATGGCAGGAATTGGCGTTGCGCTGGTCGCAGACTTGAAGATCCCGACCAGCAACGCGAGGATGGCAGCAGGGAGGGAGCGGTTAAGTTCGCAGCGACCCGGATTCGAATCTTCCAAGTCATGATTGAGCAGGCTCCTCCGAATTTCACGTCCCTGTCGAAATACAGAAACCGATACTACGAGAGATCCATGCCTATTTCCGAAGTTTCGCCGTTCCGCCAACTGACCAGAGCCTATTCCGCACTTTTGAACAGTAACCATGCCGCGACGAACTTGCCTGCGGCGATGATGGGCGCGGAGAGTACGCTGCTTGAAATAAGGGATGAAATCGCGCGCGTCGGTACAGTTGCGGTGCTCGGAGATATCAAGGCAGCGATTGAACGTCTACAACCTCCCCCTATCCCGGAGCCTGTAGAGAAACCGGCACGCCCCGTCGATATTTATGAGCGTCTCGGGCTGACATTTTTGCTGGACGATTCTTCGCTTGTCGACAAGACGGTAATTGAAAGCGGCACGTGGGAGCCGAAGCAACTTGCCTACGTTGCCGAACTCACCGAGCGGTTCAAGAAATTCGACCATCCGATGTTCCTGGATACCGGTTCGTACTGGGGCTTATATTCCCTTCCTGCAATGAAGTCCGGAGTCTTCGAGAAGCAATACGCGTTCGAGGCAGATCGACACAATTTTGCGCAGCTTCAGTCGAACATTTTTTTGAACAAGGCAGGCGGAAAGATTCGCACGATCAACAATGCGGCTTCTGAAAAGCAAGCCGTTCTCAAATTTCGGGATAGCACTATGCATCCGGAAGGCAATCGAGCTGGCGCGAGCGTCATCGGATGGGAGGAAGACTTTGAGGGATACGCTGTTGATGCCGTGCCGATCGATGACGTTGTTGACTCGGTCGGCGCGCATCTGCTGATGAAACTGGACGTGGAAGGCCACGAGGCTCCGGTGTTGCGCGGCATGACCCAGACCGTCGCAAGAAACAAAGTCGTGATGCAGGTCGAGGTATTCGAACAACATCACGACCAGGTATTCGCGCAAGTCGAGCGCCTGGGGCTGCGCACAATCCATCAGATCTATCCCGACTACTACCTCACGAACATGAGCGTCGATGAACTCGGCGTTTAGTACGACTGTTGCTTTTGGATGCGCGCGGTCGGCGCGGACGACGAGGATCATGCGAAGCGTACAAATGGGTGGAAGCGTTATTTGAGGTAAGCTTTCGAAACAAATTATAAGGAGAGAACGTGGACAAGCCCTTGATCAACCCTATGCTGGGAATCGGCGTGGCGTCGGTAATTGAGATGGAAATTCCGAGCGGGCGGGCGCCGGATGGTGCCCCGATGGTTGACATACCTAACCCGGCCGAACTGTCCCTGGCCGAACGCCACGAAACATTTCAGGTGGTGGTTCTAGAATGAGCGATGCATCCAAGCTAATTCGAATTGCCGGGCGCGATTTCTCGATCACAGGTGATCCGGGTTATCTCGCGGCAATGGGGGATAACTTTGAGCCGAGCATCGTTTCGCTCTACTCCGCTATGACGTCGGCGAACGATCGGGTGCTGGACGTTGGTGCAAATATCGGACTGACAGCATGCGCGTTCTCTACGCTGTGTCCGGATGGTCGAATCGCCTGCGTTGAACCGGTGCCGAGGACATATCGGTATTTGCAACAAAACACCAGCAACCTCAAGAACGTCTCTCTGTTTCAGCATGCCCTGGGAAGTGCTCCGGGCGAATTGCGCATGCAGGGAAACCCAGACTTCCTCGCTGGCTCATTTGTCGCGGACGCCTATAACATTCCCGATGAGGGTCACTTCGTAGAGCGCGTACCTGTCAAAACGCTTGACTCTGCGTTCTCGTCATTTGGGTTGGATCGGCTGGACTTCATGAAGGTGGACGTCGAGGGATTCGAACTTGAGGTGTTCGAGGGCGGTCGAGATATATTGAACGAATATAAACCCGATGTGTTTCTGGAAATGAATCATTGGTGCCTGAACGTCTTTCGACGCATCTCGATCCCGGAATTTCGAGACCGGCTTATGAGCGTTTTCCCCTTCGTGTTTGCGGTGGAACACGATTCTTTTATAGACTTCGGCGACGAGCGCAACGCCCATCACATTTTCCATGAGCACCTGATCCGCCTGAAATACTGCAATCTTGTGGCCGGGTTCAACCGAGACGATTTGATTGCGCGACTATCGAGTGTCGAGGCACCTGCGGTACCTGCACAGATCGCCGAGATCCCGCCCGTTGAGATCCATGAAACACACAACGAAGCAGATGATCTTCGCATAGAGATAAGGCGCTTGGTGCAAGAGAAGGAAGATTTACAAGCAGACAATGCGGCGTTGCGAAACTCCACTTCGTGGAAGGTCACTGCGCCTCTCCGGGCGGTGATCTGCGCCGTCAGGAAGTAGGCACCTTACCGAACTCGACGGGCACGCATGTACCCACTGACATTCATCGTGCTCGTAATGAAGTTGGCCTGCGCTATAAGCTAGACCGTGATCGTGCTGGTCGCCTGCAACGTCATAAACTTACGTCCTGACATTAGCGAAATGCCACTTGGCCAGTGGCTTTTTTTGTGGCGGAGCCACTTTGCGATAAACTCCGGCCCAACAATTTCCGGTGACTCATGAAAGCAGAAGAGAGTCGCAAACAGTGGCTAGTTATGCCGGCCGCCGTTGTGATCATAGGCGGCACGTGCCGGCTGCTCTGGTCGCCTCTCAGGCTGTTCGAATAGGATTCGTAAAAAATGATAACTAAAGACGGGCATCGATTAAGCCCGGTATTACTCGCGATCTGCATTCTCTCTTGCTTGGTTTTCTGGTTCGGAAGGTATATCCAGACAAGCAGTTACGATTTGGTACAGCATTTTCTGCTGGTCGACGAACTCATGAAGCATGCGGAAATTCGTCCGGACGCCTTTCAGCGGATAGGCGCGATGGCGTTATACCCGCCGGCAGCGCACTGGATGGCCGCCGTGATCGGATGGATCGGGGGCTCGGGATTGGTCGGCATCACGATCGTCACCATCGCTTCCGTTTACCTTTGCTACCTACTTGTCGCTTATCTCGTCGGCGCCAGCGCGCCGGTAAACGTGCTGTTGTTCTCGCTTGCCTTCTTGCTCCTGAGATTTACCCACGCGCAAGTCGGTTGGGAGATTGTCGCCAACTTTTTCTATCCACAGATCGTCGCCGATGTCGTGTATTTCGGTGTGCTCTTGTGGGTTACTCGAACCCGCGAAGCTTGGAAGCAGTCGTGTGCTTTCCTACTGGCCGGCTTGATCACGATGTGGATTCAACCGTTGGTCGCAGTTCATATCCTGGCGGTAGGCTGCGTCTTGATGGCGTTCCAGTTTTGGGGTCAATGGAGAAAAAAATCGGTCCATCGCGCGACAAACGCGGTCTACATCGTAGTGCTAGTTGTCGGTTCTATCGCAATTGTCCTGACTAACCCTGCATTCAAAGTAATGCGGGAAATTTCCGCCAACGACGGGTATCTGGCTTTTGGTTTCAGCCAGATCATGCTTGTGGCACTGTTGTGCGGCGCTTTGGGTGTCTTGAATCTACGCCGTCATTTGATCGGCCGCGCTGAATACGTCGACGCAGTTCTAGGGTCCGCTGTTGTAGGCGCAGTCTGTCTTGCCTTCCTTCAGTTCGCTTTGCTGAAATTGCATGGTGATGGGTCGGCCTATGCGGTCAAAAAACACATGTTCATTGTTGTGACTCTGGGCGCAATGAACGCAGTCCGTGCGATCGCGGCTTATGCACCGGTTGGCAAGAGGCAACTGGTCCCCGGTCTGGTTGCGCCGATTCTGGCCGGGTTTGCATCCTTCTTTGTCTTGAAGGGATACGATACGCCGGTCGCACCAATAGTCCGTGCCATGGCGTATGCGAATCACGTCGTTGACTATGAATTCGCCAGCTTCGCCCCAGGAAACACGGTTTCCGATGATAGTTCGCTCCCGCCTATGGGCAACGCAATGATTTCGCTGACGGCGTTTCAGCATCCTTTCGATGCGCGGGCTATTTCGTGGCAACGTGGGGCATCTATCAAGGATGGTTCGCCATACGCAATGATTCGTCGGACACCGGCTATCGACAAGAAATGCAGCCAACGTTTTGGCGAGACTGAAAATTACGTCATTGTCGATCCAACATGCCTGCGCGTTTATCTTCTCAATGATCCATTGAGTTTCAATACTGGAGGCAACGGTTGGAACTATGCGTCGACAGGTTGGAGTGGCGGGGAGTCGTGGGGATCCTGGACATTGGCTGAGGGTGGCGTACTTGCTCTTTCCCTAGCGGAGTCAATCAAAGGGCCTCTCAAGCTTTCTGTTGACGGGATGGCCTTTGTCACGGCAAAGCACCCGCTCCAGCGCATTGATGTAGTAGTGAATGACGTGGATGTAGGGACGTGGACTTATACGCGTGAAGCACCATCTGGTGAGCGGTCCATAGAGATTCCGGAAAGCGTCGCTCGCTCAGGAAGTCTTCGGATTGTCTTCAAGGGGCTGGACGCCGTATCGCCGCAGCAGGTAGGCGAATCGGCTGATGCTCGAGTTTTAGGGCTTGGAATTAGGACCGTGACTATAAACAGCGAAGCGCATTGATTTTGGCGGCGGAGTTGCGCTCACGTATGCTTCTGACGGTCTATTTTACGCGAACCACAATTGTTTTGGTTTTTGCTCCAACGAGCAGATAGCTAAGGATAACTCAACGGTTATTGTCTTCATTCGACCTTCTGCGAAGGTCGAATGGCTAAATTTTTATGTGGCTCGTTCGTGTTTGTTATGGACCCGTTTCAATCCATAGTCGTTGCATGCCAAGCCCGAGTTTGCGGGGATCGGCGCTCATACCGAGATCGGTCGGGGAAGTGGGCCGAGCCGGCTTGATTGTGATCAGGTCAGCGCCATCGGGGTTGCTGAACGACAGCATGTAATCATTTATCTCCCCAGTCGGCGTGAATGTTCGAACTTCGTCCCCAAGCGCCACTTGCGCCGGATTCCCTGCGTTCGGTCCAAACGCCTGCGTACGAAGATGCAAGATGAAGTGAGCGGGAAGTGGACGCGCAAAGCGCAGGCTGATGACAGGACTGACCGATGCGTCGGACCAGCGTCCCCAGTCCTCCACACTGGACAACCCGTCGAGGTGCGCAAGAAAGGTTGGCGTGCCGGCACGCGCGAACATGATGCCATCAGATAACGTCGCTTTATATTTCAAGCCCGTCTCGTCGACAATCAGGTGAGCGCGCTCCATGATCTCTTGCTGCGAAATACCCTGCGGTAAGGAACAGACAGTGCGATTTCTGTCACTCAGATTGAAGAAGATTTGTTGCTTGCTATCGCTGACGAGTGAAGGAGACTTGCCTAGAATTTGCTGCAACTGAGCTTCGACTTTGGCACCACCGTCGGCATAGCCACGGCGGTCGACGTACACACCGCTAAAGCAAAGCTGCCGTGCAATTTCAATTTGACTCTCCATGGGTTCGGTTGCCAGTGCGCGGAAGAATAGATCGCCCGAACGACCTTTCATCGCACCCCAACTCCACCTAAGCACCTTTGAGTTGAGATAGCCGCGCGCTTGATCGTAGGCTCCGAGTTGGTTGACAGGGGCGACCTCCGGGAAGCCGATGTATGGAAGCTGATAAATCGCGCTACCTACAGGAACCTGCTTTTCTATGTTTGCGACGAATTGGGCGTCGTCGTGAAAATCGTCATTGATCTGGCGTAAACATGAGACGCAGACAGGGGTAGTCTGATCCCAAAATGCGAACACGCATAAGGCAACGGCTGCGGCCGTTGCCCAGTGCACACGATGCCGTCTCGCCCAGTCTCGGGCAAGGACTTGTTCAACCAAGAGCAATGTCGCAGCAATTGATGTGAACGCGATAAAAACGCTCGCTCGATTCCACGCGCGAATCATCGGGGTAATCAGAACAGCGAAAAGCGCGGAGAACCCGCCGATCGAACAAAACAAAAGCAAGACGAGGGTAATTGCGGCCAGAACAAAAAACCTTTCATCTTGCTTGATTCGCGGTGCGAGGATGCTCAACAAAAGCGCAATGAATCCGATACTCCCGATAAATCCCAACGATGCCTTCATGTTTTCGTTGACTAGCGGAAAGGTCGACGAATATCTATCTGTCAGTTTGGCGAATGGTACAAACCGGTGGTCTAAGCGGGGCAAGAGAAGTTGATCCGTTTTAAGCCCATAAAGTTCGGCTTCAGCGGGTGATCTCGCCGCGGCTTCCTTATTGGTACCGTTCTCATAATGATCGATCAAGTTCGGCGCTATGTTTATAAAGACACCGAACGTTACGATAATCACTGCCAGAGCTGCTCCACGCACATTCCTGATCGAACGAGTGTTGAGATATCGCGTTAATCCCGCAGTGATAAACGTAAGCACACCAAAAAATGAATAATATACGCCAAAACACGACAATATAAGAAGTATCAGGGCATCTTTAAATCGAACCGGCGTGTGGTGCGGCGTCTCTGATTCGCTTGCGTATTCGTTGTAACAAATCTTGTATGCGTACCAGACAAAAATAGGCACAACGAAATACCATGTATAAAACAAATGTTGCAATCGCTCGAAATGAAACGGCAGCATCGTAAAAATGAAACCACCGGCGAAACTCAACGCTGTGGCAACACGAAACTTACGCAAGACGAAATACGCACTCAGTGCATTGGCGGGAAAGCCGATTAAATAATAAAGATTAAGTGCGGCTGCGGCACTCCCCGACATGCGACCCAGCCACTTTAGAGCAAAGAGACTACCCGAGTCAGGAATCGGATAATCATATAGGTAGGAGCCGAAAGGTGCACCCATTAAGGTGGAATGATATAACCACGACCCTTCCATTACACGCTTGATCATCACGAGGATTAGCAAGCCATCTCCGTTGTAGATCAACGGAACATCTAAATTGATACGGGTGCCACCTGCAAGCAACCAGCCAGTGACAGACGTTAGGAAGGCCAACGTAGCTGGTACGCCCCACCTCAAAGTGGGGTGGGTGCTTTGCAGCCTTCCTTCCACGTACGGCTTGACGAAAATGTCAGTCACAGGGTGAGCGCTCTTATAATCAGGCGGTAGGCGAGACCGAATCGGCGTTAGTCATAGCAGAGTGTCCAACCGGCGCAGCCTCACCGCCCACAATCCTCTCCCGTTCCACCACCAACGGACGCTTTTGCGCATAAGTCAGGATCGCGCCCACGTACTCTCCAAGCAGCCCGATGAAAAACAACTGGACCGATGAAAAGAAGAACAGCCCGATCAACAGCGGCGCGCTGCCCATGACGAAGCTATTCCAGTAAAGCAGCTTCAGGATCATATAGATCACGGAAACGCACAGACTCACGCCCGACAAGAAGAAACCGGCAATAGTCGCCAACCGCAGCGGCACCTTCGAATGCGATGTAATGCCCAGCATCGCAATGTCGTACAGCGTATAGAAATTATTCTTCGATATCCCACGCTTGCGCCGCGGCTGCACATAGGGAATCTGAATCGCATCGAAACCAATCTCGCAGATCAAACCGCGGAAGTACGGATACGGATCGTCGATCTGCCGAATGATCTCGATCACCTTGCGGTCATACAACCCGAAGCCCGTGAAGTTCTGGATCAGCTTGACGTTGGCAATTCGCGTGACCATCCGGTAATACGCGCGGCGAATGGCAAAAAACAATGCGGATTCCTTGGCTTCAGGTTTCACACCGACAACAATCGGCGCACCTTCCAGCCAGTTGCGGACAAAGTCGCGCATCAACTCGGGCGGGTCCTGGAGATCGGCCACCAGCAGGATCACGGCATCACCTTTGGCCTGCAGCAATCCATACACTGGCGACTTGATATGCCCGAAGTTGCGGGCATTCACGATCACGCTGACGTTCGGATCGGCTGCGGCTATACCGCGAAGAATGCTGACTGTCTTATCGTAGGAAGCGTTGTCGATAAACAAATGGTCGTACGTGACTTCCGGAATGGTCTCGAAAATCCGCTTCGTCTCGGTATAAACCGCCTCGACATTTTCTTCTTCGTTGAAACAGGGGGTAACGACCGTTATATGCTTCATGGCAGATTGAAAACAAACCGACGATTAAGGATGAAAGCGAGGCCGGCGAGCGGAATCAGCATGATGCCGTTCGCCACGTACACATTGAGGCCAAAGCTCAATAACAGCTTCACACCGCCAAGGTTGGTCAGGTAGATCAGGCAATACACACCCACGAACCGCCAAAACCGCGAACGCGGCGCGCCACCAAACACAAGGCGCCCGACGCTCTGGAAATTGAACAGCACCCCGCCCATGGTCGCCAGCGCAATGGCGAGCGGGTAGCCCATTCCAAACCACGTGAAGACGGCGAACAGGGCATAACCGAAGACGGTGTTGATACCGCCAACCACCAGGAAACGCAGCAACTGATACCACGTGTTGACTCGCGGCTCGGGAGCCGCGGCAAGCGCGATGGGATCGTCGGCGATGGGCTGTCCGTTGACCGCTTGTTCAGTCCTGGAGTTGGACACTGGCATTCAATGCCTCCCTGATCTGGCGTTCCACGGCCTCCGACGACAAGCCGTGACTTTCCATCAGGAAAGAATAATTGCCGCAGAGCGAGCTGAACTGATCCTGGATCCCGACGCGCACGAAGGTGCCGAGGTACTGACCCATCAGCGTCTCGGCAACCACACCGCCCAGGCCGCCATAAATCGAATGCTCCTCGAACGTGACGATCGCTTCGCGTCCCCTTGTCAACTCACGCAGCGACTTTTCGGGGAAGGGCTTGAGGCAGGGCGCAGAAACGACGTCGGCATTACCCAGTGCAGCGGCGGCTTTTTGAGCCATCTTCAAGCCCGAGCCCGTGCCGATGAAAAGATACGGTGCACCAGTGTTCGTCACCGGAATCAGGTCGCCGTTGCTCCAGCCTTCAATAGGACCACGATGCACATCGCCAAGATCGGCCTTGCCCATGCGCATGTACGCCGGTCCCGGATTCCGCACGATATGCTCGGCACACGCCGTCAGTTCGAAGCGGTCGCCCGGAGAGTAGATGGAGATTTGCGGCACGCCGCGCAGCGCGGCGATATCTTCGGTGCTTTGATGGCTCGTGCCCAGTTGGGCGTACACCACGCCGGCCCCGTCGCCAATGAAGGTGACTGGCAGGTTCTCGTAGCACACGTCGATCTTGATCTGCTCGAGCACGCGAATGGGCACGAAAGCGGCGAGTCCGTACACGACCGGTTTGAAGCCGGCCTTTGCCAGCCCAGC
>Ga0153929_1000938_pt1 | contig 10605 bp, 10 predicted proteins | sample TSNJ013MetaG_FD_104689 | JGI IMG/M metagenome (GOLD analysis project Ga0153929, IMG submission 104689) | Attine ant fungus gardens microbial communities from New Jersey, USA - TSNJ013 MetaG | ecosystem: Host-associated > Fungi > Mycelium > Unclassified | place: USA: New Jersey, Wharton State...
ATGACCGAGCAAAAAATGGAACTGCAGGCTGAACAGACAAAGGTCTATGTAGAACGTGTGAGCGCATTTCTCGCGCAAGCACGCGCATGGTGTACCGAGCGGGATCTAAACGTCTCAGGCGACTCCGTCGAGCTTAATGAAGAACATTTGCCGAAATATCTTGCGCCGACCCTTCACGTCTCGACCAAAGATGGTGTGACGGTGGCGAGACTCGTGCCGCGCGGATCAGCCATCATTGGTGCGCATGGTCGAATTGATCTGATCGGTCACGTAACGCGACACGCTTTCCTGTTTCAAATCGGGAAGGGGCCGACGATTTCGATGAAAGCCATCATCCATGGGAAGACCACGAGCGAGTCGTCCCGGCCCATGCTATCCGGTGTCGACGGAGATGGCTGGTATTGGATGGAGACTGCGATCGGACGGGCAAAGCATGTTGATGAAAGCCTGTTCATGGACTTACTCACGGACGCATCTGACTATGACTTTGAGTAATCCACTCGATCCAATTTATAGGGCTTTCGCGGTTGCGAGCGATTGCTTCAAGGTGGCCCGACGTACGCTCGATAAGCAGGATGAAAAACTGATCCGTCGCACGCAGTTCGTTGGGGCAACTCGGGATGAGGCAACTACCGCGCTCACGGAGGCGGCGAAACAGGCATCCGATCTCGCGATTCTGGCTTTATTCGCCACATTCGAGCGTACCGTTATTGAGCATCTGCAGACGGCAAATCTCTTGCTGATCGCTGGATACCCGCAAGAATACTCGAGCGCGCTTGCAGAGAAGTTCGTAAAGGATGTCGAGTATTGGAAGTTCGACGATATCCTCGATCTGTTCAAAGGTGAGGTCGACGCGAACCTGATCGGGCAGGTGAAGCAGATCAAAGATTACCGCGATTGGATCGCGCATCGAAACCCACGACGGGCCACCCCATCGCAGGCCACGCCCCAGATAGCCTTTGGGGTCCTGACGAAGGTAATCGAGCAGATCCGGACGACACACACGCGTCCCGTCGAAGCTCAAGACGCCCCAGCGCTACCCCAATAGACGGACTAATCCGACCCGAAGGGCTCATTCGGTGCGTATGAAAGCGGGCATGTCATTCGACAGCGGCCCGCAGATTCGCGACAACTGTTGCTATCGAGGCGGCAGGTTCTTTCAACCCGAACTAAGCGTTGATGTATTCGTCCGTGGACAACATCGTTGCATAGGCGAAACCAAGCGCTGCCATGAAGGCCGCATGCACGTGGGCGGCAGGCACTTTAACGCCGCCGAATTCCATGTCGAGCGTAGCAACGGCATCATGTATGACCGTCGCCTTGTAGCCAAAGTCCACAGACGCCCGTGTGATCGCGTCCACGCACATGTGGCTCATTGCTCCGGCAATAACCACTTCTTCGATACCGTTCGTGTCCAGGATATTCTTGAGATCAGTGTCACGAAAGGCATTGATCTGATGCTTCAAGACAACGTGTTCTCCTTCCTTGTTGCTCACTTGCGGAGCGATCGCGGCACCTTCGGAACCTGCAACGAAAAACGCTGCATCGCTCTTCGGGGACTCGTGGCGAACGTGCACGACGAGATGCCCCGCAGCACGTGCCGTTTGAAGAAGTCGCGCCGCGTTGGCGGCAGCGGCCTCGATGCCCGTCAACGTCCATTTCCCTCCCGGGAAATAATCGTTTTGCAGGTCTACGACGATAAGTGCACGCTTGGTCATGTCTATCTCCGGGTATTGATGAGAGACGCGATCATTCTCTGAGACTCAAGAGTAAGCTTGCGCGGTGGATTAGCGAATTGGCAGGACTGACAAAAAACGAGGTAAAACTGACAATGGCAAAGAAAATAGCCCCCGTCGAAATAGCATTGCTGATTTATCCGGGGAGCCAGCTCGCCGCCGTTCATGGGCTAACGGATTTATTCCAGATTGCCGAGCGCTTGTTTCAGCGATCAAAAAATATTGAACACCCGGTGCTCAGGGTAAGCCACATTCAGTTTGATGCCGGCAGCTCTTCCCCCCCGTGGGCGGATAGCGCACCTGATTTCGTGATTGTTCCGCCCTCGCTCGGGGGGCTGCCCATTGGCGATGCTTTCGCTCCGATCGTGCAATGGCTGAACGACTGTCATGCGAGAGGCGCGGTGCTGGCGTCCGTTTGTGTCGGGACGTTTCTTCTCGCTCAGACCGGCCTGCTCGCGAGGCGCTCGGCGACAACGCATTGGTCGCAGGCGCAGCTTCTCGCTGAGCGCTTTCCAGCAATCCACGTCGATGCTGACAAACTCCTGATTGATGATGGCGACATTCTTACCGCAGGCGGCTTGATGGCATGGCCCGACCTGGGGCTCAGGATAGTCGACCGTCTGCTCGGTGCCGCAGCCATGGTGGAGACGGCTCGTTTTCTTTTGGTCGATCCCCCGGGGCGAGAGCAACGCTACTACAGCGCCTTCTCTCCAAAGCTCAATCACGGCGACAAAACGATTCTTGAAGTGCAGCACTGGTTACAAGCGGACAGTGCCCACCATCCCACGATCGCTTCGATGGCTCAGCGCGCCGGGTTGGAGGAGAGGACATTTCTTCGTCGCTTCCAGAAGGCGACCGGTCTTCGCCCCACGGAATATTGCCAGCATCTTCGGGTCGGCAAAGCACGCGAGATGCTCGAAACGAGCCAACAGTCGTTCGACCAGGTTGCCTGGAAAGTCGGTTACGAGGATGTCGGGTCATTCCGAAAAGTCTTCATCAAACTCACCGGGTTATCTCCAGGGGATTACAGAAGACGCTTTCGAGTGCAAAGCCAAGACGCCTCGCCAACTCTGCAAGCAAAGCAGGCGTGACCTACTTCGCTCGCTTTGCCTTTGTCTTTGCGTTGGCAGCGGATGTATTCAGGGCGATCGCGGCACGGATAAGCGCCTTGAACTTGCCCGAGTCGACCTCCTCCCCCTCATGGATGTCGATCGCGCGCCTTGTGTTCCCGTCGAGGCTCGAGTTGAAAAGCTTGGCCGGGTCATCCAACGAAGCCCCCTTGGCGAAGGTCAGCTTCACGACCGACTTGTAGGACTCGCCGGTGCAAATGATCCCGTCGTGCGACCAGACGGGAGTGCCCATCCACTTCCACTCCTCCACAACGTCCGGGTCAGCCTCCTTGATGAGCTTGCGCATCCTGCTCAGCGTCTCCCCGCGCCAGTCCCCGAGATCGGAGATTCTTTTGTCAATCAACTCGGATGCGGACTCGCCCTCGCTCAAACCCGGCTTTTTCATGTTCTCCTCCTGAAACTTCAAGACCCTTCCAGATCCCGGGGCAAGGCTTTCCCTGCGCTCGTAGAGCTGAACGCCTTCGGCTGCGCCGCGCTCCGGGGTTCAGATATCAAACTGTTTCGCATACTCGGTGTTCAAGCGCGGCCAGCCGAATTTCATTGCTTCGCCGCCGACAATACGCCCGATGGGGTCCCCGGCCACGAACCGATCGAGCACATCCAGGCAGATGTGCCAGCCGGCCGCACCCATCGATATGAAACCGCGATCAATGTTGTGCCAGAGCGTGAGACGTGTGCCGTCGCCGAGCAGTTCAAGTTGCCACCGCATGTCGTTGTCGCCCCAGCGGTACTCGAGCAGGTTCGGCGCGTCGGCGCGCGTCACCTGCGTCTCCGAGATTTGCGGCGTCGGCGTTCCGACTGTCGAAAGCTTGACCGGGCCGACAGCAGCGAGGCTCCGGTCGGCATCGAACGGCGCCCATTCACGCAGACTGGCCGGGTCGGTCAACGCTTTCCACACTTTCTCGGGCGGATGGCGCAACTCGCGGACCAGAATGAGTGTCCACTTGTCCCCATCCTTTCGGACTTCGGCGCCGGCGGCAGGGCCCGGCAGGTATTCGTCGCGGTTGCTCATCGTTTTTTCCCCTTTCGGCGCGGTACAGGATTCGTCTGGTCGAGGTGGCGTTCGAGAGCGTCGACGTGGACCGACCAGAACTGGCGGAACGGAGCGAGCCAGGCGTCTATCTCCATCAGCGGTTCCGGTTTGATCCGGTATAGACGCCGCTGTGCATCAACGCGCGACTCCACGAATCCGGCCTCGCGAAGGACTCGCAGATGTTTTGAAACCGAGGGCTGCGGGAGGTTCAGCTTCTCCTCGATATCACCCACGGACTGCTCGGAAGATGCAAGCAGACTCAGGATGGCGCGGCGGCTCGGCTCGGCGATGACGGCAAATGTTGATTCCATTCCACGTATATACCTGACGAAGCATATTAATGTCAAGCCACGCGCATACGTGAGACGCCATTGGGCCACCGGCGAGGGCCGTCCATCAAGGCCCATTCACACGTTCCGCTCAAGTGTCCTTTCGCGGAACCCTGCCGACCCTTATGGTGTTGGACCTTCGACGGAAAACGGGCCACCGCGGCCGAACGCGAGTTTAGCGAATCGTTCGCCAATGCGACGGTGCGCGGGCCCGTCCGGGTGGAACAATCATTGTTTGTGACTAACCGAACGACTCATTTCGCACGTGGGCTTCCTGCCATCGCGTGTCACGTGCTCACGCTTTCCTCGATAGCTTGCTCGATAATCGATAACCCCCTGTCGACCTCAGCCTCGGCAATGGTAAGCGGCGGAGCGAGGCGGAATACGCCTCCAAATCCCGGCAACTGAACAATATTCATGTGCAAGCCAAGTTCGAGGCAGCGACGTGTGATGGCAGCGGAAAGAGCTGGGGCTGCGGTCTTTGTCGATTTGTTGCCGACAATTTCGATCCCGAGCATCAACCCGCGTCCGCGCACATCGCCTATGCATTCGAAGCGGCTTTGAAGGCTCTCCAGACCGTCGCGCAAACGGGTGCCCATTTCACCAGCGCGTTCAACCAGGCCATCCCTCTCTATGATCTCGATGACCTTGAGCCCGACAGCTGCCGGCATCGGATCAGACACGTGCGTCGTATAGAAAAGGAACCCGCGTTCGTGTGCCTGATTCTCGATTTCCTGAGTCGTCAGCACGGCAGCCAGCGGAAGGCCCGCGCCAAGCGTTTTGGACAAGGTCAGGATGTCGGGCACCACGCCGTCGTGCTCACACGCGAATAGGGTTCCGGTCCTGCCCATGCCGGTCTGGGCTTCGTCCACGATCAACAGCATTCCGCGCTCGGCGCACTTCGCTTTCAGCGCGCGCATATACCCTTGCGGCAGTTCAATCAGGCCACCCGAGCTCAGGATTGGCTCAGCGATGAACGCCGCGAGGCTGCCGCAAGACTGCCTGTCGATCAGGTCGAATGCATAGTCGAGTTCAGCGGCCCAATCATAGGCGCCGTTGCGTTCGAATCGTGGCCGGTACGGATAGGGCGCAGGAATGGCAAAGGACCCCACGGCGGCCGGACCGTAACCCTTGCGGCCGGCGCTGTAAGTGGCCGAAGCTGCGCCGCCCGTCATGCCGTGCCACGATTGAGCGAAGCTGATGATCTCGTGTCGGCCGGTGACGAGCTTTGCTATCTTGATCGCTGCTTCGTTGGCTTCTCCACCGGTGCTGAGCAGCAAGGAGCGTTCAAGTCCTTTCGGTGCGATACCGGCGAGGCGGGTTGCCAGGTCCACTACCGGACGCGAGAGCATCCCGCTGAAAAGATGGGTGAGACTACGTGCGCTCTCGGCGATGACTTCGGCTATTTCCGGATGAGAGTGGCCGAGTATGGCGCTCATCTGTCCAGAGGTGAAGTCGAGTATCGCGCGGCCCGTGGAATCATAGACATGGCTGCCGCTGGCACGCTCGATTATGACGGGCGAAAATGTACCGCCGTAGCGGATCAGGTGCCGCTGAGCGTTTGACCAAAAGTCCCGATCGGTTTGTGCTGACATGACGGTGTCCAGAGTGGAAGGCGGGCGTGCCGAAGATCAATGTAAGCGAACCACGTCGGCGGGTGGAAATGAAAAGTTGTGATGCGTGCCATTCGAGGAGCTGATGCCATCATGTTGCAGCTGGATTTCGATTTGCTCAGGACCTTCGTGGCAATAGCGGATGCCGGATCGCTCACGCGTGCGGCGGCGGAAGTTGGCCGCACGCAGTCCGCGATCAGCATGCAGCTCAAGAGGATCGAAGAGATCGTCGATGGCGCGGTGCTGGTGCGTACCGCACGCGGCGTGGAACTGACGGCACGCGGAGACCGCCTCTTGTCGCACGCCCGGGGGCTGGTCCGGGCGCACGACGAGGCGCTGGTCGACGTGACCGGCCGCGGGCTCACCGGTTCCATCCGGCTCGGGTGCCCGGAGGACTATTGCACCGAGTTCCTTCCGGTCGTGCTACGCGCGATAGCGGCGCAGCATCCGCGGGTCGCATTGGAAGTCGTATGTGCGCCTACGCCCCTGCTCGAAAAAATGCTCGATGCACGCCGTCTCGATGTGGCATTGGTATCGCTCGCCCCGGAGGGCAACCTGGAACGGGTGATTCGCTGGGAGGACCTGGTGTGGATCGCATCGCAAGACTTCTTCGCCCCAAGCGACGGCCCCCTTCAAATAGCTTTGTCAGTGCCCGAAACGCTGGACCATCAGGCGGCGCGGCGTGCGCTCGAAGCTGCCAATGTCAACTACCGCGTAGCGTACGAGAGCGTCAGCAAGGACGGGCTGCTGGCAATCGTGAGAGCGGGCATTGCTGTCGCCGTGCTGACGAGAGGAGCGGTTCCTGCGGATTTGCGGATCATGCCCGCTGGAGAGATGCTCCCGCCGCTTCCGCATGTTGGCATTGCTGTTGTTTCGTACTCGGGGACGGTCGATTCGCTTCTTGTGGAGAATGTGAAGGATCTCATGAGCCGCACCTTGAGAACGATGTCGCCGCTTGCGCCCTGAGGTATTCCGATGGGCTCGGATACGCACAGCGGGTGTACAGTTGCAAATAAGGCTCGCAGTTAACTCATGCCCGGGCCGTCACCTCGGAGCCGCTTGACCCATGCAAAATTCAACTGTGTCCGTGACCGCCGTCGCATTGCCGGCCAGCTCGCATGTAACGCAGATGTACGAGCATCCGAACCTTGCCGACGCCTACACCATCCGCTTGCCGGACAACGCAACCACCGATCCCGAACTACTCGCCCGGTTCATGTTTTCACACCAGGCCGCATGGATTGGAAAGCTCTTGCGAGTGCGCGACGCGCTCGTTGCCGGCCTTGGCCTCAAGACATCGAAGCGCCTGGAGGAGTCCGCGCGCTCCGAGCGTGACAAGCATGTTTCCTTTTTCAGGATCTACGAGCGCACGGCCGACGAGATCGTCCTCGGCGAGGACGACAAGCATCTCGACTTCAGGGTATCGGTGTTCCAGGGAGCCAGGGAAGAAGCTGCTGGCGGCGGGCGCTATCTGACGGTATCGACTGTCGTGCGCTGCCACAATCTTTTGGGACGCACCTACATCCTGCTCATCACGCCGTTCCACGAAATGGTGGTTCGATCAAGCCTGCGCCGCGCTGCGCGCATTGGCTGGCCCACTGCCTCCTGAACCAGCTCGCGCTTGCCGCTTCGCGGCACATCGCCGCTCGCGTCACAAGATCCGCTTTCGGACGTCCGAAACCATGTAACCTCTCGGTCTTCTTCCTGTCCTGAAGTAGACGATGCGGGTCTTGGCGAGCAAAAAAATCCTGACTATAACGACCGGCGGCCAATCCCGCTCTGCAGCTCAACGCCTTCTCCATGCCGCTACGCTGCTGGCAATTGGCCTTGCTGCCGGCGTGCGCCCCGCCGTTGCCGCTGCTCCGGCGTGCCTGGCCGACTCCGGTCCGGCTAATCGTCCCGCTATCGGTCTCGTGCTCTCGGGCGGCGGCGCACGCGGTTATGCGCACCTCGGCGTGTTGAAGGTGCTCGAGGAGAATCGCATTCCGGTTGACTGCATCGCGGCGACCAGCATGGGTTCCGTGGTCGGTGGACTGTATGCGAGCGGCATGACCGCGCAGGACATGCAGAACCGCCTCGCGCAGATCAACCTCGCCGATGTCGCCTTCGACGTCACCGCCCGCGCCGACCTGCCGCAATCGCAACGCGAAGACGAGCATCTGTATGTGAACAGCCTGTCGTTCGGCTTTGGCACGCACGGCTTCCGGCTGCCAACCGGCCTTGTACAAGGCAACCGGCTGCAGGCGCTGCTGCAGGACTGGACCTCGGCTATCCCCGGCAACGTGTCGTTCAACGGACTGCCCATTCCCTTCCGGGCCATCGCCACCGACTTGCAGACCGGGCAGATGGTCGTGCTCGATCACGGTTCATTGCCGCAGGCCATTCGCGCGAGCATGGCGCTGCCCGGCTTATTCTCGCCGGCCGAGGTGGACGGCCGCACCCTGGTCGACGGCGGACTGGTCAGCAATCTGCCGATCGAAACCGCCCGTTCGATGGGTGCGAATGTGGTGATCGCGGTCGATATCGGCTCGCCGCTGCGGCCACTTGACGCGCTGGCTTCGCCTACGGACGTGATGCAGCAGATGATCGGCATCCTGATTCACCAGAACGTCGCGCGCCAACGCGAGCAACTGGGTGCGGGCGACGTGCTGATCGAACCGGCGCTCGGCTCGCTGAGCTTTACGGATTTCGCCAATGCCCCCCAGGCGATTGCCGCGGGGGAGGCGGCCGCGATTGCGGCGCTGCCGAAGCTGCGGCATCTTGCGCTGTCGCCAGAGCAGTACGCGGCGTATCGCGCCTCGCACGCAATGCCCGGGACCAAACCCGTGCGCATTACCCGGATCGAGATCGAGTCGCGGGGCGCCGTGCCAAAGGGCCGCATCCGTGACGCGTTGCACGTGAAACCCGGCGACATCTACGATCCAAAGACGCTCAACAAGGATCTGCTGGCGCTCACGACCGCTGGAGACTTTGAAAGCATCACGCAGCAGCTCGTCGAGAACGGCGATGAACACACGCTCGTGATCGATGCCCGCGACAAATACTGGGGGCCGAACTTCCTGCTGTTCGGCCTTGGCTTGTCGAGCAGTTCCAACGACGCTGGCGGCTTCCGGATGCATGTGGGTTATCGGCGGCCGTGGCTGACTTCGTCGGGGCTAGAGGGGCGCATTGATGCAACGATCGGCAGCGACCTGACGCAAATTCACGCCGAGTTGCGGCAGCCTTTGTCGAATGCCGCCGGTTACTACATCGCACCCTATCTGGAATTCCAGCGCCGCTACGCGAACGTCTACGACGACACCGGCGACACCAAGCTGACGCAATACTCGCTGCAGACCGAACGCGCCGGCCTTGACTTCGGCCTGCCGCTGGCCACGCTCGGCGACTTCCGTATCGGCGTTGCCTACGCCCACGCATTCGGCTCGCCGCAATACAACTTGCCCCTCGATATTTTCGACCCCACCGCCCCGCCGTCCGCGCGATTGTTCGACGACATCTCCGGGCGCCAAATCAGCGCGCGAGCACGTCTTGTGATCGATCAGCTCGACGATCCGTTGTTTGCACGCAAGGGGTATTTCACGGAACTGCGCGTGGAACGCTCCCTGTTCGCCGGCAGTGACAACTTCACGGAGGTCTATGGCAAGGGACTCGTCGCGGCGAGCTTCGGGCGTCACAGCTTCAACGCAAGCATTGAAGGCGGCGACGATCTGGGCAGCACCACCAACCTGACCAATCCGCTCGGCTTCACGCTCGGCGGTTTCCAGCATCTGTCGGCGTATGCTGCCGACCAGTTGTCCGGCAATTCGATGGTCTACGGCCAGGTCACCTACATGAACCAGCTCGCCGCCTTCAATGCACTGCCTATCCGCGGCCTGTATGCCGGGATGAGCCTCGAAGCCGGCAACGTCTGGGTGCACGACGCGCAATTCGGCAGCGGCCCGCTCAAGCGCAGCGTCACGCTCTTTTCGGCCGTCACGAGCTCGTTTGGCCCGATCTATCTGGGCGTCGCGTTTGCACCGGGCGGCAGGAGAAACTTCTACTTCCAGCTTGGACACAGTTATTGAAGCGGCCTTGGATTTGAGCTTCATCGTCAGCGCCGGCGGGCCTCAAACGACCCCCACCGGCCAGCTCAACTCGAAGCGCGCGCCGGCCAACGTGACAGGGTCGGTCGCACCGATCCGGCCGTTGTGCGCGTGCAGCACCAGACGGGTGATCGCGAGCCCGATCCCGTAGCCCGCGGTATGACGATCGAGCCGCACGAACGCATTGAAAATATGCTCGCGCTCGCTTTCCGGCACCCCTGTGCCATCGTCTTCCACGAAGATCTCGACGTTCCCGTGGCGCACGGATAAACCCACCAGGATCCGCGAGCGCGCGTATTTGCTGGCGTTGCGCAGCAGGTTGCGCATGGCATACGACATCAGGCGCTTGTCCATCACGACCTGCACCGTCTCATCGATCCCCACCCGCGGGACGATCTGCTTGTCCGCGTACATCAGCGTGGCGTCGGTCAACTGGCTGTTGAACCACGCTACCAGCGACGTTGGTTCAAGATTCGATTGCAGCGAACTGTATTCGAGCCGCGCATAAGTCAGGCTCATATCGATCAGTTCGTCCAGTTCGGTGACGTCCTGCGCAATGCTCGCCAACGCATGGTCGTACTCCGCTGTCGAGCTTGGCTGACGCAGTATTTCCAGCGCGAAACGCACGCGCGCAAGCGGCGTGCGCAGCTCATGGGAGATGCCGTTGGTCAGATCGCGCTGC
>Ga0153929_1000945_pt1 | contig 10569 bp, 10 predicted proteins | sample TSNJ013MetaG_FD_104689 | JGI IMG/M metagenome (GOLD analysis project Ga0153929, IMG submission 104689) | Attine ant fungus gardens microbial communities from New Jersey, USA - TSNJ013 MetaG | ecosystem: Host-associated > Fungi > Mycelium > Unclassified | place: USA: New Jersey, Wharton State...
AGGTCGCGGCGATGAAGCAGATGGTCGACAATTTCCGCGACTATGCACGCACGCCTCCGGCGGTGCTCGCGCATCTGCAACTGAACGAACTGGTCAGCGAAGTGCTCACGCTGTACGGTATCGAGGAAGGCAAGGGCGCGATCCAGGTCGAGCTCGCGTCCTTGCCCGCGATACGCGGCGACGCGACGCAATTGCGTCAGGTGATTCACAACTTGCTGCAGAATGCGCAGGACGCCGTGGCCGACGTCGAACAACCGCATGTGTTGCTCGAGACGAGGACAGTAGAATACGGAGACCCCGACGCGGAAGGCAAGATACGCGTCGCGGTGCGTCTAACAGTGTCGGATAACGGACCGGGCTTCCCAGCGCGTATCCTCACACGTGCATTCGAACCTTACGTGACAACCAAGGCCAAAGGTACAGGCCTGGGTCTTGCGATGGTCAAGAAGATCGTCGACGAACACGGTGCGCGCATCGATATTCGCAACCGCATGAGAGCGGGCGATGTGATCGAAGGCGCGCAGATATCGATCCTCTTCCTTCAACTGGCAGACGATGCCGCGGCACCTGGAGCAGGGCTGCGGCCGGCGCATGGCAATGCGTCGCAGGGAACGACAAAAGCAACAGTGCAGACAAGGGCAGCGTAAATGGCAACCATCCTGGTGGTAGATGATGAAATGGGCATCCGGGAATTGCTCTCGGAGATCCTGAGCGACGAGGGGCATGTCGTGGAGGCGGCGGAAAACGCGCAGGAAGCGCGCGAGTTCCGCTTGCGTCAGGCGCCGGACCTGGTGCTGCTCGACATCTGGATGCCCGATACCGACGGCGTGACCTTGCTCAAAGAATGGGCCGCGCAAGGGCAACTGACCATGCCGGTGATCATGATGTCCGGCCATGCAACCATCGATACGGCAGTTGAAGCGACCAAGATCGGTGCGCTCAATTTCCTCGAGAAACCGATTGCGTTGCAGAAGCTGCTGAAGGCGGTCGAGCAGGGCCTCGCCCGGGGCAATGCCGCAGCCGCGCCGGGCGGCGCGATCGCCACCAAGCAGGCGCTGCCGGTCAGTGCTTCGACCGTGGCGTCGGCGGCTTCATTGCCGATGCTGTCGTCGGATGGCATGGGCAGCGGCGCATTGGCCGCGCAAACGGCGTCGATCTCGTTCGACATCCCGTTGCGCGACGCGCGCGACGCGTTCGAGCGCGCTTACTTCGAATATCACCTGGCGCGCGAGAACGGCAGCATGACCCGCGTCGCGGAGAAGACCGGCCTCGAGCGCACGCACCTGTATCGCAAGCTCAAGCAGCTCGGTGTCGATCTCGGCAAGAACAAAGGGGAGTAACGGCCGTGTAACGCGTGCCGGGTCGGGCAAGCCAGATTTTTTCGAGAGGGGGCTTGCCGTGCTGCTGACCCTTTGATATCATTTCGTTCTTCGTTGGCCCGGTAGCTCAGTTGGTAGAGCAGCGGATTGAAAATCCGCGTGTCGATGGTTCGATTCCGTCCCAGGCCACCAGGATTCAGCCCCAGGAAATCGCAAGATTCCTGGGGCTTTTCCTTTTGTGGGCGTTCTCGTGGCGGCGTCGCCTGTGTGGTGCTGCGATGGGGCGTGCTCGGCGGCATTGTGCGTCGCGTGATAAAATCGCGCCAGTTCAAGGACTTGCGTGCGGTCGCGCGATTGGCGCGGCACTGCACCAGACATGTCTTTTCGTATCTCGAAGCTGGGCTTTTTTGTGCACGCTGCTGCGGCACGGCAGCGCCGCAACAGGTGCCGAATCCTTCGCCCGACGATTAACGGTATAAGCGCCCAGCGACTCTGCATGCGGAAGGCGCGGCCTATACTGCTTTGGGCCGGCAACAGTGCCGGCACGCGTCGCGCCGCGTTGCTTGCATGGCGCACCTCGCGCAGCGCGACGTGGCACTCATCATTCACGGAGTTTCACGGTGATCCGCAAAGACGCTAAACGTAGCGCTCTGGTGCTGTTTTCCGGCGGCCAGGATTCCGCCACGTGCCTCGCCTGGGCGCTCGAACGTTATGAAACTGTCGAGACGCTGGGCTTCGATTATGGCCAGCGGCACCGAGTCGAACTCGAATGCCGCGAAGGGTTTCGCAACGCTGTGGCACGAGCCTTTCCGGCGTGGGCCGAACGCCTCGGCGAAGATCACATGATCGACCTGTCGGTGCTCGGTTCGATCAGCGATACCGCGATGACGCGCGAGATCGAGATCCACGCCACCGCCAACGGGTTGCCGAATACGTTCGTGCCGGGCCGCAATCTGATGTTCATGACGATCGCAGGCGCCATCGCGTATCGGCGTGGTTTGCAGGTGCTGGTGGGCGGGATGTGCGAGACGGACTTCTCGGGCTACCCCGATTGCCGCGACGACACGATGAAGGCCTTGCAGGTCGCGCTGAACCTCGGCATGGACACGCGCTTCCTGCTAGAAACGCCGCTAATGTGGCTCGACAAGGCCGACACGTGGCGTCTCGCGCACGAGTTGGGCGGCGAAGAACTGGTCGAGCTGGTACGCGTCGAGACGCATACCTGTTATGTCGGCGAGCGCGCCGAACTGCATGCATGGGGTTTCGGCTGCGGCGAATGCCCGGCGTGCCGTTTGCGCAAGCGCGGTTATGAAGCGTACCTGGCCGGCGAGAAGGTGACCGAGCCGGTCTGACGGTCTCACGGCAGTTCTGCTCGCGCGTTGCTCAGGCATGCGCAGCACAACAGGCAATTATTTTCAGGAACACAAGGCAGACAGCAGCATGACTTACGCGGTCAAGGAAATCTTCTACACATTGCAGGGCGAGGGCGCGAATGCCGGGCGTCCGGCCGTGTTCTGCCGGTTCGCCGGTTGCAATCTGTGGTCGGGCCGCGAAGAAGATCGTGCGGATGCCGTGTGCCGCTTCTGCGATACGGACTTTGTCGGCACTGACGGCGAGAACGGTGGCAAGTACCGTACGCCCGAAGAACTGGTGCAGATGATTGCGTCGCAGTGGCCGGAAGGCGAGGGCGAGCGCTTCGTAGTCTGCACGGGCGGCGAACCGATGCTGCAGATCGATCAGCCGTTTGTCGATGCACTGCATGCCGCCGGCTTCGAAATCGCTATCGAAACCAACGGCTCGCTGCCGGTGCTCGAGACGATCGACTGGATCTGCGTGAGCCCGAAGGCCGACGCGCCGCTCGTCGTCACCAAGGGCAACGAACTGAAGGTCGTGATTCCGCAGGACAACCAGCGCTTGTCCGAGTATGCGAAGCTCGATTTCGAGTATTTCCTCGTCCAGCCGATGGACGGCCCGTCGCGCGAGCTCAATACGAAGCTCGCGATCGATTGGTGCAAACGCCATCCGCAATGGCGCCTGTCGATGCAGACCCACAAGTATCTGAACATTCCCTGATTTGCCGTGCTGACGATTACACGAAAACTCGAATTCGACGCGGGCCACCGCATCCCCGATCACCGCAGCCAGTGCCGTAATCTGCACGGCCATCGCTACGTGCTCGAAATTACGCTGCAAGGCGACCTGGTCGACACCGAAGGTGCGCCGGATCGCGGCATGGTGATGGACTTCGCCGACGTGAAGTCGCTCGCGGTCGAGCATCTTGTCGACAAATGGGACCATGCGTTTCTCGTCTACGAAGGCGATACGCAGGTGCGCGGTTTTCTGGAAACCATGGCGGGGCACAAGACCGTCGTGCTCGATCGCATCCCCACCGTTGAAAATCTTGCCGCTGCTGCGTTCGATATTCTCGCGAACGTGTACGACGCGCATTACGGCGTGAATCTGCGTCTGCACAAGGTGCGTCTGTTCGAGACGCCGAATTGCTGGGCCGACGTCGTCCGGGATTAAATCCGGGGCCGCGCGATTCAGCTTCGCGGCCCAACCCCCGCGTTATTGTCACGGTATGATCGCTCCGATAACCACACGGAGCGAGACATGCTGGTCACCGCATTGCGTCGCAGCAAGCAGTCAGGCCGTCAGGGCCCGGGCGTCGGCCGATACCGGCACGCCGGCATTGCCAACCGCGTTTCAGGCGAGGCGTCGCATCGCCATGGGGCGCGGCAATGAGCACCTTCACGAATCCTCTCAAACAACGTCTGAAAGAAGCGGAGCCGCTGTTCGGCCTGTGGCTGTCGCTCGGTAGCGATTCCGCCGCCGAGGCGCTCGCGCACGCCGGTTTCGACTGGCTGCTGATCGACATGGAGCACGCGCCAAACGATAGCGGCGACGTCACCTCGCAATTGCGCGCGATTGCCGCCGCGCATCTGCCGAGCGAGCCGGTCGTGCGTGTGGCCGCCAGCGAGGCATGGCTCGTCAAGCGCGTACTGGACGCGGGCGCGCGCACGCTGATGTTCCCGAATATCGAAACCGCTGAAGAGGCGGCACAGGCTGTGCGTCTGACGCAGTATCCGACGGCCGATGCGCTCGACGGTCAGCGTGGCGTCGCCGGCGTGGTGCGGGCGGCGTCGTACGGCATGCGGCGCGACTACGTGCAGACCGCCAATGCGCAGATCGCGACCATCGTGCAGATCGAGTCGGCGCGGGGTGTGCAGGAAGTCGAGAAGATCGCGGCGACGCCGGGCGTCGACTGCCTGTTCGTGGGACCAGCCGATCTGGCCGCGAGCCTCGGCCACCTTGGCGATTCTAAGCATGCCGACGTGCAGGCGGCGATGGCGCGCGTCGTGAGTGCCGCCGATAAGGCCGGCATCGCCAGTGGAATTTTTGCCATGGACGCCGCGGGCGCAAAGCAGCATCGCGATGCCGGTTTTCGTTTTATCGCTCTGGCCGCCGACGTCATGTGGATGTTGCGCGCGACCCGCCAGGCGCTGCAGGAGGTGAGGACATGAAGGGGATGGTGCAGTGCGTCGCGGTAAGGCTGGCGGTCGTGGCGGCGTTGACGGTGAGCGCAACGGCGTATGCGCAGGACAATCGCGTCGCGAAGTCGAATGATCCGGAGACGCAAACCGCGGTCGCTGATTACAATGCCGGCAATCTGGGCGCGGCGCTGACCGAGTTCCGTAAAGCGGCGGAGCACGGCAGCCGGCTTGCCGAGTTCAACTACGCAATGATGCTGCTCAACGGTGAAGGCGCGCCGGCCAACGTCGACGAAGGCAAGAAGTGGCTGCGCAAAGCCGCCGACGCCAACATGTCGCACGCGCAGTACGTGTACGGCAAGATGTACGACGACGGCGAGTTCGTCGGGCGCGATCCGGTCGAGGCGCACCGGTGGTTCCTGAAGGCTGCGCAGCAGGGACATGTGCAGGCACAACTCGCGCTGGCCAATCAGTTCCTCGATGGCCGCGGTACGACGCGCGATAACCGGCAGGCGTTCCTCTGGTACAAGAAGGCTGCGCAAGGCGGCGACATGACCGCGCAGTATGTGACCGGTTCGTTCTACGAGCGTGGTGGCGACGGCGTGGACAAGAATCTGAACGTAGCGCGTGCGTACTACGCGGCAGCGGCGGTACAGGGCGATCCGGCGGCGAAACTCAAGTATCAGGAACTGAGCGCGCAATTGCGGGATCAGAAGGAAGTGAAGCCGCAGTAAATGAAAAAAGGGGCGCTCCTGAGTGGAGCGCCCCTTTTGTTTATCCAGGCTTTATTGCGAGGTCCGCGGTGTTTTTTCGCCCGGTGTCTTGTCTGTCGGCGTTCAGCGCGGCAGCCGAAGCGCCACGCCACGCTAGCTCTGCATCAAGCGTTTCTGCCGCGCGATGCTCATGATGAGCCCAATCGCGACCCCCAGCGTGGTCAGCGCGGTACCGCCGTAGCTCATGAATGGCAACGGCACGCCCACCACCGGCAAGATCCCGCTCACCATGCCGATGTTGACGAACGCATAGGTGAAGAACGCCATGGTCAGCGATCCGGCCAGCAGCCGCCCGAATAGCGTCGCACCATTGGCCGCGATGTACAGCCCGCGCGCGATCAGCAGCATATAAAGCGTGAGCAACACGATGCCGCCCGCGAGACCAAACTCCTCGGAAAACACAGCGAAGATGAAGTCAGTGTGCTTCTCGGGAATGAACTCCAGATGCGCCTGGGTACCCTTGAGCCAACCCTTGCCGAGTGGGCCGCCCGAGCCGATTGCAATCACCGCCTGAATGGTGTGGAAGCCCTTGCCGAGCGGATCGGAGGTTGGATCGAGCAGCGTACAGATACGGTGCTTCTGATAATCGTGCATCAGCGGCCATTGCACTTCCGGCTGACAGATCTTGTCCTGGAACACCGCGATCGAGCCCACCGCGATCACGCCCGCAATCAGCACCGGCACGATCAGCTTGAAACTGAGCCCCGCGAAATAAATGACGAAGAAGCCGGCCGCGAACACCAGCACGGCGGTGCCAAGGTCCGGTTGTTTGGCGATCAGACCGACCGGCACGATCAGGATCACGAAGCCGACCAGAAAGTCGTACCAACGCATCACGCCTTCGCGGCGCTGATAGTACCAGGCAAGCATCAGCGGTGTAGCGATCTTCAGAATCTCCGACGGCTGGATCACCACGCCGACGTTGATCCAGCGCTTGGCGCCCTTGCGCGTGAGGCCGAACAGCGCCACCGCCACCAGTAACGCGATCCCGAACGTATAGAGCGGGACCGCGAAGCGCATCAGCGTGGTGGGTGGGACGTTGGCCAGCGCCCACATCAGCACGAACGTCAGCAGGATGTTGCGCAACTGGTCTTCCACTCGCCCGGGCATGTCCAGCGTCGCGCTGTATAGCGTGACGATGCCGACGCACAGCAGCAGAAACACGATCAGGGCGAGCGGCCGGTCAAAGCCCACGAACATCCGCTTGATGCGGTCGAGCCAGGCGCGCTTATCGAATTGCATGCCTTTCTCCTTACTCGTCGATGCCGCCGGAAACCGGCTGGCGTGGCGACGTAGGCTGAATACTGTCGTCCCGCGACGGCAGCGCCGCGGTCGGCGCCGGCTCGCTGGCAGGACGGGGTTTGTGCGGAGCGCCGGATTTGCGCGGCGCTGCGTTCTTCGCCGTGGCGGACGCCGGCACAGCCGCCGACGCGCCGAATGTGCCGGACGCCGAAGCCGCCGTCGCCGCTGACGACGCTGCCATCGGGGCCGATGCGGCCGCAGCAGCGGAAGCCGCCGCAGCCGCCGACGCCGCGCCCGGCATCGGTAGCGCGGTGAAGCCGGCCGCGATCTTGACCGGCTGCGCTGCGTCTTGCGGCGAGGCCGCGCCACCTACTTCCGGTGCGGATGCATCCTGGGTCGCCGAGGCCGCTGCCGCGACAGCCGCTGCTTCAGCGCCGGGCTTGTTCTTGCCGACCAGGTAGTAATCGAGCACACGACGCGCGATCGGACCGGCTGCTTCCGCACCCCAGCCGCCGTTCTCGACGATCAGTGCAATGGCGATTTTCGGTTGATCGACAGGTGCAAAGGCAATGAACAGTGCGTGGTCGCGCAGATGTTCGGCGATCGCGTGGCCTTTGTAGTTCGCGCCCTGCAGCGAGTAGACCTGCGCCGTGCCGGTCTTGCCTGCGGCCTGATACTGTGCGCCGATGAACACCTTCGACGCCGTCCCGTTTGTCACGACGCCTTCCATCGCGTGCTTGATGAAGTCGATGTCCGATTGCTTCACGGCAATCCGGTCGCTCGGATCGCGCACGACCGGGCGCGTCTCCTTGGTGATCGGGTTTTCGATGTCACGCACCAGGTGCGGCTTCATCACGATACCGTTGTTCGCGAGCGTGGCTGTGGCGTGCGCGAGTTGCAGAATGGTGAACGAGTTATAGCCTTGGCCAATGCCCAGACTGATCGTTTCGCCCTCGTACCAGCGCTGCTGCTCAGGCTTGCGATACGCTTTGCGCTTCCATTCCGTCGACGGCAGGATGCCGCGCGCTTCGCCTGAAATGTCGATGCCGGTGATCTGACCGAAACCCCACGGCTTCATGAAGTTGGCGATGTTGTTGACGCCCAGATCGTGCGCGAGCATGTAGAAATACGTGTCGTTCGACACGACGATCGCGCGGTTCATGTCGACCCAGCCCTGGCCCGAGCGCACGTCGTTGCGGAACGTGTGGCCGCCGAACGTATACGACCCCGGATCCTGGAAGCCCCAGCCCGGCGTGCGCTTATGCAGCGTCAGCGCGGCGAGCGCCATGAACGGCTTGTAGGTCGAGCCCGGCGGGTAGGTGCCGTGCAGCGGACGGTTCAGCAGCGGATGGTCGGGCGAGTTGTTGAGCTCGTCCCAGGTCTGCTGATCGATGCCGTCGACAAACGAATTCGGATCGAAGCTCGGCGCGGACACGAACGCCAGCACGTCGCCGGTCGCCGGCTCGATCGCGACCAGCGCGCCGCGGCGGCCGGCGAAGGCCTGTTCGGCGACCTGCTGCAAGCCGATATCGATCGACAGTTCCAGGTTATTCCCCGGCGTTGCCTGCGTGCGCGACAACGTGCGCACAGGCCGGCCGCCGGCGGTTACTTCGACTTCCTCAAAACCGGTCTGGCCATGCAGCTCCGTCTCGTAGCTCTGCTCGACGCCGATCTTGCCGATGTAGTCAGTGCCCTTGTAGTTGTTCGCGTCGAGGCGCGGATCGTAATGATCCGGATCGCTGTCGTTCGCATCGCTGGCGTCGTCGATACGGTCCTGATCGCGCTGCGAAATCCGGCCGATGTAGCCGATCACGTGCGCCGCGGTGGGCCCGAGCGGGTATTGGCGGAACAGGCGCGCGCGCACTTCCACGCCCGGAAAGCGGAAGCGTTGCGCGGTGAAGCGCGCGACTTCGTCGTCGGTGAGGCGGGTGCGGATCGGCAGGCTCTCGAAATTCTTCGAGTCTTCCTGCAGCTTCTTGAAGCGGCGCCGGTCGCGAGCGTCAATTGAAACCACGGTGGCGAGATTGTCGATCACGTTTTCGAGCGTGTCGTTCAGCTTCGACGGGGTGATTTCGAGCGTGTACGCCGAGTAGTTCTTGGCCAGCACGACGCCGTTGCGGTCGGTGATGATGCCCCGGTTCGGCACGATCGGCGCGACCGAGATGCGGTTTTCGTCGGCTTGCAGCGAGTACTTGCTGTAGTGCCAGACCTGCAGCACCAGGAAACGGAAACCGATCAGCCCGAAGCAGACGAACACGAACACGCCCGCCGCCGCGACGCGCAGGCGGAACTTCGAGAGCTGTTGCTGAGTGTCCTTGAATTCGGTCATGCGATTCTGCAAAAGGCCGTGTGACGGCCATCATGAGTGTGCGCCCAAACCGGCCCGAACCGGGCGGCATGAACAGCGATGCGCGTCGAGCGGGCCGGGGTTCCATCGGAACGGCCGGCGGGCCCGATGCGTGATTAAATTGGCCGCGTATCGTCCGGGTCGGCCGGGCGGCGTTGCGGCATCAGCAGCAGGACGCTGGCGATCGGCCACAGCGCCGCTTCGACGAAGCCGTCGATCAGGTAACTCCAGCCCGGAAACGCCGCGCCCGTCAGCAGACGGATCACGAACGGCACCAGTTGCGCGACGACCAGCAGCGGCATCACCGCGAAAGTCTGCACGCCGAGCGACATCCACAGCACCCGGCGATGGATCGTAATCGCACCATACGACAACAACGTATACGCCAGCGCGTGCTCACCGAGCAGGCTGGCGTTGTGCACGTCCATCAGCAAGCCGAGAAAGAACGCGATGCCCATGCCCACTTTGCGCGGCTGGTGCACGTTCCAGAACAGCAGCACCAGCGCCACAAAGTCAGGCACGCCGGCAAGGCGCCCCCACGGCATCAGGTTCAGCAGGAACGCCGCAGCGAGGCTGAACGCGATGAAATACGGATTGACCGGCTGCAGGATGTATTGCGGACGGTTCATGGCTGTGCCCCCGGCGTGGCTGGCGGCTTCGTGTTCTTTTCAGCCTTTTCAGCGGCTGGTTTCTTTTCGCCGGCGGCTTTCTTCTCCGCGGCAGCGGTTTTGGCGGACGGCTTTTCCGCGGGTTTGGCGGGCGTGGCCTGCTTTTCCGCAGGCTTCGCAGCGGATTTATCCACCGCAGCCTTGCTGTCGGCAGCCTTGCCGCCCTTCTTCGCTTTCGCGTCTTTCGCGGTCGTGGCCGCGTCGGGCTCTTCCGCCGGACGCGGCGGCACGTTGTTCTGATAGTGCAGCACTAGCAACTGACGCGCACCGCGCACGGGCGCAACCGGCAAGCAGATCACGCGTGCGAACGCCGTATCGGCCTGTTTGTCGACCCGCACGACCTTGGCGACCGGCAGCCCCGGCGGATAAACGCCGTCCAGGCCGCTGGTGACGAGTTCGTCGCCGGTTTGCACGTCGGCGCTGATCGGCACGAAGCGCAGATCGAGCGTGTCGCCCTTCGGCGTGCCATAAATCACGCTGCGCAAGCCGGTGCGCACGATCTGCACGGGCACGGCCTGGTCCTTGTCGGTGAGCAGCGTTACTTCGGCTTGCAGCGGGAATACGCGCGTCACCTGCCCGATCACGCCGTCTTCGTTGACGACCGGCGAGCCGTCCTGCACACCTTGCTGGGCGCCGCGGCCGATCACGACTTTCTGCGTGAACGGATCGCGCGTGTCGTACTGGATTTCAGCCGGTAGCGATTGGGTGGTCGAGCGCTGCGAGAGTTGC
>Ga0153929_1000958_pt1 | contig 10498 bp, 9 predicted proteins | sample TSNJ013MetaG_FD_104689 | JGI IMG/M metagenome (GOLD analysis project Ga0153929, IMG submission 104689) | Attine ant fungus gardens microbial communities from New Jersey, USA - TSNJ013 MetaG | ecosystem: Host-associated > Fungi > Mycelium > Unclassified | place: USA: New Jersey, Wharton State...
AACACGACCATTTGCGCAAACAGGGTTGCGTTGAGATTCACGGTGTTTCCTTAAACGTTGCTAATCCGGAGAGTGAAACGGCAAGGCGCCTGATCGAAGCTTGCATCGATTAAGCGCCGTCGCACGTTCCGTCCTGCGCTCGTAGCTTGAAAGCTCGAGCGCACACTTCCGAGGAACCTCAGCCTGCGGCGAGCTTCGACAGCAGCGGGTTCGCGAACGCAAACAGCATTGCCACACCAACGCCAATCAGGAACGCCGCGTCGATCAGACCAGCCAAGAGGAACATCTTGGTTTGCAGCGGGTTCATCAGTTCCGGCTGGCGAGCGCACGCTTCAATGTACTTGCCACCCATCAGGCCGATACCGATACAGGCGCCGATTGCACCCAGGCCGATGATGATGCCGATACCGATGGCGGTCAGACCCTGGATGTTGGCGATGAAAGCGTTCATGACTACTCCTATGTGAAAAAGACTTTGGAACTAGATTTATAAAATTGAAACTCGATACGATTCTGCTGACTTTTGGTTCTCCGCTGCGGTGTTCTGCAGCGTTTCACCGAACTACTGTGAGCCTTCCCTGATTCTTAGTGCGAGTCATGCGCCTGGCCGAGATACACCAGCGTCAGCATCATGAAAATAAACGCCTGCAGCAGCACGATCAGAATGTGGAAGATCGCCCAAACCGTCCCTGCAACTACGTGGCCCAAAAAGCCGAGCACAGAGGCGTCCGCGCCGAAGTGCCACATGCTGCCGAGCAGCGCGATCAGCAGGAACAACAGTTCGCCTGCGTACATGTTGCCGAACAGCCGCATGCCGAGCGAAACCGTCTTGGCGACGAACTCGATGATGTTGAGTGCGAGGTTCGGGATCCACAGCAGCGGATGCGCACCGAACGGAGCGGACAGCAGTTCGTGAATGAAACCGCCGGCGCCCTTGATCTTGAAGTTGTAGTAAATCATCAGCACGAACACGCCGATAGCAATGCCGAGCGTGCCGTTCAGGTCAGCTGTGGGGACCACGCGCATGTGCGGGAATGTCTCCGACAGACCGAGCCAGCCGATCACGCGCGTGGGCAAGTCAACGGGGATGAAGTCGAGTGAGTTCATGAGCGCGACCCACACGAACACGGTGAGTGCGAGCGGTGCGATGAAGCGGCGGCTGCCGTGGATCATCGACTTCGACTGGTCTTCGACCATCTCGACCAGCATCTCGATGGCGCACTGGAAACGTCCCGGCACGCCGGACGTTGCTTTGCGCGCTGCCAGACCGAGAATGATGATCGTGACGACGCCGCAAAGAATCGACCAGAACAACGTGTCGAGATTCCAGACGTGGATATCAAAAATCGACGTCTGTTGCGAGGTGGAAAGATTCTGCAAGTGGTGCGCGATGTACTCCGACGGATCCATCGCGCGCGTTCCTTCGCTAGCTGCCATAACGTTAAAGCCACCCAAATTGTCGAAAATCTTCCGCCGCCCGCGTGATCCTCGAGCCGCCACTTCGTTGGCGGTTCGCAGGGCACGGGCCCGCGTGCAGGATATGAAATCCGCACGAATTATTTTGCTCTGATACCGTTGGCACTTCACTTACCTGGCACGTAAAGCCTGGGAGCCAGGCTGCTTAGCGCACCTTACTTCCAGGCCATCGCGATCCAGTACGTCTTCAACGCGATGAGGTACGTCACCAGCAACGGCACCCACAGCACGCCTTTGAAACCGTACGCGATCGCTACGAACATGCCGATGGTCGCGCCCATCTTGATTGCTTCGCCGATCACCCAGCTTGCGATGGTTTCGGCACCGCTCTTCGCTTTCAGACGTGCTGCGAACAATGCGCTCGGCACCCAGCAAATCGCTCCCCCGAGGAACGCAGACAGCGCAGCAGCGCCCGGTGGACTGTAGAACAGCCACCATGCCAACGTCGCACACAGGGACAAAACCATTTGCGCCGCCACCACCTTGAACGGCGTGACACGCGATGGACGACTCACTCCGGGACCAAACAGCGTCTCCGCCTCTGCCCGCGTAAGCGGAACAGTCTTGTTATCTTGCGCTTCGGCATCCCACGAATCCTCAAACGGATGATCCGATGCACGGCTCGACTGACCAGAAGAAGTGGAGTTGGGCGTTGAACCGGACGTCTTGTGTCCGGTCAAATCACCGGCAGGGCGTAATTCGCGCCCATCTTGCCCGCCTTCCGGCGCTCGATCCTGCTCTCGCACCGCCATCACACATCTCACTAAAGTCAGTTGCAACCTGCGCATTGACCGTCCGCATTGTCGTGCATTTATGGCTGGATTCAGCCACATACTTACGTTGCGCTTTCGGGGTCGCCAAGCTGATAAATCCGGGGGATTGTAAGCGATTGTTGTCACAGATTCAATAGCTTAGGGCCATCAAAAAACACGCGGCCGAGCCTTAAAAATACGTCTCTGAAAGGAGATTTCGCTTGTACCGACAACGAGTTTGATTGACGCCGGATGTGCAGTGGTTTCACGTCGTTTTTCAGCAGGACACGAATCGCATTGCGTGCGTCGCACCATTTTCATCCGATCAAACGAGCCATGCTCCGGCAGCCGCTGCGACGATCCAGAATGGAATCGAGATGAGGTGAAACGGACCCCACATGCCACGTTCGCCCGACAGTCGAACGGCAATCAGATTGGCAAGCGAACCAATCGCGATGCCAAATCCGCCTACGCTCACACCGAACGCCAGCGCTCGCCAATCTTTCGAAAACTCCGCGAGCATGATCGCCGCCGGAACGTTGCTGATTCCCTGGGACAACACGGCGCCGGCCGCATACGCCTTGAGCGGCGAATCGAGGCCAAGGCTTGCGATTGCGTGATGCACCCATGGCAACGCGGCCACGCTGCGCAGGACGATGAACATCAGCACGAAGATCAGCAACAGCAACCAGTCGATCTTTAACACGACCTGACGCCGCCACAACAGGAACCCGAGTGCAACGGCTGCCAGGCCGATAGCGGCGCGGTGGGCGTCGGCGAGAACGACGAACGCGATGAACGCAATGCCCGCTACCGTGCAGAGCGGGATATCGACGGAATGCGCTTCGGTATCGCCGGAAAGATCAAGCGGCCGGTTGTGGAACATCACGGCGGCCAGCGCGTAAAGCATCACCATGAGCGCTGCACATAACGGCAGCAACGCCCACACGAACCCGCCGAATGACACGCCGCTTGTCTGCCAGAGGAACAGGTTCTGAGGGTTGCCGAGCGGCGTCAGGATCGACCCGGCATTCACCGCGATCGCGATGAAAATCACCAGCCGCTTGATGGGGAGCGGCGCGAGCTTGTGCAGTGACAGCGTCAAAGGCACGACGGCGAACAGCGCGACGTCATTGGTGAGCAAAGTTGAGAGCACCGCGGCAAGGCCGATCAGCAGAAACGCGAGTCCGCGTTCGCCATGAATCCGATGTACAACGCGGTGCGCCATCCACATCAGGAAACCCGACAGCTCCACCGCTTTGGTCAACATCAGCAAGCCGGCAAGCGTCAGCACGGTCTGCCAGTCGATCAACCCGGGTAGCGACGCCCACGGCCTGGGATGCAGGACTTGCAGCGCGATGAGCGCCACAATCAGAATCACCAGCACGGGTTCTTTAGTGACGAGAGCCCATGTTTTGACTAAAAAATTCGCCTGGACGGACCTGGCGTCCGCGGGAGACTGCATCGGGTTACGCCTGCGCCGCAGATACGTTGTCCGTGGTTTCCGCTTTACCGTTGACAGCGCCCGTGCGCAGTCGTCCCAAAATGCCTTCGAGCGCATCGAGGTTGCCGAAATCGATTTGCAACTTGCCGCGCCCTCGCCCGCTCATCTTGATTTTCACATTCGCCGACAGCAGGTCGGACAATTCCTCTTCAAGCCGGCGTGTGTCGCGACCGCCGTCGTTCGCCGCGCGCGCTTTCGTAGCGGGCGCTTCCCTGGTCGTCGATGAAACCAGCTTTTCAGTCTCGCGCACCGACATGCGCCGGTTGACCACCTGGTTGGCCAACTGGATCTGAGTGGCGGCATCCACGGCGAGCAGCGCACGGGCGTGGCCCATGTCGAGATCGCCCGCGAGCAACATGGTTTGAACCGGCATGGCCAGGTTAAGCAGGCGGAGCAGATTCGATACTGCGCTACGCGAGCGCCCGACTGATTCTGCCGCTTGCTCGTGCGTGAAATCGAATTCATCGAGCAGACGCTGGATGCCCTGCGCCTCTTCCAGCGGATTCAGGTCCTCGCGCTGGATGTTTTCGATCAGCGCCATGGCCGCAGCGGCCTGATCCGGCACGTTTTTCACGAGCACCGGCACTTCGTCAAGACCTGCGAGTTTCGCCGCCCGGAACCGCCGCTCGCCGGCGATGATCTCGTACCGGTCGTCGCCAATCGAACGCACGAGGATCGGCTGCATCACGCCCTGCGCCCGGATGCTGGCGGCAAGTTCCTGCAACGCACCTTCGTCCATGCGCGTACGCGGCTGGTACTTGCCGGCTTGCATGACGTCGAGGCGTAGAACGCTCGGCAACCCCTCGCTGCGCACGGCTTCGGTGATATCCGAGCTCCCGCCCAGCAGGGCTTCCAGCCCACGCCCAAGGCCCTTCTTCTTCATCGTTGCGTTCATCTTGCTTCCTCGTTCTGCCATCTTGACGCTGTGTCCGTTAAAGCGCGCGTACGCGCTCGATCATTTCCGTACCGAACTGGATATACGCTTGCGCACCACGCGACGCCCGGTCAAACACGACACCCGGCAAACCGTAACTGGGCGCTTCGGCCAGACGGACATTGCGGGGAATGACAACGTCGAAGAGCTTGTCGCCGAAATGCTGTTTCAGTTGATCCGATACCTGTTGCTGCAACGTAATGCGTGGATCGAACATGACGCGCAACAATCCGATCACCTTCAGGTCGCGGTTGAGGTTCGCATGGACCTGCTTGATCGTGTTGACCAGATCAGACAGGCCTTCGAGGGCGAAATACTCGCACTGCATCGGGATGACGACGCCATGGGCGGCGCACAAACCGTTCAGTGTGAGCAGCGACAACGCCGGCGGGCAATCGATGAGGATGAAATCGTAGTCGCTTTCGACCTCGGTCAAAGCTTTACGCAGCACGCGTTCGCGGTTTTCCACGCCGACCAATTCCACCTCCGCCCCCGCGAGTTCGCGGTTAGCCGGCAAAACGTCGTAGCCGACTGCGTCCGTACGCGTGCACGCTTCACGCACCGTCACGCTGTTGACCAGCACGTCGTAGACGGTGTTCTCGACCGCAGCCTTGTCGATACCGCTTCCCATGGTGGCATTGCCTTGCGGGTCCAGGTCGATCAGCAAGACGCGCTGGTCGAGCGCCGCCAGGCTCGCCGCGAGGTTGACTGCTGTCGTCGTCTTTCCGACGCCGCCCTTCTGGTTCGCGACGCAGAAGATCTTTGCCATCGTGATGTGTCCCTTTTTTCCTGGCTGGATTTCAGGCGCGCGTGAGATGTCGACTGCAGTGTTCAATGTGGGGCCGCTCCGATTTCAATTTCGATCAGGTGACGCTCGGCGTCGAGCATGGGCACGCGGAGGCGTTCGATAGAGCAGACTTTCGTGTCGGCGGGAAGCCGGGCGATCTCGGCATCCGGCCTGATTCCTTTCATCGCCCAGATGCGGCCGTTGCCGGCAACCAGATGACGCGCAAGTGTAACGAAGTCGGAGAGCTCTGCGAACGCACGCGACACGATTACATCGAAAAGACCTGGGACTTCTGCACCTGCATGCAGATTCTCGACACGCCCGGTTACAACCAACAGATTAGTCAATCCAAGTTGCAGTTTTGCCTGCGATTGGAAGGCCGTTTTCTTATGAACAATGTCGTTCAGCGTGACTTGCCACTCGGGCAAGACGACCGCCATGACGATCCCGGGCAAGCCGCCACCGGAGCCAACATCGAGTGCTGACTGAGGCCCGGGACGGCGAGTGATAAACGGAATGATCGCGAGAGAATCAAGAATGTGCTGAATCAGCATCTGACGTGGGTCGCGAATCGCGGTCAGGTTGTAGACCGCGTTCCACTTACCCAGCAAGGCCACATAGTCGAGCAACTTCTGGCGCTGCACGTCGGTGACGGCAATGCCAAGTTGCTCGATTCCTTCATTAAGCAGCGCTGGTAGTCCGGCATCCCCGGCGTCACGCTGCATCACGAGACGGAGCGAGCGCTGCCGCGCCCGGCTCTGCTATGTGACGTCCCGGCCTGACCTGTGGCGCTGTCGCGCCGGCCCATCGCCCGCTTGAGATGCACCATGAGCAAGGAGATGGTGGCTGGCGTGATGCCCGAGATACGCGACGCTTGGCCGATTGTCTCGGGGCGGTGTTGCATCAGCTTTTGACGAGCCTCGAAGGAAAGCCCGCGCACTTCCGCGTAATCAAATGCTTCCGGCAGGCGCGTGTTTTCGTGCGTGCCATTACGCTCGATCTCACCAGCCTGACGGTCAATGTAGCCCTGATACTTCACCGCAATCTCGATCTGCTCCTCGATTTGGCCGAGCAAGACTGGATCCTGAGCCAGCGGCGTTTCCGGGCCGGACGTGTGATTCCGCAACGCACAAACGTCCGCATACGTGATGCTCGGTCGCCGCAGCAAATCCGCCAAACTGTATTCGTGGTCAATCGGCTTACCGAGCAGTGCGATGGCTTCTTCGGTCGGTAGAGTTTTCGGGTTAACCCAGGTCGATTTCAGGCGCTGTGTTTCACGTGAAACAGCGTCGCGCTTTTCGTTAAACACATTCCAGCGAATGTCATCTACGATGCCCAGCGCCCTGCCCGCCTCGGTCAAACGCATATCAGCGTTATCTTCACGCAGCGACAGGCGATATTCCGCGCGACTAGTAAACATCCGATACGGCTCAGACACGCCTTGCGTGACCAGATCGTCGACCAGAACGCCCAAGTACGCTTCGTCACGACGCGGGCACCACGCATCCTTGCCGCTAACCTGTAGCGCCGCGTTCAGACCCGCGAGCAAGCCCTGTGCAGCAGCTTCCTCGTAGCCCGTTGTGCCATTAATCTGCCCGGCGAAGAACAGGCCACCAATTGCTTTGGTTTCCAGCGATGCCTTGAGTGCCCGTGGATCGAAGTAATCGTATTCGATCGCATAGCCTGGCCGCAGGATATGCGCGTGCTCCAGTCCCTTCATCGAGCGGACCAATTCGAGCTGGACATCGAACGGCAAACTCGTGGAAATACCGTTCGGGTAGAACTCGTTTGTCGTGAGGCCTTCCGGTTCCAGGAAGATTTGATGCGAATCCTTCGACGCAAACCGGTGAATCTTGTCTTCAATCGACGGGCAATAGCGTGGCCCGACGCCTTCGATCACGCCTGTGTACATCGGCGAACGATCCAGACCCGCGCGAATGATGTCGTGCGTGCGCTCATTGGTATGCGTCACCCAGCACGGCACTTGCCGCGGATGCTGTTCAACGCGACCGAGGAACGAGAACACCGGCACTGGATCAAGATCGCCAGGTTGTTCTTCAAGCTGCGAATAGTCGATGGTCCGGCCATCGATACGCGGCGGCGTACCCGTTTTGAGGCGTCCTTGCGGGAGCTGAAGCTCCTTCAACCGCGCCGACAAAGACACAGCCGCCGGATCACCTGCCCTGCCGCCTGTGTAGTTATTCAAACCCACGTGAATCTTCCCGTCGAGGAAGGTGCCGGCCGTCAATACCACCGCTTTCGCGCGGAATTTCACGCCAACTTGGGTTACAGCGCCGACAACACGGTCGCCCTCGACGATCAAATCGTCCACGGCCTGTTGAAACAGCCAAAGATTGGGCTGATTCTCGAGCCGATGCCGAATCGCTTGCTTATACAGAACCCGATCCGCCTGCGCCCGTGTGGCGCGGACTGCCGGCCCTTTTGAGGAGTTCAGAATCCGAAACTGGATACCGGCTTCATCGGTTGCCGCGGCCATTGCGCCGCCCAGCGCATCGATTTCCTTGACCAAATGCCCCTTCCCAATCCCACCAATCGAGGGATTGCAGCTCATTTGGCCGAGCGTTTCGATGTTATGGGTCAACAACAGCGTAGCCGCGCCCGTCCGGGCCGAGGCTAAAGCGGCTTCAGTTCCAGCGTGACCGCCACCAACGACGATCACATCGAATTCAGTTGGATAAAGCATGGGTTCCCGCGCGATGTGGCGGACCTTCGAAAGAGATATCGAAGAATTATATCCGGTTAGCTTTTGCCGCGATTCAGGCTAAACGGCTAACGCGAAAAAATGATGTGTTTCACGTGAAACACGACATCGACATTCGTCGAGGATAAGGGGTTCTAGGGCAGGTTGTTCGTTGAGCGCGAAGTCGTTTCGATAACATTCAGATTCCGAACCAGATTGCGAGTAACGCGCTCCAGACAAAAAAAATGGCATGTTTCACGTGAAACATGCCATCAAAACCCGCTGAAATCGAAGGGTCCTATGCCACCTTCTTGGCTAACCCCAAATATGTTTCGATAACCTTCGGATCGTGCGCCAGCTCACTAGCTACACCTTCCATTGCGAATTCGCCTGTTTCAAGCACGTAGCCGTAGTCGGAGATCTGCAGGGCTGCGCGTGCATTCTGCTCGATCAGCAAGGTAGCGACGCCCGTTTGCCGCAACGCGCTGATGATATGGAAGATTTCCTTCACGATTAACGGCGCCAACCCGAGGCTAGGTTCATCCAGCATCAGCAAATCGGGTTTGCCCATCAGTGCGCGGCCGACCGCCAGCATCTGCCGCTCCCCGCCCGACAACGTTCCGGCCGCCTGCTTCCTGCGCTCCTTCAGGCGTGGAAACAAATCGAATACATGATCGAGTTGATCGAGGAAATTGCGCTCGCCAGCGCGCTTTCGCCGATATGCGCCCAAAACCAGGTTGTCTTCAACGGTCATGCTAGCAAACAGCTCACGCTTCTCCGGTACAAGACACATCCCACGTGAAACACGCTTCTCGATTGCCAGCGTAGAGACATCTTCGCCCTGATAGAGCACCGTTCCCTTTGCGTAACCGGTGGAAGGCAACGCACCCATGATTGCGTTGAGCAAAGTGGACTTGCCGGCGCCGTTCGGACCAATCACCGAAACAATCTGCCCAGCCCCAACGGTGAGCTTTCCGTCGTGGAGCGCCTCAACCTTGCCGTAACGGACGGACAAACCGGTGACTTGAAGAATTGCGTCGGCCATCAGTCCACCCCACCCAGGTAAGCTTCCAACACCGCAGGATCCTTCTGGACATCCTCGGGCAATCCCTCTGCAATCCGGGTTCCAAACTCCATCACCACCAGCCGGTCAGTCAGATTCATCACGAAATCCATGTCATGTTCCACCAGCAGGATGCTCATGCCCTCGCCCTTCAGGCGCCGCAGCAACTCCGCCAGTTGCTGTTTCTCCTGATAGCGCAAACCCGCAGCGGGTTCGTCCAGTAATAGCAAAGTCGGATCGCAGCACAAAGCGCGTGCGATCTCCAGAATCCGCTGTTGTCCTAGCGCCAGACTGCCGGCTTCGTCGTAGAGATGCTTTTCCAGACCCACCCGCTTGATCTGTTTTGCCGCTTCCGCCATCAAGCGCCCTTCTTCCGCTGCATTGAGCCGCGCGACGCTGCGCCAGACGCCGGTCTTGCCACGAAGGTGCGCACCAATCGCAACGTTCTCCAGCACCGTCATTCCCGATAGCAGGCGCACGTGCTGAAACGTCCGCCCAATACCCCGCTTGACGATTTCACGTGAAGACAGCGCATCAATACGTTCACCGTGGAAGGTGATCGAACCGCTCGTGGCTTGCAGCACACCGGTGACCAGATTGAACGTCGTCGACTTTCCCGCGCCGTTCGGTCCAATCAAGCCGATAATCTCGCCCGCCTTCACCTGGAAACTGACATCGTTGACGGCGACCAGACCGCCGAACTGCTTGCGGGCTTTATCCACGACCAGCAAGGGTTCGCCAAGAGTTGGCTTCGGCCGTTGCGGCAGTGCTTCCGCGTGCTCAGGGGCACGGGCGCGCGGTCCACTGGGGAAAAGCCGCGCAACGAATGGCCAGACCCCTTGCCGTGCGTATTGAAGCAGCAAGACCATCAACACGCCGAACACGATGATCTCGAAATTGCCATTCGACCCAAGCAGCTTGGGCAGCAAGGTCTGCAGGTAGTCCTGCAGAACGGTGAGGATTGTCGCGCCCAATACCGCACCCCAGACGTGGGACACGCCCCCCACCACCGCCATGAACAGGAACTCGATGCCGTGATTGAGACCGAATGGCGTCGGATTCACTGCGCGTTGCAGATGCGCATACAGGAAACCCGAGATCGCAGCCAGAATCGCCGCGTAGACGAAAATCACCACGCGCATCCAAGCCGTATTCACGCCCATGGCTTCGGCCATCGTGCCGCCGCCACGCAGCGCCCGAATTGCCCGCCCCGGCCGACTATTAAGCAGATTCTGAACAGATATTACCGACAGCAGCACGACCACCCAGATCAGGTAATAG
>Ga0153929_1000964_pt1 | contig 10459 bp, 9 predicted proteins | sample TSNJ013MetaG_FD_104689 | JGI IMG/M metagenome (GOLD analysis project Ga0153929, IMG submission 104689) | Attine ant fungus gardens microbial communities from New Jersey, USA - TSNJ013 MetaG | ecosystem: Host-associated > Fungi > Mycelium > Unclassified | place: USA: New Jersey, Wharton State...
GGCGGAACGCATGGAGTTGGTAATTCTACACAAAGTTGTAGTGGGTTGGCACCGGATTCGGTGGTGGATCGTGAACACCGCCATCAACAACATGGATATATGGATACCATTGGTAGTGAGACGTCGATGTGGCCTTCTGCACCATCAACTGGTTTTGCGTGAGTGCATCTTTTCACTTCTGATTATGATCTAAGTATGTATCTAGGATGGAGGATTGGATGATGTATAGTAGGAATAACGACATTACTACGCATGGACAACAACCATTACAGCGGATGGACCAAGATGTGATCCCGACATCTCCGCCGATACTCAATGGCAGTGCTAGACAAAGTTCGCCTCTGCTATCATCGTCGTCATCATCGTTGGCGGCATCAACTCCTGGTACAGGTGATGGGGAAATCAGTAGTTAAAGGAGAAGCTTGCAGCTAGTTTGTAATTTTCTCTGCGTGCCTTTGTATCTTTGATTGCCACTATGTAACGATAATCCTATCTCACTATCTATATACCCTACCTATCTATCAAGGATATTTGTTATGAATGGAATAGTACTTGAATGAAAATTGAATGAAAACTTCAAGTATTACCCTACCCACATCCTCGGTCTCAGTGGTTTTGGTTCTCATCAATGAAGGGGTACGTTGCCAGAGTAACATGCGGAAGTAACAGCCACTGGGGTGCTCACCTAAAGAAATCTATAGATTCTACATGCAGTGCCTCTAGAAGAATCGCTGCGCAATAGGTCAATATACAGTTGTGCTCTTTAAATGCCACCATATAATGTCTAGATTCTCTACTCTAAGAGGTCTCCCTCGAGCTCATTATTCAACAATCAATTGCACATACTTGGATGGAAACACTCGGTCCCATATATTCCAGATGGCCCTTCCCTAGATGGGTGTGTTTTTATGGCCTGACGAGGCATAATGCGTTCTCTACCCTGCCCAATGAGGACAGATGTTTTCTTCACACATTTGGAACCACGATGGTTTGAACACTCTCAGCATGACGAAACTAAACCTGACTGTGCTCACTATTGATTGACCAAAATATAATTCACGACGAGACGTAGAGGTAGGCCAGAGATCTTGTAAACCTTCCTCCAGCTGACATATAACTACTGCAAGGAATTACGGGTGCATGCCCTGCATTCGTGCGATGAATACCTTCACAAATCGTGTTCTCGAGCCACTTGAACCTACAGAAGCCACAATGACCTTGTTCGGAAAACAGCAGCTAACTTTGGTCAGTCTCTCATTATCTGGATCTTCGAGTACGTAGTTCTTGTTCATGTGTGATTTACGGTTCGCTTCCCGAAACTGCCGGGACTCTGTTGGCGCCACTGCAAGGCTCTATATCTAAGCGCCCGGATACTGCTTTTGCATTATTCCATGAGACTACAATGTCCCATATCGATTACACATATGGTTTGAGAAACCACTACGTGAGCTCGTCAGAATTGATTTGGTCATCAAATCTTGCCTTGTGCTCTTGCGAAGTTAACAGATGATCTCTGTCACCAAGTATTTTTCCTTACCAGTGTATTCAAATATCCGATGCCTGCGACGCAACTTCTGAGCCTTGCTGCGTGTCGACGCTCGTCGCTGCCCAAATAAAGCACTTGACTCTGCTGAGACAGTGATTGGTGTCAGATCGACCTCTTTGGTTGCTTGATCCTAATTCGGGTAACAACTTTTCATGACTGATGCAACTCTTGGACAGGTGGTGAGACTAGCTGAGACTACCTGCAATCTAGATGTTCATTCGTCATGTCGATGATTTTCATGTACTCAAGAATTACGCAACAGTTGACCAATGACTTTTGTCAAAGTATGACTAGCGTGCATCATTATTTGTCAGCTGCCCGTCCTACTTGCTTTTCAAAAGTGTGTAGTAAGCCATTCCCCATGTCAGTGGATCTACTCATTTTAGGTGCCGGTTGGACCTCAACCTTTCTAATTCCACTTTGCGATGAGCGCGGTATCCAGGTGGCTGCTACATCCCGTTCTGGGAGGGATGGCACAATTCCATTCGTCTTTAACCCAGAATCAGATGATACCAGGCCATACGAGGCACTTCCAAATGCAAAAACAATTCTTATTTCCTTTCCTATCAAAACAATCGGAGCATCACAACGGCTTGTGACAGGATATCTGTCGACTCGGAGAGGCGCGAAGGATAAAGTTGGCTTCATTCAGCTGGGAGCCACCAGTATTTGGGATGTGAGTCTTGAGCTGATGCATTCTGTCTCGTTTTGAGTGTTTTCGACCCTATGTCAGCGGATGGGCAATACAGTCCAAGAGGGGAACAGCCCCTGGTGTGACCGAAACACGCCACACAATCAGGAGCCTCGTGCATCTTGCGAGGACGAATTGCTTGCTTTATCACCGGAAATATCGACTACAGTCTTGAACCTTGCAGGACTCTGGGGCAGTCAACGTTCACCTCGCAACTGGGTTGAGAGAATCGGGCCCACAAAAGATGCCCTCTGCCAAAAGGTGCTTTCTCTGTCCATCGGAAGTAGTCCCTCGTTTTCCTGAATATAATTACTAGAGGAGTGTCCATTTCATTCATGGGATCGATGTTGCTCGTGCTATCGTCGCTGTTCACGACAACTTCTCAGTTTCTGAGGGCCAGCGTTGGTTACTTACGGACGCTCGTGTCTATGACTGGTGGGATCTTGCATCTGCATGGGGAACCAACACATCATCGACAGAAAGCAAAGAAAATGAAATTTCCCCAACAATATCCAACTGTAAAATTTCAACAGGAGGTCCACAATGTGAGTGGGTAAAGGAGTTGATGATAGAGCAGGGAATTCGTGCTCTTCCACGTGAAATCAGTGTGCTAGGACGGGCTCTTGATTCGAGGAATTTCTGGAAGTCATTTGGATTGTTTCCTGTCAAAACATTGTTCGACAGTTGATGGTAAGAGATTAAACATGTGTCAGAACGCTCCACAAAAGGATGTTCGCCCGAGCATCGTTATATCCCTGAGACACAATGAATCAGATAATTACACGAATCCCAGGATACCACTAAGAAGTGGAAACCGTAGGAGGGTAAAGCATACTACGGTGCAGTGTGATACGTCGACAGAAGAGATCCAAAGCCAATATTTACTCTCGAGGAGCGCCCCGACCAACACCAGCATATCGCGCCTCATATCCCTCCGGAGCGCCCCCTTCCTTCTTACGATAATCTTCCCTGTCGCCGCGTGGAGGACGATAAGTGCCTTCTCCTCCAGAACGTACATTGGCGGGACGAGGAGGGCGAGGGGTTTTCTTATAGGTAGTGGGAACAATTTCAGCCGGCAAGTGGAGCCTTGAGACCAAAATCAGGTGGATGAAACTAGAACAGAATGACAGCTATTACCATTCACGGAGGAATTCAACACCCTCGGGAGTCAATATGTAATAATACCATTGCCACGAGAATTGGGTCTTGACGAGCCCCTTGGAAGTCAGACTTTGCATTGCCTTGATGACCTCGAGATTAGGAACATCGAGCTCTTCATGTTTTGGTGCATTGTAATCCTTCTTCGCAACCATAACTCCCTCTAGAACGAGCTAATCAATTAGGATCCTTTTCCTACAGGATGAACCATACCCTTGAATAGGTATTCATAGATGGTACGCCTGTTCTTTTTTGAGATAATCATGCTTGACCACAAGGAAGCTGTAAATCGCATCTGAGTACTAATTCCACCTCAAACTATTCAGACATACAGCGAAAACTTTGGGTTACAGTGAGATCCGGCTGTAAGATAGAAACTTGGGATCAATAATCATCATCGCAAGAGCCCCAAACCAATCCACCCCTGTTTCCCGCCCAACAGGCATGCAAAACTACACCTAGGCATTCCAAGTTCCATACCATCGAATGAAACACTCACGTTACGGATTTTTGGCGGAGGTCCTGCGTAAGTCTTGATGTCACCGAGCTGGGAATGCTTCTTGATCCTTATTTGTCAAAACCCACAGATGTAAATACTTAATCAAATTAAATGCACTCGGTGATCAGTGAGAGTACGACACATGTAGACCACTCTCAAGTCGATGATATTTATCATCAGCCATCAAATGAATCGATGAGTGGAAACCTGTACTCATCCACGGACAATCGCTCGATCCTCTGGGTAACATTTTTTCGGTGGCTCGCTGACGAGACTTCCCTGAACCACTCTTTAAGCTAGAAAAATCTGGCCTGAAACAGTTTTTATCGATACCATCTTATTTGAGAAATTGAATGCTGGACTTCAAGGCTCCCAGTGGCAACGGATGGGACTCAAACCTAACAAAAGTGGCGCTCCAGGTATGTGTGAGACAACTTGCTCCAAGTGGTACTTGACATGTGAAAATATGTTGCTTTAACCTTGGAAGCTATACGAAAGCTGCATGGGGCGGGATGAACGGCACTGAAATTTCCTCAGCCATTAACTTAGTCGGTGATAAACACAAGTTGCAAAGTGGGATCCAAGATGGGACTACATACTCCTGATCATACATACAGTAAATAGTGCCTAGAGACGATATACTCTTGATATCAATACCCAAAGCACCTGTAACAATATCACATTTCCAGTTCTATGCTTTTCAATGTCAATAAGGCCCTTATTCATTTTTCAGACTTATTTCCAGACGGACAAAGTTGTTGTACAATTCATCGGAAGTAAGAAGCGTGTCCTCTGCATCCTTGTTCTCGGGCGCCGAGAAGGCAGACAAAGGCTAATAAATCAAATTCAAGAAGGCTGAGTAGTGTCAACCAAATGACTCACATCATGGAATTCAAGGAATGCCGCAGCTGTTTGTGATCACGTCAGTCAGGGACATCCAATACTATATGTATATGTCATTGCGAGACGTACTCCCAGGGCCATATGAATCGCCGAAGCCGCTGACACCTGAGCCTCCATGGATGATCTTTCTTGCACCCTCTTTAGGATTTGCATTATTGGAATAAAACATGACACCACGTTCTGTCAATGAATACATACATGAAAGGATCAAACTCTGGAAAACATGCGTCCACATACGGTTCGAGAAAAATTGGAGTACAATTCCCGCCTTCATAGATTCTAATCGGGCCGAAGAAGGCCCAGAAAGGGGATTTTGACTCAAAACCTCATCTAAAATGTTGATGGATTGTATATCAGAGAGCGCTGTGCGTCTAGGCAAAGGGTGGACCAAGGAATCAGCGAAGCGAAAGTAGTTATCTTCACCTACATTAATTTCCCCATGTACATATATTGGGTTAAGGAACTTACCGTATCCTGACGCAGGAAAATCCTTTCCGATGGACTTTGGTTGTCGAAAGTCGAAGGCAGGAACAGTTGAAACTAAGGGATAGTTCGATGTTGGGAGAGCAAATCCGTCCAGCTCAGCGATGCGATCTGCCTATATTACACTGATAATGTCTGTGAACCAAGGTTGACAAAACACACCCCAAGTGTGAGTAGATGTTCTTTCACCGATACCGCCTCCGATGGTCGAGTGGAAACCAAGCTAGCATCCAAGTTAAAACCCCAATGCTAATGTCCCTTCCACATTAGATGGCGATCTATACGACAAGAGTGATTTACCTGTGTCAGATTAACAGGTGTGACTGTTTTCTCTCGACCGCTCAGTCTTGACCTGTACACAATGACTACATTTCCGAGTTTTCCTGTTATTGATGGCACTAATGCAAACAAAACTTCATTTAACAATTCTCCGGGATATCCTTGGTCGCCATCAGGAGAGACCAAACGGAATAAAGCATACGATGTCTCAGGGAGAGAATGGATTTTCTCCACCTCTGCCGCAGAGAATAATTGAGGTCTTTCATCACTTGGCAGAATCGTCCACTCTACGGCATCAAACCCAATAGGACCGCCATGTAAAGAAACCTTCGGGTTTTCTTTATTACCAGGTCATGAGCAAAATGCCGTCCGATAACAACGAACAACATACCGTTAGCTATTGCCTGAAATACACTTTTGATACCCTTCCGCTCCAATGCATGAGTTCCAGTAGCGATTCTATTCGAATATCGCCCTATGATAGTGTTCGTGTACCTCTGCGTCAAGTGATCTTCAGGCTTCTCGGGCCCGATAACAATGTCATTTTCCTGAGCATCTTATGATTAAGGGGTTATATACAGACGAAGCTTGGATCGCTTACACTTCCAGTGGTATGAATAATAAGCCTATGGATGATAAGACCGCGAGGAAGGATCTAGCGAAGACAACCATGCATTGAGCCTACAGCCGCCGTTTACGCGATCACATTCAAGACGTACCTCAACTTCCACTTTTCCCGGTAATTCCAAGCGAACAGGCGTGTAGCCAGACATGTCCTAACTGAAGATGATCGTGGAAGATTTAAACAATACTTAGATGATAGACTCGTTGAAACTCCTCGCTGTTTGAAAGGTCAGATGATAGACACTCCCGCGCCAACGGTCCGGTATGACAGAATTCCCTAATTTGCCAATATCTGCTCCTGTCAATTCTTAACCATCGTTCAGAAATCTCTGGACTACTCGCTCGTATCACGCTTCATTGATCACATCAAGTAGGTAGATTGAGGCGCATCATCCAAAGGAAAAAGAATCACCAGTGTTCTTTTTTTTTGGTGGAATGCGAAAATGCTGTCAAGTCAAGGCTGGGCATCCAACTTCGGCTCATTCACGAGTAAATTTTCCTGGTATGCTGGCAGTAAGGATACTCCTGTTGTAAGTAGGTGTGACTCAGCAGTTACACAACAGATTCTTCGAATTCGGTCACTCAGATTTACGAGGAGTGTCAGGGGCAATAAGCTACAAGCGGAATAAATATGGACTTGGTTCTGATGGCTGAAGGATCAGCCTGAGCCACTCGTGGGACTTGTAAAGTTTCCAAAAATGGACGTTAAGACGATTATTTCGGATAGATTGTTGCATCAGCTCGTGCCAAGATGCGTCTGTGAGAGGAGATTTATAAATGAAACTGGCGTCTCCTTCTGCTATGGCTTGTTCGCATCGATAACTTTGTACGTGGCTCGAATCATAAGATGCCAAAGTTCTACGTTTGAAGCTAACATGAGAGAAGGCTCCTAGAATACGCAAAGAACTCAAATTGATCACTTATGTCTTTGATCCGAGGTCAATATTCACAAGAGCTTCAGGCCAAGGCGATACATGTACAGTCTTTTTGGGCGTTTCAAGTACTATCGCTCAGTCCAAGGTAACGGAGAACAGCTGCAGCCCCAAAGTCCCTCAGCTAACGTACCGTGTTGGTTTCCAGATCGCAGAAAACAGAGCATTGTTCCTCTTCATCCGAAAAACCAGCCTCAAGGCCTCCCATTACTACCGGCGGCCTCGGAGATAGCGATCATTCGCGTCACCTTTTTTTCTTAAATATCCCCTTTCTAAAATTAGGTCATTCCGCGGCAGTGTATGGAAGCGTATGGACTCGAGACGGTTCTCTTCGGACAAGAAGGTAGGGGGTTCGCAACGACTTTTCATCCTGGAATCTACAACTCATACCCTTGATTTTAGATCTTCTCACAGGTGATTTGAGTAAAGCACCTTCGACGGTACCGAACCATGAGGGAAAATGTGACAAGATGCCCCACCTAAATTAACGCTTAGGGAGACGTCATAAGTAAGGAGTGTTCAAACACGAGACCGAACTATGACCACGGATGAAAGGACTCCATTTTGCTGTCATTTGCGCGGAGAAACCCCGCATTGTCAGTAATGGTAGTTTCGTTCTTCACTGTTTTCAAACTGCACGACTCTTATCATAAGTATGGCCATAAAGAAAATTTTCTGCATCAGGACCATATACGAAAGGTACGATGAAAATTCAAACGATACTACTACCTACTAGTTGTACATAGTTTGTGGAATCTCGCGTAATATAAGCTGTAAAGTCTACTGAATAATGATAGGGGCTAATCAAAGTCCATAGGGTTTGGAGAAAACGAAGTACCAACAAAGGCCTAACGGAGTCCCAAAGTGGCTATGCATTAGAATACAATTTACAAGTGATGCTTCGGATAAGATCTAGAACATATACTGCCAAAGCGATCAGAAACATATAATCAGGAAAGAGATTGTTTCCTTACTGCAAGGTCACTTTGCGAAGGTATTTTAGAATAATTGTACGCCCTGGCCTCCAGTGGAGGTGTTGCGATATCCAAGCCAAATCCAATCAGCGAATCAACGTGATTGGGCATAGGTTCAAAAAATTGCATGGAGAGGTCATGAGGGTAAACAGCGGGATAATTTTGATATGGTTCTACGCCACTCCCTGAGTATACGAAAGGGGTCTCGATTGTCGGCCCATTCATGTAGGCTTTGTTATACATGGTATCCGCCGAGAGCATAGCTGCATCAGAGTATAGTAGTTGTGGTGAGTCCGTAAAGCCAGGAAGGGTCTGATTGACTCCATGAACGTCAATCCCTTGATACGATTCAGTGGGAGGGGTGACAGGGAGAGAGGAGCGACCGATATCCAAAGTGGGAATGCTGATGAGAGAGTTGAAGACAGGGTTGTCGTCGGTAGAAGGTGACGATGACTGCCATGGTATTGAATCATAATCGTAAGAAAGACATCCTTCCGAGGAGAAAGGAGATTGGATCAGCCGCGGCAATGACGCAGACGGAGTCGCAGGGGAGGCACTAGACGATGACGATACACTGTCTGTTCGTCTTCCTGATGAGTAGCGGGTATTGTCAAGCGATTTTCTACGTGGTCTGGCTCGTGAGGGATCAGCATTGAACCTTGTGATGCTATTGTATCTATGGCACCCAATTGTAAGGACACTAATGGTGAAAGCTCAGAAGTGCATGCTTACCTGTTCTTGGCTGATAATCCCGTGCGTCCAGGGAAATAAGTCTTGACGATTTTTGTCCAGACTTTTCCATGCTCATTGACTGCCTGCAGAAGTAAATCATCCTAGCGGCGATGGTCAGCGAATGAATCGGAGATGAATCCAGGGAAACTTACAGCTTCGGAGGTCCAAGTCGTTCTATCAATGGCAGGGTTGAGAGTATCAGTCCATCGCTTGGCACACTCTGAAGAGAACAATCGATTAGAATGTAGATGGCAAAAGAGGAGAGAGCACGTACGATCACTATTTCTTGATTGGACAATAGAGGCAACAAGCGACCACCTAAGAGGGAAAGTTAATGACCTGTTGCACTAGGATGAGAATAGCCATACCTTGTACCATGACGCTCGATGCCCTTGATGAGGCGTTCGTCTTCCTCTGGTGCCCAGCCACCTTTAACAACATCGGAAGCCATTTTGGCAAACCAGCGTTTGCGGCAGTCCTTGTTTGTGCGGTTGGGGACATGCTTAGCAATGGCATGCCATTTGGAAGGATTTTGGTTGTTGGGATCCTCTGTGACGCAGTGAGCAGAAGTGGCGGATAACATAACAGATACTGCTGACCTTTGGCTACGGCATTGCGGAGGAGCTGGTCCTCTGTTGTGGTCCAGGAGCGGCGTTCTCTGAAAAGCATAGCAGGCATTTCGGCAGCTAGAATGGGTCATCGAGACCTGAGGATCCGGACTATAAGTACTCATTCAGAGGTTTTGTTCCAGGACGCCAAGGATGCCGGATTGGTAGGCTTGAATAAGTTCTCACAGCCAAATCGGGATCAATTTTGTATCCAGATCAGATTCCGAGATCTGGCCCGACGAGCGATGTCCGATGGCTATTTCCGAGGCCGACCTAAAAGGAGCTCGCTTTTTGGGATATGTATGAGTTCGCATGTGGTCAGACATCTTCAAAGATTTTTTTGTTTCCTGTATTTGTCCTTGCTTCGGAGGACAGCTGTTGTATGCTCTTTCTTGGACACTACCTTGTCGTCACATCCCTGTTTGCCGCAGCCTCCTCCTGAAGGGGCAATTATAATACTGCTATATGATCTACGAAGCTCATGAGCAGTTCCTTTTTCAGGGTCTCCCTCACAACACAAAGAGATCCGAAATGGATTTACCACTATTGCATGGCCAAATGCACAAATGAGTGTTATCTGTAAGTCAACAGCAATCACGCAGTCACATCCCATGGGCAACTCTGAAAATAGGAATGGAGCTACAGAATGTTGGTTGCTTTGTTACGCGAGCGCAAGGAATGAGGACAGGCGATGCCAGTTCATTACGCGGCCAGTGGGACGTCTTACTAAACTCTGAATATCCGACCTCAAGTCCTCGCGCCACGGCCGGAGGCAGTGCTTCAGCTCTGGCAGGCGTCTCTTCGAAACCTCGAGAAGTAATCCTCAAGAAGTAAACGCCCATTGTGCTCATTTCTCACGCAGATCCCAGCCACAAATATATTACAAATATATGACGATCACTATATCAGCGTCTAAATACAGGATCTGCATGTCTACTTGACCATCTTACGCATCTGGAAAATGCTTTGCTCTCAAAATGCCGCCCAATACCCGGATACGCGAGCGTTTCATTTGACGAGTATCTTGTCA
>Ga0153929_1000968_pt1 | contig 10428 bp, 9 predicted proteins | sample TSNJ013MetaG_FD_104689 | JGI IMG/M metagenome (GOLD analysis project Ga0153929, IMG submission 104689) | Attine ant fungus gardens microbial communities from New Jersey, USA - TSNJ013 MetaG | ecosystem: Host-associated > Fungi > Mycelium > Unclassified | place: USA: New Jersey, Wharton State...
CGTATCGCCGCCGAGCAAAACCGGGGCGGTCGCCAGCACGTCGCCCAGGACGCCCGCGACGAACGGATTCGGGGTATCGGCGGCGCTTTCATGCAGCGGCAGACAGCGCATGGCCGGCACGGCCTTCACGTTCCGATGCCCCGCGTTCGCAAACGCCTCGAGCACAAAGCGGAACCAGCCGCGGTCGATCACTGCGAGCACCCGCCGGCCGCTCGCCAGCGCGACCGGATCGACGGCGATATGGCAGGTCTGCGGGTCCTGGATCAACTGATCCTCGACCACGTTGGGCAACGCCTGGCGCAAGCGCGGCCCTTTCAGCGGCGGCATTTGCGCGGCGGTCAGCAACAGGTCGCGCGCAGCGACGATCAGCACCGTGGCGCTCGCACGCGGCAGCAGCGACAGCGCGGCACGACCGGACCGCTGCGTGACGTTGCGCTTGTCGAGCAGCAGAAACGGCAGCTCCGGCAAATGCCACTCTTCGGAGCGCACCGCCGGATCGCGCGGCGGCAGTAGGACGATCAATGTGCTCAAAGGCCGCTCTCTTGTTTTCTGAATCGAAAGTTATTTACTGTACTGCGACGTTGTTTCAGTGAAACCCGTCCAAACGCATTAAAGCTGGTCGCGAATATAGACAATACGCGTGGTATGCGTCGCCGGATCGCGATACAGCAAGGTCGTCCGGTCGACTTCCGCCCGCTCGTGCTGCACGCGGCCGTGGATCAGGAAATACTTCGTGGTCACGTCCATCTGGCTCGTATCGAGACCATCGGTTTTCACGCCTGCGCCGGTCAGCGCAAGCGTCACGTTGCCGACATCGTGGAAAAACACGGTCTCGCGGCGCGCGACAAACGCCTGCGCCTGCGAAAGCGACATGCCGGGCACCGTCGCCGCAATCACTTCGGCCGAAGCCGTATTCATGTTCACCGACGTCGTGGTCGGCAACACCGTCACGAACGGCCGCAATTTCTCCACCGCTTCGGGCGAAAAACCGGGGACATCGAGCAGCGACTCCACGTTGATCATCTGCAGCGGCGCAACGGGCGCGTTGCTGTCCGCATCGGCGAGACCGGGATCGTCGGTGAAATTGCCGCCACCCGTTCCGCCGCCCTGCGCAATCGCTGCCACCGTGGAGGCGGCCGTGGCCGGGGCAGCGGTTGTCGATTGCGCCTGGAACCGCGTCGCCGATTGCGCCAGCCCGGCGCGAATCTGCAGCGCGACGGTTTTCGCCAGCGACGCATCGAGCCCGAGCAACGTCAGCAGCCGTTGGAACGACGCGATCTCCTGCACGTTGATGACCAGCAAGCCGGGCGTGGGCGTGGAGACCAGGTTGCGCAGGTTGAACTTGGCCTGCGCGTCTTCAATCGATCCAGACAAGTAAGTGGATGCACCCTGCTGCGCCCGCACGTCGCCAATCTGTCCGAGAAAGTCCGACAGCCGCGTTTTGGCGATCGGCACACCCCATACGCCGCCAAGATACGTGACGGTCGGCGCGGAATCGGCTTCGGAACGCAGGATCAGGCGGGTCCAGTCGAGCGCGCTGCGCGAGATCCATTGCGCCTGCGCGAGCAGCCGCTGGTTCTCGATACGGCGGACCTGCACTTGCTGGCGCCACAACAAGCCCGACACGATGATCGCCGACAACGCCACGACCAGCAGCGCGCTGATAATCGCGACGCCGCGCTGATGCGAATGCCTGGAAGGCCTTGATGACCTGTGCCGTTTCGCGTGGATCGATGAAGAACGCATGGTCATTCTCCGATCAGAAACACGCGCGTGATCGGCAGCGCCAGATTGTGCGCGCCAACCGCGATCTGAATACCCGTCACGGCGCGCGGCAGCGGCGCGTTGCCGAGCTGCGGCACCTTCAGGTTGTTGTCGTTCTGCGTGATTTGCGCGGTTACGTCACCCATGCTCATTGTCCAGCCGACCTTGGGCACGTAGGCCCGCGTGGCGAAAGTCGAGACGCCGCCCATCAGTGGAATCGCTGTCCAGCCGTCCGAGTTGTCCGACGCCGATAACGCCCTGCGCACTTCACCCACATTCCCGAGCGGCGGTGAGGCAAAGCGCACCACGCGCCCGCCGTCCACTAACCGGTAGCGCACGACCTGCAAGCGAGGCGCCACACCGGCCGCGTAGACGCCGCGCACGATCTGCAGCCCGTTCCCGCCGATAGCCACCGCGGCCTGCCCGGCTTCGTCGTCGGTAGCGGCCTGGCGGGCGTCGATGCGCATCTGGTCGAACAACTGCGCGACCACGCGTTCATCTTCCATCGCGTTCGTAATGGTCGTGCGGCCGCGCATGATCTGGTCGAGGCCACGCCACGACAGCACCGCGATCACCGCGAGGATCGCAATCGCGACCAGCATCTCGATCAGCGTAAAGCCGCGAGTGCCACGCGCGCCGCGAACGTCCCGCCTACAGCGAACGGCTGGTTTCATTTGCCACCACCATGACCATTTGCGCGAGATTGCCTGCTAGCCCGGGCGACTCCACGATAACTTCCACCCGCCGGAAAATTGGATTCGGCGTGGCCGACACACGGTCGGTGCAAGTCAGCCTGAGATTGCCCTGCGAGCAATCGAACGTATGCGTGCCAATATCCGGCCACGTATGCGTGAGCCGCAATCGCGCGAGTTCGTTGTCGGCGCTCCAGCCTGCCAGCAGGCGCCGGTGCAAATCCGCCTCGCCGGTGGCAAGCGCGCCTACCGCCCGGAGCGACGCCGCCAGCGCCACCGCGATGATCGCCAGCGCGACGAGCACTTCGATCATGGTGAAACCGCGCGTGCGTTTGAACTTGGGTGTGAGGCCGTGACGAGGGCCGGGCGTGAGCGTTGGCATCAGCGCACCTGATAACGGCCGTTGCCTGTGCCGACAATCGTCACGCTGCCGACCGCCGACGCGAGTGTCACTTCCATCGGGGTATCAATGGCTTCTGTGCCGAACACCACCCGCCCCGCTGTCTCATCGGAACCGGCGTACTGGATCGTCACGCCGGTCACGCCGCCGTCCCAGCGGCGTGGGCGCAGCAGGTCGTCGCGTAATGGACGCCAGCCGTCTTCTGTACGGATATCGAAGCGAAAACCGCCGTCGACCGGCAGCCACGCAATAGGCCTTGCCCGCACCTGCGCTTCGTCGCCGGCGGATTCGAACAGGAGCGCGAGGCGCTGCGCTTCCTCGTTGAGATCCGTGCGCGGATTGCGCGTGAGCTTCACCGAAGCCAGCGACACCAGCAATCCCGCGATCACCAGCACCACCAGCATTTCCAGCAGCGTAAAGCCGGCCTGCGGCCGCACCTTCGCGCAGCGCGGCGCCTCGGGTGCTGAACAGTCCTGCTTGTGCTGCATGTTCACGTCGATTGGCTTCTGTTAAGGGCGCAAGGAGAGGCTAAAAGGCCTATTGCCACGAGCCGATGTCCGCGTCATTGCCCTCGCCGCCCGGTTTGCCGTCGGCGCCGTAGCTGAATACGTCCACTTCGCCGTGCACGCCCGGGTTCAGGTATTGATATTCCTTACCCCACGGGTCGACTGGAACGCGATCCATATAACCACCGCCCTTCCAGTTGTTCGGGACCGGTTCGGTGGTCGGCTTTTCGACCAGTGCGCGCAGCCCCTGCTCCTGGGTCGGATAGCGGCCGTTATCGAGTCGGTAAAGATTCAGTGACTGCATGATCGAGCCAATATCCGCCTTCGCCGCGACGCGCCGCGCCTCGTCCGGGCGGCTCATGATCTTGGGCACGATCAACGCGGCAAGAATGCCGAGAATCGCGATCACGACCATGATTTCGATCAGCGTGAAACCACGCTGGCGACGCGTTTGCTGGCTACCTTGCACCGTCTGTAGTTCGTAGCGGCGCTTCATCCACATTTGCATGATTTGATCTTCCTTTCCAATTGATGTCGTTACAGCGCTCAGGCCCGACATGATGTCCGATGCCCGTCCGCCGCTCTCGCCGGATCATTCGTCGGAACAATCAACGGTCGTTGCGGGCAGGCAAGCATTCTATAGGTCCGCCTGGGCACATTTCACTTCGTAAGCGTCGCCCGTTCGGTCCCCTTGATCCTGCGCGGTTTTAGCGCACATAAATGGTCGGACCGGCCGCGTTCGGCGGCAGGAATATTTCAGAACGTTTACCGTTTCTATCGATGATGATCGAGCGCGCCCGCACTTCCTTGATCGTCACGCCCGGCGTCAGCGGACCGCCCAACGAGATAGCCTTCGCCGGTTCACCGCCGTAGCTCACGATCGCCGCCGCGCCGTGTTGCAACGCGAGGATCCCGAACAGGTGCACGTCCTGGTTTTCCTGATGCTGCAGTTGCCCGCCGAACAACGTGGCAGCCTGTTCCACCGACGGCGCGCGCCCCGCCGCCGCCGCGGGCAACGGCGCGCTCTGGTGCGTCGTCAGGGTGATGACCCACCACGTCAGCGTCGCGCAAAAGATGGCGAACGCGATGAGCGATAGCAGGCGGGTCTGAAATGCATTCATGGGATCGGCTTCTTCACTGCACCAGATTATTCAATTCGATGATCGGCAGCATCACCGCCAGCACGATCACCAGCACGACGCCGCCCATCGCGAGGATCAGCAGCGGTTCCAGCAGGCTCGTGAGAAACATCGTGCGGCGTTCGAGTTCGCGCGCTTCGCCTTCGGACGCGCGGTCGAGCATGGTGGTGACGTCGCCGGTGGCTTCGCCCGAGCGGATCAGATGGACTAGCACGGGCGGAAACGTCCGCGTGTTACCGAGCGCGCGTGACAGCGACGTACCTTCGCGCACGCGGACGATCGCGTCTTCAACGTTCGCGCTCATCGCGCGGTTGCTCAGGGTCTCGCCTGCGGCTTGCAGCGCGCGCAGGATAGGCACGCCGGCGGCCGTCAGGATCGCGAGCGTGCTGGCGAAACGCACGGTGTTATAGCCGCGCACGAGTTTGCCGAGCAGCGGCGCGGTGAGCAGCCACCTGTCGAACGCCATGCGCGGACCGGGCCGCGCGAGCAGGCCCTTGATGAACCAGCTCAGCAGCGCCACGGCGATCAGCCCGGCCCACCACCAGTTCCGCACGAAGCCGGAGAGCGCCATCATCGCGATGGTGAGGAACGGCAGCGCCTGCTTCGTGCTGGCGAATACGTTCACCACTTGCGGCACCACGTAACTCAGCAGGAACGTGACAATCCCGAACGCGATCAGCGTGACGATCGCGGGATAGGTGAACGCGAGCACGATCTTCTGCTTCAGCGCATTGCGTTGCTCGATGTAGTCCGCGAGCCGCGACAGCACCAGTCCAAGCTTGCCGGTGTGTTCCCCGGCCGCTACCAGCGCGCGATAAATCTCGGGGAAATCGCGTGGATGTTCGGCCAATGCATTCGCGAATGAATGGCCGCCGAGCACTTCGCCACGGATGGCGGCCATCAACTCGCGAACGTAATCGCGCTCCGATTGTTCGGTCAGCACCGAAAGCGTTTCGCCGAGCGGCAGACCCGCTGTCAGCAGGCTGGCGATTTGCCGGGTGAGAATGGCCTGCTCGCGTTGCGACAAGCGTTTTCCCATCGATAACCGCTGTTTGCGCTCGCCCCGCGTGCGAGTGGCCGCCGCCTCGACCACCAGCGGCGTCAGCCCCTGCGTCCTCAGTTGGCTGCGGGCGGCACGGGCGCTGTCGGCATCGAGTACGCCTGTCTGCGACTTGCCCGCCTGATCGATTGCCTCGAAACGAAACGCCGGCATGGATGTTTAATCTCCGCCCGTCACGCGCAGCACTTCTTCCAGCGACGTTGCGCCGGTCGCGAGCCACCGGTTTGCATCCTCGCGCAGCGTGCGCATTCCCTGCTCCCGGCCTGCCGTCAAAATTTCGGCATCCGATGCATTCCTGTGAATCAGCGCGCGAATCGGATCGTCGAGCAACAGCAGTTCGTACACGCCGCGACGTCCCGCATAACCCGAGTGACCGCACTTGTCGCAGCCGACTGCGTGCCAATGAACATGGCCGTCTTCGGAGCGCTCTTCCTTGCACACCGGACACAGTTGCCGTACCAGCCGCTGCGCCAGCACGCCGAGTAACGACGACGCCAGCAGATACGGTTCCACGCCCATGTCGGTGAGACGCGTGACGGCGGATGCGGCGTCGTTCGTGTGCAGCGTGGCCAGCACGAGGTGACCGGTCAGCGATGCCTGCACCGCGATCTGCGCCGTTTCCAGATCGCGGATTTCCCCGATCATGATGATGTCCGGGTCCTGCCGCAAAATGGATCGCAACGCGCGCGCGAAAGTCATGCCAATACGCTCGTTCACCTGCGTCTGGCCGATCCCGCCCAGGTCATATTCGATCGGGTCTTCCACCGTCATGATGTTGGTGGTGGCGGTTTCGAGCCGCGACATCGAGGCATAAAGCGTGGTCGTTTTACCCGAGCCCGTTGGGCCGGTCACCAGCACGATGCCGTGCGGACGGCCGATCAGCTTGTCGAAATGAACCAGCGTGTCGCGCGCCATGCCCAGCGTTTCGAGGTTCAGCCGCTGCGCATCTTTTTCCAGCAGACGCAGCACCGCGCGTTCGCCATGACCGGTCGGCAGCGTGGACACGCGCACGTCCACCGGCCGGCCGCCTACGCGCAGCGTAATGCGGCCATCCTGTGGCAGCCGTTTTTCCGCAATATCCAGTTGCGCCATGATCTTGATACGCGAGATCAGCGCGCCATGCAGCGCCTTCTTCGGGCGCACGACGTCGCGCAAGGTGCCATCGACACGAAAGCGCACCACCGAAGACGTCTCGAACGGTTCGATATGAATATCCGACGCCTGCTCGCGCGCCGCCTGGGTCAGCAGCGCGTTGATCATGCGGATGATCGGCGCGTCGTCTTCCGATTCGAGCAAATCCTCTATTTCGGGGATGTCCTGCATCAGCCGCGACAGATCGACTTCGCCTTCCACTTCGCCCACGACCTGCGCCGCGCTGCCGTCGTTACGTGAGTAAGCCGAATTGATGGCGGCCGAGAGTTCGGCCACCGGCAAACGGACGATGGAAAGCGCGCCAAAGTTGCGAGCGACTTCGGCGAGCGCCGCGTCGCTGGTTTTATCGCTGATCCACACTTCGATGCTGTCCGCGTGCTGGTGCGCCACCAGGATCTGTCCGGTCCGCGCGAACGCGTACGGGATCAGCCGTGCCGCGAGCGGCGACGGCGTGCTCGTGGCAACGTTGGCTACGGACGCGCTCAGCGTACTCACGGCTTCGCTCCCGTATCGCCGTTGTTAAGCGGTACGGCCGGCGCCGAGTTGTTCGGCACAGCGTAATTGTTCACGTTCGCCGGCTGGCCTTGATATTGACCCTGCACCGGCGGCTGCGCCGTCTGGTACTGCTGCTGGCCTTGATACTGCCCTTGGTCCTGCACCTTCGGCGGCGCCGCTTGCGGCAACGTCGAGCTGCCGCCCTGCGACGGCGAGCGTGTCATGTTGTTCCAGTCGAACAGATTCTGGGCCGGCACACCGCCCTGGCTCGGGCCGATCGGCGCCGGTGGCAGAACCGGCACGTCCTTATCCTTCTCGACACGGTTATCGGAGATCGAGTTGTATTGCTGCTGGCGCAGGTAATCGTAGCGATCATTGGAGATCTGCGAGGCGGTCGCCTGATCGCGCACGATCACCGGGCGCAGGAACACCATCAGGTTGGTCTTCGTCCGCGTCTTCGCTTCGCTGCGGAACAACTGGCCGATCCAGGGGATATCGCCGAGCAGCGGCACTTTGCTGTTGCTCGTCGAATACTGGTCCTGCATCAAGCCGCCAAGCACGACGATTTCACCGTCGTCCGCCAGGATGGTCGACTGGATCGAGCGCGTGTTGATCGTCACGCCGCCAGGATTGTTGGTCGTGGTGGTGTCAACGCTGGAGTCTTCCTGATAAAGCTGGAGCTTCAGGACGCCGCCCGTCGTGATCTGCGGTTTCACATGCAGCGTCACGCCCACGTCGCGCCGGTCGAACGTATTGAACGCGGAGACCGACGTACCCGTATTGGCGGTTGGCGTGGCGTACGAACCGGTCACCACCGGCACGTTCTGACCGACCACGATCTTCGCTTCCTCGTTGTCCAGCGTGATGAGGTTAGGCGTCGACAGGATGTTCGCATCCGACGATGTCGACAGCGCCTGCAGCAAACCGCCCAGGCCAAAGAAATTGCCGAACTTGTGCAGCAAGCCGATGTTCAGGCCCTGCGCGAGAATGTTCGTCTGGCCCGCAAGGGCTGCGGGATTGTTAGCGATCACCGACCCGGCAGCGGTCAGGTCGACAATGCTCGACGTCCCGGAGCCGAGGTTCGTGCTGCCATAAATGCCGTTGTTGCCGCTTTGCGACAGCAGCGCACCCTGCCACTGAATGCCGAGGTTCGCGCCGGTTGTAGCGGAGAGCTCCACAATCAGCGCTTCGATATAAACCTGCGCGCGGCGCGCGTCGAGCTGGTCGATCACCGCGCGCAAGTTGCGGTACACCGGGTCCGACGCGGTAATGATCAGCGAGTTGGTGGCCGTGTCGGCCTGGATCATGCCGTTGCCGGGTTGATCACTGGACCCGCTGCTGTCGTTGTTGTTACCGAAGCCGCTGTCCTTGCTCTGGCCGCCGCCTGCCATTGGATTGCTACCCGACGACGAACTGCTGCTGCCGAGCCCGCCCGGCAGCGGCGGCAAGCCGCTCGTGCCGGTGGACGAACTGGAACCGCCCGCGCCAAACGAACCCGAACCACTCGACGAACCCGATCCCGACGACGATGAGGAAGACGAACTGTCGCCGCCCCCCTTGCCCATCATCGCGCGCAGGGTCTTGGCGAGGCGCGTGGCGTCGGCATTGCGCAAGGTGACCACATGCATGTTGCCCGGCTGCGCGGTGGCCGCGTCGAGGCTGCGCGCAAGCTGCTTGGCCGCCGCGAGCCGTGCGCTGCTGGAGGCGCGCAGCAACAGCGAGTTCGTGCGCGGATCGGCGGTGACGGTGACTTTCAGCGTGGCGTCCGTGCTGCCTATTGAGCCTGGATCGAGCAGCTTGTTGAGCTGTTCGGCAACGTCGAGCGCATTCGCGTTCTTCAACGGCACCACTTCGACCTGGCGGCCTGCCGCTGTGTCGATGCCCGCAATGATGCTCGCGATGCGCCGTACGTTGTCGGCATAGTCCGTGACGACCAGCGTGTTGTTGGCCGGGTACGCGGCGATCGTGTTGTTCGGCGAGATCAGCGGACGCAGGACCGGCAACACGTTGTTGGCCGATTCGTTGTGCAGCTCGAACACCTGCGTGATGACCTGATCGCCTCTCGCGGTGGGCGCATTGCCGACATAGGTCGGCACGCCCTGCAGCTTCGCGTCGGCTTCCGGCACGACCTTGAGCACACCGTGATCTTGCACGAGTGCGAAGCCCTGCATTCTCAATGCCGACTGCAGCGTTTTCAAAGCCTGATCCTCTGGCACCGGATTTTCCGATACAAGATTCAACTGTCCTTTGACCCGCGGGTCGACGATGATCGTCTTCCCAGTAGCGGCGCCGATCGCTTTCGCAACCTGATCGATATCCGCATTGACAAAATTCAGTGTCACCTGTGCGTGCGCTATTTGCGTGGTGACAAGACCAGCCACCAGCAAAGCCGTCGCGGCGCGACGCAATGCCATTCGTTTTCTTCTCATGGAGTGTGATGTCAAGACCTGCTGATCACGTCGCTGCAAACCGGTCGTGTTGCGTGTCTTTCGACGCTTTTAACATCACGAAGGCTTAAAACAGACGTTTCCAGGGCCGATGCCCGGGCAATGCCATATCCCAAAAACGTGAACCATAGCAGCTTTTCGTGTCAGGTTTGTCACAAAACTACTAATCTTTGGCCGGCCGTCCTCAAATAATAAAACGTCAGAAATCTCAAAAAAACCTTCTGATAAAACCATTGGCGTCTTGACCCTTACTCGACCCTTTCGCTATATAGAAAAGGTTGGAATTGTCATATTTGTTCGCTTCGCCTGTGCAGGTGAGTCATTCAGATACTCATGCGCTTATAAAGACGGACGCCGCCAGTTGCCTTTGCTTTCGAACGCCTTTCGGATTAATTGGCGTCACATGCCTTGGCTATGTCGGATGGTCAGATTTAAAACACCATAGTCTGCCGGTATGATACGAGTGCTTCGGCGCGCCGGATGCGCAAAATGCGGGTGGGTTTTCCCGCGTTTACCGAGTCTTACCTAGTTTTACCGGGTGTTACCCGGTTTTGCCGATGAAGCGACGCCGTCACCTCAGCAGTCCGCGGATGCCAGGCACGCTGTCGATCAGGTGGTACCCAACATGATGAAAATGTTTTTGCGACTCTTTGCGATTGGCTTCGGCGCCTTGCTGGCAGCCGCGCCCGCGCACGCCGACTGTTTCGACGAAGCCGCCAAGTATCAAAAGGTCAATCCGCTGATCCTGCGGGCGATCGCGTGGCAAGAGTCGC
>Ga0153929_1000975_pt1 | contig 10396 bp, 6 predicted proteins | sample TSNJ013MetaG_FD_104689 | JGI IMG/M metagenome (GOLD analysis project Ga0153929, IMG submission 104689) | Attine ant fungus gardens microbial communities from New Jersey, USA - TSNJ013 MetaG | ecosystem: Host-associated > Fungi > Mycelium > Unclassified | place: USA: New Jersey, Wharton State...
CCAGTTCAGGTGCATGAACACCACCGGATCGTAGAAGCGAAATACGCCACGCCCGCCACCTGGAAAATGCGGCACAAGCAGCTGCCGCAGATGGCGCCGCACATACGCGGGTTCTACGTCGGCTTGAAGCAAGGCGACGCACATCGGTGCAGCAATCGCCTCATCGGGATCCGTCAGCAGACGTAGTACCAGCGAGCGTTGCGCGGGATTCAAATCCTGCCAGGCCAGCAGAAACGGCAACTGCCGCGTCTGTGCCTCAAATCCGGGCGGCGCCAGCGCGCGCAACGGAAGGCTTTGCCATGGCAGCGCCGCGTCGCTCTCGACCTGCAACGGGTCGAGCAACATGAAGTGGCGCGCATCAAGCGCATGGCCGTCGAAGTCAATGCGTTCCATCGTCAACTCACCGGCAGCATGACGACGCTATCGTGGCTCGCGGACGCCGCCGACAAGCGCAGCTGGCAATCCTTCGCGCTACTGCTCGCCAGCGAGCTTTGCGCGCTCGCGCCTTGCGGCCCGGTCAATTCGCGCCGTGCCGATTTGAATTCCACTTTCCCCGGCGCGCCGACCTCGATATTGCCGCCCTCCATCTTCAGATAGGCCTTCGCGGCATTCAGCAGCACGCGCTTCGGTGCTTGCAGATTCGCCCCGCCCTGACTGCTCGACAGTGTGACGGCCTGTTGCGCGGCTGCGCCGAGCGTGCCCGAGTTCTGCGCCTGTAGACTCACCGAACCGGATGCTGCGTGCAACGCGATGCCTTGCCCCGAGACCGGGCGGCCACTGGCGGCCGTTCCCTGCGTGTACAGCGCGATGCCCTGAATGGCCGCCATGCTCGCCTTACCCTTCGCCGTCCATTGCAGATCCTGGCCTGCACTCAAAACGGTCTCCTTTCCCGATACCCAGACATGGCTCTTGGGGGTCACGGCGGCGAGACCGTCCGCACCGTGCGCAACGACATGCGGACGGGTCCAGGCGACCGCGCTTCCTCCGCCACCGCCCGCCTGGGCGGAGGTGCTACCGTCGCGTGTCGCGCTGAGCGCTTTTTCACTTTGCTGCAACCCGGCAACGGCAGCCAGTTGCGTGGACGAATCGCTCCCCGTCGCACCTCCTGCTGGACTTGAAGCAGCACTGGTACTCGCCGCGGGCAGCGTCGGTTCGGCCCCCTGCTTGCGCGCGGCGCCAGCGAGACCGTCAAGCAGTTGCCTGTTCTGCGTCAGCACCTGGTTCGATGCACTTGCGTCCATCTGGCTCGCGCCATGAGCAGCGCTGATCAACATGCCCGAACCACCGCGCAACGCAGCCGCGGCGTTCGTCGTCAGTTCCACGCCGTAACCGCGATCGGCCTGCCGCTGGTTGTCCTGAATCTGCTTGATATGTCCCAGCGTCAGCCCGCTGTCATGGTCCGTCGTGTAAAGGCGCGCGCTTGCCTCACCCGCGGTGTCGTCGAGCAGAAACTGACGATACCCGCCGGTACCTTGCTGGCTTAGGGTCATGTCCTGGGTCTTGATGCCGGTTAGTGCTGCGGCGTGGCCGTTGCCCGAGAACCAGGCAGCAGCATTGCCAGTGCTGGTGGCCGGACCGCCCGCTTGGGCGTTGTGCTGCGCATCCGCATTGCCCTGGCCGTTGTACAGCGAGCCCACCACTACCGGCCGATCCGCTTGTCCTTCAAGCCATTCGGTCCATACTTCCTGACCGACTCGCGGTGGGCTCACGCCGCCCCAGTTGTCGCCGCCGACCGGCGTCACGACGCGCGTCCAGGTGCCCGCGTTCCGATCGGCAGGCGCATTGGCCACATGCGGATGATCCTCGAGACTGGAGGCGTTCTGCCCGCGCTGCGCATGGTGCTGAATTCGGACGCGGTGGTCCCGATCGGTATGAAGCGGATCACCCGCGCCCACAACAATCGCCGTTTGTGCGCCTTGCACGGCAACCACAGGGTGCGAACGAGAGCCGTGACCGTTTTCGATGAGCGGTCGGTACGTTTGATCGATCGGCAACGCCAGGAACTGGTTGGAATAAACCGCTTCGTTGCCTACGAGCGGCGTGGCGTTGTGCGTCCCGCTTCCTAGCGCAGCGTGCAGTGCATTGGCGAACCCGTATTCGTTCGCTTCGGCGTCGCCCATTGCCGGTATCTTGCCGAGCCTTTGTTCAACGGCAGCGTGCACGTCAGCATCCAAGTTGGCTCGTGCGCTGTGCTCAACGCGCAGGCAAACGAACGCATCCGACACCTTCAATGTCGGATGGTCGCTCATCGCGAAACGCAGTCCAGGATGCAGCGTCAGGCGCGTGCTACGCCCTTCGCTGCGCTGTACGGCAACGCGCTGGGCGTCGAGCTGCTGGCGCGCGCGCTGATCGCCGAGCGCGGCGGTCTGGAATGCATACGGACCGGCGACATCGCGATCTTCGCCCGCCGTCGCGACACCGTTAGTCTGTGCGGCTGTTGGCCGGGTCGACAGCGTGCGGTGATCCCAACTTGCCCGCGAGACGAGGCCGATCCGCCAGCGCCGCGCCGCCATGAAGTGCTGGATGCTGCCCGCAGGATCGCCGTCGCTGGTCTGGTGGAAACCGATAATCTCCGGCTTCTCCGGAGCGAAACGCTGATTCGAATCGGCCAGCACCAGCGTGTGTTTGCCGAGACTGGACGAGTTGGCGTCGCCGGTGTGCTCGAACCAGTAGAAGATGCCCTCTTCCGCCCAGAGCCGCTGCAGAAAATCGAAGTCGGATTCTCCGGCTTGCGTGGTCAGGCTGCGCTTGCGGTATTTGGTGGGATCGGTCACGGCCCAGCGCCACGCGGGCGCCACGGCGCCGGCAGTGTGGTAGCCGAAAATCTGCTCGCTGATATCGATCACACTCGTGTTCTGATAGTTGTAGTGATCGACCCGTTGGCGCAGTACCGCGAGCCACGGCTCCACTTCGAGGCGGTAGCGCGCGAGGCCGCCGTTGTAGCCGACGAGTTCCGCCGCGACGACGTGGCCGTGGATCGGGCGGCGCACGTCACTGCCTTCCTGAGCGAGCCATTCGATCAGAGTCGTTGCGCCGATCAGGCGATCGAGTGACAGCGAAGGGTTGCTGGACAATGCCGTCAACTGGAAACGGTAGCCGCCATGATCGATCGCTTCCCAGCCGTGCAGACTTTCGGCGACGAGCGCGTTCGCGCCGAGCGGCGTGGTCACCCAGAGGAACCGGTCGCTCTGCGACCAGCCCTGCGTCAGTTTTTGTAGAACATCGATAGTGGTCGACATGGGTTTTCCGTTTCAAGGAACTAGGCACGTGGCTTGGTGCGCCGGCCGGTGTATGGCTTGCGTGGTTGCGTGCTGAAAGTGTCTGTTCGGTTCATCGCTTTGTTATTGGGGTGACTGATTGAGCCGAAGGCGTGAGCTTATGGGCCGCTGGAGCATTGTCTTCATGCCTCGAATCCAGTCATAGTCGATCGAACATACAGTTGAGTTCATCAAGCGCTCCCGCGTACCAATCAATGATCGAAGGCGCATGGATCGCGAACCTTTTGCGGAACCGCGATACGGACACCGCCGTCGGCCTGCTTACGCACGCAAAAAACCGCGTCATAAACGGGACCGGTGCCTCTCCCGGCCGGTATAACCGCGAAGTCATAGGACTTGTCAAAATCCAGTGGCTTTGGCGAAGTCATTACGCTGGCGCCCTCTATGGTTTGCCCGTACACAAGGCACTCGCCGCGTTTCAGATAAACCGGCTTTGCCGTAGCCGGAAGCTCGAACCACCAGTAAGTAATATCCGGACTCGCCGGGCCAGTGGGCCTGGCCACTCCGACCATCCTGATCTGAATCACGTCTTGAGCCCGGTCGTCATTCGTGGGCAGACAAGCAACAGGTTTTCCGTCGACCTGTTTGATGTCCAAGTCGATCGGAGCCTCGGATGTAGCCATGGCGTGATGCGGACATAGCCACCACGACATGATGCCTAGCGCAACATTTCGGAGCAGCTTCCGTATGCTTCTCATCCAGTCATATTGGATCGAGTACTCCACCGGGCTCATCAGGAATTCCAATCGTGCAGTTTCGACAAACTTTCTTCACTCTTTGAACCCAGTCATCGCACAACAAGTATCCAGTCGAGTTCATCAGGCGCTCAAACACACTGGTCAGTAACCTACTGAGGCGCACGGATCCGGGACCGTTCCAGGTACCGCGATATGAATTCTTCCGTCAGCCTGTTTGAGCACGCAGAATGATGAGCTATATACGGGACCGTAGTCCCCTCCCGGCACGATTGAGACGCTATAGAATTTGTTAACATCCAGTGTCTTCGGTTGCACGTGTACTATCGCGCCGGCCACGGTTTGGCCGTATACGAGGCACTCACCTGGCTTCAGGTACACCGGTTTGGCGCTCGCAGGAATCTCCAGCGCCCAGTACATGACAACCGGACTGACGGGGCCTGTTCGTCGGTCTACGTCGATTCCCCGAACTTGGATTGGATCAGAGCCGACCTCGTCGCTCATGGGCAGGCAGGCGGCGGGTTTTCCGTCGATCTGCTTGATGTCCAATGGGATGGGACCGTGGGACGTGGCCATTGCGTGGGAGACGCATAACCAACACGATAGGCATCCCATTGCGATATTTTGTAAAAGTGCTCTCATGGTTCGAATCCATTCATGGTGGAATGAGTACGCAATTGAAATTATCGTCAATATCAACGTACCGACAAATTCCCGAGTTAGGGTGACGTTGGGCATCGATGCGTAAGCGAGATATAGGCGACGCGCAAAGACGCATGTCGCTCTACTTCGGCAAATTGTCTGCATTTTTTGGATCTCGCAATAATGGAGCGAGGACCCAGTTGAGTTCTCCAGGCGTCCCCACATACCCGGGGTGCATGATGGCTCTGTATTTCCCAAGAACATGGAGCGCGAAATAATCCGCGACCAGATTACCCTGCTGTTCCATGTTGTAGTCGTGAAAGACGTTATCAGGTGTGATGGTGTACTGATATGCGCTCTGGCCACGGATGGTGACGGTCAGTCCATGCCATCGGACGGAATATCCCAGTTGGTATTGCCAGACATGCGTCATCTCGTGCATGAACCATGACATCTTGTCATCCGGTGTGCCTGCTGCAGAGAAATCCTCCAAGAAGTCTTCTTCGCGGAAGTACATATGGCCATTCGGCGTGACTGCGGTTCTCTTGCGCTGCAAGTCAAACCAGAAGTAACTCCCCTTGTGCACGCGTACCTTGTCGTAATCGATGCTGTCCTTGAAGACTGTCTTGGCCATTTCAATCTCGCCCGCAGTCAACGGCCGCTCATGCCCCTTGACCGTGACCGTCTTCACCGAACTCCCCACCTGCACATCATTCGTCTGCACCCCATCCGTCTTCACCTCGACCGGCGCCGGGGGTTCACTCGACGTACGCCCACAGCAGTCCACCACCTGCGTCGGCGTTAGCGAAGCGGACTGAATCCCCACAGGTTGCTCCGTCGCCACGCGCTCCGTCTTACCCGCGTCATCTGTCACACCTGAAACAGCAGTGCCATCAGCAAGCTTCAATTGATAGGCCACGTTGGACAGCGGCACACCGTCCTCATTGACGAAATGCAATTGCTCATCGTAAAGCGCCAGCGGCGCTGCGACCGGCAGCGCCGGCAGCAACGGCGACTCAGAGGCCGGTCCGGTAAAAGAATGTGCGCCCGCCTTCACCGCAAACTGCCCGGTCGTCTCCACCAGAATGTCGCCGCCCTTAAGCGTGATCCGACTCGGCCCCTGCTGAAGCACGATCGAATCCTTGGCCAGCACATCAATCCGATCATCCGACGATGTGATCCGCACCGACTGGTCCGCAAGAATCTGCATCGACGACGCATGCGCTTCGACACTCACCGGCCCTTGATTGGCAATAGCCTTGAAACCACCCGCAGCCGCATACAAACTCGCCGCGTCACCGGAAGCACCGGCCACCGTCGCGCCCGCGGCCAGATGAGCATCACCTTGCGAGGTCAAATGCACGTGCTGTTCCGCATAAGAAACCGCGCTATTCGACGTACTTAGCACAACGTTTTCCGGCGACTCCAGCACGACTGCCGGCGCTGCAAAGCGCTCCACCGGATCCCCACCATTGCTTTGCCCACCGGGCGCAGGTTTGGTCGCGCTTTGACCGTTCACCGCACCGGTGTACTTGCCGTCCTGCGCCGGGTCGATCGCCTTCAGAAAATCCGCCTGCGCGCTATTCGCTGTCAGCCCACCCGCGCTCGCGCCGACCGCCGCCTCATTCAGGCCCTGAGCCGTCTTCACTGCCTGCTTCAACTGAGCGACGCTCTCCCCCAGATCCATCTGCGTCGAAGTCGCTCCCGATCGAGCTGTGCCGGATACCAGCACACCTTCTCCCGCCCGCACGACACCCCAGCCTTCGGTCGCGAGTTCGAACCCTTCGCCACGGTAAGCGCCGCGAACGGTACCCTGCTGGTCGATCAGATAGCCCTGCGCGAACCGGCTGCTGGCCACACTATTGCTGAGCTCATGACGCAACTGACTCGATGAATCGTCCATCACCCAACGGCTTCCCGCCTGCCCGTCGAGCGTCTGCGTCTGCATGCCGGTTAGCGACCCCGCGTGATTCGCGCTGCTGCCCTCGCCGGCGGCAAATGGCGGCTGCACGCGGCCGCCATAAACCTGGCCCAGCACAACCGGCACGTCGATATTTCCCGAGTCGAAACCGACCACCACTTCCGCGCCGACCCGTGGCGTAAAGCTATGGCCGAAGTTAGGCCCTGCCGATTGCTCTGCGATGCGGGCTACCACACCGGATTGATGATTGCCGGGCGCATGCCCCTGTGGGTTCGAGCGGCTTGCCGTGTCGGTGAGTCCGCCGGGTAGTGGCGCCGTGCCCCGCATCCACGGAAACTGCAGGCGCACTTGATGATCCCGCGTGCTACTCACCCGGCTGGACGGTTCGCCGACGACGATCGCCGTTTGCACACCCTGTACGATCGGACGGTCGCGATAAGGCGGCACAATCGGCACGCCGGGCGGCACCGCGACAAACTGATTGCGATAAAGCCCCTTGTCCAGTTCGCCTTGCGTGAGCAGTTGGGCGATGTCGGCGCCAAGGTTATTGACCGCCTCGTGCTCGAGCGACAGCGGCACAAAAGAAAACGTCCGATCCAGATACCCGGTCAGCGTGTGGACTTTGCCGATCTCAAGCGTGCGCGACGAGCCGGCGCCGTAATGGATCAGTTTCGACAAACGCAACGCGTCGAGACGTTGAGCCGCATAGCGCTGCGCCTGGTCCGACGTGTCGAAGCGGCCGGCGCGTTGCGCGTCGAACACTTCGCGTGCGGGCATGACCGGCGCATCCTTATCGACCTCACCTTGCGCATGTCCAGCGAGTGCAAGCAGATTGCTCGCTTTCCAGCTCGCGGCGGTGACACGATCCGGAACCAGTTGATGACGCTCCGTGAAATAAGTCATCACGCCGTCGGGGTCGCCCACATCCTGCAAGTTGTACGCAACCGAGCTGCCTTTGGTTTGTTCCGCGCGCCGATCGAATACCACGACGGTATGGTTGCCGGACGGTGTGTCGCCCGCATCCTGGGCGTGCTCGATACGAAACGACAAGCCCGCCTCCGACAACTGGCGCATGACGAAGTCGAAGTCAGTTTCGCGATACTGGCCGCGCAAACTGAACGTGCGCAGCGGCTCCTTGAGTTCATAGCGCCGACGCGCCTCGGGATAGTCACCGAACACGCGCTCACAAATACCTTCGGTATCCAGGTCGACGAAATACAGGCAATTGCGCCGCAGTTGAAGAAACGCCAGCCAGGACTCCATCGTCAGCCGGTAGCGCGTGATCTCGCCGTCGCTATCGCTATACGCGGCGCGCACGACATACCCGTTCCAACAACGTTCGCCCGCGCCAGTGGCGAGACGCAAGCGGATCGCCGTGCCAAGCAGCGGATTCAGATCGAGGAACGGCGCGCTCGATAACACGTCGATTTCGAACCGGAAGGATTCGTCCACTGCTTCCCGACCGTGGAAGCGTTCGACCACGAACGCCCCCGGCATCGCCGTATCCAGCTGGATCTGGCGAGTGATTTGCGAGTACCCCTTCAATGCAGCAGCGATATCCATTACGTCCTCTTGCGTCGCGCAAACGTCGTGTACCTAACCCGAGCGATGCGGGGTCAATCAGTTGATGTCTTCAGCCTTCTTTCTTGCTACACGAGCGTTGGCCTCGTCGACCAACTGCTGGATCGACGTATAAACAGGATTGCTGATGCCGAGCTTTTCCTGCTTGCCTTTGCCGCGCAGGAACATCCACTCGGGCCACTGCCGTACGTGATTGACCGTACCCACGACAAATTCGCCGCACGGCGGAACGTGCAGTTCTTCGGCGGTCTTCTCGCCGGACGTAAAAGCTTTCCAGTCCGGACGAAACACGCGGTCCTGACAGGACTCGTGCCAAAAAATCATGGGCCGGTTTTTATCGACATCCGGGAAATCATCGAACACGACCCCCCCTTTCTGATCGGCAACGGGAATGACACGCAGATTTCCTTGCACGTCCCGTATGCCGACTTTCCAGTGCGGATAGTCGTTCTGGTCATAGTCCTGCCACGGGTTGACTGCCTCAGACAGAATCTGGCGGCTACCGTCCTGCTTCGCCAGTTCGAACACGACGGTGCTCTTGGGGAAAGCCGACGAATACCCCAGTGTCGCATTGCTCCTGATCTTGGCAATGCCGTTCTCAGGAACGAGCACCTCGAGTCCGTCCTTGGTAGGGACCGGTTCGACACCGTCCGGTTGATCGAACAGTGAGACGACCGGGCCAACGTAGCTTTCGGGAACCACATAGATCAGCGGCATGTGTCGACTCCTATCCAGTCCGAACCCTATTGCGGCAAGAACCACCACGGCGAGCAAAATAAAGTAGTGCCTTGTGACGCGGCGCTTCAGGGTATGCCGCGGAACCACTTCTTCCATAAGCTGGGGCGCACATCTTCGTTATCGGATCCCCGACCTGAGCAATACAGGATCAATCAATTGATGCCCTCGGCCTTCTTTCTGGCAACGCGAGCGTTCGCCTCGTCGACCAATTCCTGGATAGAACTGTAAGTCGGATTTCTTACTCCCAACTTTTCCTGTTTGCCCTTGCCGCGCAGAAACATCCATTCCGGCCATTGCCGGATGTGGCTAAATGTCCCTATGACAAACTCGCCGCAGGGCGGGACATGCAATTCCTCGGCGGTCTTTTCACCTGCCAGATAGGCCTCCGACTCTGGACCAAACACGCGGTCCTGACAGGACTCGTGCCAGAAAATCATGGTCCTGTTTCTGTCCGCCTCAGGAAAATCGTCAAATACGAAACCTTCTCTTTTGTCGGAAACTGCAATGGTGCGCAGATTTCCCTGCACATCACGAATGCCAACTTTCCAATGTGGGTTGTCATTCTGGTCGTAGTCTTGCCACGGGTTGATCGCTTCCGAGAGAACTTCGCGGCTACCATCGCGTTTCTCCAGTTCGAATACCACCGTACTTTTCGGAAAAGTCTGAGAATGCCCAAGTTTGGGATTGCCTCTTATTTTGACAATACCGTTCTCAGGAACGCGTACCTCCAGGCCATCCTTCGTATGAGCAGGTTCAATACCATCGGGTTGATCGAACAGAGCGACCACAGGACCGACGTAGCTTTCCGGAATCACATAGATCAAGGGCACGCGTCGACTCCTATCCAGTCCAAACCCTATTGCGGCAAGAAGCACAAGGGCGAGCAAAATAAAGTAGCGCCTCTTGATGCGGCGCTTCGGGGTATGCAGCGGTACTACTTTTTCCATAGGCTCGGGTCCAGGTCTTCGCTATCCGGTGAGCGGCCCCCGTTGGGATCGCGGTGCAAGTGGAAATCGTTCCAGGCCTGCACAGTCGCATCACGTGTGGCGGGCGGTCGTTTGAAGCTGTCCTGCAGACGCTGCCAGACGGCGCCCACGTCCTCATACGCGGAAATATACAAAGGTTTGCCCAATCCGCCGCTCACACCGTCTCCGATCTTGCTGATCGGATCGGCAGGCCACGAGACGACATCCATGCCCGGGAGGATGACCGGAGGCCCATCACCCGGAACGCCGGACCAGTCGGACGAATCCTGATCGCTCATGTGGCGCGTGGGTGAGCCCGGCGGCAACTTGATATCGCGGATCGCCGGATAGTCGTCGCGCCGGTCGGGCGTACCACCCAATGCCTGCGTGAAGACCCATAGTTTCGAGCCGAAATTGCCGTCGGAGGTCAATTCCACTCGCAATACGTTGGCGAACATGATGCGTTTGTTGTCGCCAGCGAGATGGGTCGCCGGTGTACCGATCCGCACGTGGGTGCCGAGAAACAGCTTGTTGCCCGCCGGATCCTCGATGAAGGATTCGCAGTTGGGGAAGCCG
>Ga0153929_1000977_pt1 | contig 10385 bp, 16 predicted proteins | sample TSNJ013MetaG_FD_104689 | JGI IMG/M metagenome (GOLD analysis project Ga0153929, IMG submission 104689) | Attine ant fungus gardens microbial communities from New Jersey, USA - TSNJ013 MetaG | ecosystem: Host-associated > Fungi > Mycelium > Unclassified | place: USA: New Jersey, Wharton State...
ACGTGACTTGGCTTACTAAGTCCCTATTCTGCTTCTGTCTTTACTCCATTGTATGCTTGGGGATTTTAGACTGAGTGTTCAGAATGTGTGGGATGTCTTTTCCTACTCGAGGCTCTCATAACACAGCTACTAGAGTACCAGAGATTTGTAAAGCTCTTCTAGAGCTCAATATCACTATTCCATAGACATAATATTATTAGAATGGTATTTGGTGTAATATAATAGTATTAAGAGACTAAATTTGGGTGTTTTTTCCTTTTACCCCCTTGAAAATATACTCAAGAACCATAATTAATTACTTAAATAGATATGTTGACTTTTAACAACTTTACCACTGTTGTTTCCTTTTCTAATTTCAGTGCTGAGAATTGGGATGTGCTTGTCAAAGATAGCATAAGCACTGAGTACATGCCCTAGGATGAGACTGAAATATAAATGCTGTAAAATGCACATCAAGGAACTTCTCTCCTTCTCAAGAACTACATTGACTAGGTACTCAATGGAGCAATCAACTATTATAATAGTATCTTGACCACTGCATACAATAGGATTGCAACTTTGGAGGTAGAAGTTACCTGTCTTCAGGAAAAGCTGACAAGACTCTCTGGAGGAAACATTGCCTCTAAAACCAAGGTACTAGAGCCACCAACATTTGTAGACTCTGAAAATAAGATGCATCTGCATAATTGGTTAAGCTAGATTGCTCTTTATTGTTTGGCATTTGGTATTATATTAGATGATTAGAAAATCATATATGCTCTCATTTGTTTATGTGCTCCCACCAGCACATATATGAAATCATATTATAACAGGGTTCAGGCAGGATTAAGTGTTGGTTCTTGGAGTAACTTTGCCCAAGAACTCAAAAATATTTATGGACAACAAGATGACAAGAAGGGAGCAAAGAAGGAATTAATGGCACTCTGGGTCAATAAAGATCTAGCAAGAAAGAACTTTGTCAAGTATACAGAACAATATAGGACATTGGCAAGAATTGTCAACTATAGTAATAAAGTTTACATTGACAAAATGAAGAAGGTCATTCCTGATAAGCTATAAAATGCACTTGTCATCTATAAAATTACAAATCAGTCTCCAAAAACATAGGATGACTATCTTAAATTGTTGATACAAGCATATAAGGCCTTACATCCAGACAAGGCCTAGGGTGCAATATTTGGTCCAAAGGCAATTGCAGAGAAGAGTGGAGGAAAGAAGGACCCAGATACAATGGAAATAGATAAGATTCAGAAAAAGAAAGGGAAAAGCTTGCGATACTATCAGATATATGCTGGAAAAGGCTTTAAGAATAAGTCAAAGATGTACAATACAGTAGACTGTTATGACAAGCCTGGTAATGAAGACAAGTATCTTTATAAGACCTCTTTCCAGAAACCATCTCCACCAGGTCCAAGCAAGAATAAAAATCAGTCATTTAGAGCATGGCTGATGAAGATATTGGAAAAAGATAGTGATGACCCAGATTTCCCTCCTGAGGATATCAAAATTAATAGCGCATCAATTGAGGAAATCCCTGATCCTGTTCCCCCAAGTGGAAAGGAAAAGGGGATATCCAAATTGGATTTTCCCTTGGGACTGTAGAGTATAATGTCTATAATCTATAGTCAGAGGAAAGTGTACTCTCTATTAGCTTGCAAAAGTTGGAAGTAGTACTGGAATCTTGTAATAATATAGCATACAACAAGACTATCTCCTTTAAAATTCCAGTTACACTTTGAGTATATGGAAAGAAAGTATAGACCAAGGCTTTAGTTAATTCAGGAGCCATCATGAACTTCATCAACAGAGTTGTCATGGAAAATAATAACCTAGTAATTTATAAACTGGCAAATCTGTATTATATAATCAATGCAGATGGCACTCCCAACAAGGTAGAATATATAACTGAGTATATCCGAGCTTATGTAAAAATTGGATTGCACAGGATGACCCAGTATCTTTTTGTCACCAACTTAGGGAATAAAAAGATGATAATTGGGTATTTATACTTGTATAAGCATAATCCAAATATTAATTGGTGAAAAGGTCAATGGGAGTTCACTAGGTGCCTGGATACATGCACTAGTAAAGCCTGTAAAATATGAGATGTAAAAGCAGAAGCTAATAAACTTCACTTTGAACTGAATATCAGCAGATCTTCCTCATTAGATAATGTAGAGGATGAGGACCCCAACAACTATATTCTTAGCTGGGCAGACACAACTAACCCAGGTAGTTATCAACAGGTGATGATGATTGTAGCTATACTCAACAATCAAGACCAATATGGAGACTTAGATTGTGAAGACACAAAGACCTAGAAGGCTTATGTGCTAGAGTGGCTATACAAGTATGGAAATATGTTTTCAAAAAATAAGTCAGAGAGAATGCCAATATAAAAACCATATGACCATGCAATTAACTTTGTGGGAGATACAATACTTCCTAAACCAGCCAAGGTCTATTTGCTCTCTTTAGCAGAAAAAAACTCTCTTGATATGTAGATCAATGAGGAACTTAGAAAAGGATATATCCAACTATCTACTAGCCCAATGGCAGCTCCATTCTTTTTTGTAAAAAAGCATAATAGAAGCTTATGACCTATTATAGACTGTAGAGCTCTTAATGGAATTACTATCAAAAATTGCTATCCAATTCCTAGAATAGCCAACTTGATTGAATTACTTAGCAAAGCCTCAATCTTTACCAAAATTAACTTGAGGTGGGGATACAACAATGTTTACATCAAAGAAGGAAATGAATGGAAAATAGCATTTATTACAAGACAAGGTCTTTTTGAGGCAACTGTTATGTATTTTGGTTTTTCCAATGCACCAGCAACCTTCCAAAGTATGATGAATAACATATTGGGAAACTTAATTCATATACAACTAGTAATAGTATATTTAGATGATATTCTAATATTTGGGACATGTTTGAGAAAACATAGGCGATTGGTCAAGAAAGTGCTAAAAAAGCTCCAATTTAACGACCTCTATACTAATATTTCTTTGAGCAAAGTAGTATCAAGTATTTGAGTATAATTATTTCAGAAAATAAAGTACAAATAAATAAGAAGAAACTTTCAGGAGTTCTAGAGTGGCCAGTACCAACAAAAGTCAAGCAAGTACAAGCATTCTTAGGCTTTGTGAATTTCTATCATAGATTCATTGAGAACTTTGCCAAGATATCAAAGCTATTCTTCAACTTGACCAAGAAGAATAGTATCTGGACTTGGGACAAAGAGCAACAGAATGCTTTTGAGGTGCTGAAAAATGCCTTTACTATGGCTCCAGTCCTAAGAATACCAAATGACAAAGATCTCTTTAAGTTATCTACCAATGCCAGTGACTTTGCAACAGAAGCTGTCTTATTACAAAAGGACATACAAACTAATCTGTGGCATCCAGTAGCTTTCTTCTCCAAGTCATTAGATGTCCATGAAAGGAACTATAAAATCTATGACAAGAAACTACTTGTAGTAATTTGGGGACTAGAGGAATACAGACACCATTTGGAGGGACATGCATATAAAGTTGAGATCTAGTTAGATCATCAGAACCTTACATTTTTTAGGACAGCTCAAAAGCTGACCAGAAGACAAGTGAGATGGGCACTTTTTATAACTTGTTTTGACTTTGTACTCTATCATAAACTGGAAAAGACAGTATAGGTGGAAGATTCCTTGCCTAGATGAGCAAACCATGAGATGGGGACAGATCTCAACAATACAAACCAGGTGTTGCTAAAACCTGAGTTCTTTGCTATCAATGCACTAGAGACTACTCATGAGACACCAATAAATAATGAGATAATCCTAAAGAAGGTCAAAGCAGCACTCTTATTGGACGAAGTTACCAAAGACTATAAAACGTTACTCAAGTCTGGTCCAAGAGAATTTGGAAAATTCTTGCAAAACTAGAACTATGAGAATGGACTACTCCTGTACAGAGAGAAGGTTTATATTTCCTACAGTGTAGAAGATACCTTACAACAATAGATCATTAAGATATACTACAATTTGCTATCTGCCAGACATCCAGGTTGGTGGAAAATCTATGAGTTGGTCTCCAGAAATTACTGGTGGTCTGGGATGACAAGATTTGTCAAGAAATATATTATAGGTTGTGATATGTGTTAGTAGATGAAAAATTACATACAGTAATCTTTTGGACCACTTGTACCTAACAAGATACCTAACAGGCCTTGGGAAATAATCTCAACAAACTTAATTACACAATTGCCAGAGTCAAATGGTTACAATGCTATCTGTGTTATTATCAACAGACTCACCAAAAGGACCCATTTCATTCCTATCAACAATCAGTTCTCATCCAAAGATATGGCACAGTTACTATATGACAAGGTCTATCCATTGTATAGACTGCTGCTACAAATCATTTTGAATAGAAGAGTACAATACTCAGCTGAGCTATTCCAAGAATAGTATAAGATTTTAGGAATAGAATCTACAATGTTGACAACATATCATCCACAAACAGATAGACAAACAGAATGAGTAAACTAGGCATTAGAGCAATATCTTTGGTGCTATGTAGATTATTATCTCAGTAATTGGTTGGATCTACTCTCCAGTACAGAGTTTGCATATAATGATCAAGCACATGAAGGCATCAAAGAAAGTCCATTCTTTCTTAAATATGGTAGACACCTGTGAGCAGGCCCAATTTTAGTCAAAGAGTCACTGCAAAGAAACTTGAATGACCTGATGTATAAATGACAAGAAGCCTTGGAGCAGGCAAAAGTAGCTCTTACTCTTGCAGCAGAAAGAATAAAGTAGTACTATAACCAAAAAGTCCAAAGTGTCCCATTTAAAGTTGGTGACAAGGTGGTATTCAATCTGAAGGATTACCAGACTATGGAGCAAGAATTATGACCCTGGTATGAAGGACCATTCAAAATAATAGAAAAGTTGTCCTTGGTTATATTCCAGCTTAGGATGCTACCTCACTACTGAGCACTGTACCTAGTTTTTCACACTAGTAAGTTAGTACAGTACTCTAAGTCTACTATCTGTGGACAGAAATCCACACCCCCACCACCAACCTTGATACAGCACCAGGAAGAATGGGAGGTAAAGAAGATTTTAAATTTATGACAAAGACATGGAAAAAATGAATTCCTTGTTAGATGAAAAGAATACAGTCAAGGAGATGACACATGGGAGCCTGAGAAAAATCTACATAATGCAGGCAAAAAGCTGCAGGAATATCTTCAGAGTTTACCAAAAACAAGATAACTTCTCAATGGAGCTTGAACAAAGAGAGAAGGTAATGTTACAAGCTTTATTTGGACCATAACTTCAGGAATACTTGACTGATTTTGATGATCTAAATGGCTACTGAAAGCCCTTAAGAAGACCTTTTGAATGGTACCAAAAATGTCTCAAGAAGATCAGTATTCATTGAGTTATCAGCAGATCAGTCAGCAATTACCAAGTCACCAGATACTAAATTACTGATATCTTGGGAACCACTTGACACAATCATCTGCTTCAATGACCATCATGAAGCTCTCTTCAATGCACTTCTTTTGGCTATAAATAGAACCCAAGGCAATAAGATCCCATAGAGATACAAGATCCTCAATGTTTGCATATAACACTGATCTTTATCCATAGATTATCATCTGTTCTTGAATAGAACAAAGAACTGCTCTAAGATGGTTAGGTTATCTCTATTTCAAGAACAATAGTACTCCTATATGTAGAACAATAGGTAGTGATCATGTAATAGACTGTTCTGGTACATAGACTACTACAATTATGTATTTAAGGACTGTATGTCTGAGAATAAACCTTAGACTTAACAACATCTTTTGCTACTGTCTAAACCTCACTTTTTTGAGCCTTTTGATTATTAAATCATCAACTCACAAATCAGTAAGTAACCATTTGTGATATATACCTTTGCTTCTATATCACCCCAAACTATGTATATTTGTAACTCTGAAATAGATTATTGCATTTTAGGTCCCTTTGAGCTGCTAAATTATGGGAATATATTTAATGCCTGCTTCAGTCCTGATGCAAAATGTATTCTACTCAGATTTTACTCTTATACAGTAGTCTGGGACATTAAGATAGGTGAGGAGCAATTTCAAATTGAAGATTATGATTTTGCCTTTATTCAGTGCCCAATACAAAACAAAGTTTGTGTTTTTCTTCTCTACTATCTTGAACAATCATATAAGTGTTTAGTAAGAGGAAAATCATCAAAAGACTTGCCTATAGCAATGATATAATGACCCATGTACTTGGTATATTGAATTGCTAGAAACTGTAAGGGACATAGCTGGTGATAAGGGATAACAGCCTACTGAGATAACCAAGACCTTCTCTAGTACTTGAAAGTATAATCCAATCACTGGGGTTTGTCTTATTGTATTTCAACACATGGTAAACAGTCAATTCCTATTGGACTGTCATAAATAGGACTCAGAGAGGTGGTAAATAGATGCACAGCATATAGAAGAGATGCTGCTGCTGTGCTCTCAAGTGTTAGCATGAGGTTGTGAAGACTTAGGCTCAACCAAAGTAGTTGTTCAGAAAGAACTCAATAGAGTTCCTTGTTGCATTCTTCTAGATACTTATATAAATATTAGATGGTCTGTGCACTTGTCTCCTGTGATCATATGACCCTTACTAAGAACTATCTATATCTTACATAATCCTTTCCATAGTATTTATATTTTTCCTACATTGTATTCTTGGATATTTCCTATTAGGTTGATAAATGCACAAAAAATAGTTTCCTTCTTAGTTGTCTCATAACATGGCCCTCTCTTCAAGTTTCCTTGTCCTGAGGAATTTTTCTATCATTTCTAGTTTTCCTCCCATCTTTTTTCTCTTTGTTTCTTGTACTCTTTGTTAGACCATCCCCATAGTATTTTTGCTGTGAACCTCCCTGGTAGTTCTCTTAAGAATATTCTTTTGTCTTCTTTTTCTTTTTGTTATTATACTTCTTTAGTCCCTTTGTTGTATTTTTTTTTGAACTCTTCTACTAACTCTTTTGTGTTCTCCAGGTTCTCTCTACTTTCCCATATGTCTTCTTCTGCTGTATATCTCTTCTATTATACTAGAAACTTCTCTTTTCCTTATACTACTCTTTTGTTTAGTATTTTTTCTACTTCAAATTCCTTTTCTCCTTCAATAATAACTAGTTTTGATGGTACCTTCATCTGCCCCTCCACTTGTGGCTTGTACAGGTATACTCGACTTACATTAACTACAGGGCATATTCTAATAGAGCTAGGCAATTCTAATTCTACTGCATTGTTCAAGATGATTCTTTTTATTCTGTAGAGCCCCACAAAGTGTTCTATCAATTTCTCCAATTATTTTCCCTTTATCTGCCACTTAAGGTCTTTGGTACTTAGCAGTACTAAGTTCTCTACTTTATACTCCTCTTTTTCCTCTTGTTTTCTATCTATATACTTTTTTATCTCCTTCTGTGCTTTTTCTAATGCTGCTTTCACTTTTTTCTGGATTTTTCTCATTCTTTCCACAAGCTTCTCTATCACTTTAAACTTTCCCTTTCTTCTTCCCTCAAACCCCATCTGTGGATCCTGACTATAGTTTGCCTTAAAGGGGAATACCTTGGTTGCTAAATGAACTTTGTTATTATATGCAAATTCAGCAGTTTCCAGCCAGTCTGGCCACTGTTCTTGTCTATGGTTGATAAAGACCCTCAGATACTGCTCTAACTCCTAGTTTACTCTGTCTGTCTGTCCATCTGTTTGGGAGTGATAGGCCATTGATAGCTTTATCTGTATGCTCAACAATTTTTTTAGCTTCTTCATCTTTCTGGAAGCTCATGAAGCCTCTAGACATAGTCCCTAAACAGTTTGGTAAGCTCTTCCATGGATGTTTTCTTTGTAGTTGCTATAAAATGTGCCATTTTGCTAAACCGGTCACATACTACTAAGATTATATCATATCTCTATGCTAAAGGCAGCTTTGTAATGAAGTCTGCTGAGATATGACTCTATGGTTTCTCCAGAATTGCATTTAGTATAAGTTTTTCTGCTAGGGCCTCACTTTTGTTTTTATACTATTGACAGGCATTGCATCTATCTACATACTTCCCTATGTCCTTTATAACTCCTGGCCTTCAGTAATTTCTTATGACCAACTCTGTTGTTTTTTACCTTCTCCAGTGTTCTCCTACTGGGGTGTCATGGTATAGCCATACCATCTTTCCTCTTAGGTCTCCTTCTGGAACATATATCTGTTCTTCCTTCATAACTACCCCTTCTTTTATTAACCACTCCTCATCCCAAAGATTCTTTATTTCTACTTTCTTTAACTCTTCTACTGCCTTTACTACTCTTTTGTCCCCTTTCTGTGCTCTTTTAATCCTCTCTCTTAGATTTCCATTTTCTACCAGTGTTTCTGTTTCCCTTACCTATTCTGGCTTGATCAGTGTTTTGTTCTCATTGTCATTTTCCACCCCTTTCTGCCAATCTGGTCTCTTACTTAGCCTATCTACTTTCTCTATACTTTTCCCTAGGATATGTTTTAAGATGAAGTCAAATTGTGATAGGTATAACACCTATCTAGCTTATTTTTGATTTAACTTCTGACTGGTTATAAAGTACTAGAGGTTCTTGTAGTTTGTTTAGATTTCGAACTTTATTTTTGCTCCCTCTAGGTTGTGCCTCCATACTTCTAAGTATTGAATTACTGCTAGCATTTCTTTGTCATAGATTTCATAATTTTGCTTAGTTGCATTTAGTAATTTTGAGATAAAGGTAACTAGTCTTCATTTTTTGTTTCTACACTTCACCAACAGTACCCCTTCTGTTGCATAGTCTGAGGTGTTTATCTCTACCCTCATTTTCTTATCCAAATCAGGGATGGCTAGGATTGGTTCAGTTGTGAATACTTGCTTTAGTTGCTTGAATGCCTTTTTCTGCTCCTTTTTCTACCTCTACTTCTCTTCTTTTCTAACTAGTAAATGTAATAGGGCTACAATTCTAGCAAAGTCTTTAATAAATCATCTATAGTAATTGGTGAGTCCTAGGAACTTTTGTACTTCCTTCACATTCTTTGGCACTAGCCAGCTTAGAACTCTGTCTACCTTCTCCTTCTGTATTTTCACTCCTCAAGGTCCAATTACTACACCCAAGAGTTCTACCTCTCTGACTTTCCACTGACATTTTTCTGGCTTTATGAACAAATTGTTCTCTTCCAACCTCTTTAATATCTCCTCAACCAATTTGTTGTACCCCTCCTTAGTGTCTGTGGCTACTATTATATCATTAATAAATGTTGTTGTATTTCCTTGATTGATCATATCTTGGAATAGATTATTCATCATGGTTTGGAAAGTGGCCAGGAAATTTGTCAGTCTGAAGTACATGACTATTAGTTTATACACTCCAATGTGCATTGTAAATGCTGCTTTCTACTCATTACCTTCTCTAATTTTCATGTTGTTGTATCCCTATCTAAGATTGAGTTTTGTGAATACCTTTTTTTTTTCTACTCTATCCAGGATGTCTGCAATTAGAGATAAGAGATATCCATTCTTTACCATTTACTGGTTTATATGACAATAGTCTTGTACTATTCTTTTCTTGCCATTCTTTTTTGCTATATTATGGACTAGTGAGGTCTATGGCAATTTTAATGGTTGAATATATCCTTTTCTCAGTTGATCTTTCATAAATGCTTGTACCTCCTCCTTTTCTTCTCTTGACAGTAAATACACTTTTTCCTTTTTTGGTACAAATCCCTCTTTCAATTCTATTGCGTAGTCCCATAGTTTCCTAGTGGGCATTTTTTCCAATTCTTCCTTCCTAAATACCTTTTTCCATTTCCAAAATTTTCTAGATACTAACTCTTCCACTGTCTTTCTTTCCTTTATCTTTCTTACCTGCCTCTTTCCCTATGTCTTCTGCTTTCTCTTTCCACATATTGGTAGACACCATATCATTTTCACCTCCTCTTTCTCCTAGTCAATTTCTGGGTTATGGGCAGCTAACTATGGCATATCTAATATCATCTCCATTTTTCCCAGATTGTATATGTCCATTTATACTCTCTCAACATATTCCTTGAAGAATATATTACACTCTACCTGATGAGTAATTGCTCTTCCTATATTAATGGTCCCATTCACATTTTGTACTAATAGGGGATTTTTTAGTCTCTCTAACTTAAATCCTTTCTCCTTTGCAAACTTTGTATCTATGGATAGACCTGTTGCCCTGCTATCTAACAATGCTTTCACTGCCACTTTGTTATGAGAGCCTCGAGTAGGAAAAAAGACGTCCCACACATTCTGAACACTCAGTCTAAAATCCCCAAGCATACAATGGAGTAAAGACAGAAGCAGAATGGGACTTAGTAAGCCAAGTCA
>Ga0153929_1000978_pt1 | contig 10373 bp, 8 predicted proteins | sample TSNJ013MetaG_FD_104689 | JGI IMG/M metagenome (GOLD analysis project Ga0153929, IMG submission 104689) | Attine ant fungus gardens microbial communities from New Jersey, USA - TSNJ013 MetaG | ecosystem: Host-associated > Fungi > Mycelium > Unclassified | place: USA: New Jersey, Wharton State...
CGAGAACGTCGAAGACCTGCATGCGCGAATCAACGACGAAAATCTCGATATCGACGCCAGTTGCGTAATGGTGCTCAAAGGCGCGGGACCGAAGGGCTATCCGGGCTTTGCCGAGGTCGGGAACATGCCGCTGCCCACCAAGGTTCTGAAGCAGGGCATTACGGACATGGTGCGCATTTCCGACGGTCGCATGAGCGGCACGGCATACGGCGCGGTCGTGCTGCATGTGGCGCCTGAAGCGGCGGCAGGTGGCACGCTGGCGCTGGTTCGCGACGGCGACATGATCGAGCTAGACGTCGCCGGGCGGCGCCTGCATCTGGATGTCGACGACGCGGAACTGGCACGCCGCCGCGCGGAATGGCAAGCACCAACGCCGCCCGCGCGCGGCTGGTACAAGTTGTATGTCGATACCGTTCAGCAGGCCAATCTCGGTGCCGATCTGGCGTTTCTCGTCGGTTCGAGCGGCGCGGCGGTTCCGCGCGATTCGCATTGAGCAAACGCAAGGCGCCAGCGCAGCAGCGGCCAGAGTAATGGCCGCCCGCCGCATGAAATCAAGGAGACGGAATGCAGTTGCAACATGACGCCGTCGACGGCGATCGAGTCATTGAACGCGCCACGCTGAAGCTGATGCCGCTGCTCGGGCTGCTCTATCTGATCGCCTATATCGACCGGCAAAACATCGGTTTCGCCAAGCTGCAGATGGTGGCCGATCTCGGCATGAGCGAAGCGGCCTACGGTCTGGGCGCTTCGCTGTTTTTCATCGGCTATCTGCTGTTCGAGATACCGAGCAACGTCATGCTTGCCAAAGTCGGTGCGCGTCGCTGGTTCGCGCGAATCATGCTGTCGTGGGGCGCGGTCACGGTCGCGCTCGGCTTCACGCATAGCGCGGCGATGCTTTACATCCTGCGTTTTCTGCTCGGCGTTTGCGAAGCGGGTTTTTATCCCGGTGTGCTGTACTACCTGACGCTCTGGTTCCCCGCTCGCATCCGGGCAAGGCTGGTCGGCTACTTCATGATCGGCAGCGCGCTCGCCAATGCGATTGCCGCGCCGATCGGCGGTGTCCTGCTGGATTTCGACGGGCTGCTGGGTCTGCGTGGCTGGCAATGGGTGTTCGTCGTCACAGGCATGGCGGCGGTGCTGATGAGTGCCGTGGTCTGGCGGCGCCTGCCCGAGACGCCGCGAAACGCGCCCTTCCTGAGCGAAGCCGAGAAGAACTGGCTGACTGACACGTTGCGAACAGAAGCCGCGCGCGTCGCACCGTCAGCTCATGGCAATCCGTTCGCGGTGCTGCTCGACGGCCGCGTCTTGCTCATGTCGTTCTACTTCCTGTTCTTCCCGCTGTCGGCGTATGGTCTCAGTTACTGGCTGCCTACGGTCGTCAAAGGATTCGGCGTCAGCAACACCGTCAACGGGCTGCTGAATGTCATTCCCTGGCTGATGGTCGGCGTTGCGCTGTGGTGGGTGCCACGCCATTCAGTCGCGCGAAATGAGCAAACCTGGCACATCGTCGTGCCCGCGCTGTTAGGTGCGTTTTTCCTGTTGCTCAGCGTCTTCGTGCCTGGCCACGCGCTGCAGTTCGTTTGCCTGTGCTTAGCGGCAGCCGGCATGTTTGCCGGGCAGCCCGTGTTGTGGTCCCTGCCCAGCCGGTTTCTGACCGGCGCACGCGCCGCCTCGGGGCTCGCCGCGATCAACTCGATCGGCAACCTGGGCGGGTTCATCGCTCAGAACGTCGTGCCGATGATCAAAGACCGCACCGGCAGCGTGATTGCGCCAATGCTGTTTCTGTCGGCCTGCCTCGCGTTCGGCGCACTGATGACTTTCGTGATGCAGGCGGTCATCCGCCGGTCGGAACGTCAAGCGCAACGCGCCGGGGCGGTCTCAGCCGACGACACCGGGCGGCGGCGCCTCAACCGTGTCAAGTAACACCACGGCGCTCACCATTTCATCGTTGTGGAACCCGAAACCATGAACCAGGCTCCCCCCAATACCAGCAACATCGCTGGTATCTACCCGATCCTTTACGCCTTCTTCGATCGCGACAATCATCTGGACCGCGCGGGCATGCGTCGGCAAATAGAAGCCGCCGTGCGGGCACGGGCTCCCGGGGTCGCGGTGCTAGGGCTCGCCACCGAGGTCAACAAGCTCTCGCAAACCGAACGCGAACAGATTATCCGCTGGGCCATCGAGGATAGCGGTGGCACGCTGCCACTGGTGGTGACGGTGAGCGGCAGTTCAGTCGAGTCGCAGCGCGATCTGGCCCACTATGCGCTCGCGCAAGGCGCCAGTTCGCTGATCCTGCAACCGCCCGCGCTGGCGGCCGGTGCAATGCCGCAACCGGAGGCATTCTATTTCGACTTCTTCGCCGCCGTCATGGAGGGACTCGATGCAAGGGTCGGCATCCAGAACGCACCGGAATATCTGGGCGTCGGCTTGTCCGCGGAAAGTCTCGAACGTCTTGCCGCCCAGTGTCCGAATTTTCGTTTGCTCAAGGGGGAAGGGCCGTCGATCGTGCTTGCGGAGACGGTAGCGCGGGTCGGACATCTGATGCCGGTGCTCAATGGGCGCGGCGGAATGGAGTTGCTCGATAACTTGCGTGCCGGCTGCGCCGGCATGATCGTCGCGCCCGACTGTTTCGACTGGCAGCAACGGATCTATCGGGCATTCGTCGGCGGCGACGTTGAGCAAGCCGAAGTGCTGTACCGGCAGGTGCTGCCGGCTATTGTCTTCGTCATGCAGTCGCTCGATACCTTGATCTGTTACGGCAAACGAATTGCTGCATGGCGAATGGGTTTTGACGTCCAGCACGATCGCGACACAAAATTGCTGCCCAGTCGTTTCGGTCTGGAAGCAGCGCGGCGCTTCGCCGAAATGCTCGGACCGCTGCCTTGATTCACTTGCTCACACGCCGGGCGCAACGAGCGCGCCGCGCTCGGCCGCCCCAATCTCGCCGTGCGGCACGAACACATAGCCGCGTCCCCAAACGGTCTGCACGTAGCGCGGCTCGGAAGGATCGATCTCGATCAACCGCCGCAGCCGCCAGATCGATACGTCAAGGCTACGCCCTTGATGCAGTACGCTACTACCGCGTAATTTCTCATTGAGTTGCACACGCGTGAGCACGGTCATCGCGTGATTGACGAAGATTTTGAGCAACGCGAATTCCGAACTGCGCAACACAAAATGTTCGTTGTCGCGGCGCAGTTCACGCGCGGAGAAGTTCAGCTCGCAACGCCCGAAGCGATAGGGTGGCCGTGTTTCCGGCGCGCCTGGCGCGAGCGCGCCGCGCCGGCGCAGCAACACGCGAATGCGGGCGAGCAGTTCGGCAGGGTCGGCGGGCTTGCTCATGAAATCGTCGGCACCGAGCTCGAGACCAATCACACGATCAATGGCCTTGCTGCTCTCCGACAGCAAAATCACCGGCGTGTCGTTGCCGCTCATGCGTAAGTCGCGCAACACGGCAAGACCGTCGCCGTGCGGCGCCGAGATGTCGAGCACCAGCAACGCCGGCCGCTCCATCTCGACCACGTGCTTTAGCCCCGCGCAATGCGGACGAGCGGACACTCCGCAGCCCTGTCCGCGTAAAGATTCACCCACCACGGCCGTTAAGCCGCCGTCGGCGCCAACAAAAAGAATGTGCTGACTCATCCAACTGATTCCAGGAGACGATCGGTTTTCAGAGACAGGCGATGGCTTGCGTGAATAGCAAATCCGCTGACCGCTTGTCGTCCGCGTCGCCATCTTCCCTGTAGGCACGTCATGTCAAAACGCGGAACAGCCCCCAAGGTTGGCAATTTCTTCCCAACTCTTTCAATGCGGAACGTGGTATGGGGCACTCAAAACGCTGCTGCAGAATGCGTGCGCCGGCTCCCGAAAAGTCTCACCTTTGGCACGAAGCGGTGGGGGTTCGGCGCGAAGCACACCTCCGGCTACTCCCGAAAACGCTCACCTTTCGAGCTTGGGGGCAGGCCGCAAACGTATGCTGGGCGGGGCGCCGATACCAGCAAACGGGTCACTCCCGCAAACCCTCACCTTTGGAACGGCTCGGGTATTCTGCATACCCAGGTAAGCGACGGTGTGCCGGCCGGCATTGCGCGCGGCGATGAGCGAGGTGCTTTCGGTAGCCTGCCGGAATCGGCACAGGGACGATGATGCCGTTGATCGGCACCCTCCTTCGGACGGTATCAGCCGGTCGAGCGTGAATCGATTTTTCCGCTCACCGCTTTGAGTCCGAAGCTCGCGACCAGCGAGAGCGCAGCGCACGCCGCCATGAAATACGCTGGCGCGGCAACATTCCCCGTCGACGAAATCAGCCACGTGGCGATCAACGGCGCGGTGCCGCTGAACACGGTAAAGCTGACATTGAAGGTGAGCGCGACGCCGCTGAAACGCACGCGCGTGGGAAACATGTCGGCGATGATGCAGGCGAACGTGCCGTTAGCCAGGCATGCGGCCACACCGGCTAACGCGAGCAGCAGCACGATGTCGGTCGTATGGCGGCTTGCTGCCAGATAGAACGGATAGCTCAACACCGCAAGCAGCAGCGAGCCGAAGCGCAGCACGAAACGCCTCGGCAGTTTGTCGCCAAGCCAGCCGGACAGCAGAATACCCGTCGACACCACCGCGAGACCGACGTTCTGGCCAATCGCCACGCGGCGCGGATCGTAGTGCAGCACGCGGTCGAGATACGCCGGCATGTGCGCGAACAGCAAGCCGTTGAATGCGGCGACCACCGCCGTCGTGCCGATGCCGAGCAGCACGGGCCGCCAGTGCTCGCGCAGCAGTTCTGCCAGCGGATGCTTCGCGGCAAGATGCTTCATCTCGGCGAACGCGGGCGTTTCTTCGAGCTTGCGGCGCAGCCAGAAACTCAACAGGCCGATTGCACCGCCGAACAGAAATGCGATGCGCCAGCCGTACGCCGCGACGTCATCGCCGCTCAGAAAGCTGTGCACCGAGAGATTGACGGCCGCCGCCAGCAGCACGCCGGAGTTCACGCAGAAAAACACAATGCCGCACACGAGTCCCGCGCGCCGCGGCACCGATTCGACCACGTAGGTGATCGAGCCGGGTAACTCGCCACCGAGGCAGAAACCCTGCATGAGACGCAGCAGGATCATCAACAGCGTGGCGCTGATGCCCCATGTCGCGTACGTCGGCACGATACCCATGCCGATCGTGCACATCGAGACAACGATCACCGAGACGATAAACACGCGCCGGCGTCCGTACCTGTCGCCGAAATAGCTGAGCACGATACCGCCGATCGGCCGCGAGAGATAACCGACTGCGAACACCGCGAACGAGAGCATCAAGCCGACAATCGGATCGTGCATCGGAAAGAACGCACGGCCGATGAACTGCGCGAAGATGCCATAGACGACGAAATCGTAGAACTCGAGCGCGCCGCCAAGACTCGCGAGTATGATCATGCGCCATTGCGAGCGGGTAAGGCGCGCCGGGGCTTCTTGCGAAAGACCGGTGGATTCAAGACTGGACATGATGGTCTCCTGCTTAATCCTCGTTGTTGGTTTCCGGCTCATATGTCATGCGTTGATCGAGTAGAACCCGGACGATCTGCGAGATGTCTTCATCGCCGAGTCCCCGATCCACCGCTTCCTGCAAAAGCTTGCGCACCTCGCCGACCGCGCGCAATGGCGCATTGGCCTCGCGCGCCAATTCCGCCACCGCGTCGAGATCCTTCAGCATCGTCCGGATCGTGCCCGATGGACTCGGCGGCGGCGTCAGCATTCGCGGCAGCAAGGTTTGCAACAGCACCGAATCGGCCCAGCCGCCTCGCAAGGCGGCCGGCATCGCAGCGGCGTCGATGCCGGCGCGTTGAGCGAGAACGCAGGCTTCCGCAATACCCGCGATGGTCGTTACGACGATCGCCTGGTTCGCGAGCTTAGTTGCTTGTCCCGCGCCGGTTGCGCCCATGCGCGTGACACGGGAGGCGTAAGCGCGCAACAGCGGTTCGACCGCGGCAATATGGTTCACGCCGCCGCCGCACATGATCGCCAGCGTGCCTGTCACCGCGCCCGCCGTGCCGCCGGACACGGGCGCGTCGATCCACACGCCACCGGTCAGTTCGTGCCAACGCTGGGCGAGGCGCCGGGTCTCGGTGGGCGCGATGGTCGAATGGTCGACCAGAAACCTCGGTGCGGTCGATGCATGCACGAGCCCCTGTGCGCCGAACACGACGTCTTCAACCGCAGGGCCATCGCCGAGACACAGCATCACGACGTCGCTTGCTTCGGCTAGTTGCCGGGGCGAGTCGCTGACGACACAGCCCTCTGCCGCCAGCGCCGCCAGTTTCGTCGGCGATCGATTCCACACTCGCAGCGCATGCCCGGCCGCGAGCAGGCGCCAGGCCATGGGCTCGCCCATCTTGCCGATGCCGCAAAAACCGACGCGCGGCGCATCTGGCGCGACGGCGGCGTTCATGCTTCATCCTCGCCGATCGACGCTTCATAAGGCCACTCCACCGCACCCGAGTGCGTCACCGCACCGAGATTCGCCGGCCGCACCAGCGCTTCGTATTTCTCCAGTACGCCGCCGAGCCGACCCCGTGTGAACGGCACAACCTCGCTGTTGCGCCGCGCGAGTTCCGCGTCGCTCAATTCGACATCGAGCGTGCCTTTGTGCGCGTCGATATGGATCCGGTCGCCGTCCCTAAGCAATCGAATCGGGCCTCCGGCTGCCGCTTCCGGTCCGACGTAGCCAATGCACATACCGCGCGTCGCGCCTGAGAAACGTCCGTCGGTCAGCAGCGCGACTTTTTCGCCCATGCCCTGGCCGTAGATCGCCGCGGTCACGCTGAGCATCTCGCGCATACCGGGGCCGCCCTTCGGACCTTCGTTGCGGATCACCAGCACGTCCCCTTCCTGATAAGTGCGCTTCGACACGACCGACATGCACGCCTCTTCGGTTTCGAACACCCGCGCGGTGCCGCTGAAGACCAGCGATTTCAGGCCGGCGGTTTTCAGACACGCACCGTCTGGCGCAAGATTGCCGCGCAACACCACCAGCCCGGCGTTCTCACTCAGCGGCTCGTGGTGCGGACGGACAACACGGCCATCCGGGCCCGCGAACGACTTCAACGCGGTTTCCAGCGTTTCGCCGGTTTGCGTCAACGTATCGCCGTGCAGGAAACCGCCCGCGAGCAGCGCATTCAGCACCGCCGGCACGCCGCCGACGTGATACAGGTCCAGCGCGAGATACTTGCCGCCCGGTTGCAGATCGCCGATCAGCGGCGTGCGAGCGAGTACCTCGGACACATCGTCCAACGTGAAGCGGATGCCGGCCTCGTGCGCGATCGCCGGGATGTGCAGCGCCGCGTTGGTCGACCCGCCGGTGGCGGCGACGGCGGCGCACGCGTTTTCCAGGCTCTTGCGCGTGACCAGATCGCGCGGCAGCGGACCACCGTTTTTCAGCGTATTCATGACGGTCTCGCCCGCACGGCGCGCGATCGCAATGCGCTCGCTGTAGACCGCGGGCACCATCGCCGAACCGAGCGGCGCGAGACCGAGCGTTTCGGCGACCATCGCCATCGTGTTCGCGGTGAACTGGCCGGGGCACGATCCCGCGCCCGGCGTGCAACGCTTCTCGATGCCGCGCAAGGTTTCGAGCGACATGTCCCCGCGTTGCGCCGCGCCGACCGCCTCGATCGCGGTCAGAATCGTCGCCTGCGTGCCGTCCGGTGCGATGCCCGGCAGCATCGCGCCGCCGAACAGAAACACGCCCGGCACGTTCACGCGCACCATGCCCATCAGAATGCCGGGCAATGTCTTGTCGCAACCGGCCACGCCGACGAACGCGTCGTAGCAGTGCGCGCGCACGAACACTTCGACGCTGTCCGCGATGATCTCGCGCGAGACAAGACTAAACCGCATGCCCGAATGGTTCATCGAGGTGCCGTCCGACACCGAAATCGCCGAGCCACGAATCGGCACGCCGCCGCCCGCCGCGACGCCGAGGCGCACATTGTCGGAAACCGCCGCGAGCGACATCGAGCATGGCGTGTTTTCGCCGAACGTATCGACAATCGCAACGAAGGGCTTTTCGATCGCGGCGGCGTCCATGCCGGTCGCTCGCAGGAAGGCGCGATGCGGTGTGCGCGTGATGCCTTCGGTGACGGTGCGCGAGCGGTGCTTGTGGAGGTTGCTCATGGTTTTTCCTGTCCGTATCCGTGTTCGTGGGCCGTACGTTCAGCCGTTCAGCAGCATGCCGTTCTCGGCCGCGATCACCTGGCCGGTCATCGAAGGCGCATGCGCGACGATGAACCAGGCCAGATCGGCGATCTCGCCGGGCTGCGACACGCGCTTGAGCGGCGCGACATTCGTCATGCTGTCGACGATCTTCGCGTAGGCCTCCTCGCCCAGCACGCGACGCGGCAAACCGTCGTCCACCATACCGGGCGCCAGCGCATTCACGCGGATGCGCGGCGCGAGATTGCGCGCAAGCGAGAGCGTCAGCGTATTGACCGCACCTTTCGAGGCGGCATAGGCGATGGACGATCCCGTCCCGTTCAGCGCGGCCAGCGACGAGATATTGATCACCGACGTGCTATGCGCAGCGGTCGACGAATCGCGCAGTACGGGCACCGCGGCGCGCGTCATCTGAAACATGCCGATCAGGTTCACGCGATATACGCGCTCGAATTCCATGTCGTCGACGGCAGCCAGATCGCCGTGCGCAATGAAGCGCGTCGTGCCGGCGCAGTTGATCAGCGCGTCGATTCGGCGCCACTTCGAGACCACGGTATCGACCGCTTTCACGCAGGCCGCGTCGGAACCGACGTCGACGTCGAACACCAGCGTCTCGGCGCCAAGCTGTTTGCACTGCGCTTCGACGGCGAGCGCCGCTTCGCGCGTGCTGTCGTCGAAATTACCGATCGCCACCGCCCAACCGGCGCCAGCAAAGCGCAACGCGGTGGCCGCGCCAATCCCGGTAGCCGCGCCGGTGACCATACAAACCTGCTGCGTCATCCTTCTCTCTCCTCATGCCGTTTTACGCGCGGCCGGCATCGCCAGCGCGATCAGGGCGGCCAGCACCAGCGCGCAGGCGAGCACGATCATGCCGGGCAGCAGAGTGCCGGTCGCATCTTTCAGAAAGCCGATTACGTAGGGGCTCACGAAACCCGCCAGATTGCCGGTGCAATTGATCACGGCAATGGCTGCCGCCGCGCCCACGCCGCCCATCAGCGCGGTCGGAATGCCCCAGAACACCGGTGCGATCGAATTGATGCCGATCGCCGCGACCACCAGCGCCGCCATCGAAAGCCACACGTGCTGGCCGAGCAGCACCGACGCCAGCATGCCGGCGGCACCCAGCACCGCGCACACCGCCACATGCTTGCGACGCTCGTCGTGCTTGTCCGCGTGACGCGCGATCAGGATCATCGCGACCGCGCTGATCAGCGACGGCACCGCCGACAGCAAACCGATATTCGCCACGCTCACCACACCGCTCGCGCGGATCATCGTCGGCAGCCAGAAGACGAGTCCGTAATTGCCCATCGCGATGCAGAAGTACAGCAGGCCGAGCAGCCAGACCTTCGGGTTGGCAAATGCGCCGCGTACCGTTTGATGCGCACGGGTCTGCGCATCGGCTTCAAGATCGCGCGCGAGCAACGCCTTTTCCTCTTTGTTCAACCAGCTCACCGACTCGATGCGATCGTGCAGAACAAAGAACGCGACGATGCCCACCATCAGCGAAGCGAGTCCTTCGATCAGAAACAGCCACTTCCAACCAGCGAGCCCGTGCACCCCGGCGAGTTGCTGCATGATCCAGCCCGACACCGGACCGCCGATCGCACCCGATACGGGAATCGCCGCCATGAACAGCGCGATGATCTGCGAGCGCCGGTTCGACGGAAACCACGTCGACAGATACAGCACGATGCCAGGAAAGAAGCCCGCCTCGGCAACGCCGAGCAGAAAGCGCAAGATATAGAACGAGGTCGCGCCACTCGCGAACATCGTCAGACACGAGACGATCGTCCACGTGACCATGATCCGCGCGATCCAGATACGGGCGCCGACGCGATGCAGGATGAGGTTGCTCGGCACCTCGAAGATGAAATAGCCGAGAAAGAAGATGCCGGCACCCGCGCCGTACACGGTCTCGCTCAACGAGAGATCGGTGAGCATCTGCAACTTGGCGAAGCTCACGTTCACGCGATCGATATAGGCGACGATGAATGCGAGAAACAGAAACGGCACGATGCGCCAGGCGAGCTTGCGGTACAACGCTACGCGTTCGGCGGATTCTGCGGGCTCCGCAGGCTTATCAGGCATAGCGGGCCGCTCGGCGCCGCCATATAGAGGGGTGCTCATGCTTGTCTCCTTCCGCGCGCTTGGATGCGCGCTGTGGTCGCG
>Ga0153929_1000980_pt1 | contig 10369 bp, 8 predicted proteins | sample TSNJ013MetaG_FD_104689 | JGI IMG/M metagenome (GOLD analysis project Ga0153929, IMG submission 104689) | Attine ant fungus gardens microbial communities from New Jersey, USA - TSNJ013 MetaG | ecosystem: Host-associated > Fungi > Mycelium > Unclassified | place: USA: New Jersey, Wharton State...
CCTGCGCCGTACCAGTTTTGCCGGCGGCTTGATAAGGCGCACCGCGGAAGATCTTGGCGCCCGTGCCGGTAGTCACCACACCTTCCATCGCGCGCTTGATGAAGTCGACGTCCGCCTGCTTGACGGCGATCTTGTCGCTCGGGTCGCGCACAGTGACGCGTATTGCCTTGCTGATCGGATTCTCGACTTCCTTGACCAGATGCGGCTTCATGACCACGCCGTTGTTCGCGAGCGTCGCGGTGGCGTGTGCGAGTTGCAGGATCGTGAATGAGTTATAACCCTGCCCGATACCCAGGCTGATCGTCTCGCCTTCATACCAGCGCTGTTGTTCCGGCTTCCGGTATGCCTTCTTTTTCCACTCGGTGGACGGCAGGATGCCGCGCGCTTCGCCGTTGATATCAATACCCGTGATCTGGCCGAATCCCCACGGTTTCATGAACCCGGCCATTGCGTTCACGCCAAGATCGTGCGCGAGCATGTAGAAATAGGTGTCGTTGGAGACCACGATCGCGCGGTTCATGTCGACCCAGCCCTGACCCGCGCGCACGTCGTTGCGGAAGGTGTGGCCGCCGAACGTGTACGAACCCGGGTCCTGGAAACCCCAACTGGTCGTGCGTTTATGCAGCGTCAGCGCGGCAAGCGCCATGAACGGCTTGTAGGTCGAGCCGGGCGGATAGGTGCCGTGCAGAGGCCGGTTCAGCAGCGGGTGATCGGGCGAATTGTTGAGGGAATCCCAGGTCTGCTGGTCGATGCCGTCGACGAACGAATTCGGGTCGAAACTGGGCGCCGATACGAACGCGAGCACATCGCCCGTTGCGGGTTCGATAGCCACCAGCGCACCGCGCTTGCCGGCGAACGCCTGCTCGGCGACTTGCTGCAAGCCGATATCCAGCGACAACACGAGGTTGTTGCCCGGCGTAGCCTGCGTGCGCGAGAGTGTCCGCACCGGCCGCCCGCCCGCCGTGACTTCCACTTCCTCAAAGCCGGTCAGGCCATGCAGCTCGGTTTCGTAGCTCTGCTCCACACCGATCTTGCCGATGTAGTCCGTGCCCTTGTAGTTGTTCGCGTCCAGACGCGGATCGTAGTGATCGGTGTCGGCGTCGTTCTGGTCGCTCGCTTCGTCGATACGTTCCTGATCGCGCTGCGAGATCCGTCCGATATAGCCAATCACATGCGCCGCCGTGGGCCCGAGCGGGTATTGCCGGAACAGCCGCGCGCGTACTTCCACGCCCGGAAAGCGGTACCGCTGAGCGGTGAAACGGGCGACTTCTTCGTCGGTTAGGCGGGTGCGGATTGGCAGGCTCTCGAAATTCTTCGAGTCCTCCAGCAGCTTCTTAAAACGCCGCCGGTCGCGCTGATCGACGGGAATGACGGTCGCGATGCGGTCGATTTCATCGTCGAGCGTGGTGTCGATCTTCGATGGCGTGATTTCCAGCGTGTAAGCCGAATAGTTCTTCGCCAGCACCACGCCGTTGCGGTCGGTGATGATGCCGCGGTTCGGCACGATGGGCGCGACCGAGATGCGGTTTTCATCGGCTTGCAGCGAGTATTTGCTGAAATGCCAGACCTGCAGATACAGGAACCGCACGCCGATCAGCCCGAAACAGACGAACACGAACAGGCCGGCGGCAGCCACACGCAGGCGAAACTTCGATAACTGTTGTTCGGCGTTCTGAAATTCGGTCATGCAATGTTCGCGGGGACCGCGTGTGTGGCGTATACAGCGTGCAGCGGTTGCGGCAGACGCTTAACTAAACTCAGATTGGCCGCGTGTCGTCGGGATCGGTGGCGCGGCGCTGTGGAATCAACAACAGGAAACTCGCGAGCGGCCACAAAATGGCCTCCACGAACCCGTCAATCAGATACCCCCAGCCGGGAAACGCCGCGCCGGTGAGCAGGCGGATCACGAACGGCACGATTTGCGCGCCAATCAGCAACGGCGCGACCACGAACGTTTGCACGGGCAGCGACATCCACAATACGCGCCTGTGAATGGTGATGGCGCCATACGACAACAGCGTATACGCGAGCGCGTGCTCACCGAGCAGGCTGGCATTGTGAACGTCCATGAGCATGCCGAGCATGAACGCGATACCCATGCCCACGCGACGCGGCTGATGGACGTTCCAGAACAGCAGCACGAGCGCGACGAAATCCGGGATGCCGAAGGTCCTGCCCCAAGGCATCAGGTTCAACAGGAACGCGGCGGCCAGGCTGAACGTAATGAAGTACGGATTGACCGGCTGCAGGATGTATTGCGGACGGTTCATGGTGCTGCTCCGGGATCGGACTTGACGGCAGGTTCAGCTTTCCTGGCGTGCCCGGATTTTTCAGCTTTCTTCGCGCTAGCGGGTTCGGTTTTCTTGACTGCCGCGGGCGGTTCGGGTTTTTTCGCGGCGGGCGCACTCGCCGCCGCAGGGGCGGCCGCGCTGGCGCTTTTCGCCGGTGCCGACGCTTTGCCCTTCTTACCCTTATTGTCCTTCGCGTCCTTGGCCGCGGCAGCTTCCTCGGCTTCTTCAGGATTCGGCGGCTGGTTGACCTCGTAATGCAGCACGAGCAACTGGCGCGCGCCGCGGACCGGCGCCACCGGCAGGCAGACTACGCGGGCAAAGGCGGTATCCGCCTGTTTATCGACGCGAACCACCTTCGCCACCGGTAATCCCGGCGGATAAATGCCGTCCAGGCCGCTGGTCACGAGTTCGTCGCCGGTTTGCACGTCGGCGCTGATTGGCACGAAACGCAGATCGAGCGTGTCGCCCTTCGGCGTGCCGTAGATCACGCTGCGCAATCCGGTTCGCACGATCTGCACGGGCACGGCCTCGTCTTTATCGGAGAGCAGCGTGACTTCCGATTGCAGCGGGAACACGCGTGTCACCTGCCCGATAACGCCGTCTTCGTTGACCACAGGCGCGCCGTTCTGGATGCCTTGCTGCGCACCCTTGCCAATGACGATTTTTTGGGTGAAAGGATCGCGGGTGTCGTACTGGACTTCGACGGGCGTGGTTTGCGTGCTGGCGCGCGAGCCGAGCTCGAGCAGCGCGCGAAGATGCGCGTTTTCGGCGTTGAGCTGGGCGGCATCGCCCGCTTTCACCGACAATTGGAGGTTCTTTTCTTTCAGTTTGGTGTTTTCATTGCGCAGGGTTGCGCTGGTGACGGCCAGATCGGCCGCGCCCATGAAAATATCGCGCGGCACGAGCGCCGCGCGCTGCAGCGGATACAAACCCGCTCCCAGCACGCCGCGCACGATCTCGAGCGTGTTGAAGCGTGCGTCGGAAATCAGCAGGGCAAGGGCAAGCACCACGAAGAAGATCAATCGCGCGAGAGCGGATGGACCTTGCTTAAAAAGTGGCGGCGGACTGTATTCCATGGTCGGCGCCGAGGGCGTGATCGGTTGGTTCGATGCTGCGGGTCCGCGTGGTGGCGCGGCCCTGCCCAGCGCTGTTCGCCGCACCCCGGACCAAGCCGGACCACGTGAACCATTGCGCAAGTCGCATACTTCGCGCACGTCGCCGTTGCTGCATTGAGCGAGTGCGTGCTGTTGGCGCCTTAGTGAAAGGCGTCAAGGCTTACTCGTAGGAGAAGATACTGCCGAGCTTGTCCATGCGTTCGAGCGCCATGCCCGAACCGCGTACGACGCACGTCAGCGGATCTTCAGCGACAAGCACCGGCAAGCCGGTCTCTTCCGCCAGCAGCCGGTCCAGATCGCGCAGCAACGCGCCACCGCCCGTCAGCATCATGCCGCGCTCGGCAATGTCGGCGCCCAGTTCCGGCGGCGTCTGTTCCAGCGCGATTTTCACGGACGACACGATCTGGTTCAGCGGATCGGTCAGTGCTTCGAGAATTTCGTTGCTCGAAATGGTGAAGCTGCGGGGAATGCCTTCCGACAGGTTACGGCCCTTGACTTCCATCTCCTTGACCTCGGAGCCCGGAAAAGCCGAACCGATTTCCTTCTTGATCGCTTCAGCCGTCTGTTCGCCGATCAACATGCCGTAATTGCGACGGATGTAATTGACGATAGCTTCGTCGAACTTGTCGCCGCCCACGCGGACCGAACCCTTGTACACGATACCGCCGAGCGAAATCACGCCCACTTCGGTCGTGCCGCCGCCGATATCGACGACCATGGAGCCCGTTGCCTCGGACACCGGCAAACCGGCGCCGATGGCCGCAGCCATGGGTTCTTCGATCAGATACACCTGCGACGCACCGGCGCCGTGGGCTGCTTCCTTGATCGCGCGGCGTTCGACCTGGGTCGAACCGCACGGCACGCAGATGATGATGCGCGGCGAAGGCGAAAACATACGCGATTCGTGCGCAGTCTTGATGAACTGCTTGATCATCTGTTCCGTGACGGTGAAGTCGGCAATAACGCCGTCCTTCATAGGCCGGATGGCTTCAATGTTGCCCGGCACCTTGCCGAGCATCTGCTTCGCTTCACGGCCTACGGCCTGAATGGTTTTCTTGCCATTCGGACCGCCTTCCTGGCGAATGGAGACCACCGAGGGCTCGTCAAGGACGATACCCTTGCCCCGCATATAGATGAGCGTGTTGGCGGTGCCGAGATCAATCGCCAGATCGTTTGAAAAGTAGCTGCGCAAAAAACCGAACATTCAAAATCCTGTCTCGCTGGGAGCCGTGCCTCGCTTCGAGCGCCAAAGGACGGCAGCGGAAAAAATGACAGCCTGCAGCGGGGACCCATTTTCTGGCCACGCAAATTGCAAGACTGCGAAGAAATCTACCGGAGGATGCGAGCGAACCAGGCGCGCACTTCTCTGAAAAATCTGTAACTAAGAGTAGGCCGCTGGTAAGTCGATCCGGATTTGGGTCGAACGCGTAATGATACCTTATAATTTTGGGGTGTTCGAAGGAAAAGGACGGTACATTTTGCCATCGTCAAGCCTGCTTTTTAGCGCTCCTTTATCTCGAATTGCAGTCGCGCTGTTTGTCAGCGTGTAAGTCGAAAAAACCGGTGATCGAATGTCTCTGACCCTGACCGATGTAAAACGCATTGCGCACCTCGCGCGGCTCGAATTGCCCGAGCACGAGGCCGAACCCACGCTGGCGCGACTGAACGACTTCTTCGGTCTCGTCGAGCAGATGCAGGCTGTGGATACCACGGGTATCGAACCGCTTGCTCATCCGATCGAACAGATCGAGAAAGTCGAACTGCGTTTGCGAAACGATGTTGTTACAGAGCACGTAAACCGCGAAGAGTTCCAGCGCCCCGCGCCTGCCGTGCGCGACGGGCTGTATCTCGTGCCCAAGGTGATCGAGTAAGTGTCGTGCTTTGAGACAGCTCCTCTGCGGCAACGTATTTGAGGCAATGCAATATACGCACGAAAACAAAAAGGCGCGCGGTACCCGGCATCCGATATCCGATACCCGGCGCCCATCAGGAAGAACGCAATGCATCAAAAAAGCTTGACCGAACTGCGCGCGGCACTTGATGCCAAGACCCTCTCCGCCGTCGAACTTGCGCAGCTCTTTTTGCAGCGCATCGATGCAGCCAAGGATCTCAACGCGTTTATCAGTGTCGACCACGACCTCACGCTCGAGCAGGCGAAAGCGGCGGATGTGCTGATCGCCAAAGGCGCAGCGGGTGTGCTGACCGGCCTGCCGATCGCGCATAAAGACGTGTTTGTCACGCGTGGCTGGACCTCCACGGCCGGCTCGAAAATGCTCGCCAATTACACCAGCCCGTTCGATGCCACCGTTGTGGAACGCCTCAAGAACGCAGGCGTGGTGACGCTCGGCAAGACCAATATGGACGAATTCGCGATGGGTTCGTCGAACGAGAATTCGTATTTCGGCCCGGTCAAGAACCCCTGGGATCTGAAAGCCGTTCCGGGTGGATCGTCGGGCGGCTCGGCCGCCGCGGTCGCCGCACGCTTGGCGCCCGCTGCCACCGGCACGGACACCGGCGGTTCGATTCGCCAGCCCGCGTCGTTTACCGGCATTACCGGAATCAAGCCAACGTATGGCCGCGTTTCGCGTTACGGCATGATCGCGTTCGCGTCCTCGCTCGATCAGGGCGGACCCATGGCTCGCAGCGCCTCGGACTGCGCGTTGTTGCTCAACGCCATTGCGTCGTTCGACCCGCGCGACTCGACCAGCCTGCAGCGCGAGGACGAAGATTACACGCGCTATATCGGCCAGAACTGGTCCGGCACGGACGCGGCCAAACCGCTCGCAGGCCTTCGCATCGGCTTGCCGAAAGAATTTTTCGGCGAGGGCTTGAGCGCCGAAGTGCGCAGCGCGATCGACACCGCCCTGAAGCAATATGAAGCGCTGGGCGCGACGCTGGTCGAGGTCTCGCTGCCGAAGACCGAGCTGTCCATTCCCGTGTACTACATCATCGCGCCGGCTGAGGCATCGTCGAACCTGTCGCGTTTCGATGGCGTGCGCTACGGGCATCGCGCGGCTGAATACACCGACCTTCTCGATATGTACAAGAAGTCGCGTGCCGAAGGTTTCGGACCGGAAGTGAAGCGCCGGATATTGGTGGGCGCGTACGTGCTGTCGCACGGTTATTACGACGCGTATTACCTTCAGGCGCAGAAAATCCGCCGCATCATTGCGCAGGATTTCCAGGAAGCATTCAATCACTGTGACGTGATCATGGGACCCGTGGCGCCGTCGGTGGCATGGAATCTCGGCGAAAAAGCCGATGATCCCGTCCAGATGTATCTCGCCGATATCTACACGCTGTCGATCAGCCTCGCCGGCTTGCCGGGCATGAGCGTGCCCTGTGGCTTTGGCGCTGCAGGCAGCGCGCATGCCACGCGGCCGGTCGGCTTGCAGATCATCGGCAACTATTTCAACGAAGCCCGGTTGCTCCAGGTCGCCGACGCGTTTCAGCGCGCGACAGACTGGCACGTGCAATCACCGGCAGGAGTATGAGTATGGGTAAGCAATGGGAAGTCGTTATAGGTCTGGAGACGCACGCGCAGTTGTCGACCGTCTCCAAGATTTTCTCGGGTGCACCCACGCAGTTCGGCGCTGAGCCGAACACGCAGGCGTGCCCCGTCGATCTGGCGTTGCCGGGTTCTTTGCCTGTGATGAACCGTGGCGCTGTCGAGCGCGCGATTCGCCTTGGCCTCGCGATCGGCGCGACCATTGCGCCGCGCAGCGTTTTCGCGCGCAAGAATTATTTCTATCCCGATCTGCCGAAGGGTTATCAGATCAGCCAGTTCGAGATTCCGGTCGTGCAGGGCGGCAGCGTCACGATCCAGGTTCCGGCCAACGAAAAAGCCGGCACGGCCGCTTATGAAAAGACCGTCAACCTGACGCGCGCGCATCTGGAAGAAGACGCCGGCAAGTCGCTGCACGAAGACTTCGCGGGCATGACGGGTATCGACTTGAATCGCGCGGGCACGCCGTTGCTCGAGATCGTGACCGAGCCGGAAATGCGCAGCGCCGCCGAAGCCGTGGCCTATGCCAAGAGCTTGCACACTCTTGTGCAATGGCTCGGTATCTGCGACGGCAACATGCAGGAAGGCTCGTTCCGTTGCGACGCGAACGTCTCCGTGCGCCCGGTCGGTCAGGCCGAATTCGGCACGCGCGCCGAGATCAAGAACCTGAACTCGTTCCGTTTTCTCGAAGAAGCCATTCAGTACGAAGTGCGCCGGCAGATCGAGTTGATCGAAGACGGCGGGACGGTCGTGCAGGAAACGCGTCTTTACGATTCGGACAAGCGTGAAACGCGTTCCATGCGCAGCAAGGAAGACGCGCACGATTATCGCTATTTCCCCGATCCCGACCTGATGCCTTTGGTCATCGATGAAGCGTGGATCGCGCGGGTTCGCAGCGAATTGCCCGAACTGCCCGAAGCCATGCAGACGCGTTTCGTCGAGCAATACGGTTTGACGACGTATGACGCGGTGGGGTTGACGTCATCGAAGGACATGTCGGCGTATTTCGAACGTGTTGTTGCCGTGGTGGGTCCGGCGCATGCGAAGCTCGCGGCCAACTGGCTGTTGGGCGAAGTGTCGTCGCAACTGAACCGCGATTCGCTCGATATTGCCGACTCGCCGGTGTCTCCCGCGCAGCTCGCGCTTGTAATTCAGCGCGTGGCCGACGGCACGATCTCGAACAAGATTGCCAAGGATATCTTCCAGGCGATGTGGGAGGAGAAAGCCACCGACGACACCGCCGCCGACCGGATTATCGAAGCGAAGGGGTTGAAGCAGATCTCGGATACGGGCGAGCTGGAAGCGATCATCGACGAAGTGATGGCCGCGAACCAGAAGTCCGTCGATGAGTACCGCTCGGGCAAGGAGAAGGCGTTTAACGCGCTGATCGGCCAGGCGATGAAAGCGACGAAGGGCAAGGCGAATCCGCAGCAAGTCAACGAGCTTTTGAAGAAGAAACTATCCTCTTGAGCTGACGGCTGGACCATTCGCGGGTTGCTGCCGGGTCCTGTCTGGCAGCAACCCTTTCTTTTATCAACGGGGGACGCACGCGTGGCCAAAAAACCTGAGCTTGACGATTATCGCGTGCCGTATTTTGACGGCAAGAAGATCAAGCCGTTTGACCTGGCTTCCATCGACACCGCGTCGAAGCCGTTTTCGTCCGGCGCGAAAGACGCGGATCGCGAGCGTCTGAGCGAGTTGAGCACAGCACTCGATGGATTGCAGGAAAAGCTGCATGCACAACGCGCGCACCGTATCCTGCTCATCCTGCAAGGCATGGATACGAGCGGCAAGGACGGTACGGTTCGCGGTGTCTTTCGCGACGTCGATCCGCTCGGTTTGCGGGTCGTGCCGTTCAAGGCGCCTTCCGAAACCGAAGCCGCGCACGATTTTCTCTGGCGCGTTCATTCGCAGGTTCCGGCTGCCGGCGAGTTCGCCATTTTCAACCGCAGCCAGTATGAAGACGTGCTGGTGCCGCGTGTGCTGAAACAGATCGACAGCCAAGGGTGGGAGCGCCGCTACCGGCAGATTCGCGACTTCGAAGCGATGCTTGCCGAAAACGGCACGACCATCGTGAAGTGTTTTTTGCATATATCGAAGGACGAGCAGAAGGTGCGTTTGCAGGCGCGTATCGACAATCCCGAGAAGCACTGGAAGTTTGATCCATCGGATCTCGATGCCCGCAAACTCTGGGACGATTATCGCCTGGCTTATGACGACGCCCTTGGGGCAACATCGACGGACATTGCCCCGTGGTACGTAATTCCCGCTGATTCAAAGACGCACCGCAACGTGATGGTTGCGGAGTTGATGGTGCGCACACTGCAGGATTTGAAGCTCGAATATCCGCCGGCGAAAGAGTCGCTGAAAGGGATCAAGGTCGAGTAGTTCACCAACATACAAGGATGCTTCATGTTTCGTGTCATCACCGCTAATTTGAACGGCATTCGGTCGGCCGCCAAGAAGGGATTCTTCGACTGGTTTGGTGAGCAGGATGCTGACGTGGTCTGCGTCCAGGAGATCAAGTGCTCGCAAGACGATCTCACGCCGGAATTTCTCGCGCCGCACGGCTTTCAGGGTTATTTCCAGCACGCAGTGAAAAAGGGCTATTCCGGCGCGGGGCTTTATACGAAGCACGAGCCGGATGAAGTGATCATCGGATTCGGCAGTGAGGAATTCGATCCGGAAGGGCGTTATGTGGAAGCGCGCTTCGGGGATTTATCGGTGATCTCGGTGTATGTGCCTTCGGGGTCCAGCGGTGAAGAACGGCAGCAGGCCAAATACCGTTTCATGGACGAGTTCATGCCGCATCTGGAGAAACTGGCCAAAAAGCGCGAAGTGATCTTGTGCGGCGACGTGAATATCGTGCACAAGGAAATCGACATCAAGAACTGGAAGAGCAATCAGAAGAACTCGGGTTGCCTGCCGGAAGAGCGCGCGTGGCTCACGCAACTCTTCGACGAAAAAGCGTATGTGGATGTCTTCAGAACGCTGGACCAGCGGCCCGAGCAATATACGTGGTGGAGCAATCGCGGCCAGGCTTACGCGAAGAACGTCGGGTGGCGGATCGATTACCAGATCGCGACGAAGGGCGTTGCGGACACGGCGGCGGCGACTTCCGTTTTCCGCGATATCAAGTTCAGCGACCACGCGCCGCTGATCATTGACTATGACTGGAAGATTTAGTTTTTCTAAAGCCGCGGCTTTTTAAACCGGCCCATTCCCTCGTAATTCGGCAACTGGTCCACCGTTTTCCCGATCGCTTTTGCGTAGAGCGGCATCATGTCGGGCAAGCGTTTCATCAGGTCGTGTACGCGGGCAGCGCCATACGGGTGCATCCAGATAAACCCGTTCGGCGTGCGCCGCGTACGCGCATCAATCTTCTTCCACAACGTGATGGCGGCGCGCGGATCGTAACCCGCGCGCGATGCAATCTCGCTACCGATCACATCGGCTTC
>Ga0153929_1000987_pt1 | contig 10317 bp, 8 predicted proteins | sample TSNJ013MetaG_FD_104689 | JGI IMG/M metagenome (GOLD analysis project Ga0153929, IMG submission 104689) | Attine ant fungus gardens microbial communities from New Jersey, USA - TSNJ013 MetaG | ecosystem: Host-associated > Fungi > Mycelium > Unclassified | place: USA: New Jersey, Wharton State...
AATCAGGCGGCGGGCATGCCATTGGTGCACGGTGCGCTTACGCAGGGTTCACGTGAGTGAAAGTATCGAAAGCTGGGCCGCGCGCGAAGTGTGATGCTACGTCCCGCGCTTCGTTGCAGTCCAGCTATCTTTCTTTCGATTGATTACGAACGTTACGAGTCCCGCCAGGACGGAAGGCAAAACGAAATCAACGCGCGGGAGGGGCGTGAACGCCGGCCGGGATCGTATCGCGTTGTACGTTTGCGAGTCACGCGAAGCCACGGCAAGGCGTGCTCAATGAGCCTGCGCCGCTGGCAAGCGCGAAGCGGGAGGCGTCGCGCGGCGACGAGTATGCGCGGGGTAATGAAACGACGGGCCCCGATGGGTAACGACGAGCACCGATGGGCGGTGAAATGTCCCGATGTCGCTGATGCGGGCGCACGGCGACCGGTGTTTTGCCGCCCATCGGGCGCGAGGCCAGGTGCGTTACTCGCTCAGGCGCGCGGACGGTGTTCCGCCGATCTCGTGCGTAATCTTCGCGACGCATTCAAGCAACGCTGGAGCGACCTTGTTCAGGAGCGCGTCCCGCGGCGCCTGATATTCGGCGCCGCCGCAATTGACTGCGTAACGTTGCCCGGACGGCCCTACAAAACCTGCTGCAACGGCGTTGAGCCCCTGATGCCACTCGCCGGTGGAGATCGCGAAGCCACGGCGCACCGCGTCTTCCAGACCCGGCTTCAGGCTACCGTCGATACTGGGCCAGTCGTCACCCGAAGCGGTCCGCAGGCTGTCGAGCAGACCGGCCCGGTCGGGTTCGCCGAGCGCCGCCAGATACGCGCGCCCGACCGCCGTGCGTCCCAGATCCATCCGCGAGCCCACTTCGAGTCGCGACACGAGCACGGCCGAGCGTGGCCGGATGGTATCGATGACGACCATGTCCAGCCTGTCGCGCACGGCCAGATGAACGCTTAGTGTGGTCCGGTCCGCCAGTTCGATGAGAAACGGCCGCGCCCGCGCCCGGATGTCGAAGTTGCGCAGGAAGCCGTTGCTCAACTCCAGGACCGAAGCCGTCAGGACGAACCGCTCACTGTCGGGCAGTTGAAACAGCAAATTGGCGCTCACCAGAGTCGCTGTCAACCGCGAGATGGTCGGCTTGGGAATACCCGTCCATTCAGCTAGTTCACGATTGCTGACCGGAGCGTCGGCAGCGGCGATTCGCCGGAGCACATCGAGGCCTCGCGACAACGCGACGACTTCTTCCCCATCACGCCCTTTTTCCTTTTCCCGGCTTATAGGCCGGCTCTCAGTGGTATGCATTATTTTTCGGAACTTGGTTTCGTTGGAAAGGCCGGAGACGCCGTTCGTCGAAGCTGACTGAGCACGCGCGCCACCGCTCACCGGAATCGTATTAACCAGCAATCCAAAACGTGCATTTGCTGGACCCGTTTTTGTCATCAAACCAGCGTACCTTACTGTCAGATAGTCGCTCAATCCTCGAAATTTCGCTTGACTAGGTTTCGCATAACGTAAAAAATGGAACCCGATTTCGAAAGCACTCCGGAAGCGCCAGTCGCGCGCGTCGAATTGCGATCGATAACCAGCTCTCAGGTTCTAGCACGGCCCTCGGAATGGCTAGAACTTTTAAGGCGCTACGGCAACGTAGCGCCTTTTTTTTGCCTGTCAAAGGCGCACCCGACCATGTTCAGGATGCCGCCGTCCTGATTGCCCGTCTGCGTTCACGTGTCGAAAAGCGTTGTTGCCCGGTACTGATCTTGCCCCCGATGCCGGAGAGGGTAGACGCCGCATGTTGCGCGTACGCGACGCAAGTACTTACGCTACCTTATCTCACAGCTTTCCAATTCGTTCGCCGCGTATGTTTAGTATTTTTTGGTGAACTAAAGGATCCTGATGCTTTTGCCAATAAGCCGATGCCCTTCCGGAACGAAAGGGCATCGTGAGAGGCGCGGGTAAGTGCAGGGTGGTTGACCCGGCGAAGGACGCATGTCCCGATCAATACCTCTACCGGTGTGCGGCGAACATCTTGCCGGGTTTCAGCAAGCGCCGGCCGCGCAACGCCCAATAGATGCTCGCTATGCCCAATACCGCCGCGCTGCCGAATACCAGCACAGGCGAAATCTGCTGCGGCGAAGGATTGCTGGTGGCAACGATCATCGACGCGACCAACGCCGCGCCCGCTTGCGCAAAGGCGCGTCTGGCACGGTTGCGATAACCGGAAAAACGCACTGAACGCGACATTGGCGTGCGCGTGAATGGCTCGAAAAGGATCAGCCCGGCGACGAGGGCAACCAGCAGATTCATCAGGATCATGGCGACAACTTCAATATCGAATTCAGGGATCGCCGCACTATAAGAAGCGTTGTCGATGAAATGAATCAGAAGCGTCTTAAAGCGGGCACGATTGTGAAGGTTGTGGAGTGGCGCCGATGGCGTTGCTGCGAATTGTCCGGAACGCGCCTGAAACCTGGCCGAACGGCCAGCGTCGCCGTGCTGAAAGGAAGCGGGCTGGCGCGCACGGTTATCATGAGCACTGAATGAGCCGTTGAAGCGGTGAATGTGACGGATGTGACGAAGGTGATGGATGTGACAATCGGGCGGCGGGTAGATCGCTCGCCCAACAGGACATGACTATGCAAAAGAGCTGGATGAGCCGGCTGACCGGCGCTGTGGTTGCGCTCGGACTACTCGCCGCGTGCGAGAAGCATGACGCCGCGGCGGGGCAGGTCGCGGGTGCGTTGAACAATGTAGCCAGCCAGGCCGGTCAGAAATACGATCAGGCTGCGAACTATGTCGGCCAGCAGGTCGACTCGGTCAAGCAGTCCGCGCAGCAAAACCTGCAGTCCGCAGGCACCTTGCCGGATATGTCGGCGAGCGGTGTAGCCGCAGCCGCACGGGCGAATCTGGAAGGTGCGGCAAGCGCGACGAACGCGGCCATTGTCAATGCCGCGAGCGACACCGGCGCGGGCCTGCAGTCCGCCGGCCGCAAGTTGCAGGATTGGTCCGCGAGCTCGGCCTCAGGTCAAGGCGCGGCGAGCGGAGCGTCGGGAACGAGTTCAGGCAGTTCGTCCGCTACCTCTCCGGACCCTGGAAATGCGCGCACGGATATGGACAAATAGGTGGCCGCCGGCTCGAGCCATGGAGTGTGCAACGGTCTTCAACGCCGTGATTGCGGTGTCCCCGGGCTAACATCTCGTTACCTGCGTGACCGTTTTGTCTAAAGATAATTTCGGCGCAGCGGCTAAACTGGCGGTCTTTTACCTCTTTTGCGTATTGCGCACCGCCATGAAACCAAGCCGCATCCGGGCGCTCGCTGTCGCGCTGGTATTGGCCGCGTTGGTCAGCTCGGCGCTCTCTGTTTTCTCCCCGAAAGCTAACGCTGCCCCTCCGGCGCTCACGTTGCCGTCGTTCCAGGAACTCATCAACAAACCGGCGGCGCCCAGCCAGGGCTCAGCGTCCGCGGCGGCTTCCGGTACAGCGGACGCCACGGCCAGCCCGGCCAGCGACGCGGATCTGGCGCGCTCGCTCGACACGGTCATCACCACTCTGGACAGCGACCGGGAACGCACGGCGCTGGTCGCGCAGTTGAAAAAGCTTCGCGACGCCAAGCGTGACGCCCAGGCCGCCGCACAACCGGCCGACTCAGCCGCCGCGTCCGGCGGCTCCGGCGCCGCGGTGCTGCCGGAGGTAGCTGCGGCGTCGTCGGCGAGTTCATCGTCGGCGGCGTCGGCGGTCGTTGCCGCCATCACGCCGAAAACCGGCCTGCTTGGGGCGATCGCGTCGGGGCTGTCGGGCCTGGAGGACGACTTCAGCCGTGGCCGGACACCGCTTAATTATTGGGGCGGCCGCCTGAACGCCGCGGGCAATGAGCTTTTCACCATTGTCTCGGGCCAGAGCCGCGAGAGTTTTGGCCACACGCTGCTCAACTATTGCCTGATGCTGGCGGGTTGGGGCGTTTGCGCTTTCCTGCTGGTCTACTTCCAGCGGTGCTTGCACGCGCGTTACAACGTTCATTTCGGACTGCGCGCCAATCCGACCACCAGTGAGCTTCTGATCTTCACGTTACGGCGGGTCGGGCCCTACCTGTTCGCGTTCATCGCGGCGCTGACTTTTGTGCGGCTGATGCCCGTGTCGCTCGGCCGCACGCTCGCCATGGTCACGGCGTACGCAATCGTCGCGGGCGCCGTGTTTTCATCGATCTGCCTGATCATGTTCTCGCTGTTCGGCTCGGCCCATCGCCGGGTGGCGGTGCATCTGCTGATCCTGCATGCGCGTCGCCTGTTGTTCCTGATCGGTACGCTCGGCGCACTCGGCGATGCCGCGTCGAACTACGACGTGGCGCAACAGCTCGGCACGAATCTGTCCGGGCTCCTGTCGACGGTCGCGAACATGGGAGCGGCGATCCTGACCGGCTATTTCACGCTGGCGTTCCGGCGGCCCGTGTCCCATCTGATCCGCAGCCGTTCGTATGAACAGCGCAGCCAGCACAAGGCCGCGACCGAAACGTTCGAGGTGGTCGGCTCGCTCTGGCAGGTGCCAATGCTGCTGCTCGCATCGGCTTCGGTGATCGCGACGCTGGCGGGCATCGGGACCTCCGAGAACGTGCTGCAGATGGCGATCGCAACCGCCGGCTTGCTGGTGGTCGGACTGTTTCTCAGCGCCGTTGTGTTGCGCGTCACGCGACTGCCGCAGCGCAAGACGCGCCGGCAATCGGCGTATGTACGACGGCTTTTCAAGTTCTTCGGCCGCATGATCGTGTTGATGATCTGGCTGGCCTTCATTGAACTCGCTTCGCGTTTCTGGGGGTTTTCGCTCACCCAACTGGCCGAGGAAAGCGTTGCTGCACGCGGCATCACGCATGCCGTGAGCGCAATCCTGCTGACTATTCTTATCGCCTGGCTGGCGTGGATCCTGATCGATACGGGGATTCAGGAGGCGCTGAATCCGAACACGCCGCGCGGTAAAGGGCGTGGTCCGAGCATGCGTGCGCGCACCATGCTGCCGCTGATCCGCAATGTCGTGTTCGTGGGTCTGCTGACCGTCGCCGCGATCATTACCGCCGCCAATCTCGGGCTGAACGTGACGCCGCTGCTTGCCGGCGCCGGTGTGATCGGGCTGGCGGTGGGCTTTGGTGCGCAGTCTCTGGTGGCCGATCTGATAACGGGACTTTTCATCATCATCGAGGACACCATTTCTGTCGGCGATTCGATCGAAGTCGACGGCGGCCATGCGGGCGTGGTGGAGACCCTGACCATCCGCACGGTGCGGCTGCGCGACGGGCAGGGCGCTATTCACGCCATTCCGTTTTCGCAGATCAAGGTGGTGAAGATCCTGTCGCGCGATTTTGCCTATGCGGTGTTCGAAGTCCGGATACCGTTTTCCGCCGACGTCGACCAGATCACGCAGATGATTCGTGAGGTCGGCGCGGAATTGATGGCCGATTTTCGATACCGGCGCGAGATGCTTGGACCGATCGAAGTGTGGGGACTGGACCGGTTCGATCCCAACTGGATGGTCATGAAAGGGCAGATCAAGACCCTGCCGCTGAAGCAATGGAGCGTTGCGCGAGCATTTAACGTCAGGGTCAAGCGCAAGATGGACGAGATCGGCATGGATGTTCCGGTGCCGCAGATGCAACTGCGGGTATCGCGGGAATCCGGTGGTATGGACACAGTTCTGGACGATGTCGAGGAGCTGACAGAAGCGGCTCCGTTGTCGCCGGTGGAGCGCAGCGCGGCAGCCATGGCCCGCGATATTTCGCACAACTCCCAGCCCGCGCCGCCGCCGACCGATCAATCCGTGCAAGTGCCGCCGCAGATTCCGACGGCGTCCGAACCGGGGAAAGCGTAGGGCAGTTCCGCGGCTGTTCCCGTCTGACCCGGCGCCAACGCGCGCTACGCGGCAACCATCACGAGGTCGTTGACGTGTGTCGAGATGCGCGCGCCGGGCACGCCATAGATGTGGAACGAGACGGCGGTCTGTCCGGCCGCCGATGCGTTGCCCAACTGGTGAATTGCCCCACGGCCGGCGCCGACAAATGACACCGCGCCGCGTGCTCGCTCATGGCGGCGTGTTTCAACTGCCCGGTTCGCGTCCGCATCCCACGCGTAGAGTGTCTCGGACAGGGTTCCCTCGATCACCGTATAAGCGCACCACGTGTGATGACCATGCACAGGGCTTGCCTGACCGGCTTGCCAGACAAGCGCGGCAACGGCGTAGCGGCCGAGCGGATCGGCCGCGAGCAAATGCCGGCGATAACAATCCGGCCCGCCTTCACGCTGCGCGTCCGATAACAGGCCGGCTTCCCGGGACAAGCCATCGAGCGCCGAGCGCACGCCAAGCGCGAACTCCGCCGAGGACGGATCGAGGCGGCAGGCTTGATCGAGTGCTTCGGACAAGCGCACGAGCGGCGATCGCGTATCAATGGCAGGAGTTATGGCAGGAGTCATGGCGAGGCTCGTCAAGGAGGCGGAATCAGGGAGAAAGGAGCAGAAAGCCGTGCCTCTTTTATACCGGTTTGCATGTGGAAAAAGTTTCCATATAATTTCGTCAAGGCACGGAAAAGTAGAATAATTTCCTATAAGGGGCGGGCTGTGGGCATGGACCTTATCGATCGCAAGTTGCTGGAGCTGCTGCAAGAGGACGTGACAATGCCTATTGCCGAACTGGCGACACGCGTCAATCTCTCGCAGACGCCATGCTGGAAGCGCGTGCAGCGGCTGAAGGAAACCGGCGTGATTCGCGCGCAGGTCGCGCTGTGCGATCCGCGCAAACTGGGTGTGGGGACCACGGTTTTTGTCGCGGTGAAGACGAATCAGCACACGCAGACCTGGGCGGAGGACTTCACGCGCGCAGTGCGCGACATTCCCGAAGTCGTCGAGGTGTATCGGATGAGCGGGGAGACGGACTATCTGATGCGCGTGGTGGTGTCGGATATCGACGACTACGACCGTGTCTACAAGACGCTGATCCGCGCGGTACCGCTTTACGACGTGAGTTCGAGTTTCGCGATGGAACAGATCAAATATTCCACCGCGCTGCCTGTGCGCTCGCCACTCGGGGTCACCGGGAACTGAGGTTTTGAGCTCGACGTGGAACGCGTCCTGCGGGGTGGACGCAAGGCTGGCGCAACCCTTCTGAAATCCATGTCGGGTAAGATCGTGCGCTTCGTCCAATCCCACTCAGAGCTTCGATTTCATGACCGATGACCGCCGCAAAAAGGCCCCGACGCGGAAGAACCCTACCTTCGGAATCAGTATCCTCATCGTGGTCGTGGTGCTGCTTGTGATCGGCACATTGTTCTTCAACGCGATCCGTGACAAGCGCGAGTACGAAAGAGAGAATCCGCAGGAGGCCGCGAGCGCCGCCGCACCCGCTGCGCCTGCGACGGGCGCTTCCCAGTAACGCTGTGGCGGCTTGCCGCTTATGCGTGGCGTTACATCAGGCGGCGATGCTCCAGCCGTCACTCCGGCAGGTTGATCAGGCTCGCGTCCTTGCGAATCAGCAGTGACGCCGTCAGCATTTGCTTGCACTGATGCGCAAGCAGCTTCAGATCCTGGACGGCATCGGCCGGAATATCCTGGGCGCGCTCCGCAGCAACCACCATTGAATCCAGTTCGCGCGTGAGCAGCTTTGACTGCTCGGCCTGATCTTCGGGAGCGGGCACGCCGTCCTGCGCCTGCGTTAGATTGTCGCGGATAACGCTCAGCGCGCGCTGCACGGGTTGCGCGGCGTGCCCCGCAGCGGACTTCCCTACCGATTGCAACAACGGCCCCGCCGCCGTGATTTGCGACGCGAGCACGTGGCTGCGGATCAGCAGGTCGTTGAGTTCAGGCACGAACCTTTGTTGCGCTTTCGGTTCGAGCATCATGCGCTGAAACGCCTGGCCGAGATTCGCAAACGCGATATGTACGTTCTTGCGCGCGAGGCGATAGCGGAAGTCGCTGTCGAGCGCCTCCGCTGCCACAGCTGCCGCGGCGGAGGCGCCAGAAATGGCGGTCACGGTCGCGCTTTCGCCGGTGACGGTTTTCTTCCTCGACGCCCCGGCCGGTGGCTTGTCACCTGCTTCAGCAACGGCTGGTTCAAGCCGTACTGCCGTTGCGTCCGGGAGGGTCTGCGCCGCAGCACTGCTTCCATCCGATACCGCCGATACTGCCGACTCGGCCAAAGCGGTCGCCGCGTTGCTCGCGACCGGTGACCGGCCGGCATCGTCGCCACTTATCGCGCCGGAGGAAGAAGCATCCCTTGCTGTCGCGAGTTCTGCTTTATCGGCTTCCACCTGCGCAAGCGCGGTCGTCGCTGCTTGCGCCGTTGCTGCGTTGGCATCGGCGAACAGATTGGCGTCCGCCGCGCTCCTGGCTTCCGCGTGAGCGCCCGGCTTGCCGGTCCACCACCAGCTTGCTTCAAGATAATTGCGCATGGCGCCGATCATGTCGCGCACCTGCTTGCCCATCAACCGGTATTCCCAGTATGGAAACAGATGGCTCGCGGCAATCGCGATGGCGCATCCAACGACGGTGTCGATCGCCCGTTCGCCGATCAGCCGCATGCCGCCCGGCGCAAGCAGATGCAGCATCAGCAGCACGTAGGCCGACGTGAACACCACGCTCGCCGTGTAGTTGAAGAGCAGCAGGCTGTAGCTCATGACCATGCAGGCGAACATGGCGACCAGCAATACGTGCGGGTCCTTCACTACCAGGATCAACCCGACGCACGCCGCGCAGCCGATAGCGGTGCCGATGATCCGCTGCACGTTACGCTGTTTGGTGAGCGAATACCCGGGCTTGAGAATGATGACCGTTGTCATCACGATCCAGTACGCGTTGGTGAGCGGCAGCAGCCGTCCGAGCCAGAACCCGACGCCCACTGCAATGGTGACGCGCAGCGCATGCCGGAAGCTCGGCGAGGCCATGGTCAGGTTCGAAAAAATCTGCACGAACGGCACGCGCCGGCTCGACACAAAACGCGACAAGGTCGGATCGACGCGAATCACCGTCTCAGTAATGCCCGGGTCATGCCGCGTCTGGCGACGCATCCTGTCGATCAGCCGTGTCGCACTCCAAAGCCTCCTGAACGCCGACGACACCGCCGAATAGGCCTCCGGGTTCTTCTGCGGGACCTCGTGCCGGCGCATCTGGTCGAGTTCGTATTCGATCGCGCGCAACTCGGCCTTCACGTTGATGCGTGCCCGTGCCGGCCGGTTTTGCAGCACGGCCAAGCCGATGTCCTCCAGATCAAGCGCGGACTTTCTCATCAGGTCGCGATAGAAGATCAGGATGTCTTGTCCGCCAAAGGTGTTGCGCACGAGCGGGTAGTCGGTGTGCGCACCCACGAACATCTCGTGCAGGTCGACCACGTTAATGAAGAGATTGAAGAGCATGACGCGGCGTGCATCGAGCTTGCCGCTTCTCAGTTTCGGCAAGTTGCGCAGCACGATGTCGCGCGCCGCGTCCTGGCGCTCGACCGCCGCGATCTGCTTTTCGATCAGTTTTCGGTAACACTCGTCGAAATTGGCGTCGAGATCGTAAAAAGCCGAGCGCGCGAGCAGATACTCGGCGCAACTGAATACGCTTTCCGCCAGCGCCTGGCGCTCGATCCGGTAGACAAGCGAACGGCTGACGAAGGTCGCCCAGTAGGTGTACCAAAGACCGCCGAGCAGGATCCACGAAGCGTTGACGAGCGCCTGCATGGGCGTGAAATGCTCTTCCAGCGTCACGATCATCATGAAGAGCGTGGCGAAGCTGATCTGCGGCCAACGGTTGCCGTACACCACCACCAGCGACAGCACGAAGGTGAGTGGTACGACGGTCAGCCACAGCGTCACCGCGTTCGCGCTCGCGATGCCGGTAGCAAGCGCCGACAAGAAGCCGATTACCGTACACGCCAGCATCTCGTTGTGCTTGTACTTCAACGGCCCCGGCATGTCGACGACGCTCGCACCCAGCGCGCCCGTCGCAATGGTGAAGCCGAGTTCACGATTGTGAAACACGGTCAACATCAGGATGGCCGGCAACGAGACGCCGAGCGCGATCCGCAAGCCACCGAAGAAGTACTGGCTATAAATGAACTTTCTGATTTCTAGCGAGTAACGCATCGACTTCCTAGTTTGCTGCCCGGGTCTTCGGGTGTCTCAGGTCCCGGCATGGCCCTGGAGTGCCTTATCGACATCCGGACCTGACTTAATGTGGCTTCGAGTCTAACCCAACTCGACGGCATCTAAACCTAGGCCGTTCGGACGAATGCCGGCTAAGAACGGCCTTTGCTATCCTGTCGTTTCACTCGGCGACATGTCCGTTGTCTTAGTCGAACGAGCCGTTGCCTTCA
>Ga0153929_1000988_pt1 | contig 10316 bp, 8 predicted proteins | sample TSNJ013MetaG_FD_104689 | JGI IMG/M metagenome (GOLD analysis project Ga0153929, IMG submission 104689) | Attine ant fungus gardens microbial communities from New Jersey, USA - TSNJ013 MetaG | ecosystem: Host-associated > Fungi > Mycelium > Unclassified | place: USA: New Jersey, Wharton State...
GAGGTTCGCACCCGCGGTACCCGCGCCGAGCACGATCACCGGCTTGCCCTTGCCGATCAACCCGCCATATAGATAGAACTCCTTGATAGCCCGGTAGAGCGCGCGCGATCCACCCGTTATCATGAACAGCAGCAACGGCGACACGATCAGCACGGAACGCGGAATGATGGGCGACGGCTGAAGCATCGCTGCACCGATCATCACGATCAACGCGCCGCTGGCCACCGCCTTGGAAATCCGCATCAGGTCGGGCAAGCTCGCAAACACCCACATGCCGCGATACAGCCCGAAGATCCGGAACATCAGCCCATAGATCACGACGACCCACACCAGCGCGTTGATGCCGCCGTGCCAGAAATCGTCAGGAACCGCGCCATTGAAGCGCAGCGCATACGCGGCGAGCCACGCCACGGCAACCGCCACGAGGTCGAAGCCGAATGCTGCAATCGAGAGCCACGAAGGCTTAATTCGCATCGTTACCGTTACCTTGAGTGAGGATGAATTGCCGCCAACGGCGGTCGATCTGCCAGCCAACCAAGGCTAGAACAACGTACCACGCCCCGAACAGAGTCCACTGGACCGTGGGCGGCACGCGAAGTGCTACGAGCGCAACGCAACCACTGCACAACATGAGCAAGTAATACGCCAAGGCTACGCGGACGTGGCTTTCAGTCAGTCTCACCAGACGCTGATAATAATGCTCGCGATGAGCAAGCCATACTTTCTCGCCCCGCGCGAGACGGCGCGCCAGGGTCACGGTGGCGTCGGCCACGAAAGGCGCAAACACCAGCGCGGGGAACCAGATCGGCCAGGCGCCGTGCTGCCAGCCCCAGAAGCCCAGCGCCCCGGCCAGGAAACCAAGCGGGATGGAACCGGCATCGCCGAGGAATATCTTGGCCGGATGGTGGTTAAAAATCAAGAAACCCAATCCAGCGCCCGCTACCGCAGCCGCAGCGACCGCAAGGGTCGGCTGCAAAACCAGCGCTGCAACGGCGTAAAAACCGAAACCGAACACAGCCATACCGCCGGCAAGACCGTCAGAACCGTCCATGAAATTGTAAAGATTCACCACCCAGACGAGCGCCACGACGGCAAGCAGCGCAAGCCACCAGGAAATATCCACCGCACTCCACGCGACGGCCGCAGCCACCACAATCAGATGCGCGGCGAAGCGCGCACGGGCCGGCAAGCCCCGCCGGTCATCGATCTGGGACACGATGGCCAGCAACAATGCGCCGAGCGCGATCCAGCCGAAGGACGGTGCGCACAATGCGATGGCGAGCAGCATGGCCGGCATGACCCCCCAACCGCCCACACGCGGCACGGGACGCACGTGCAGCGACCGGTGGTTAGGGATATCGACTGCAATGTCCCAAGCCCAGCCGGTGCGCAATAGCAGAAGCAAAATCCCCGCGCTCACCACGCACGCGACTCCGGCTGCGAAGAACAACAGCATCGGCATTGGCGTCAGCGATGTCATCTACGCGCCTCCTGGAATGCACGCACCGTCCGGGCGATGCCTTCTGCCGCCATGGTGGGCGGCGTCCATCCGAGGCCAGTCCGCAGGCGCGTACTGTCCATTCGCAGCGGGCTGGTCAGTCGGTCGACCTGAGCCGTGCGCCCCGTCAGCACGCCCGCCGTACGTAACCACGAAGCGGGTACGGGCAACAGCCGGGCAGGTTTATCAAAGGCCTGGGCCAGTGCCCGGATCATCTGCGCGACGCTGAGATCGTCGCCGTCAGTGACATGGAACACACCGCTGGTCGGTTCGGGGCGCGTCGCCACGAACCGGATGGCATCAGCGAGATTGCCCACGTAGACCATGCTTCGACGAGCATCGATTGCACCGAGCGGCAAGGGGATGCCGCGTTCCACGGCTCGCATCAGTTGTTCGAAATTAGCTCGCACTCCCGGGCCATAGACCAGCGGCGGCCGAAGCACGACCACTTCCATCCCCTGTTCCCGGCCGAAGCCCGCCAGCGCCCGTTCAGCCTCGAGCTTCGTGATGCCGTAAGGATCCGCGGGCGCCGGCGGATCGTCCTCGCGCCATGGCCTTCCCGGTTCGCCCTCGCCCAACGCCTTGATGCTGCTTACAAAAACCAGCCGCTTCACGCCCGCGCGCAACGCCGCACGCGCCACGTTCAGCGAGCCCTCCACATTGACCGCGCGATACTCGCCGAGCGGGTCCCCGGCGCTGTCCTTCATCACGTGGACGCGCGCGGCAAGATGCACTAATACGTCGGCGGGAGGCCAGGCGGTAAAGCTTGCGAAGTTATCGTCGGCGATAAGTTGTTCGTGCACACGCGGTTCGCAACCGCCCGGCCGGCGCACGAGCGCGGTCACATCGTGGCCCTCATCGCAGAGCGCTGCGCAGGTCGCGCGACCCACAAAACCGTTGGCCCCGGTGACGATTACTCGCATGAGAGCGATCTCCGCAGCTTCATGCCGACAATCCGCGATATACCGCGCACGTCTGGGCGACGGTCGCCTCCCAGGTCAGGTCGGCGGCGCGCCGCAAACCCTTGGCGATGAGTTCGTCGCGCAGAGCCGGATCGCCGAGCAGGCGCTCCATGCCGGCCGCGATGTCGTCGATGGAATACGGGTCCACCTCCCACGCCGCCCCTGCCGATACTTCCGGCAACGAAGTCAGGTTCGACGTCAGCACGGCCACGCCGCTTGCCATGGCTTCGGCGACGGGCAAGCCGAATCCTTCGAATAACGACGGATAGGCAAACAATGCCGCCGACGCATACAGTTTCAGTAAATTTGCCCGCGGCACGTAGCCGGGCACCACGATCTGGTTATCACGTGCGAGCGGTTCGATCACGCGCATCAACTCGGAATTCTTCCAGCCATCCGCGCCGATCAGCACGAGCGGAAAGGCACTGCGCATCTCTGCGGGCAGTTGTGCGAACGCTTCAACCAGCCGTTGCAGATTCTTGCGCGGCTGCAGCGTGCAGACGGACAGCACGAATCCACGATGCTTCAGGCCGAGATCGGTGAGCGCCTCGGCGCATGACTCCGCCGAATACGGCTGGAACGCCGCTTCCACGCCCAGATGAATGGTGACGACCTTGGATTCAGGCACGCCGTAGATATCGACGATATCGTTCTTCGTGTAGTGACTGTCCGCGATCACGACCTGCGCTTGCTTCAGCGTTTTCGGCAGCTCGCGATCCAGGTATTCCACCGCCACGCGCGGATGAAACTCCGGATGCCGCCGATGCGACAAATCGTGAATGGTCACGACCGTCGGGCCTTTGTACCGGGACGCCACGAAGTTGGTCTCGTGATACACATAACCGCGGCGCGCATAGTCGTCGCGCACTTCACGCGACTTGATTGCCCGCACAACGGTCCTTCCGCGATACAAACCGGGCAGGCTGCGCGCCTTCTGCAGCGCCTTCGCCGCCAACCCCTCGCTGAACTGCACACCTTTGCGCAACGCCACGCGTTGATTGATCAGTGCGAGCAAACGCTCGCCTTCGAAACACTCTGCGCCCACCCAACCCGCCAGCCCCTGCACATCCGGCTCATCGCGCAATCCTTCCAGCAGATGCTGCGTGTAATAGCCGACGCCACTCCTTGGTGGACGAAGTGAGTTGAGATCGAAGAGCAGTTTCATGCGTTAGCGTTTAGTTGGCGTAGTAAACAAACAAAAAGCAAAAAGAGGTCTGCGATGGCGGTTTAGCCGTCATCGACCGTTGCATGCAAATAAGTTTCAAGTCTCTTACAGCCGGGATGAAAGCCGCCTGAGCACGGACCCGTTCGGAGGAGCCTTTAAAACGGACTGCAAGCCCGCTTCGATACTTGAACATGCCGCGCCGCATCCGTCCTGTTTTCCTGATCGATTGGACAGATTTTCCGTGCGAGGACCCTGCTCCCGCCGCGGCTCAGCGCGCTTCGCGTACCCCGGACGCAACCTCGGAATTTAACACACCGGCCCTTTGCGCCAGCTTGCTTTCGGTACTTGCCGACCGAACAATCCTGTCGCTTCCTTACCCGCGCAAGCCTATGTAGCAAGCGATAGAAGTCCCCTGCACACGATAGCAAAACACTCGTCTCGCAGCGAGTCGTGGCGGGTTCGATTGCTGCAACAACGGTAACTAGATGTTCTGAAACAGGGCACCAGCGTCTCGAAATCCGCTAAAATCGCCGCTTCCCTGTCCCAATTCAGTCATTTTCGAGCCGTTCAATGAACATCATTCCCGTCATTATTTGTGGGGGCGCAGGTACCCGCCTGTGGCCGGTGTCCCGCGAAGCCTTCCCTAAGCCGCTGCTGAAACTGGCCGATGGGCAGAGCCTGCTGCAAAAGACGTTTCTGCGTGCATCGCATGTGGCAAACGTTAGTGAAGTGGTCATCGTTACGAATCGCGAAACGTATTTCCTGACGAAAGACGAGTGTGTTGACGCCAAGTCGGGCGTCAACCAGTTGGGCTTCATTCTGGAACCGTCCGCTCGCAATACCGCGGCGGCTATCGGCGTAGCAGCGGAAGTCGTGCGGCAGCAGCATGGCGCAGACGCGATCATGCTCGTGATGCCCGCAGACCAGCTCGTGGAGGACGAAGCCGCATTCGGCGCCGCCGTGGAACATGCGGCGCGTGCGGCACAGGAAGGCCGGATTGTCACGTTCGGTATCCGCCCGACGAAGCCCGAAACGGGCTACGGTTACATCGAATTCGAAAGCGCGCCGCTGGCCGGCTCGGAAGCCGTGCACAAGGTCGTGCAGTTCGTGGAGAAGCCGCAATTGTCCGTGGCTCAGGAACTCATCGCCGATGGCCGGCACCTCTGGAACGCCGGCATGTTCTGCTTCACCGCCGAGACCATGCTCGCCGAGCTCGAGAAGCACGCTCCGACCGTGCTCGAACCGGCTATTGCCGCAGTTACCGATGCGAAGCGCAGTACGTCGAAAGACGGTTACACCGTCGAACTCGATGCCGCGCAATTCAGCCGTGCTGAAGACATCTCCATCGACTACGCCGTGATGGAACGCTCGGACAACGTCAACGTGGTGCCGTGCGAAATGGGTTGGAGCGACATTGGCTCGTGGCTGTCCATCAGCGAACTCACCTCGCCCGACGCACGCGGCAACCGCATTCATGGCGAAGCCGAACTGTACGAAGTCGACAACTGCTTCATCCGCAGCGAAGACGGCCGCATGATCGGTGCAGTGGGCGTGCAGGATTTGATCGTCGTGGACACCGCCGATGCGCTGCTGATTGCATCGCGTGACCGGGCCCAGGACGTGAAGCAGATCGTCGCCAAGCTCAAGAAGGTCAATCACGATGCCTTCAGGCTTCATCGGACGGTGCATCGTCCGTGGGGCACCTACACCGTGCTCGAAGAGGGCGATCGCTTCAAGATGAAGCGCATTGTGGTGAAGCCGAACGCACAGTTGTCCTTGCAGATGCACCATCATCGCAGCGAGCACTGGATCGTGGTGAGCGGTTGCGCCGACATTGTCAACGGCGAGCAGATCATCTCGCTGCAGCCGAACGAGTCCACCTACATTCCCGCCGGCCACAAGCACCGCCTCATCAATCCGGGCGTGATGGATCTCGTGCTGATCGAGGTTCAATGCGGCGAGTATCTTGGTGAAGACGATATCGTCCGCTTCGAAGACGTTTATGGGCGCGTACCGGCCTGATTGTCTCTAGCGTCTTTTAAGCCCCGCCGCCGCGGAAAGTTGAATGCGCGGCGGGCGCTTTGCTTGCTTTATCGCCAGCTGGTGACATCTGCCGGCACCCCTCAGCGGGATCTATGCGCGTTTTACACTTCTATAAGACGTACAAGCCTGATTCCATGGGCGGCGTCCAGGAACTGATCGGCCAGATTTGCTCAGGCGCCGCGAAACGCGGCGTGACGAGCGAGGTACTGACCGTGTCCAAAGACACGAGCACGGTCGACTTCGGTGATCACCTGCACCATCGCGCGAAGCTCGATGTCGAGATCGCGTCGTCAGCGTTCTCGCTCGCAGCATTCCGGCGCTTTCGCGATCTGGCCGAGCACGCCGACCTGATCCACTACCACTTCCCCTGGCCGTTCGCCGATGTCGTGCACTTCGCTTCGCGCGTGCGCAAGCCGTCGATCGTGACGTATCACTCGGATATCGTCCGGCAGAAAGTGTTGCTGCAGTTTTACAAGCCGCTGCGTGACAGGTTCCTGGCGAGCGTGGACAAGATCGTGGCAACGTCACCGAACTATCTGGCGACGAGCGAGGTGTTGCAGCGGTATCGCGACAAGGTCGAGGTGATTCCCATTGGGCTGGACGAGGCGTCGTATGCAGCGCCCACAGCTGAAAAGTTGCGGTACTGGCGTGAGCGCGCCGGGCCGAAGTTTTTTTTGTTCGTCGGCAATCTCCGGTATTACAAGGGTCTGCACATGCTGCTCGATGCACTGCCGGGAACGGATTTCCGGGTGGTGATCGTTGGCTCGGGGCCAGTCGAGCGGGAACTGCGGGCGCAGGCGGAACGGTTGAAGCTGAACAACGTGGATTTTGTCGGGCCGGTGGGTGACGACGACAAGATCGCCCTGCTCACGCTCTGTCATGCACTGACGTTTCCATCGCATTTGCGGTCTGAAGCGTTCGGGATCTCGCTGCTGGAAGCGGCAATGTTCGGGAAGGCGATGATATCGACGGAGATTGGGACAGGGACCTCGTATGTGAACGTGGATGGTGAGACGGGGTTGGTGGTGCGGCCGAGTGACCCGGCGGCTTTGCGCGAGGCGATGGGGAGGTTGTGGGGGGACGACGCCTTGACGACAAAGCTGGGAACAAAAGCGCGGGAGCGCTTTCAGGCGAAGTTCACCGCCGAAAAAATGGTGGATGCCTATGTGGATTTATACAGGCGGCTGGTCAACGCCAGCAGTGCGGCCACGGTTCGCTAAACGGCATCAAGCGCGCAAAGGCATGGACCGGGACTTCCCCGGACTATCGTCACCGTCGAAACCGTACACTATAATGCGCAAATTCCTTTCGACGGCTTACCGAATTTGTCTATGCGGTAGATAACGCGTAGACACGCGTTTCATTGCGTAATGACACCCGGCAAGCGCTGAGCGCAACGTTTCCTAATGCACGCATCGGCCGGACCGATCGTTGCTCATTAATCACTGCACTCAACAGGATTTCAATGAAAGCTGTAATTCTTGCAGGCGGACTTGGAACCCGGATTTCCGAAGACACCGTCAATCGTCCAAAGCCGATGATCGAGGTTGGCGGAAAGCCAATCCTCTGGCACATCATGAAGATCTATTCTGCCTACGGCGTGAATGATTTCGTGATCTGCTGCGGCTACAAGGGCTACGTGATCAAGGAATATTTCGCCAACTACTTTCTTCACACATCTGACGTTACGTTCGACATGCGCACGAACGAAATGCAGGTGCATCAGCAATATGCCGAGCCGTGGAAAGTAACCCTGGTGGACACGGGCGAGTCCACGATGACCGGCGGACGGCTGCGCCGCGTCAAGGATTTCGTGAAGGACGAGGAAGCATTCTGCTTCACCTATGGCGACGGCGTGAGCAACATCAACATCGGGTCGCTGGTCGAGTTCCACAAGCAGCAAGGCACGCTCGCCACGCTCTCCGCCACCTTCCCGCCCGGTCGTTTCGGCGCGCTGGACCTGCACGACAATAAAGTAAGTTCGTTCAAGGAAAAACCGAAGGGCGACGGCGGCATGATCAACGGCGGGTTCTTCGTGCTTTCGCCGAAGGTCATCGACCTGATACCCGACGATGACTGCATTTGGGAACGCGAACCGCTCGAGAAGCTCGCAGATTGCGGCCAGCTTTCGGCTTTCGAGCACGAAGGCTTCTGGCAGCCCATGGACACGCTGCGCGACAAAAACCACCTCGAAGAACTCTGGCAAACCGGCCGCGCGCCGTGGAAGGTGTGGTAATGATCGACCAAGCGTTCTGGCGCGGAAAGAAGGTCTTTCTTACCGGTCATACAGGCTTCAAGGGAAGTTGGCTTACGTTATGGCTACAGGCGCTCGGCGCCCGCGTCACGGGTTTCGCCCTCGCGCCCGACACCACGCCTAACCTGTTTACGCTCGGGCGTGTGGGCGACGGCATCGAATCGATCATCGGCGATATCCGGGATCGCGCCTTGCTGACCGAATCCATGAAGGCCGCCAGCCCCGACATCGTGATCCACATGGCGGCGCAACCGCTCGTGCGCGAGTCGTATGTGACCCCTGTGGAAACCTACGAGACGAACGTCATGGGCACGGTGCACGTGCTCGACGCCGTCCGGCAGGTGCCGGGCGTGCGGTCTGTCGTGATCGTCACGACGGACAAGTGCTATGAAAATCGTGAATGGGAATGGGGATACCGCGAGAACGAGGCTATGGGCGGCTATGACCCGTACAGCAGCAGCAAGGGCTGCGCTGAACTCGTGACGTCGGCTTACCGGAACTCGTTCTTCAACCCCGCGGCTTACGACAAACATGGCGTTGCCGTGGCAAGCGGGCGGGCCGGCAACGTGATCGGCGGCGGCGACTGGGCGGCTGACCGGCTGATTCCGGACATCATGCGTGCCATCTCGCGCGGCGAGACGGTGAACATCCGCAATCCACACGCCATTCGCCCATGGCAGCACGTGCTCGAACCGCTTAGCGGTTACCTGATTCTGGCCGAACGGCTCTACACCGATGGTCCGCGTTTCGCCGATGCATGGAATTTCGGCCCCAACGACTCGGACGCCCAACCCGTGCAGGCCATCGTGGAACGGCTGACGTCCCAGTGGGGCGACGGTGCGCGCTGGAAGCTCGACGGCGGAGAGCATCCGCACGAGGCGACGTTCCTCAAACTGGACTGCTCGAAGGCGCGCGCACGGCTGGGCTGGCGGCCGCGCTGGGACCTGAACCATACCCTCGACTCGATCGTGGCCTGGTACAAGGCAGCGGCTCGCAGCGAAGACTTGAAGGCCGTTACGCTCGCCCAGATCGACCAATACACCCAAATTTAACGTACCCCACCATGACAACTAAAGATCAGATCCGAGAACAAATCGTCCAGCTCGTCCGGCAATACGGCGAGATCGCTTCGCAACCCGTTGCCTTCGAACCTGGCAAGACCGTGGTGCCGCCTGCGGGCAAGGTAGTCGGTGCGCCCGAGATGGAAGCAATGGTCCACGCGTCCCTCGATGCATGGCTCACGACCGGTCGTTTCAACGACGAGTTCGAGAAGAAGCTGGCCAAGTTCATTGGCGTTAACTTCCTGATTACGGTGAACTCGGGCTCGTCGGCAAACCTGGTCGCGTTCTCTACGCTGACCTCGCCGCGACTCGGTGACCGCGCCATCCGTCCGGGCGACGAAGTGATCGGCGTGGCAGCGGGCTTCCCGACCACCGTCAACCCGATCCTGCAATTTGGCGCGGTTCCGGTTTTTGTCGATGTGGAGCTTGGCACATACAACATCGACGCGACCCAGATTGAAGCGGCCATCTCGCCGAAGACGAAAGCGATCATGCTCGCGCATACGCTTGGCAATCCGTACAACCTCGAGACGATCGTCGCGTTGTGCAAGAAGTACAACCTGTGGCTGATCGAAGATTGCTGCGACGCATTGGGCGCAACCTACGACGGCAAGCTGGTTGGCACGTTCGGCGATATCGGCACGATCAGTTTCTATCCGGCGCACCACATCACGATGGGCGAAGGCGGCGCGGTCTTCACGAACAATCCGGAGCTGAAGCTGATTGCAGAATCGTTCCGCGACTGGGGCCGCGATTGCTACTGCGCGCCGGGCAAGGACAACACGTGCGGCAAGCGTTTCTGCTGGAAGCTCGGCAACCTGCCCGAAGGCTACGATCACAAGTACACCTACTCGCATCTTGGCTACAACCTGAAGATCACCGACATGCAGGCAGCCTGCGGACTCGCGCAGATGGATCGGGTGGAAGGCTTCGTGCAAGCGCGTCGCGACAACTTTGCGTACCTGCATGACAAGCTTCAAAGCTGCAAGGAATTTCTGATCCTGCCGCACGCAACGCCGAATTCGGATCCGTCGTGGTTTGGTTTCCCGATCACGCTCAAGCCTGAAGCTGATTTCCGTCGTGTGGACCTGCTTGCGTACCTGGATCAGAACAAGATCGGCACGCGCCTGCTGTTCGCGGGCAACCTCACGCGCCAGCCATACATGATCGGACGTAACTATCGCGTGAGTGGCGAACTGACGAACACCGACATCATCATGAACCAGACGTTCTGGGTCGGCGTATATCCGGGCCTGTCCCGCGAGATGCTCGACTTTATTGTCGAGAAGCTCGAGACGTTCCTCGGCGTGAATTTCTAAAGCGGGATTTATGC
>Ga0153929_1000998_pt1 | contig 10255 bp, 10 predicted proteins | sample TSNJ013MetaG_FD_104689 | JGI IMG/M metagenome (GOLD analysis project Ga0153929, IMG submission 104689) | Attine ant fungus gardens microbial communities from New Jersey, USA - TSNJ013 MetaG | ecosystem: Host-associated > Fungi > Mycelium > Unclassified | place: USA: New Jersey, Wharton State...
GATCTCAGGCGACAGGCCGAGCGACTCGAAGCTCGGGCCGGTCTGCACGGCGATAGCAGCGGCGACGGGCGCAACTGAAGAAATAGGGGCGGGGATAGCGGGCGAAACAGATGCTGCCGGCGCGGCGGGTGTGTCTTCACCGAGTGCCAGTGCAGCGATGGAGTCCAGCGGGCTATGGGTGTTGCTCGAAGTCATGTCGATCCTTGAAACGGGGAATAAGGCGTGTGGCGCCAATCGGCATACCCAAGTCGTCAGATTCAGCGAGCAAAGAAGCAGCGAGCAAATCGAAAAACGGGGGCAGCTCGCAACAATAAAGGCGAGCTTTTCGTTAGAAGCTGTATCGGATTCGACAGGCCGAGGCGGCTTTGTCGTCAGCCTGATGCATGATCGGCCGAAGAAGGCCTAGCAGGGAGGGGACAGTTTCTAAACTGGATTGGAGCAAAACGCTACGAGGCGCCGCGCTGCGCGGGTTGAATCAGCTAATGAATCGACTAAAACCATCAATTCACCCAGTCACAGTGAAGCGCAGGCAAGAGTATAGCGGCAATTGTTGCGCTGCGCCAGATTTTAAGACAGTTTGATTCATCTTATAGTTTGCCGGGGCGGGACTGCGCTTTCCGTGGCTATCCCGGGTGTATTTGAGAAGGCGCCGAGTCAGCGCGGCCGGGCCGCTCGACCAACCGCCGGGCCGCCCGGCTTTTACGCCGATTCACCGCTTTTCAGCGACTCCACCAGCCCGATATATTGCTGCTTTGCGGCGTCCTGCGGCGTACCCGCGAGCGCACTCCAGGCGTCGTATTTGTATTTGCCGGCGATATCGGTGAAATCCGGCTTGTCGCCCTGCACATCGCCCAGGCTCGCTTGCTTGTAGAGCGCGTACAGGCGCAGCAGCGTGAGGTTGCCCGGACGTTCGGGCAATTCCTTGACGTCCGCCTGGGCAAGCGCAAATTGGGCGTCGAGTTCGTGGATTTCGCTCATTGGGTTCTCCGGACGTGCTGGTTAAGGACAGGCGATCATAGCAAGCCGGCCGCACGCGATTGTCGAGGGTTTCTTCCAGAATTTCGTTGCGGCTACGCGCTATCCGGTGCGCGCCAGGCGCGGTCTGCGCCGCGCTCGCAGCCTCACGGCTCACGCGTTACGTCACGCATTACAATAGCGGCCATGACACGTACTGTTCTGCTTGCCCTCGATACCTCGACCGAATTTTGTTCAGTCGCGCTGCTGATTGCCGACCCGGCGGCCACCGCCGCGGCCGCGGTTCATGGAAGTCCCCCTCATTACTCTGCTGGCGAAGTTCGCGTCTGGTTCAGCCATGAATTGATGGGATCGGTCTCCAGCACGCGGCTTTTGCCCGCGATCCGCGAATTATTCGATACAGCCGGTTTGAAGCTCCCGGATTGCTCCGCGGTGGCGTTCGGCGCCGGGCCGGGATCGTTTACCGGTTTGCGCACGGCGACCGGCGTCGCGCAAGGGCTTGCGTTCGGTTTGGGCGTGCCGGTGGTGCCGGTCGGCACCTTGCTCGCGTGCGCAGAGTTCGCGCGTTTGCACGAACCGTCGGCAACCCGCGTGCTGGCGGCGCTCGACGCCCGCATGAACGAGGCGTACTGGGCGGATTTTCGCTGGGACACAGCGGCGGGCGAGTGGGGCACGGTGCAGGCGGCATCGCTTGATCTGCCCGAGGCCATTGTCCTGCCCGACGAGCCGTTCACGCTGGCGGGCAACGCGGCGGCGGCTTTTGGCGAACGGTTGCCCGTGCCGGCTGCCCCGGCATGCCGTATCGACTTTGATGCGCTGCCGCACGCGTTGCCCGTGGCGCTCGCCGGGTTGCGCGCGCTGCGTGCCGGCCGGACGGTCGCGCCGGATCAGGCCGCGCCGGAGTACGTACGCAACAAGGTTGCGCAGACCACCGCCGAACGGATGGACGCGCGTGCCGCCAAAGCCGCTGCTACCGCTGCTGCTGCGGAAGATCAAGCCAATCACACCGGCTCCGCCGTGCCGGTCGTTCACACAACGGAGCCCCTACGGTGAGCGGCGTGTTGATGGCGGATCGTTATCTGTCGTCGATGACGGAAGCCGATCTCGATGAGGTCGCCGCCATCGAGAAGCTCGCTTACGAGTTCCCCTGGACCCGTGGCAATTTCCAGGACTCGCTGCGCAATGGCTATTTCGGCGTGTGCCTGCGCCACGTCACCGGGACGCTGCTGGGTTATTGCGTACTGATGCCGGTCGTCGATGAAATGCATCTGCTGAATCTGTGCGTGGCGCCCCAGGCGCAACACGCCGGTGCCGGACTCACGTTGCTGCGCGAAGCGGTACGGATCTCGCGGTATCAGAAACTCGATGGCGTGCTGCTGGAAGTGCGGCCATCGAATCCGCGCGCCATCCAGCTATACGAGCGCTTTGGTTTCGCCACCATTGGGCGGCGCAAAAACTATTACCCCGCGCGGCACCGGTCGCGCGAGGATGCACTCGTCATGCGTCTGACGTTTTCAAAGGAGGCCGTGGATGGCGCTGCATAAGTCGATGCTGGAAGAGTTCGGGCTGGGAACGGTCTGGGTGAGGCGGGGGGAGACATCGGCTGATGCTGATACATCCGTGTCCGTGTCGGCGGCTGATCGATCGACGGACTCGACCGCGATTGCGTTCGATCAAACCGCCGCTGGGGCGCAGCGCCCGGCACCGCGCATGCCGGTCGAAGAACAGCACCTGCAGGTGGCCCGGACAGCGGATCCAGTCGACACGCTGACAGCGCTCGATGCCGCTCTTTCCGCCGCGCAGGCGAACCAGCGCAACGCGGAGCAAACACCGCCAGCAAGGATCGCTTCCGTAGAACCGCCTGTCTTCGATGACCTCCCGTGGGTCGACGACGTGCCGGCGCAACCACTGGTCGCATCGCAAGTCATTGACGACACGGCCGCCGATATCGCGACTCTCGACTGGGACACGCTGGCCGCCCGCGTCTCCGTCTGCGAACGGTGCCGTTTGTGCGAGCGGCGCACGAATCCGGTATTCGGCGTCGGTGACCGGGACGCCGACTGGATGCTGATCGGCGAAGCGCCGGGCGAGAACGAGGACAAGCTGGGCGAACCGTTCGTCGGCCAGGCGGGCAAGCTGCTCGACAGCATGCTGCACGCGGTGGCGTTATCGCGTGAGGACAACGTGTTCATCGCGAACGTGATCAAGTGCCGGCCGCCCGGCAACCGCAATCCGGAACTCGATGAAGTCGCGCGCTGCGAGCCCTATCTGAAGCGGCAGGTCGAACTGGTGAAACCCAAGCTGATTGTTGCGCTTGGGCGGTTTGCCGCGCAGAGCCTGCTCAAGACGGAGGCCAGCATTGCGTCGCTGCGGGGCCGGGTGCATGACTATCAGGGCGTGCCGGTGATCGTCACGTATCACCCGGCCTACCTGTTGCGCAGTCTTCCCGACAAAGCCAAGGCATGGGCCGACCTGTGTCTCGCCCAAGCCACCTATCGCAAGTCGGTGAAGGAAGTAGAGGGTCCGTGACGGCCGCGCACGAGATCACGCCTTTCCACGATTCCGCCGTCCGGGATCTCGCGTGGCTGCTGTTCTCGCCGGACTTGCTGAGCGCGTCGCGCGCGGGCGCGCCGCTCGCGCGTCCTGCCGCCACGCGGATCGAGCGCGAAAGCATGCTTGCCTGGCTTGCCGCGCTCGATCGAGATCCGTCGGCCCTGCATGCGCAGGTTCACACACCGTCGCTGACCCGGCTCGGCTTCTACGCCGAAGCATTGCTCGAATACTTCCTGGCGCACGGCCCGCACGCGCGGCTGATCGCGGCGAATATCCCATTGCGCACGGCAGGCCGCACGCTCGGCGAAGTCGATTTCCTGCTGGAGAACCTGCGTGGCGAGCGGCTGCACTGGGAGCTCGCGGTGAAGTTTTATCTGCACATCGGCGAGGGCGGCGGCGCTGCGACGCTCGCTCATTATGTCGGCCCGAATCTGCAGGATCGCTTCGACCTGAAGCACGCGCGGCTCTTGAATCATCAACTGGGTTTGAGTGCGCGCGATGAGTTCGCGTCACTCGGTTTCGAAGGCCCATGGCGTGCCGAGTTGTTCGTCAAAGGGCGCTTGTTTTATCGCGATGGCGATCGCAGTCTCGCGTCGAATCTTCCGCCCGAACTAGCCGGGGATCATCTGCGCGGCTGGTGGAAAACGGCGTCGGAGTGGCGCGACTCGAAGGGGGACGGACTGTTTGCTTCGCTGCCGAGATTGGGATGGATGGCAGAGCGAACGTTATCGGCAGAAGAGGGTGAAGCGCTGCTCGAACAGACGGCGGTGTTGTCCGAGCGAGTCGCAACACTGCCGTCGCCTATCATGGTCGCGCGTTATGAACGTTGTGAAGGTTACGCTTGCTCCGGGTGCGCGACCGGCGATGTCTGGCGCGAACACTCGCGCGGATTTATCGTGCCCGATGAATGGCCGGAGCGCGCCGCTGACTTTGCGGGTTAAGTGTGCCTGACCCGGCCGAACTCGCGCGTAGCAAAGCGGCCCTCACCACCACCTGAAAAAATGATGCACCGGGCCAACCCCGTGCCCGACTTCCAGCCGCATGCTCTGTTCGATTGCGCCGGTCAGATAGAGCTTGGCATCGGCGGTAGCGGTGGCGAGCGAATCGCGTTGAGGCAGCAGCGCCGCGATCGACGACGACAACGTGCACCCGGTCCCATGCGTGTTCTTCAACGGCACGCGCGGCCCGCCGAGCCGCAGCGCACCGCTGTCCTCGATCAGCCAGTCGGGGCTATCGGCGGAACTCAGGTGGCCGCCCTTCATCAACACCGCCCGCGCCCCCAACGCTCGCAGCGCTTCGCCCTGACGCACCATTGCGTCTTCATCTTCGGCTGCTGCCACGTTCAGCAATGCAGCGGCTTCGGGCAAGTTTGGCGTGACCAGCGTCGCGAGCGGCAGCAGTTGATCGCGCAACGCCGCCACGGCGTCCGGCGCGAGCAACGCGTGATTGCTCTTGGAAATCATCACCGTATCAAGCACCACGTGCACGGGCCGATACCGGCGCAACGCGGCCGCTACCGCGCGCACGACATCGGCATTGGCGAGCATGCCGATCTTCACTGCATCGATGCGGATATCGTCGAAAACGGCGTCAAGCTGGGCAGTAACGAAGGACGCATCGGGTGTATGAATGGCCGTCACGCCGCGCGTGTTCTGCGCGGTGAGCGCAGTGATAACGGACAAACCGTAAGCGCCGAGCGCCGAGAACGCCTTGAGGTCGGCCTGGATGCCCGCGCCGCCGCCGGAGTCGGAGCCGGCGATGGTGAGGACGTTGGGGATTGAATGGGTCATGGTCTTCAGAAGGATTCAAGCAATTGTCGCGCGGCGAGATGCGGGTCGGCAGCGGTGCATATTGCCGATACCACCGCGATACCGCCCGGCCCCGCACGTTTGACATCGGCGGCGTTGTGCAGCTGGATTCCGCCGATAGCCACAGTCGGATGCATGGAGCGCGCACACAGCGCGGCGAGCCCGTCGATACCGCACGCCGCCGACGCGTCCGGCTTGGTCGGGGTATCGAATACCGGTCCCACGCCGACATAATCGATCGTGCCGCCCAGTGTGTTGGCGTGATCGATCTCCGTGTCATTCGATACCGACAACCCGATCAGCGCCCGCGCCCCAAGCAACGTCCGTGCGACATCCGGCGGCAAATCCTTCTGGCCGATATGCACGCCGTCGGCACCGGCCGCGAGCGCGACATCCACATGGTCGTTGATGATGAGCGGCACGCCATGCCGGCGGGTCAGCGGCAGCAAGTCGAGCGCGAGGTTGAGCCACGCGCGTTTGTGCCATTCAGGCGCACGCAGTTGCACGATCGTGACACCGCCATCGAGCGCGGCCCGCGTCACATCGAGCGCGCGCGCATGGCCGCCGCATTGGACGGGATCGAGGACAAGATACAGCGCGAGATCGAGGTTCATCCGGGCTTCATCACGCGCCGGGCGCGAGCTCACGCAACACGAGCGTGGCGGCGAACAGGTTTGCATCGAGCGATGCCAGCCGGTCGAGATAGGCGACCGCGAAACTGCCGGGCAACGCAGCGTCGCGTGACGCCAGTTCTCCCGCAATGGTTGAGTAAGCGATCGCGGCGACGGTCGCCGCCCACAAGTCATCGGCTTCAGCCACGCCCACAAATGCCGCGACCGTCGCCGATAACGCACAGCCCACGCCGGTCACGCGGGTCATCAACGGTGATCCATTCGATAACGCGACTGTCCGGTGGCCGTCGGTGACGTAATCGGTCTGTCCCGTGACGGCGACAACGGCGCCTGTATTCAGCGCAAGAACCTGGGCTGCGTCGAGCGCGGCTTCGGCGAGGGCGGTGCTGTCGACGCCGCGTGCGCTCGATTCACCACCCGACAAGCTGATGATCTCCGATGCGTTGCCGCGAATCACGGCCGGATGCGCATCGAGCAGATCGAACGCGAATGCGGTGCGAAAACTCAACGGGCCGACCGCGACGGGATCGAGCACCCACGGTTTATGCGCGCGGTTGGCGGCTTCGACGGCAGCGCGGATCGCCTTGCTTTGCGGCAAATCGAGCGTACCCAGATTCACCGATACCGCGTTGGCCAGCGGCACGAACTCGCCGACTTCCTCGCGGGCGACGACCATTGCGGGTGCGGCGCCCAGCGCGAGCAGCACGTTGGCCGTGAAGTTCGTGACGACGAGATTCGTCAGGCAGTGGACCAGCGGCGCGCGTTCGCGCACACGCACGGCGAGCGAAAAGAGATCGGCGGCGAGCATGGGCAGGGTGTGAAGAAAAGGGTAAAGAAAAGGGTAATAAGCGGGATTATCGCGCGCCGGGCGGTTCAATGCCCGGCGTGGTTTCAGGCTTTGGTTGTTTTGTTTGTTCCGCTCAGGCGCGACTCACACGCTCTGGCCATCCCCAAAGCCCGCGTTCAATGCCTTGATTCACCAATCAGCGCGACCGAATCGAAGGCGCGCTGATTGGCCTGATGCCGCCGCATCACGAAGTACATCATCAGGCAGACGAACGTGCCGAACAGCACGATCACGAATTGAATCGGCACGTCGAGCCAGACGAGCACGGCATACAGGCACAGCATCACGAGCACTGACAGGTTCTCGTTGAAATTCTGCACCGCAATAGAGTGACCCGCGGATAACAGCACGTGACCACGATGCTGCAACAGCGCATTCATGGGCACGACGAAAAAGCCCGACAGCCCGCCGACAATCATCAGGAAGATATACGCGCAGATCAGGTATCCCGGAAGATGCATGCGGCCGAAATAGATGCCCCAGTGCACAGGGAACAGATGCCTTGAATAAAAAGCGAGCAGCATCACCGCGATGCCCATCACGATACCGACCGGCAGCACGGACAGCGATTTTTTCAGCGGCACGCGTGCGGCGGCAAGGATAGCGCCTACCGCCACGCCGACCGCGATGATCGCCTGCAGGATGGCGGCCTCTGACAACGACATGCCGAGCGACACTTCGGCCCACTTGAGCACGATGAACTGCAACGTCGCGCCCGCGCCCCAGAACAGCGTGGTCACGGCAAGCGAGATCTGGCCGAGCTTGTCGTGCCAGAGCACGTTGAAACAATCGGCGAAATCGGTGATCAGTTTGAGCGGGCGATGTTCCTGCTTCGGATAACGCGCGCCGGTGTCGGGAATCCGCAGGTTGAAGAGGGCCGCGACAATGTACATGAGCACGATCACGAGCATGGCGGCTTCGGCGGGGGTATCGACCTTGGGGATATGCAACTGAAGAATGTGCGAGGCAATGTGCGGACTGATCAACGCACCGCCCATGACGGTGCCGAGAATGATCGAGCCCACCGTCGTGCCCTCGATCCAGCCATTCGCCGCGACCAGGCGGTCGGCGGGCAACAGCTCGGTGAGAATGCCGTATTTCGCCGGCGAATACGCAGCGGCGCCGAATCCGACAATGCCGTAGGCGAGCAACGGATGCGCACCGACCAGCATGGTCAGGCAGCCGACGACCTTGATCGAGTTGGTGACGAACATCACGTGGCCCTTCGGTCTCGAGTCTGCGAAGGCACCGACGAAAGCGGCCAGAACAACGTATGACAGCACAAAAAACAGCTTGAGCAGCGGTGTCATCCAGTTCGGAGCGTGAAGATCTTTCAGCAGTGCGATCGCAGCGATCAGAAGGGCGTTGTCGGCCAGCGACGAGAAAAACTGCGCGGCCATGATGGTGTAAAAACCTTTTTTCATCTGATCCGATGCTAGTCCGCACTGCGGGTAATCCGCCCCGCTCGCACACGGCGCGTTCGTCTCTCGCGTCCGGGTTTGCGCTCAGGCTCCCGTTCAGGCAATTTCTGTTCGAAATGGGTTGTGTGCACGGCTTTATAACACGAAAATAGGCGCATTCTGCCTAGCAGTAACCTGCATGACAATTCGCAGACGTCCAGGCCGGAACGTCAACGGTCTGCAAGGTGGTGATAAGGTATTGATTCGGGTACTGATTCAGCTATTGGTCTGGCTATCGGGTATTTTCGAATTTATCACCGCGTGCACGGTCTCTTATCAAGCGGCCATCATATGCAATGATTGATGGCAGACTGATTGACTCCGAGCAGCGTTGTCACGTTCCCGAATAACGTCCCCGAATGATCATGAACAGGGCACCAATAGGGCACGATCGGCTGCCACCGTGCCGGGTTTGAAACGCAGCCTTCAGGCAACCTTCAGGCAACTCACTGTCAAGCTGTGGCCGCTCTCGCATAATCACCCGCTTTTTCCAACCGAACTCCCATGCCGCGCCCGATATCCGCCACGATCCACACCGCAGCACTCGCCAACAATCTCGCCGTCGCACGCCGTCACGCGCCGAAATCCAAGATATGGGCTGTGGTCAAGGCCAATGCGTATGGTCATGGCGTGGCGCGAGCATTCCCCGGATTGCGCGCCACCGACGGCTTCGGTCTTCTCGACCTCGAAGAAGCGGTCAAGTTGCGCGAGCTGGGCTGGGCCGGGCCCATCCTGCTGCTGGAAGGTTTTTTCCGTCCAACGGATATCGATGTGATCGATCGCTATAGCCTGACCACGGCAGTGCATTGCGATGAACAGTTGCGGATGCTGGAAATGGCGCGATTGTCGAAGCCGGTGAATATCCAGTTGAAAATGAACAGCGGCATGAACCGGCTCGGTTATACACCGGAGCGCTTCCGGGCAGCGTGGGAACGCGCGCGAGCCGTGCAGGGAGTTGGCCAGATTACGTTGATGACCCATTTCTCTGATGCCGACGGTCCGCGCGGGATCGACCATCAACTCGAAGCGTTCGAGCGCGGTGCGGAAGGCATCGCGGGCGCGCGCAGCCTCGCGAACTCGGCGGCCACGCTCTGGCATGCGGCTTCGCATTTCGACTGGGTGCGGCCCGGCATCATTTTGTACGGCGCTTCGCCGTCAGGCAAAACGGCCGATATCGCCAGCACTGGATTGAAGCCCGCCATGACGCTCGCGTCCGAGTTGATCGGCGTGCAGACGGTGCCGGCGGGTCATTCGGTCGGCTACGGTTCGGTGTTCTCGGCTACAGGTCCTATGCGGATCGGCGTAGTGGCGTGCGGTTATGCGGACGGTTATCCTCGAGTGGCGCCTGAAGGCACGCCGGTTATCGTCGATGGCGTGCTGACGCGGGTTGTCGGCCGCGTCTCCATGGACATGCTGACGGTCGACCTGACTCCGGTCCCAACTGCCGGGATCGGTGCCCCCGTGGAGTTGTGGGGCACGAAATTGCCAATCGATGATGTCGCGGCAGCGTGCGGCACGATCGGCTATGAATTGATGTGCGCAGTCGCGCCGCGTGTGCCAATGCGGGCGGAGTAGAGCGGGATTGCGTTGAGTATCTGGATATGTAACGACGGAATTCAGGAAGGCGAGTGGCGAAAGTAGCGAAGGTCAAGACACTATACGTATGTACCGAATGCGGCGGCCAGGCGCCGAAATGGCAAGGCCAATGTACCGCATGTGGAGCATGGAATACGCTGGTCGAGTCGGTGGCGGAATCGCCGTCGGCGCATCGCTTTCAAGCACTCGCGAAGACTTCGCCGGTGCAGCGCTTGTCCGAGATCGAAGCGTCGGACGTGCCGCGCTTTACCACGGGCATTGGTGAGTTCGACCGGGTGCTGGGCGGTGGCCTGGTGGCCGGCGGCGTGGTCCTGATCGGCGGTGACCCGGGCATCGGGAAATCTACGCTGCTGCTGCAATCGCTGGCGGAGATCGCCCGCGAGC
>Ga0153929_1001006_pt1 | contig 10228 bp, 6 predicted proteins | sample TSNJ013MetaG_FD_104689 | JGI IMG/M metagenome (GOLD analysis project Ga0153929, IMG submission 104689) | Attine ant fungus gardens microbial communities from New Jersey, USA - TSNJ013 MetaG | ecosystem: Host-associated > Fungi > Mycelium > Unclassified | place: USA: New Jersey, Wharton State...
AGAGCGCGCGCATCACGGTGATCGACGACCGGCTGAGCGCCGACGGCCGGGCAACCATCGACCTACGCTCGTTCAGCGCGGGTGATCTCACCGGCATTGCGCATGGCAATTGACGTCCGGGCCCGTCGTACGCGGGCGGTACATGAGTCGTGCGAGCGCTGTACAGGCATTCCGCGGAGAAGCACGCCCAATGTCGGCGAAGCTGTTTTTTAAGGTGACCCTATGAGTTTGTTCCATTCGCATGCGGAAGGCCACGATCACGGGCACGGTCATGGGCATCACCATCATCACGATGGCGGTGATGCGCGGGCCGCGCGCGGCGGCCCGTTCTATGGCCGGGTGCTGCTTGCGTTGCTCTGCGTGGCCGTGGCGTTCGCGGTGGGGAGATTAATCTACGTGCGCGCCGGCGAAGCCTCGGTGATCACGCGCTTTGGCCAACCCGTGCGCGTCCTGCTGGAACCGGGCCTTGCGTGGCGTCTGCCCGCGCCGATCGAAGCGGTGGTGCCGGTCGACCTGCGTCTGCATACGACCTCCAGCGGCTTGCAGGACGTCGGCACGCGAGACGGCTTGCGGATCATCGTGCAGGCGTATGTGGCGTGGCGCGTTGCGGCGGACCCGAACGACGTGCGCCGGTTCGTGCGGGCCGTGGGCAACCAGCCCGACGAAGCCGCGCAGCAAATCCGCTCGTTGCTGGGCTCGTCGTTGCAAACCACGTCGGCGGGATTCGACCTTGCGTCGCTGGTCAACACGGACCCGTCCAAGGTCAGCATCTCCGCGTTTGAAGACGCGTTACGCAGCCAGATCGATGCGCAGTTGTACTCGGCTTACGGCGTGCATGTCGTGCAGGTGGGACTGGAGCGCCTGACGCTGCCCGCCGTGACGCTCGCGGCCACGGTCAGCCGGATGAGCGCGGAGCGCGAGACGGTCGCCGCGCAGCGCACGGCCGACGGCAACCGCGAGGCCGCGCAGATCCGCGCGGATGCGGATCGCGATGCCCGGCTTGCGGTTGCCGATGCGAATGTGAAAGCGGCGCAGATCGAGGCGCAGTCCCGCAAGGACGCTGCGGAGATCTATGGCGCCACCTATGCCGGCAATCCGCGGCTCTACACGATGCTGCGCTCGCTCGATACCCTCGACGCGGTGGTCGGCAGCAATACGAATCTGATTCTGCGCACCGATGCCGCGCCGTTCCAGGCTTTGGTGCAGGGCCCCACCGCACTCGGCCCCGAGTCGATGCCCCAGGCCGGCGCCGGCGCGGCGTCCACGTCGAAAAAAAGCAGGTCTGCGCGATGAGCACGGACGCCGACTTGCCGCCGCTCGGCCCGGGCGCCCAGGCGGTACGGCTCTCGTTCTGGTTTGTCGCCGCGCTGGTCGTGCTCGCCGCCTGCGCATGGGCCGGCTCGAACATCCGGCGGATTCCGCCGGACAGCCGCGCCGTGGTTCTGCGGTTCGGCGCGTTCGTGCGCACCCAGGACGCGGGATTGTTGATTGCCTGGCCACGCCCGTTCGAGTCGACTTTGCTGGTGCCCGGCAGTGCGCGAGTTCTGGAGCAACGCATCCAGTCGCTCGAACGTGATCCGCGTGCGCGTGCTGCGGATATGACGGTGCAGGAAGCCGCGCCATCGGCGCAAGCACCCGCCGGACCCGGCACCGGAACCAGCACCGGAACCGGCATCGGAACCAGCCCCGGAACCGGGGCCGTGATCGGGCCGGACGATGGCCCGCCCAACCCACCGGTTACGCCGGACAACCCAGGCGGCCCCGACGCGGCCGGTCCCGACGCAACGCCGCCCGTTGCGCAATTGCCCGATGCGTTAGCCGGCTCCGGTTACGTGCTCACCGGCGACAACGGCGTGTTGCAGTTGCGCGCCACGTTGTACTACCGGGTTGTCGATCCCTATGCCTATGTCCTGCAACGAGACCGGCTCGCCGCGGCGCTCGAGCGGATCGTATCCGCCTCGGCGGTCGATGTCGTGGCGCAGCGCGATCTGGATGCGATTCTTGTCGCGCGTCCCGAATTACTGTCGGCGGATCAGCAGGTTGCGATAAAGCGCGAGCGTTTGCGCGGCGATCTCGCGCAGGAAATCGAACGCCACTTGCGCCAGCTCGAAGCGCGGCATGCGGGACTCGGCGTGGAAGTCGCGCGTGTCGACGTTGAGGTGGCGTTTCCGGCTGCGGCCGTCGGCGCGTTCAATTCGGTGCTGACCTCGTTGCAGGTGGCCGAGCGCAGCATGGCCGAGGCCCGCACGTCCGCTGAAAAGACCCGCCAGGATGCGCTACAGGATGCCGACCGGATCGTGCAGAACGCTGAGGCGAGCGCCGTTGAACGTGTCGCTACCGCGCAGGCTAAAACCATGACCATTCAGCAACTGGAAGTACCGCTGCGCACCAACAGCGACCCTGGGCTTCTCGCGCGCGTGTACAGGGATCGCGTCCAGTCCGTGCTCTCGAAAGCGGGCAGCGTGACGACCGTCGGACCGCACGACACATCGAATCTGATCCTGCCTGGAAATGCGCGATGAGCACCGGAGTCGAGCACACCACGCACACAGGCGAGCACGCCCACGCCCACGCGCATTACTCGCATGACTCGCACGCCGACGATGCGAACGGCATCGCCCAGGGGCGCGCGACCGTATTATCGGCGGCCGAGCAACGCGGCGTGACGCGGCAAGTCGCGCTTGCATTGCTGGCAGGCGCTCTGCTGATTCTGTCGACGGCATGGCACTACTTCGACCCGGCGGATGAAGCGCTCGCGCAGGTCCTCGCGGGCCTCGCTTCGCTGGTGGTTGCCGGGCCGGTGTTCGCCGGCGCGTGGCACAGCCTGAAGTCGCCGAGTCTGCACGGCGTGACGGACCGCCTGATCGCGCTCGCCATGCTGGCGGCATGGGCGGTGGGCGACATGGCCACGGCCGCGTTGTTGCCGATCGTCATGACCTTCGGACATGCACTCGAAGAGCGCAGCGTGCTCGGTTCGCAGGAGGCGATCCGGGCGCTGGGCAGGCTGACCTCGGGCAAGGTGCGGCGCGTGAAAGCCGATGGCTCGATCGAAGAAGTGCAGTACGACGCGGTGCGGACGGGCGACCACATCGAAGTCGTCGCCGGTGCGCGAATTCCTGCCGATGGTGTGGTTCAGCATGGCGACTCCAGTGTCGACAACGGGCCGATTACCGGCGAGTCGGTGCCGCTCGATGTCGAGCCGGGCTCGACTGTATTCGGCGGCGCGATGAATCTCGACGGCCCATTGCGTATCGAAGTCACGCACGCAGGCAAGCAGTCGACGCTCGGCAGAATCATCGAGTTGATGCAACGCGCGGAACAGGCCAAGCCGCCGATTACGCAGATACTCGAACGCTACATGGGCGGCTATTTGTGCCTCGTTCTGTTGATCGCGGCGATCGTCTGGTTCGTTTCGGCGAACGCATCGGCGATGCTGGCCGTGATTGTCGCGGCGTGTCCGTGCGCGCTGGTGCTCGCCGCGCCGTCGACGGCCATTGCCGGCATTGCCGTCGGCGCGCGTCATGGCATCCTGTTCAGAAGCGCCGCGTTTCTCGACAAGTTTGCACAGATCGATTCGCTGGTGATCGACAAGACCGGCACCCTGACGTACGGCGAATTGCGCGTCGACGACGTGCAACTGGAACCCGGCGCCGACGTGGCGCAGGTACTCGAACTCGCGGCGCGGCTCGGCGGCAGCAGTGCGCATCCGGTGAGCCGCGCGCTGCTGCACTACGCGACAGAAAGCGGAGGCGCCGGATTCGAACGGGAGCCGTTCGAACACGCACGTGAACTACGCGGCTTGGGCGTTCTCGCGGAGACGCCGGAAGGCGTCGCGGTACTGGGCCGCTTCGGCTTGCTCGCGCAATACGTGCAGAATTTGCCGGAACCGCGCCGCGAGATCGAAGGGCCGCGCGTCGGTCTTGCGTTGAACGGCCGATTGCTCGCGTGGTTCGGTTTTGCTGACGCACTGCGCGCGGAAGCCGGGGACGCGCTGGCCGAGTTGCGGGAACTCGGCTTGACGCGACAAACGCTGTTGACCGGAGATCGCGAGCCGGTGGCGCGCAAACTGGCGGCGCAAACCGGGATTGCCATTGTGGTCGCGCAGGCGTTGCCGCACGACAAACTCGACTACGTGGTGCAGGAAATGGCGGCGGGCTATCACCCGCTGGTCGTGGGCGACGGCCTGAACGACGTGCTCGCCATCAAGGCCGGCCCGACCAGCATTGCGATGGGCGAGCGAGGCATCGACATTGCGGTAGCTTCGGCCGACGTCGTGCTGCTCGGCGACGACTTGCGCCGTATCCCGACCTGTGTGCGCCTCGGGCGGCGCTGCCTGCACACCGCGGCGGTCAATGCCGCGATCGGATTGGCGTGGACGGTCGCCGTGATCGCACTGGCCGCGACCGGCGTGCTTAGTGCCGTGTGGGTTGCGCTTTTGCATAACCTGGGCACCTTTATCGTGATCGCGAATGCGGGCCGGCTGCTGCGAATGGACGAGGATAGCCAGCCTTCGCGCGGCGAGGCAGAACAACGCGAATGCTCATAAGCTGCGGATTGGTAACACGCGTGCGCCGGGATGACGTGCCGTGGCAAGGTCCGACTCGGGAGGCGCCGCAGCGGGGCCTTGGTCGGCATTCGATTGCGCGCCGGCAGTCCGGTCGATACCTTCTTTTTAAGCTCGGCACGCTGGATCGTTGGCATGCGTATCGGCTATCCTTATTGCCGCAATGAATGGCGCGGAGCCGGGACACGACGCTCCCGACCATATATCAAGAACTACGGGGCCAACCATGCTATGCCACGAGACATGGAGTTTTCGACGCGCTTTCGCCGGCTTCGTGCTGGCTGCGATTACCAGCCTGATCAGCGGTTGTAGCGACGGCATATCGGACAGCGACGTTGCATTCGTTACCGCCGCGACGCCGCCCCAATTCCAGTCGCTACGGATGTACGGCGCAGCCGCGAATAGCGCCCCTCTGGGCAGCAGCGGCGTTCATGCGGCGGGCGGCCTTCATCAGGGGTGTCAGGCGGTGATCAGCGCCGGTGGCCGCGAAATACGCGAGACGGTGATTCTCGAAGACGAGCCGGGCGCGAACTTCGATCTGGACGCTACCCGCACCGCCGACGGATGGAACGTGACCTCGGATGGACTCACGCCGCCGAGTACTGACCCTGTCGGTTTCCGCACGCGCTTCACCCGCTGCGTGAACGCACTCCGTGACAAATATGCGGCTGAACCGGAAAAGGCGCCCTTCAGCTAGGCATTATTCGTCGCGAATGCGTAGCGGCAGCGCGGTTTTATATTCGACGCGACGCAGCGCGACGGAGGTGTGAATGTCGCGCACGCCGTCAACCTTCGTGAGCCGGGTCATGACGAAGCGCTCGATGCCCGCAATGTCGGCCGCGACCACCCGGAGCATGTAGTCGAAAGCGCCGGTCATCAGGTAGCACTCCATCACTTCATCCAGGTTCGCAATCGCGCGCTCGAACGCCGCGAGCCGCGCCTCGCTTTTCTTCTCGATTGCCACGGACACGTACGCATTGACGGGAAACCCCGCCTTCTCCTGATCCAGCAGCGTTACGTACTGGTTGATGACGCCGGCCTCTTCAAGCATCCGGATACGCCGGTAAAACGGCGACAACGAAAGACCCAGCGACTCCGCGAGGTCGGCGGCCTTCGTATGGGCGTCGAGCTGCAATGCGCGCAGTATGGCTACGTCGGTACGGTCAAACTTCATTGGCTAACTTTCCCTTGAAACGGTTGAAAATCGGCGCGGCTTGCCAATTTCAAGCGATTGTGGGACTCAGTTTGGCACGAATCGCCTCTATCGGCTACCTAAAATGGCTCGCATGCCACCCCTACAGGCAGAGGAGACACACAATGAATATGCGAGCAGTAGAGCTGGGGCGTCCGATCGACATGGACTACGGTCTCGAGGACCGCTACGTCAGGGAGAACGGAACCGTTTTCCTGACGGGCACCCAGGCGCTGGTGCGAATTCTGGTTGAACAGGCTCGCAGCGATCGCGCCGCGGGCATCCGGACAGGCGGCCTGGTGTCGGGCTACCGCGGCTCGCCGCTCGGCGGCTTCGATCAGGAACTGTGGCGTCAGAAGAAACTGCTCGCGGACCACGCGATCCGCTTTGAACCCGGCTTGAACGAGGACCTGGGCGCCACCATGCTGTGGGGCGCGCAACAGGTCGACGCCTTTCCCGGCAAGCGCGTCGAAGGCGTTTTCTCGATGTGGTATGGGAAGGGCCCGGGCGTCGACCGAACCGGCGATGTGTTCCGCAACGCGAACATTGTGGGCACGTCAAGGCAAGGCGGCGTGCTCGCCGTTGCGGGTGACGACCACGCGGCACAGTCGTCGATGTTCCCGCACCAGACGGACCATGTCTTCGAAGGCGCGATGATGCCGATTCTGTTTCCGGCGTCGGTTGAGGAATATATCGAGTTCGGTCTGGCGGGTTACGCGATGTCGCGTTTCTCCGGCCTGTGGGTCGCTTTCAAGGCCATCACCGAAACCGTTGAAAGCGGCCGGTCGATGACCGTGCAGGCGCACGACGCCGGCGCGGCGCCTCGTTTCAGATTGCCGGCCGACATCCACGTGCCGGAAGGGCGCGGCTTCAACTACGATCCGAATCTTCGCTGGCCGGCCGAGCGCAGCGAACTCGAACGACGCATACTCGATGAGCGTTTGCCCGCCGCCCTTGCTTTCATGCGTGCCAACCCGCTCGATCGCACGCTCGTACGGCCGCGCGGCGCGCGGGTCGGTATCGTCACGGTCGGCAAGGCGCACGGCGACGTGCTGGCGGCATTCGCGGCCCTTGGGCTGTCGGCGCAGGAGCTTGAGCGCCTCGGCATCGGCGTCTACAAGATCGGCATGATCTGGCCGCTGGAGACCGAGGGCGTACGCGCCTTTGCGCGCGGCATGCAGGCGCTGGTCGTGGTCGAAGAGAAGCGCTCCTTCGTCGAGCGTCAGATCAAGGAGGCGCTGTTCAATCTGCGGCCGGACGAACGTCCCGCTGTGTTCGGCAAGGACCTCGGCGAAGCCGGGCCGCTGCTGCCCGCCGCGATGGAGTTCGCGCCGGACCAGATCGCGGCCGCGCTGAAACGGTTCTTTGCCCATACCCAGGTCGAACTCACGGTATCCGTTCCGCCGGTTCCGCTCGTTGCGCCGGTTCAACGCAATGGTTCGCGCGTCATTGCGCTCGCGGCGGCCGGCAACGATGCGCAGCTGCTGAGCCGCAAGCCGTTTTTCTGCGCCGGCTGTCCGCACAATACGTCGACCCGGTTGCCGGATGGTTCGTACGCTGCCGCCGGCATTGGTTGTCACATCATGGCCTTGGGCGAAGCGGGCGATACGGCGACGTTCTGTCAGATGGGCGGCGAGGGCGTGCAATGGATCGGCATGTCGACGTTCATGGATATTCCGCACATGTTCGTCAACCTGGGAGACGGCACCTATCAGCACTCGGGAAGTCTTGCGATTCGCCAGTCGGTCGCGGCGAAATCCAACGTCACGTACAAGATTCTCTTTAACGACGCGGTTGCGATGACCGGAGGCCAGCCCGCCGAAGGCAGCCTGACTGTTCAGCGCGTGGTGGCCCAGGTGGTCGCCGAGGGTGTTGCCAAAGTGGTGGTCGTTTCCGACGAGCCTGAAAAGTACACCGGTTCCCTGCGGCTGCCCGCGAACGTCGAGATTCAGCATCGCGACGACCTCGACGCACTCCAGCGCACGCTGCGTGCGGCCAAAGGCGTCTCGGTCATCGTGTACGACCAGACCTGCGCGGCCGAGAAGCGCCGGCGCCGCAAACGCGGCAAGCTGATCGACCCGCCCCGGCGCGTGGTGATCAACCCGGCGGTTTGCGAAGGCTGCGGCGATTGCTCGGTGCAGTCGAATTGCATTGCGATCGAACCGCTCGAAACGGAGCTCGGCCGCAAACGTGCCGTCAATCAGTCGAGTTGCTACAAGGACATGTCGTGCCTCAAAGGGTTCTGCCCGAGCTTCGTTACAGTTGAGGGGCTGCAACCCAAACAGCCGGATCAGAAGCGGATTGGCGCGATTGAGGCTGAATGGCGCGTGAAATTGCCTGCGCCGGCGGCTGTGCCGGCCGATCTGGACGCACACGCGAGCATTGTCGTCACCGGTATCGGCGGCACGGGCGTGGTCACGATCGGTGCGATTCTCGCGATGGCCGCCCATCTGGAAGGTAAAGGCGCCTCGACCCTGGATTTCACGGGTCTCGCGCAAAAGAACGGTGCCGTGATCAGCCATGTGCAGATTGCGAGCAGCCGCGCGCAAATCGTGACGTCACGCATCGGCGCGCACGCCGCGAATGTTCTGCTTGGCTGCGACGCGGTGGTCGCGGCGTCAGCGGGTGCGCTCTCGCGGGTCGCGCCGGGCGTGACGCGCGCCGTTGTGAACGAACGGATTACGCCCACCTCGGACTTTGTGCGCGATGGCGATCTGCCCGTGAGCAAGGCCATTCACCAGCGTGCGATCGAAGGCGCGCTCGGGTCGGGCTCATCCGCGTTCTGGGATGGTTCGGGCGCCGCCGAGATTCTGTTCGGTGACGCGATTGCGTCGAACATGATGATGGTTGGGTATGCGTATCAACGAGGCTTGATTCCGCTTTCGGAAACGGCCATTTTGCGGGCTATCGAACTGAACGGCACGGCAGTCAAGATGAACGGGCGGGCGTTCTTCTGGGGCCGCTTGCTGGCTCACGACGCGAGTGTGATCGAGCAGGTTTCCGGCGTGGCTGTGGTGGCATCCGGTGAGTTCGAACTCGAGCGCTTTGTTGCCGACTGTGTGCGCGACCTTGAGCGTTATCAGAACGCCGCCTATGGCCGCCGCTACAGGGCGCTTGTCGAGCGGGTGCAGCAGGCCGAGCAGCGTATTGCCGGGACCGCCGGTGAACTTACCGAAGCGGCGGCGCGCAACTATTTCAAGGTGCTCGCGTACAAGGACGAATATGAAGTCGCGCGTCTGCATACCGACGGCAGCTTCCAGTCGTACCTGTCCGGCGCTTTCGATGGCGGTGGCAAGAAGACCTTTCACATGGCGCCGCCGCTTTTGACGCGTCGCGATCCTCGTACCGGCCGCAGAACCAAGATTGCCCTTCGCGCGGCGTGGCTCGATCCGCTGTTGCGCGTGATGAAGCACGGCAAAGTGTTGCGCGGCACCGCCTTCGATCCGTTTGGCCGCCAGAAGGACCGTGTCATCGAACGTGCATTGATCGGCGAATTCGAGGAAGACGTCGAACTCGCGCTTCAACGGCTCGCCCCGCAAACGATCGAAGCGGCGCTGGCCTTGTTGCGGGTGCCGTCGTCGATTCGCGGCTTTGGCGTGATCAAGGAACGTAATTACGAAAACGCCCAGCCGGTGCGACAGCAGTATCGTGCGATCTTGCAGACGAGCGGCCAGTAACCGCTCTCGCGCGAACTGAACGGATCAAACGGTGGAGCGAATCGGCTTTAGAACCGCTCCACCCTGAACGGCCGCGTGTCCACGAGCGTTTCCTCGTGGGTCATCATCTCGGCGATCAGCCGGCCCGTGACGGGGCCAAGCGTCAGCCCATGGTGCGCATGGCCGAACGCGAACCACAGGTCCTTGTGATTTCCAGCGGGTCCGATGATCGGCATCATATCGGGCGTGCAGGGACGCCGTCCCATCCACGCTTCGTTGTCGAGGCGCTCGCCCAATGGAAACAGCGTGCGCGCAACCGGTTCGACCGCGGCGAGTTGCGTGGGTGTTTTAGGCGCGTCGCAGTGCGCGATTTCCGCACCCGTAGTCAAACGGATGCCTTTTGCCATGGGTGCCAGCACGTAGCCCTTCTCGACGTCCAGAACCGGATGATTCAGACGGGCTGCCCCCTGTGGCGCATAGTGCATGTGGTACCCGCGTTTGACGGCGAGCGGCAAGCGATAGCCGAGCCGCGCGCTCACACGATCCGACCACGGTCCCAACGCGACGACCGCCGATGAAGCGGTGATGGCTCCGTCTTGCGTGTCGACCGTCCAACCTTCACGAAACGAGTCGGCGTCGCCGATTAAGAAGCGTCCGCCGAGCGTTTCGAAATACTTTGCGTAGGCGGTGACCAGCGCGTTGGGGTCGCTTACGGATTCGGACTCCGTATAACGCAGGCCGCCTAACAAGGTCTTGTCGAGATCGGGCTCCTTCTGTTGCAGTCGGCCCGCATCCAGCGCTTCGAATTCGACGCCA
>Ga0153929_1001008_pt1 | contig 10224 bp, 9 predicted proteins | sample TSNJ013MetaG_FD_104689 | JGI IMG/M metagenome (GOLD analysis project Ga0153929, IMG submission 104689) | Attine ant fungus gardens microbial communities from New Jersey, USA - TSNJ013 MetaG | ecosystem: Host-associated > Fungi > Mycelium > Unclassified | place: USA: New Jersey, Wharton State...
CTCCGTGTCACCAATGATGGTCACATCCTCTGTCAGGTAATTGTAATAGGTCAGGTCAATCTTCTTCGACTCCAGATCCAGCCGCATTTCCTCAGCGCAGTCGCTAAAATATTTCTCCACATTAATCTTGCTGAAGGTATAGGGAATCCGGTTGGTATCGATTTTGGAGTAAAGGGTCAGCTCGTCAATCAGCCGATCCATGTCATTGGCCTTATTATAAATCGTACGGATATATTTATCAAGCTTCTCCGGCGAAGAAGCCACCCCGTCCATAATGCCTTCTACATAGCCCTTAATGGCCGTAATCGGCGTCTTCAGGTCATGGGAAATATTGCTGATCAACACCTTGCTTTCGCTGTCGTGCTGCATCTTCTCCGACGAGGATTCCTTCAGCCGCTGCCGCATGTCCTCAAAATCCTGGCAAAGTTCACTGATCTCATCCTTCCCCTGTACCTCCAGGACAAAATCCAGATTGCCCTCTTTGATCTCACGGGTGGCTTTCTTCAATGTATTCAGCGGGCGCAGGATCGTACCGTACAGCCAGGCCGTTAGTAAGAAGGCCGTCAGCACCAGCACTAAAATCACCAGATAAATAATATCCCGGATCATGCTTTCTTCTTCCGGCAGGACGCCGCCCACATTCGTCACAATAAACAAACTGCCCTCGGAGCCATCTGCGCATTGAAAATCCTGCTGGCTTACCATGAACTGGTAATCTCCTCCCAGGTAAAAGCCCTCCGGCTGCGGTTCCTCTTTTTCCCCCACATAGGCAGGAAGACGGCCATAAAATTCCTCCGGCACGGTCGGATTCCCCGTATATAGGACCGCCTGATCTTTGCGCACAATCAGGAACGAATGCCTCTTCACTAAGCTCTGGTTAACCTGATCCAGATAGGCGCTGTCCTCCAATGCATCCAAATTTGTCTCAATCACACCGGAGAATTCCTTTCGCGCAGTGGAGGTCAGGGCAGTAAATACCTGCAGGGAGCTGCTGGAGGAAAACATGCTGTCCGTATTGGTAATTCCATAGTTTTCCCTAAGAGTCTCCATCTGCAATTGATTCAAGACATATACCGACACTACTACCATTAGAATCGGGACGAGGATAATGGCCAGAAAAGCAATTGTTATCTTAGTCCGGAGCTTCATTTCATCTTCATCCCCTTTGTACTTTGACTTCCCAGCTGCAGAAAGGCGCTCTTACTGAGAAATACAATTTTCAATGTATAGCCCTCCAGGCTTCCATGGTATTTTACCTTGCCATTCTGGTTCAATACCATACATTCACTGCTGTTATAAAACAGCAGATAGTCTCCCGAAAATTCCGCGCGGGTATAGGTAAAAGGAATTTCCTTTTCCATCAGCAGCTCACCGGAGAGATCATAGACCTGTGCCTGATACTCTCCATTCTCTCCATTTAAGACGACTCCGATTCGGTTCTTACCAGTAAAAACACTCTGGATCTCCGAAGTGCAGATAATCGACTTCAGCAGCTCCGGCGACGTCTCTTTTTTTAGGGAATACAGGTTGATCTGATTGTCTCCAAAAGCACAGGCAATCTCGTCCGTTAGATATTCCACCTGGGGAAACAGAACCTCACCATATTTAAACACGCCTACAACCCGGTCGGATTCGGTCTTACCCACATCAAAATTCAAGAAGGTGATCCGGCTCTGCATACTTCCCTGATCCATATATACCAGTGACAGCACTAATCCGGTCCCCTTTGGAGAAAGGGAGAGGTCCATTGGGTATCCGGCCGTTTCTGCCAATACATTCTTAATCATAATATCCAGTTTCAGACCGCTTTTCTCATAAAACTGTATCAGGCAGGAATCCACATCATCCAGCATCAACGCCACGACACCATGGGCGGATATGGTCAAATTCAAAATTGACATGGTCGTACCGACCGTGCCCAGCACACCGTCCTCCTGGAAGATCACGGCCGTCTGCCCCTGCAGATCTCCAATGACCGCATAATCCTCCCGGATACAGATGGCAGGATTCCGCATACTGTATCCATAATCCCACAGGACGGCTCCTTCCCTGTCCAGACAGGTCATCCCATTCTGGCTATAGCGGATCAGGTAACGGCCAAAAGACTCATAGAAGACCGTGTCACCTCCGGCTCCACCTGTCTCCCATTGGACTTCCAGACTCGTGTACTCCTTGTTATTACTGATGGTATTTCCAACCATAATCGTTACAATGACCGCCAGCGTCGCAGCCGCCGCGACCGCCAGGCGACGTATGTAATAGCGGCGGATCTCATGGCTGATCTCCGAAACCTCTTCCTCCGTCTGTTCCGGCACCACCCGCCTGCGAAGCGTCATTTTTTTCTTCTCTCTTGTATATTCCTTTTCGTCACTCATATATCTGCATTTCAAACGAGGAAGCCTTTAACCCCTGCATTCTTCTCCTTTTTCTCCGCATAAAAACACGTGTTCACACACCAAAACCGATCCCATAAAAAGATTATACAATACTTTCTGTCTTTTTGTATAAATATTTTCTAAAAAAACGCAAAAGCTTCTGCTTTTCTGTCCGACTATTCAGGGAAGACGCAGTACCTGGCCGGTCAAAATTAAATCCGGATCCTGAATTCCATTCAATTCACACAGTTCCTGTACCCGCTGGACATTGCCATACAGCCTCCGGCAGATAACACTCAGGGACTCCCCTTCCTGTACCAGATAGGTTTTGGCAGATGCCTCTTCTGTCTGAGGTTCCGTCGTTTCTTCCTGGGTCTGGGGCTCTGTTACCGCAGGGGTTGTCCCCTCCGGAGTCGTTTCTGCCTGGTCTTCCGTCACCGGTTCCGTCTCTGCCAGAGTAGTCTCACCCGTCTCAAGGTTTACATCCAGCCCCGTTTCCCCCTGGGTAGCCACCGTAGGGGCCGCATGTATGTTAACGACCATAGAATCTTCTGTCGTCGTCTCCTCCCTCGCCAAAAAGCCTCCTACCATAGCCTCCAGCTCCTGAAGCTTTCCGTAATAATTCATCATGGCAACCCCCAGAACCAATACCGCCACACAGGCACCGGCTATTTTCACCTGCTTCCAGCCTGTCCCGGCTGCAATTTCACGCCGGCTGCCTTCCTTCAAGTTCTTCTTCTCTTCCATCTTGGCGCGGAACTGCTCGATCAGGTGCTCACTGCCATTCTCCTCAATGGCTTCTCCCCGCCGGTTCCCTGCCATATAGGCCTGCATTTCTTCATTTCGTTCATAGTATATGTAGTAGCCCTTCATGCGGTCCATTTTGCCTTCCCACAGCATATAAAAGGCTTCGTCATCCTCATCGTCGTGGAGCAGCAGCACCTTGTCTCCCTGCGCAAAGGCCTCTTCGTAGGTCTTCTTCAGAGACAGCTTGTCCACAAGGCCACCGGATTTTTCATAAACAAACCACCCACACACGCCTACTCCCGGAAAATATTTCTCCATGTTACGGAAAACATCTCTCCAGGTATCCTCCGTGAATTTCAGACGGCCGCCGGCAAAGTCGGCGGACCGGGTCTCAATCGCGCCGGAAATAAACAGGCAGGGGACGCCTTCGCGCTCCTGGTGCATTCCCAGCAATACGCCCACCCGCCATGGCTCTGTCGATAGTTCCAGCTGCCCGAAATAGCTGGCCACATAATCCTCCAGATAAATTTTTATACGATCCTCTTTCTCTCCCATCTGCCGCATATTCTTTGGCAGTAAATGATTCATATCCTGCATAATAATACTCACCCCATCCTGATTTTGGGGTATCGTATCATAACTATTTTAAAAAAGCTGTCAGACCCTGTCACCTGCTACTGAAAACATTTCGACACCAGAGGAGTAAATTCCCATACAAATCGTGTCCGCCAGATCCATCACCATGGACAAGCGGATACTTTGCAGCACATTGGGCTCCAGGCAGCGCCCGCTGCCCACCACGCCGGTAATAAAAATATCGCCCACCTTAGCCAGCTTTTTACTGACTCCAAGTCCAGGCTGAATCGCGCCTTTTCCAAGGGAAATGGTGCCCACCTGCTCTCTGAGTCCAATTGAAGCATCTATTGCAATGACCACGTGATTAGAATACTGCTTCTGAATTTCCTCTACCGTGTCCGCCAGATTTACCGCATGAACCGGTCTGGAAAGTGTGCCAATAACACGCCGGTCCGGCTGTGGATTCTGCTCCAGTTTATAGCCGATCAACGGGCCCAGGCTGTCACCGGTCGATCGGTCACTTCCAATGCAGAGAAAGAGGATTTTCCCCTTTTCCTCTGTCCGCCTGACCTCTTCAATCAGGCGGTTTAGATGACTTCCAAAAGAGATCGGTGAGAAACGTGGACCCGTCTCATAATAACATATTTGATTCATTTTTTCCTTCAATACCATCACCGGTATAAAGTATCTCCACAATTCTAAAGCTTTATTCCCGTAAGCCAATAACCAAATTGGCCTGCCGGACGGTATTTTCGAAAGCCAAATAATTCTGCCACACGCCGATCCTGTTCCAGTGCTTCCCCCGGCACACCCAGATAGTAGGAACCACTCTGCGGATCGCAGACCAGGATCAAATGCCGATGGTCATAAAAGCCGTGCACCACAAAATCATTCGTACCCAGATGCCAGTAGTCCCTGGGCAGGCGACCGATATCCTGGAGAGACAGGCGCAGAATCTCCCAGTTTTTTTCTCCGTCAAAGGGCAGATACTTGGGATACATACTGCTTAATTGCTTCCAGGTGATACGGGGCTCCTCCGGCCAGGGCTCCGGCCTCGAATGAGACCAGTACCCCCGCTCCCACATCTGCTCTTCCATCCGCAGTTCCCGGTCAAGATCCGGCCTTTCTTCTACCGGGATATGCCATTCTATGTACTCTTTATCATTCCGGGAGATTCCTATATCCTCGGATTCCTCCGGCATAAAGGCGGGCCCTGGATAGACTTCCGGCTCGGCGGATACTTCTTCTTCGGCCATCTCCTCCGGTTCTGCTGCTATTTCCGGCTCGTCGGATACCTTTTCTACGGCCATCTCCTCCGATTCTGCGGATATCTCTTCTTCGGCCTTCTCTTCCGGTTCTGCTTCCATTTCCGGCTCGTCGGATACCTTTTCTACGGCCATCTCCTCCGATTCTGCTTCCATTTCCGGCTCGGCGGATACCTCTTCTGCGGCCATCTCCTCCGATTCTGCTTCCATTGCCGGCTCGGCGGATACTTCTTCTCCGGCCATTTCCTCCAGTTCTGCAGATACCTCCTCTTCGGCTATCTCCTCCGGTTCTGCGGATACCTCTTCTCCGGCCATCTCCTCCGGTTCTGCAGATACCTCCTCTTCGGCCTTCTCTTCCGCTTCCACTTCCATCTCCGGCTCTTCCGAACTTTCCGGCTCCAGCAGCTCTATTTCATGCTCCGGCTCAGACGGCTCTTCCGCCCTTACGGATTGCTCGGCTACGGACATCTGCTCCGGCTCCACCAGCTCTATTTCATGCTCCGGCTCAGAAGGCTCTTCCTCCCTTACGGATTGCTCGGCTACGGATATCTCGTCCGGCTCGGTCTCCTCCTCCGGTTCTAAGAATTTTTCCTCTTTCTGAACCGACACGGATGCGGACACTTCCTCTGCCTCCATCTCACTTTCTGGCGCTGCTGCCATTCCTGCCATATCATCCTCCGGCTCCGCTGCCGTTTCCGCCATCTCTTCTTCCGACGTACCGGACACAGACATTGGCTGAGGCCGGCTGATCCCGCTCCTCCCCATGTCCTCTACCCGGTCATCCCAGTACGTATAGAAATTCTGTTCCGGCTCCGGCAGTATAATCCGTATCCCGGCAAAGTCTTCCCATGGATACGGGCTTCCGCCCATGCGATCGGCCTGGGTCTGGAAGCTGGTCTCTCCGCTGCCGTTATTTACGGTAATTGTGCCCAGAGGAATTTCCTCGGTATCCGTTTCACGTACCCGAATTAGCAGAACACTGCCGGTCTGCCTGGTATTTCCTCCGCTGCCGTTGATACACACTCGGATCCGGCAGCGGGGATCCCTCAGTTCCATGCGGACAAATCCTGCATTTTTTCCTTTTTGCTGATTTTTGTATTCATAAAGATACGAAACCAGTCTTCTATATTCCTTCATAAAAAGACCCCCATACGATGCTTGTTTATATGCATTGTATGAGAGTCAAGCTTTTTTCATGCTATTTTTTCATAATAGATTTGGGAAAGATTCCTATACAAATTAATTTAAATCGATCATTTTTTTCACTGGATAGCAGGTGATGGTTATCCACATCGGGTAGCTCTGAATATTCTGCCAGACCTCCGGAAGGAATCGCTCCTCCCGCAAATTATAAATCAGGTGAAATTCCATTTCACTGCCTGTCCGAAGTGCAACATGCGAGGTATCCACTCCCGGATTTGCGATCCGGTATAACACATCGTGAAAATCGCACCAGATATCATCACTCTGGATCACCCAATCAGCAAAGCTGATCCCCGTTTCCGTATTATCCACATTCTTCAACGTTATTGTAATGTCATAAAGAGCTTCTGGTGGTACCATATAGCCTTCATAGAGCTCCGCTTTCTGTTCTTCCGTTACCGAATATTTTTGAAAAAAATCTTCTAAATACATTACCTGAGCACCATTGACCCGAACCTCATATCCATCCATTTGGTCAATATAGACAACATCCTTTTCCAGAGGAACGAATTCCCCCTGTACGTAGTACATCCGTGTTACATCCGGGTATTTTTCGTTAAACCAGATAAACCTTCCCAGACAGAGGGCCAGAAACAAAACCACGAATACTATCACTAGTCTTTTCTTCATAAAACTTTCAGGTATCCTCCTTTCCTGAAGGCTTCGGACAGATAGGATCCTTCAGCATCCCCTTTTCAATTGTGTAAATCTCATCACAAATTTCTTCCAATATCGAAAGATCATGGCATGCCATAATCACTGCCGCTCCCCTGTCTCTTTCCTTTTGCAAAAGCTCTTTGGCCATTTTTACTCCCTCGGTATCCAACGCATTTGTTGGCTCATCAATTAGCAAAATGTCATTATGCTCCATGACCGCCGCAGCAATTCCCAATCGCTGTTTCATACCAAGCGAATACTTCCTGTATTTTCGTTTATCTTTAGGATCAAGGCCAACCACTTCCAATGTTTCTGCCATTTCACGTTCTGTAATAATTTTCTTGATATCTGCCAGGATTTTCAAATTTTGCAGTCCTGTATAAGCGTCCAAAAATGCTGGATTTTCAATTAAAATCCCGATACTCTCCGGAAAAGTGAGTTCCTTTCCCAGAACTTTTCCATTAATTTTCACACACCCCTGTGTGGGGAGAATGAGACCGGCAATTATTCGCATAAGCATCGTTTTTCCAGACCCATTATATCCCTTCAAGCCATAAATCCGCCCTCCTTCGAAGGAAACTTGAATATTTTTTAGTACTTCCGCCCTCTTAATAGACTTACATACATCTTCCAGTTCTATCTTTACCATAAACGTATCCCCCAACCTCTATGCATTCTATCCTTGTGGCAGAATATCATGCCTTCTAAAATAATACTCTCCTCCTAAGGCGGAGAATAAGATAATTGCAAGCAACAATATAATACCGGTTCCAATCTGCACCCCATCTTCAAGCACGATTGAGCTGCGCAGAAGCATCGCATAATTCCCAATTGCCAGAGCTGACTTGAAATAAGCAGATAGGATGAGCAAGCCGCTTGTAACGCAAAAACTAAGCATGGGCTTTAAAAACAGCCCCAAAAACATCTGCAGCATATTGATGGCTGCAGAGACCAGCGGTGGAAGCAGCAGTGTATAGAAGACAACCTCCGATTCCTGCAGCGGAACCGATGTTTTCAGCAGTATTCCCGCAAGTTCGCCGGAAAAGTCCGCAGTCAGAGGAACTCCCTCGCAAATGCAGAAGGCTGCTACTACCAGATCTATTATGATAAAGTATAAAAATGCAGAGCACACATTCCACAAGCACTTCGAAAACCACCAGCCCTTTCTTCCGCCTGAGCGGACCAATATCTGCTGCCCATACGCTGTCAAATCATCAAAGGGATATCCTAAAACTTTGTACGCAGCATATAGAAAGATCAGGATCCACATGGCCGGAAACACAAAAGGATTGTCCGGGGAAGGAATATATTCTTCCATTCCCTGAAATAAGAAAATCAAATAATTCATCCAGGTTGCCCTTTGATCCGTCTCTCCATTAAATAGCGACGCATAGATGACTTCATAATATTCACGGCAAAAAACCAGAACTGCTGCTGCCAAAACAAGAAAAAACATCCACTTTCTACGGATTCCGCAGTCAACATCGTGAGAAAACATCTTAGAAAATATCATTGCTTCTCCCTTTTATCAAACATATCAATAAGGCTCCCAAAAACAGAAAGACTCCCCATACAAAGATAATGTTACCGCTGACCGATAGCGGATATGGCGTTGGATGCAGAAAGCGGATAGGGGACACTTCATAAGAGATTGAAAGAACCTCCATGATTTTCCAACGTAAATAATCCACCGCCAGCAGAGCTAGAAATGGCGCCAGTAATACGGTTATTCTGTTTTTCGCGAAAAAGGAAAGTGCCATGCTCAAGCACGCAATGCTCCCGCAGAAAAAAAAGTCTACGAAAAGGTAAATGACACAAAACAGAAATGGCTGGCTATAGTACATCCCGGACCACAGAGATCCATGCCCCATTGAAAAGTATTGATAGATCACATCTGGAATTGCTGCATTTGAATACAACAGTGAAATCAGCATGTTTATTCCCAGAGGAATCACAACTGCTAAGCCACCCATCAGAAAAGTCGCAATATACTTAGCAGCATAATAATTCATTTTTCTGGTCCTGGTGGTTACATTCTTAATATACCCCCTCTTTAGTTCAGAGTGAAACGACCATCCATATGCCATTGCTGCCAGAAGCGGAAACAAAAAGAAAAATAAAGAAAATCCCAAGGTCATAGACTCACAGCCAATCCAATTTCCAAATAGACTGAGGCCAACAAATTCTTCCTGCGCATAGGTTCCTGCCATCTTATTTAATTCAAAAAACTGCTCGACATTCTGATAAATCTCATAATTATTAAAAAGCGTCAAACCCGTACCAATTAGAACAATGAACCAGAACCACTTACTCATGGCCTTCTTAAGTTCAATTTTTAAATATTGTTTCACCATACCCTCCCGATCGAGAATCAATTTAAGCCCAAATCAAAAAATTCCAGTTGCTTATAGCCGCTCCCGGTTGTTCCAACCAAACTCTGAATGGTCTCCGGATCATTTTTAATAAAGAATCCGAACTTAACCTCCATCTTTTCTCCCTGAGGAAGTTTAAAGAGGTAAAAAGAATCCCCTCCCTGCGTTTGACTAAAGTATGAACTGGAATAGCATTCTCCAATCCGGTACATGGAATATTTAGCAGAAATGGAATCCGCAGGATTTAATTGAATGGCGTTCCTCTCGACCAAAACCACTTGGCTGATAGGAAATTCTTCCGGATCTTCAAGAAATGAAACCGCGGAACGATTCTCTAAGGTGAAATCGACTATTGCGAGCAGATAGGAATCTTTCAATGAGCCATCTGCATTGATTAAATCTTCCAAATGCAGCGGTTGAGTTTCTTCTTCATCCGCATACAGCAGACAGGGTTCTGTCAGTTCTTCCATGGTAACTCCTGCCTGCGAGAGGCTGCTATACAACTGGGTACCATGAACCTGCATATACATGCCACTATTTCCGTTCATCTCAAAAAGAGTCTCGATCGGGTAAACGTCCAGAGACTGGAGCGTATTTTCATCGACGTAGCCAGGTTCAACAATGATCGTTTCTCCTAACTTCCCCTTTTTCTCTGGCTGTGTCTTAACGGCCGCTTCACTGCTTACTGCTTCATTCGAGGTACAGCCAAGTAATGTAAGAGCCAAAAACATCAATAAGAAAACTTTCTTTATCTGCATCCTTCCCCCTATAGTGATCGGGGGAAACTGTCAGGAAACAGTTCCCCCACAGGATCTAATTATTTACTATTGTGTAGCTTCCCTGACTATCCGGACTCCAGCAGCCATAAATATGGCCCCACAGCTCATGAAACGTCGGAATCATGCCGATGCTGGCTTTTCTATAACCGGCTTCATAGATATAATTACGGATTTGAGATTTAACCCCCTTGTCGACATAGGCCTTCCCATGTTTTGTCTGATTGGAATATCTCCCTTGTGTAGGAACACC
>Ga0153929_1001012_pt1 | contig 10193 bp, 12 predicted proteins | sample TSNJ013MetaG_FD_104689 | JGI IMG/M metagenome (GOLD analysis project Ga0153929, IMG submission 104689) | Attine ant fungus gardens microbial communities from New Jersey, USA - TSNJ013 MetaG | ecosystem: Host-associated > Fungi > Mycelium > Unclassified | place: USA: New Jersey, Wharton State...
AGATATTCTTCCACGATTCGCAATTTCCTCTCTGCTGATACTTTCCCTTCATGTGGCATAATTTTACCCCCAAATACGACAGTGTTTTTTATTTCACTGTCCTATTCAGGGGTAGCATATCATAGCAAGCTTGCCGTTTTCGTCTTTATTATCGTACAACAATCAGTAAGCGTGCCTTTTCTTCTTAAAGAAGAACGTCACGGCAGCTCCGATCGCCGCAATAGCGACAACTGCGATTGCAACAGGTGCTTTTGAGTTCATATCATTTCCTCCATCAAATCATTTTTATCCAGAGCCTTTGTTCTTATGGTTGCAGTATGCAGCATCGTTGTTATAATCTTGTCAAAACGATGTAAAAATTAGTTAAGGTGATGAAGATTGTAGCTTTTTCCTCATCCTTAGTGTGCTGCGCTGAATTTGCTCGTTGCAACAGCGCTCTTTGTATTGGTATCAGTGTTGGTATTGCACTTGATTTTGCCGGAAGCGGTAAGCCATTTGACCTCGTCCCGTATGGTTTCAGTATACGGCCGGGGCTGATAACCCAAGTCGTTCTTGGCCTTGCTGTAGTCAAAGGTGTTGTTCCGGGCCAGGTTGTAGACGGAAAAGGAGGTAAGCATAGGTTTTTTTCCGGTTTTCTTCGCTTTCGTCTCCATGGTTTTGGCAAGGAAACCGGCAAATCCAATTGGCAGGTAGAATTTGATGGGCTTGCAGTCGGTTTCCGCGCACAGAAGGTCGCACAGCTCTTTCAAGGTCACTTCTCCATTGCCAAGAATATAGCATTCGCCCCGATGGCCCTTGTCGGCGGCGGCAATGCAGCCAAATGCCAAGTCCCGGACATCACAGAGATTGAAAGAACCTTTGAGGCCCATAGGCATCTCCCCGTTTATGATCTGGATCAGGGAACCGGTTGTTTCACTGATCGCATAGTCTTCGGGGCCCAGAATCCCGCTGGGATGCACCACGCAGGCGTTTAGATTCCTGTTCTTTACAGCATCCAGCACAGCCTGGGTGGCGATTGCTTTTGATTCACTGTAGCAGCCCACAACCTTACCCGGTTCAAAGTAATCGACCTCCTTGATACGCTGCCCTTTGGGCAGCTCCGGTATGGCGCCGATACTGCTGACATACACCATTTTTAGGCATTCCGGGTGCTCAAGGCATTTGTCGATGAGGTTTTGGGTACCGCCTACATTGATGTCCATCAGCTTTTGATTGAACTCCGGATTCACAGTAACCATGCTGGCACAGTGGATAACGATTGTATTTGTGCCTTCTGGAACGGTCAGGAAGCGTTCAATGGACTCGGCATCGCATAGATCGCCTTGGGCGATCTGGGCCTCTTTCGGGACAAATTGCATTGCCTTGTCGTTCGGAAGTACGAGGGCTCTAACGGCGTCTCCGCGTTTTAGCAGCTGCTGTGTGACATTACTTCCCAAGAATCCTGCTGCGCCCGTCACCAGGTAGATTGTATTGTTCATATTATACCTCCAAAAACTTGATATAAATTTTTTATATGGAAAACGGCAAGCATTGAGAAAGCCTGCCGTTTTCTAAACACGGTTGCATTATGCCGCGCCGTTGTTGTAATCTTGTCAAAACGATGTTAAAAAATTATTAAAATGAAAAGGGTGTTTTTTTCTTCAGCCGACTATTTTCATGTTGCTATAGATGATCTCCATAAAATCGTTATGGAAGAACTGGTCTAAAAGCATACTTATGATGCCGTTGGCCGGAATTCCATCTATTCGCATCATCCAGCGGGAAACAGCGGCGATGGAGATGATTGAGACTATAATAAAGAACGCAAGGAGCGCATAAGTAAGAGGCTTTCCGATCCGGTTGGGGATCTTTGAGATTGATTTTTCCATTGCCGGCTGCAAATACTTTCCCCACAGGATCGCAAGCAGGCCCCAGAAGACCGAGTATAGGAGGCACACGCGGCCGCCTATATTAAGCGGTACATTGGAGTAGTCCCACGAAACAGTCCCAAACGCCATCTCCTGAACCCAAGAGCAGAGATGCTCAATAGCCGTACCAGCCACCATGCCCACGAGGAAAATATGCAAGGGCTTCTTTGAACTGATTTTTCGCAGCGCCAAATACAGAGCGAGTGCGCCAATGCCGTAGATAACACTGAAGGGACCGAATACGAAGCTTGACCGAACCTCAAACCGCCCGTTTCGGATAAGACACCAGATGGTTTCCACAACAAAACCGATAATCGAGCCGTATGTAAAAGTCCAGAAAAGCTTATAGAAATTAAGGCCATCCGCAAAATGCCGCTCGCTATTCACATACGAAAGCGTTCTATGTCCGAATGGGAGGACACCCACCGGATTATTTAATGTAGTCATATCCTTCACCGCCAAAAAATGATTGTTTTCTCTGTGTGCCTGTAGCATACGGCAGTGATGTTCTTTTCTTATCAATATCATGTTAAAAAAATATAAAAATCTAAGATAATAAAAAACGGCAACCTCTTATCGATAAGGGCTTGCCGTTTTTTGTAATCCCTATTGAATTATCTTTAAACTATGCCTTGTTCTTGCGGCTCCTGACGAAGAGAGCGATAACAAAAACGGCGACAACGATGACAGCAACAACAATAATGGAAGATAAAAATAGTTGTGAAAAAAGAGCGCGCCTGCTTCACGCCTAATACAAGAACGCGCTCTTTTATTCCAGGCAAAATAGAATCACATGGTACGTCCGACATTGGGATCATGGAACCCATCGCTTAACTTGTTAAGTAAATCACCAATAAACTTGGAGAGTTCAGAGGCATCCTCTTTCATTCCAGTACCAATCCAGTGATTTAAGACCCCGCTGCACCCGCTCGCTGAAAAATAATAAAGCCATTCCTGTTTCAGTTTATCCATATTAGGGAACTGGATTTCAAAAGATGGGTACATCTGTTCATAACATAAGTTCAAAATTCGATTGGGAAAGGTGGTATCGCCGTATTCCGAAGCGATAGTAATATACAGTTCCCCATCTTCTTTTATCTTTCTGAACATTTTTTTGAACATATCCGTATGGTTTTTATGCGGCAACTCCGGTATAAGGTGCTCTAAATCAGCTATCATTTCATCTTCAATTTGTTTTAGCAGGTCGAAACAGTCAGTGTAGTGCTTGTAAAACGTGGCCCGGTTTATTTCAGCCAGTTCGCAAACGTCTTTCACGGTTATTTTATTGACAGGCTGTTTTTTAAGCAGCTTTATAAAGTTGTCTTTGATAACCATTTTTGTATACCGTACCCGTGCGTCTGAGATCATTCAAACTCACATCCTCATACAGATCAAAAAAATAAGAAACATAATCATCATGTTTTTATTATCTGTTGATTAACTACCACAATGCGGAACATTGACGGTTGTTGTTTCTCTAAAAAGCAGTATACTATACACAAGAGAGATAATCAACATGTGAATTTTAATACTCTAACGAAAATGAATGAACAGGCGTAATTGTCCTTTTGAAAGGTGGTGTAGAAATGGCGATTTTACTGGTGCCGGTTATTATGGCTTGTGCTACTGTTGGGACAATTGGCATGATAAAAGGGATAAGTCACTTCAATAACAGAAAAAAGTAAACCAATTCATCAGGGCTGAAAGGGGCGAAGAAAATGAGCTGGACGAATATCTTCATGGTGCCGCTTGTCATGGTATGTGCGCTTGGTGGGACGGTGGGACTGATATGGCTGATAAAGCGCTATCACAATTGGAGCGAGAAGAAAACGGAAAGGAGTTTAAAAGATGAGTAACTTAATACAAAATATCGAAACCTTTTTTGACAATGCGGCGACATGGGGCGCGGGCTTGCCCCAATTTGTTTTAGTGCCGCTTATTATGATACTGGCGATTGTCGGAACAACCTTGATCGTAGGGCTTGTAATAGGATTAATACGGCTCATATTTGGGCAAAAGGCGATAGATTTTATCAAGAGTATACCTCAACGCCTAGAAAGCACTACGAATGGTTTGAATCACTCTCCAAACAAACAATGACTGCTGAATCAACCGCCGTGCATGAACCGGCTACCATATTAAGAGGGGGATGGCAATATGCAAAATGACACCATTAAGAATAACTTAAGGGAGGGAATTGTTGAAAGGTCAATAGAGGTGTTGCGACGCAATGGTATGAGCGAGGAGGAAATTAAGAAGAAACTGACGGAATCCTTTTCATTGGATGGAGAGGCGATAAGCAGGCTCTTCAAGAATTGAATTCTATTAAATTGACCGTGAGGAATATATTAAGGCCGTCTGTATTCAAGGTGCCACAGAAAATTACCAAATAGATAGAAAGCGCTTCATCGATCAAATATCAGATGAAGCGCTTTCTATCTATTTGGCTTTCGGCTCCGTTTTTAATCTTACCGCAAAGGTTGTTCCTTCTCCCGGTCTGCTGGTTACTGTAATATCTCCCTCAGACAGATCAATCACGCGCTTGACGAGCGCAAGGCCCAGTCCGTTGCCCTCCTGTGACCGGGAGGTGTCTCCTTGATAAAACTTATCAAAAATATGCCGGCCCGTTTCGGCGCTCATCCCGCAGCCGGTGTCGGTCACGGAAATGAGAGCGCCACCGTCATCTGTTTTCAGCCTGACTGAAATGCTGCCGCCCGGCTCGGTGAACTTGACCGCGTTGGACATGAGGTTATTCCAGACAAGTTCAAGCATACTCTCATCACAGTTGACAACGATGTCGTCTTCAATATCGGCGCTGAATGAAATATTCTTTCTTTCCCATAAATCCTCAAAAGCGAGGGAGCACTGCCGAACCTGTTCACTCAAATCGTAAGGTTTAGACTTCATGACTATTTCCTGGTTGTCGAGCTTGTTCAGCTTAAGTATGTTGGTCACGAGCGCCGAGAGCTTGCCCGTTGCCGAGATAATGGTTGCGTGATATTCTTTGCGCTGCTCGGGGGTGAGTGAGTCATCGTCCAATGCGGCAGTATAGTTCTGGATAACCGAGAGCGGGGTTTTAATTTCGTGCGAGACGTTGGAAATAAAGTCGTCTTTCAGAGATTCAATGCTGCCAAGCTCTTCCGCCATTTTATTAAAGTCATCAAACATGACCTCGATATAATCTTTTTTTCCGTCTTTGCGAAGCGGCTTAAGCCGTATGGAGAAATCGCCTTGTGCAATCTGTCTGGCGGCTCCACTGACACGCTGCATTGGACGCCCCAGAGAGTATTGTCTCATGACGGCGGTAAATATGGTCATTGCCAAAGCAATAAGGAGCACATAGCTTCCCAGTGTCATGATATAGGGCACTGCGTTCTCAGAGGCATCCGGCCATCTGGCCTCAACCGCAGTATAGATCCACATGTGAAAGCCGCTGAAGGCCATCATCGCAATGAATATGCCAAGCGTTTCAAAAAAGGTTATTGCACGGGCGTTAACCCGTTTGTCTTCAGTCAAGTTCATGTGAATGGTCATTCCTTTCGCGAATGTTTAAGGCACAAAACGGACTTGATAAGGAATGACCATTTTGTACATGTGCCGCGGTTCCAGAAGGGGACCGGCACGCACTTTAATTTATCGATAGTTTGAATACTCTCAAACTATCACCGCTTTATACCCCAAGCCGTGTACTGTTATAATTTCAAACTCTTCACACCGGGAAAGCTTATCCCTGAGCTTTGTGATGTAGACATCGACCGTGCGGGACGAACGCTCCATTTCCAGCCCCCAGAACTCATCCATCAGCTGCTGTCTGGTAAATGTCTTTTTCGGATACGACAGCAGCTTGAACAGGATGTTGAACTCCTTTACCGTCAACGGGATTTCAGTATCACCCAAATAGGCGGTATTTTCATCGGCATCCAAAAGGAAGCTCCCGATGGTCAGCTTTTTATCGTTTGCGATATTAGCTCGCCGCAGAAGGGCGCCAATCCGCAAAAGCAGCTCATCCATGTCGATGGGCTTTACCATGTAATCGTCAATTCCGATACGAAAGCCTTTCTGTTTGGCTGAGATATCATCACGCGCAGTCATAAACAGGATGGGGATCATTTTATCCAGCGCGCGGATGGATTCCGCAAACTCAAAGCCGTCCACATCGGGCATCATAATATCCGATAGAATCAGATCCACCATATTGTCCACCATAGCGTCATAGCCTTCCGCTCCGGTCGTACAGCTGATGACATGATATCCATTATTTCTCAATGAGGTACAAACCATTTTATTAAGCTGCGCATCATCTTCCAGCACAAGAATATTGACCATTATCTATACCTCCTTGTTAAGTAGTCTTGATTTATTCTGGCCTTTGTATTATACCACATTCGCGGGATATGGTGTAAGGAATCCTCTGTTCCGGTTCCGCCGCAGGCGGGAGGAAAAGGATTCAGATCAAATGTAAAATAGCCGCTTTACGGTTATTTTATTATAAAAATACCCAAAGGTTAAGTCCTTAAAAAAGTTTCTGTGCAAGCTGCGTTTTTAACATTTTTTTAACATCCCATTGTTATCTTTTCAATATCCCCACGCTAGAATGCAATCACAATCTCCCGATCCCCGTCTTTTTTGAGAGGGTATCGTGAAGATCTGAGAATAAAACACGCAAACTCATGAGGAGGATATACAATGGAAAACGAAAACAAGGGTTTTTCCTACACCTATTCTGCAAAGCAGCAGGAGGAAGTTAAGCGTATACAGCAGAAGTATATGCCACAAGAAGAAAATAAGATGGAACAGCTTCGCCGCCTGGATAAAAGCGCAACGAAACCCGGTAAAATTGCCGCCTACATCATTGGCATTATCTCATCGCTGATTCTTGGGGTAGGCATGTGCTGCACGATGGTCTGGCCGGAATACTTTGTAGTCGGTATCATTATCGGCGTGGTCGGAATGATTGGAATGTCAGTGACCTATCCGATCTACAACAAAATAACGAAGAAGCAGCGCGAGAAGCTGGCGCCGCAGATCATACAACTGAGCAAAGACCTGATTCAATAACCGTTAGGAGTGGATATTCGAATGGTTCTGGAGCCCACCATAGGGAGAGGACGCCCATGCGCGGAATAAGCTGGGATCCAGGCTGCGTTTATGACACGCCGGTCTTTTTTTCTCTGAGTATTTGGAGATGTACCGAGGGAAAGCAGAGAGAAAGGTGCGAACCGCAAAAGCGCCGCGGCCTTTGCCGATGAATTGCGTCATGGGCGCATTGGGCTGAGCAAGGCGGCAACATAGTGGTTTTAGCCAGCGAGTGCCGTTGTTGTCGTTTTCGCTTTGATATTCCGGAGGTTCTTCAGTTGACGCGATCCTCCCATTACTTATTCATGAAGAATATTACTTCCTCCATAAAAATCCAGGTATTGACTTAAAGCTTGCTTTAAGTTGTAAAATATAATTTAACTTAAATTATAGTATGAGGCAGATACGCAGTCAATCAGAGCGAGGGAGGTGTATGCCGTGCTTTTGAAGCAGCTGAAATACTTTATAATGGTAGTCAAATATAATAGCTTTACCGAAGCCGCCGAGCGGTGCTATATCTCTCAGTCCGCCATTTCACAGCAGATTCAAACGCTTGAAAAGGAGTTGGGAGTGGATCTCATTCATAGAGAGAACCGCCGCTTTATCATAACGCCGGCCGGTGAGTATTTTTATCGCCATGGACAGGAACTCCTTGATGAAATAGAAAAATTGCGGCGTGAAACCATTCGCATCGGACAAGACAATGAATCGCAGTTACGAATTGGATATTTGAAATGTTATAGCGGTCAGGATTTACATCAGGCCATTGCGGATTTCTCGCAAGCTTACCCTGATGTGTCAATTCAGATCGTCAACGGGACGCATGAGGAATTATATGATTTGATACGTTCCGGCGGTATGGATTTGGTTTTAAGCGATCAAAGGCGCGCCTTTTCTGATGAGTATATTAACTTCCATTTGCTTTACTGCGATTGCTATGTGGAAGTATCTAACCGCAGCAAGCTCAGTGCTTTAGCGCAAGTGTCCCCGGAGGATTTGAGGGGGAGTCCCTGTATTTTGATTTCGTCAAAAGAGCAGCAGGACAACGAACAAGAGTTTTATCAAAATACGCTTGGGTTTAGCGGTAATTTTCTGTTTGCGGAAAATCTGGAAGAAGGCAGACTAATGGTCGTGGGAAACAGGGGGGTTATGCCGGTGGAATATGTAGGAACTCTCCCGCCGCTGGGTTCCGCGCTTTTGAGGTTGCCATTGTGCCGGAATGGGCTTCAGATTCAACGCAACTACTGCGCGTTTTGGAGAAAAGAAAGATCCAATTATTACATTGAGGAATTTGCGGATATTCTGCGTCATCTGCTGCGCCGAGAGGGAAATAAGTAATCGTTGCTGATCAGCCGCACCTATTCAAGCGAATGGGTGCGGTTATTTTTTGCCCTTCGCATAAGTTTTACTTATCGAAAACATTAGGAATTGAACTTGTTGATTTCGGCGCTGGCCTATATCATTATAATTGAAACAATATAAGAGGTGTTGATATGCAAAAAAATCTGATTGCGTACTTCTCCCGCAAAGGAAATAACTATGTCGGCGGCAGCGTTGTAAACTTGCCTGTTGGGAATACCGAGGTGATGGCAAAAACGATTCAATCTATTACCAAAGGCGACCTGTTTGAAATTCAAGCCGCCCATTCCTATTCCAATGATTATCAAAAATGTACAGAAGAGGCACAAAGGGAATTGCGTGAAAACGCCAGGCCTAAACTAACCGACTATATCCCGGACATGGATCCATACGATACTGTCTTTGTGGGTTTCCCAAACTGGTGGGGTACTATGCCGATGGCGGTGTTTACATTTTTAGAAGAATATGATTTTGCGGGAAAAACAATCGTGCCGTTTTGCACGCATGAGGGCAGCGGGATGGGGCGCAGCGAAAGGGATATTAAGGAACTCTGCCCACGGGCAACTGTGCTGAAAGGGCTTGCAATGCACGGAACGTATGTAAGCGAGGCTACAGATAAAATAATCCAATGGCTGGATAAAGAGGTGGATTTGAAATGAGTGATTTAACTGGCAGCGTCATCTTCCCCATTGGCCAAAAATTTGACAGCAATAACTTTAACGGAACCGTTTGGCTTAATATGTTAACTTCCTTCGGGGGCGCCTGTCCAATAGGCAATGTGACATTTGAACCCGGCTGCCGAAATAGCTGGCATAAACATCCGGGCGGCCAAATCCTGCTTGTCACGGGCGGCAGAGGTTGGTGTCAGGAGTGGGGTAAACCGGCGCGGGAACTTCACCCCGGTGATGTGGTTGAGATCCCGGCTGACGTAAAGCATTGGCACGGAGCGTCAAAGGACAGTTGGTTTGTCCATCTGGCGATTGAAGCGAACGCCGCCGCAGGCCCGGCAGAGTGGCTGGAGCCCGTATCGGATGAAGACTATAACAATTTAAAATAAAGAGGTTACTGTCATGAAAAAATTAGGCTTTGGCTGTATGCGTCTGCCCATGGAACCCGGTTCAACCTGGATGAACGGCAATGTGGATTTGGAGCAGTTTTCCCGTATGGTGGATACCTTTTTGGAACATGGTTTCCCCTACTTTGATACCGCCCACGGTTATCTCGGCGGCAAGAGCGAAATCGCCATTCGGGAGTGCCTGGTTAAACGCTATCCGCGAGACAGATATATCCTTGCAAATAAGCTGCCGGAAAACTTCTTTCACAAAGAGGAGGATATTCTCCCCGTATTTGCCGATCAGCTTGAAAAGACAGGCGTGGAGTATTTTGACTATTACCTGATGCACGCCCTGACAAGCGGGCATTACAAAAAGTTTACGCGCTGCAATGCCTTTGAAATCGCAAAGAAACTGAAATCGGAGGGAAAAATTAAGCATATCGGAATCTCGTTCCATGATAAGGCCGCCGTGTTGGAAACGATTCTTACCGAGCATCCTGAGATTGAGGTAGTACAGATACAGTTTAATTATGTAGATTACGATGATCCCGGCATTGAGAGCGGTGCGGTGTATGAGGTTTGCCGCAAATTTGGTAAACCTGTCATTGTGATGGAACCACTCAAGGGCGGCGCGCTTGCCGATCCGCCGGAGGAGGCAAAGAAAGCTTTTGACCGTCTGCGCGGCGGCAGTTACGCCAGCTATGCCAATCGGTATGCCGCGAGCTTTGAGGGTGTAATGGTGGTGCTCTCAGGAATGAGCGCCTACGAACAGTTAGAGGACAATATCAGCTATATGA
>Ga0153929_1001016_pt1 | contig 10181 bp, 10 predicted proteins | sample TSNJ013MetaG_FD_104689 | JGI IMG/M metagenome (GOLD analysis project Ga0153929, IMG submission 104689) | Attine ant fungus gardens microbial communities from New Jersey, USA - TSNJ013 MetaG | ecosystem: Host-associated > Fungi > Mycelium > Unclassified | place: USA: New Jersey, Wharton State...
ATAAAATATAACTGAAAATTCAGTATATGACATCTGACTCTATCATTTGCATCACTTTCTGGAAACCAGAGTGCACTTTCACAGTATATTCATAGTAATTTCACAGTATATTCCTAGCCTTCCCATGCTACTCCCTACATTCCTGACACCCAGGCAGAAAGTCTATTTTCAATTTGTGGACTCAGGGCTTGACAAAAGCTTACAAAGTAAAGTATACCCTAAGGTCACCTTTAGTGAGCCCTATTTGTAAGATAGGACTCTATAATGTGGCTTGTACACTACCATGAACTGCATTTGAGCACTGTGTTTGATATAAAAAAAGTGTGGCATGTGACCAGTTGACAGGCTGACACCATATGGACTGCGACCGAGCACCGTGTGATAAACTGTTGATTCAAAAAAAAAAAAACAGGCTGACACCATACTTGTAGTACACCTAGGACAACTGGTATTTCACTGCAAACAACAAAAGAACTGAACTAGATCACCTCATTCTTGCTATTGCTATTGCTTTCCAAGGGTAACTATGAACTAATGAATGGCCTTCTCAAGCACAGCATGAATTGTCAAGCATATATAATAGGACGGAATTTGGGATCGGTAATAAACGATTTGACGCCGCTGTGTATGTTGTCCCAGAAGTATCAAATTCGCTGCACGTACTTACATAACATATGTACCGATCAATATCCCTCGACTGATTGTGCTCAAGCTCGTCTCATCGGCAAATAAAATAAGTCATGAGTCTCAAAACCTCGAGACACATAGATTGGCAATTGGGGGATGATCATTAACAGAAGAAAGGAGGAACTGTAAGGTGTACTACAGCGTACTCGAATACATATAAGGACAGAAAGAGCAACAAGAGGATGTGAAGACACCGGGAGACTCATTCGAATCTACAGCTGAAACGGTAGTGCCCGAGTCTGAAGCGTTGAAGTTGTATTAGGCTGCCGTTGCAACAGGCTGCGGCTCTTCCGTTCCATTGGCATTCTTGCCTGCACTAGCAGTAGCCCGTGCTTCTTGGATAGCTTTCTCGGCCTCGACCTTCTTCTTTTCCAATTCTTTCACCTGCTTATCCAACTTTACTTTGGGATTATTAAAGGTTACACTTTTATGTGGACTTGGGCCCATAGAGCCGGTATCAGGTGTCGATACAGTGACCATAGGGCCGTTCGCAGAAAGTCCTCGATGAAAAGAAGTGGGCAGAACACGGCCTTCCGGGTGTTTATAAGGGCAAGTTGTGCGAGTGCAAGCCGTCCCAAAATGACAGGGTGTTACGTGCTGCGAGTTTGAGATTGGGCGGGGATGACTGAACACACAACCCAGACGATTGCAGGAGAGACCGAAGCGACAAGGTGTAGGATTTAAAGGGGCATGTTGAATGACGGGAGTAGATATTGACGATGGTGTAGCTGATGAACAGTAATAAGTAAGCTACATTCCTACAAGAGGAGAAAACTTACTGTTAAGGATCGCAGGACTCACGTGAGCTCTAATGCAATCCTTGTCTTTACAGTTTCTGCCGTTTTCACAGGCTTCCTTACTGAGCACGACACCGCTTTCTGGTGTTGCTACAGGCGAGGGATGAGACCACCGACAGTGGGCATTCGTACATTTAAGGCCAAATTTACAAAGACTCGGTGACTGAGGTCTTTCGGGTATGGCATACGGAATTGGTGGAGCAGCTTGCATCGGTGTTGGAGCAGCAACGACAGGGGCGGCAGTCATGTTGAAAGACGCAGGGCTAGAAGATGGGGCAACAATTGTTGGAACGACTGCGGATGTTTTCGAGGGTCGGTCCGGAAGCGCTGTCACGTCTGATACCGGTGCAGTAGTCGTCTCAGATAAATTAGGAGGCGCTGCATGAGATCCACCACGTCCCCTCCCAGAACCCCGTCCGCCTCTTCCATTCCCTCGTCCTCTGTTCACTTGATTGGTGTGGTTGTTGGATCCAGCAGGTAACACTCGCATATCACCAGGAACGCCACCACCTGGTACATTCAGCCCTTGAGGTGCGAACCCTTGTAATATCCCAATCTGTGACGAGAGCTGTTGCATAAGTGCCATGTTATTCATGAATATTTCTTGCAACATGATGGGATTGGCCATCGCCATAGCATTAATGTCCATCCCTCCAAGAGGCATTCCTGAATATCCGTTAGCCATCATCATATTAGGGTCTGACGAATTATTAGTGATGTTGTCGATTCTAGCCTGAATCTCGTCGCGTTGATGCCTGGCAGGCCCTGCATGTCCTCCCATCCGATCCAGTAAGCTACGAGGATTTCCACCTGTGCCACCTTCACGTTGCATTGCACGGGGGCCGGTTGGTAGATCCGTTCTCCGCGACTTGTTGGGATGGCTTGGGGAGGGAGAGCGTGCCGATGCAGAACGTTTCTGTGAAGAGCCAGAAGACGTTGCTTGGGAGACCGCTTGTTGATATATCCCATTGCGTAGGTGTGAAGAACGATTGGGAGCATCACGAGGGGGAGGTTCACGGGTGACTGATTGTTCATTGGGCTGGACAGAAGGTGCCTGTGGCTGGGAAAGCACTTCAGAGCCTGCGGCACCCTTTTCCGCCTCATTGAACAGCCAATCTGTGAAAGTAGGATCTGAATCCCGAATTAGTTATATAGAATCAAGTAAAATCAAACCAGACTTACCATACTCTGAACCGATCACTGTATAGAAAAGTTAAGTCAGTGGGCAATGGCGGAAGAGTGGAGTGAAAGAAGCATACAGTCCTCCAATTCAGTCGTGATTTGAGCTGCTATGGGTGTGAGTAGAGGTACAACGTGGAGCGCTTCAAACTCACCTGGACTCTTATTGTTTATGACCATTATTGTGATATACTCTGCCATCACTGGGTCTGCGTTGCCGTTTATTATAATCGCGCGCTCATTATATCGTGTCTTGACCAACCTGCATCTGGACTATACCCTCGCTTCGTTAGTTCGTCTTGGATGGATTGCTGCACAGAGAGAGCATTTTAAGCATTTATGGCAGAAGAGCGAATTCTAAGTAGACCTACCTGCAGGGCATTTGCACGTTCTGTACCCATTGTAAGACCGAACGGCATTTTGGATAATGAATGTATGAACTCTTGGGGACCTTGAACGAGATTGATTTGTAACTCCGCTCAATTTTAGCCTTCAACACAACCATACAAGGATAAGCAGGGTTATATTGTGGCACCAGGAATGGACTACCTAGTCTTTTGGACAGACATAAATCTGATGGATATGACTGGACATCCTTCAAAAAATGATGATCCCTGTTGCGGGGAATAGGATGTCTCAATAGACATCTGATCCAATTACCCTCACACTGAAAAGGGGACCTAGAAACACACATCAACAAACTGTGAGCTACAAGGTTCACACAGAGTTTATGCCCAGAACATATAATCATACTTCAACTTCTTACTCTCACTATTGTTTTCTGTTGTCATAGAGATGGCAGAGTAATATGTGGATTAACGAAAGTAAAGTCTGAAAGGTCCAGAGTCTCCTTTGACACACCACCACAACAGTGTCACACACTAGCCTGCTGTTTGCAACCATTTCCCAGCATTTGTACTAGTTTGCCATCTCCCTTAGCTTATAAACCAACAAATTGTATCTACTGCCTTAGCTTTGTTGACAACGTTTACAACTAAGTAGAACTAATCTGAGCCCATCTGTCATTCTTTCAGGCTCATCTCCAGGACTTCAGTGTGAGGGTAGATCCAGCTTCCTGTTGTGATTAAACCAAAAAATCAATTGTAAAGTTCACACTTGACGCTTGAGCCACAATAGAAATCAATCTCAGGTCCATTATCTACATATTAACCACTCTTTCCCATAGATCTTCCCTAACAACTAGAGTTTCCCTTGTATGAACCTCTATCTCTAATCCTACCTAGAATGTCATATGCTTTGCTATCTAGGCAAAATCTTTAAAACACATTGATACTACCAGTTACTACTCCAGCCTTCCTAATGGACAGACTCATGCTGGAGTATAGATTAAGATATGACATTGATTTAGGAATATCACTAGAGTTATGTTTCAGTCATGTTTTAGCATTACATATGTAGTTAGTTCATGATGAAAAATTTTGTGTGATGATGGAAGTAAATCCATTTTGGATCACAACAGAATTTCTGATTCGATTCAAACCCTGAACAATAAGCAAAAACCCTTGATCGTTGGTAGGATAACCAGACTTAATCTGTGAGATCGTTCACACTTTTAACTTTATGTAGATTAGATTTGGGATTGCTTCTCGTTACTCCGCGGCTCTTTCATTGCTCTGTTCATGGTCTTCGGAGATAAAAATCAATGCTGGAACAACTATTCATCAAGATTCTTAGACTCAGTTCAGGAGGTTTCGCTGAGGAAAACGTCCGTTGAGCTGAAACACAAAAAGTTATGTCGAACATCCATCGTGAGGTCAGATGACAATCATTGGTTAACTCATCGGATTGATAACTAAGCACTGTTTAAGAAATCCACTTTTACATGTAAATCCCAGACGCCTGGTGATTTGAGAGACGACGTGTTCAACCAGAAGTGAAAATCAAGAGAACCATGGCTTATCAGTACGCAATGAACGAACGCACGTAATTATGCAGAGGTATGATGACGTCTATGTGGAGACATCTTGGCGCACAGCAGAGACTGCGGCGCCAGAGAGGCCAGCTGAATGGAGAATCCTCGACAGAGTCTGAGGACGAGGAGGACGAGTGAGAGATGCAACACCTTTTTGAGGCATATGTCGGATAATTTAGGTCACGAGATTTGAGCACGTGCGCAGAAAAGAAGGTTGTTATATCGTTTTATATTTCAGCAGCCATGTCCTTGAGTCTCAGCCAGTTGCTTGCACACGACGCTCCTCTGCTCTCCCCACCACTGTCTCCTATGCCAAACTTCCCTCTTGAAATGGAGTATCCCTCCCCTCTCCAGGACTTTCCTCCTTCGCCCCTCCACCCCTCCCGCGCTCTCAAGGCCCGCATCTCCCTCCATGATACACAACCTGATGCCTGCGCCTCCACCCAACAGCTTTTCCAACTTGCTTCTTCTTCACCGCCCGCCAAGAAGATTCATAAGCGCTCCGCAAGCCCTGCACCTGCACCAACCAAGAAGGCCCGTGGACAAGTCTCTTCCAAGGACTTCGTGCATCCAGATGTCACTGGTCTTAACAAGCGTGAAGCTCGTCTGGTCAAGAACCGTGCTGCTGCTTTTCTCTCCAGGCAGCGTAAACGCGAAGAGTTTGAAAATATGGAGCAGTAGGTGTCTGTCCACCCTGTCCATGTTTAACGAACCTCATCGACACTTGTAGCCGCGTTTCTGAGCTCGAAACTGAGAATGCACGCCTTCTTGCTCTCTCTCAAAACTCCCAGGTGTCTACTGACCCTAGTGCCCTCGCCTCCGAGGTTGAGCAGCTCAGGGCCGAACTCGCTGCCGTCCGTGACCGAGAGCGCGAGCTTAGTGCCCAGCTAGCAAGCCGCTCAGAACCCGCAGTCAAGCTCGAGGCTTCTGACTCGAATGCTATTCTATCTTCTCCTGCCCGTTCCCCAAACCTGCCCTTTCCGAACAAGACCGGCGCCAGCCTTGGTTTGATGGTATGTGCTAAATTTAGTTATCCTTCCTCGGTCCCTCAGATGCAACAAAGCAGGTCCTCCTGTGTGCCCTTCCCAGCCTCCTTTCAATGCCCATGCACAGCGCTCCGAATACCAGTTTTACGATTCCAACACCCCTTTCACCGCCTTCTTTTGATTTCAACTCCTGCCTTCCCACAGACTATGATTGGTCCCGATCCACTCCCTCCTCCATCATGGATCTTGACCCTCATTACAATCTTTCTGACACTGCGTCTCTGACCCATCGGCTTGAACTTTCTTCTGATCTCGATCCAGATCACGCCTGCGCTTTCGGTAATCTGGACGTTTCCTTTGATGCATCTCCGGAAAATGGTAAAATTCGTGTCAAGATACACAATCCTTCTTCTTCCACCTCTTCTAGAGCAACCTCTCCCGGCACCACATCTTCCTGGGACTCAGACCATCCCATCAAATATGATGGTATCTATGCTGCCCCATCCCCTTCCATGTCTTCTGCCTCTTCCTCATCCATAGCTACCTCTGCTTTATCCCCCATAACTTCCTCAGACCCTTTTTTTGGCGTCGGTGGCTCTGTGAATGATCTTGATTTTGATCTTGGACCCTTTGGTCACAACAGCCACTTGGGTAGCTTGCCACCCATCAGTGATAGTTTGACTTGTCCATCCCTACCGTCGGCTGTCGTCACGAAATCCACTATTCACTCTTGTGGACAATTCACCAGTGCCATGGCTACCGCTGGCTTTGGCAGTTATGAGCATGCGAAACCCGATTTTCAGGCACAGGGACAGAAGAGGAGGGTGAGAATTACACTGAAGAGTATGCCTCAGGCCGGCGGTGCCGAGGGTGGGGAGTGGGAAGTTCAGATTCGTTAGGGGTTCCGCTTTCCTCGCTTTCAATATCGTTATTCTCTGACTTGGGCAGTTTTTCCATAGCGTATGGCCCGTTTATTATCCCCAACTTCTTTTTCGACATGTATTATCTAATTGTCCGCCCCCTTTTTCTATTTTTGTCCCTCTGGTTGATTGATTTTCGTGTCCTTGTCTCGTCGAAAATAGTGGTGAGCACCACTTGTATTCCCCTTATGCATACATGCCTTCATCTCCACAACACATCGTCTACTTAACTAGTATGCGTTCACTTCGTTATTATGGTCGTCTCCTCTCTTTTCTTGTCTCTCTTCTACTGCATCGCATACCAAGGCCTCATATATACATGACATCACATTTATAACATAGATACATCCCTATAGCATATACCCTATTCGCTATTCCTTTTTCTCGTTGTTTTTCTTGTCTGTCCGTAGTCTTATGACAGTATGTTTACGATCGGACATTGCTTTTCTTTTTTCTTTTGTTGAAGAGATATAGAGTTCTTTGAATGTGAGAAAGTGAATCGTTTTAGATTGCAAACCCATGAGTGAGAGAGAAGGAGAGAGAGGCGAAGGGGATCAGTATGAGTATGTGGATAAATAAAATGAATGGACGTTGTCAATTGACACATTGAGGTCTTCTTGTACCCCCAAAAGCAGAAAAGGAGATGGAAATGGTGGTGGCGTTGGAGAATCAAAAAACGAAATCTAATTTATTATGGATGAAAAGTTAGGCTGGCGGCTAGAGAGAAGTTGCTGCTATTCTTGGAGAAGGTTTGTGCTATTGTAGTAAGAATCAATGCTAAAGGATACTATTGATGAAATCCATAAAAAACTCAAGAACACAGATCATTCAATATATTTCAAACTTCTTGTATTCGATACTAGCGAAAAGATATGCAACCAGTCTTTCTAAATTGTCTGAGACAGTGAAAATGCTGGTGTATTACTGCCAAAAGCCATCAGTATGGGAAGGGCCGTCATATCTCTAAGGTGCCAAGATACCAGCCTCGATTATGATCTAGTTCACTATGATGACTGTGTCAGTGATTCTTAGTCTGCAAGATTTGGAGCACTTCAGAGAAATGGGATACCAGGAATGAATATGTGTTTCCTGTGCAGTCCACTCGGAAATATCACATCGTACAAGGATGAGGAATTCGAGATGAGATAAGAATGACGTATGAGGAACGCGACAAATTGATTAACCTTGCACCCTTGCGCAAGTGCCATTCCTTGATCACTTCCAGGACCCTGAAAGAGATGGCAACAGGTCTGACAATATTGCTGTGTATTTCCTCAACGAAAGTATCACAGATGTGTATTTGCCAATCATTCTAAGCGATTGATACGCTATATGTAGAGCTGAAATACGGATTAAACATGTCCTCGTAAAATGAACTAGCAACCATTTCTTACCTGGAGAGAGTTGCAATGCCTGAAGTGGCCTCGCTGCCACCCTGGACAGTTGTCAAGTACTGAGAGGCACTCAATGTCTGGCTCGATGTCAAATACTATGAACAAGTTTAGATTATTGCAAATGAACGACAGATTCCAAATACCTTGAGGAAAAGATTCAAATCACCACTGAAACTCTGAGCAGTGCCACTCGTCAGTAAGAAAGAGAAAACATTGTTAGCCCCGTTGCTCCCAGAGTAGAGATTCCTACGATTACCAAGGTTCAGACTGGTGTCAATAAATCAAAGGAGCGAGTGTACTTGCCAGGTGTGCCCTGCAATGCTGATGTTGCTTGCAACAGGTTTGGGCGTGCCATCTGAATTATATTGGGAAGAAATTGGTCCAGCATTGAAATTTGCAAGCCAGATCATGATTTCATTCTGGTTGCTTCCTCCAGCACTCGACGAAGTAAAGAGGTCATATGCTACATTGGCGACGATTGAACCGGAGGTTGTCTGTGACCAAGACCACACAGCCTAGGTTAGGTTGTCAGGCCTGATTCTATGAACTGGATCAAGTTAAACAAATACATTGATACTGCTAATAGCCGAAAGTTGTCTGTTCAGATTTGCATTGAGGTTGATATTCGTGTAGCTCTTCACGCCGCTGCCGCCCTGCCATGTCCAACTGTCTTTCCAAGCGAGGTTTGTACCGCTGAGAGAAACCAGATTGGCACAGCTTTGACCACTTGACGCATTGTCCTTGCCCCATTGGTCAAGGTACATGGTATACTGACCGGCAGTGACAGTATCCCATTGGCCTGCGGAACGTGGTCAGATTAGGCGATTCGTCCATGAGGTCAGGGACATACCACAGTGCTGGGAAGTGTCAACTGACTGGCGTTTTGCGACGTTTTCTACAGGAGTAGAAAAAACAAATGGTACTAGGAGAAGAACAGCAGTCAATTTCTTGGAGAACATGGCTTTGATGTTCAATGCTGTAAGGATATTCTGCCGCAGTACATTGTCGTTTATAAAATATAGAGAATCGCCGAGATTTAATCCTTGGTTTTCCCCGGCTCAATATCAACTGAACGTTGACTGTTGAAATCTTAATTATCCGATAGGTGAATTACCCCAGGTAGTCAGAATCATAGAGCCGTTGCTGATCGTTTTTGCCCATCCAACGGGCCGCTACTATAACATGTCATCTTACAAAGGTCATCTGGGTTCTTGCGTTCATCACATGTGTTTTAGTCACACGATGCTTGAGAAGCTGGCTCTAGGTGATCTTCCACATGAGCTCAAATAAGATTAGCATCTTGTCTAGACGGATAAATGATATAGACTCGCCAACCTATGTACTGATGGAGCCAAAGATTGACTCTTGATAGCTATCTGTCAAGAGATCACGCTGTCTTTAGTCAGGACAGGTACTAGGTATTCAAGAACAAAGAGAAATACACACGGACATTGTCTCCCAGCTACCGTCTTGTATATATTCCTGCCTCGAAACCACTGAGATTTGGTCTTCTCCTTTGCATGACTGTGAATGAGCCTTTTCAGGGAGACCTTTTTCAATACAAAACTTCACAAAAAATGTATTCTCCCTAAATATTCGACAAAATTGGACTGCATTTCTCTTTACACCATTCAACAGGTGAACGAGAGGATATAATGCCGAATGTATCTACAAATATGATAATGCAGAAGATAAATTTTCTCTTGAAGGCGACAAGAAGACTATATTGATATAGATAGGATAAACCTGAGATCAATATCAAGTAAAGTAGTGAGTAGGCTAATCTCACGTTAAGCTCAGAAAAAAGCGAAAACCCGTTACGAGAGTCTCGCCTTAGCTACCTGTATTTACCTCTAACTACCATCATAAAATGATAAATCTGATCATCAGGAAATGAAACTCAAACGTATTTTCAGTGTAGCACTCGGATTCCAACACCCCAGTCTCTCAAACGAGATGATAACTGGCATGTACAACACATCAGTACAGCATATGTATGCTGTGCTCTGCACTAGTAATTCTCGTAGACAACCAACAGATGATAGGACGAAATCAAACAGGGTGAGGGGGATTTGATCCGACGTTAGAGCAACTTCAGAGTATCCATTTGAGGCTCGACATATTTGAAATCCCAATGAGTAGTATGGATATAATTTGAACATTAACTAAGGATCCTACACCCTGGCTTTCTGGCCCATACCAATCCGCTAGTGGCTATTTTTGTCTTTGAACCTATTGATGGGTCTACCAGGTCCTAGCCTAGAGAACACTCTGGGGATGAGTGA
>Ga0153929_1001018_pt1 | contig 10177 bp, 7 predicted proteins | sample TSNJ013MetaG_FD_104689 | JGI IMG/M metagenome (GOLD analysis project Ga0153929, IMG submission 104689) | Attine ant fungus gardens microbial communities from New Jersey, USA - TSNJ013 MetaG | ecosystem: Host-associated > Fungi > Mycelium > Unclassified | place: USA: New Jersey, Wharton State...
CTAGCGCAACAGCGGTTACCTCCGACGCCTTGCGGGGGTTCGGCTGGTCAGGATTAAAGTTGTCTTCAATAGCGGGCTTGCCGTGCGCGGAGGCACCCAGCATGGCAACGGAGGTAATGACGAAAGGGCGGTCCGAGCCGTGCAGCGTGGAACCCATTGCTTCTACAGCTTGCCGGTCTGCCTCACAGTTCGCCAGGAACTTCGAAAAGTCGTGATTGAAGGCCGTGTGGATGACACCGTCTGCCAGTTCTGCGCCGCGGCGCAGGCTGGCGAGGTCCTCAATATCGCCACGGTGCACTTCGGCTCCAACGGAGGCGAGCGACCGGGCACCCTCCTCCGAGCGCGTCAGGCCAAGCACCCGATGGCCGGCGCTGATGAGTTCGTGAACAATGGCCGCACCCAGAAAACCGGTGGCGCCGGTAACAAAAATACGCATGATGAATTCGCCTTTAGGTAGGTTGAGGGCTGCAGTCGCAGTCCAACGATGCCTAATGTAGGTTGCGGCCGTAATACGATCAATGTCGTATAGTCCATATTTTTGGATCAATCGTCCGGAAATCGTATGGACCCACTCTCAGACCTGTTGTCTTTGCTGAAACCTCGGAGCCTTGTATCGGGCGGTGTTGCAATGAGCTGCAACAGGGCGATTCAATGGCCAAAACATGACGGCATCAAATGCTATGCCGTGGTCTCCGGTCAATGCTGGCTATCGGTGGATGGCGTTACCGATCCTGTGCTTCTCACGGCGGGCGAGTGCTACGTGTTGCCGCCGGGGCCACCTTTCCGCCTTGCCACTGACCTCTCGGTAAAACCGGTTGACTACCAACTGCTGCGCGTAGCGGGGGGATTGAATACGGATATCTCCGGCAGCGAAGGAGAGGGTTGTTATCTCGTCGGTGGTCACTTTCTACTCACCGGTGGCCACGCCGACATGCTGTTGGGCTCGCTGCCGCCTATCGTGCATATCCGCAAGGAATCGGATAAAGCGGCGATGCGTTGGTCGCTGGAGCGCATGACCGAAGAGGTACGCGACCAGCAACCGGGGGGATCTTTGATCGCTCAGCAACTCGCCTACATGATGCTGGTTCAAGCACTGCGACTGCACTTGGCCGACAGCGCGAGTGCGGGCGTTGGCTGGCTCTTCGCATTGGCGGATAAACAACTGAGCGCAGCACTCACCTGCATGCACGATGACCCGGGACATCCGTGGACGTTACAGACGCTGGCCGCGCGTATAGGCATGTCACGCTCGAATTTTGCGCTGCGCTTCAAGGAGACGGTTGGAACTTCACCCATGGAATACCTGACACGTTGGCGAATGCTGTTGGCATGCGATCGGCTGAAGAATTCAGGCGACTCAATTCCTCGTATTGCCGCGTCGCTGGGCTACGAGTCCGAAAGCGCGTTCGGCAAGGCTTTCAAACGCGTCATAGGTTGTTCGCCGAGGCAGCACAGCCGGCAGACCACGCCTGCTACGTCGCCGCCATTGGTCGGGGTTGGACTTTGATTTGAGCAATGGTTGCTGCAAGAGACCCAGTTCCGACCTGACCTGATGACGGTCATCTCACCTGGCTAAACCAGGTTCGAAAGGACGCGCGGGAATCCATCCACGGACTCGACCTGCAGGAAAACGATCGTCTTTGGAAGCCTCGTTCACCGCTGCGTACTCAGGTGTTGTCCCGGTTACGAACTCCCCGTTCGTGGTGTGACAATCGATCAGTCACTCACCACCCCATGGTGCTGTTGCCCTGCACATCAATCGCCGCTCAACCAAAATGGAACAGACTATGCATCGCCATATCTATCTTGCGGCTATTCCCGTTGCCTTTGCTGCGGGCCTGTTTGTGTCTCACCTGAGCACCCCGGCTCGAGCTCAGGCGCCAGATAACAAGGTCACGGCGCAAATCATAGATCTGGCGGCGCTGACTGATGCTGATCTCGGCGCACAGATTCCGAACATGGGAACCTTGCGTTCAAAGGGCCTGGTAGCGACACCGAACGGAACCATTGCGGTGCAGACGGGCAACGTGCCAAAGCATACTCACATGGGCTCCGACGAAATCCAGTATGTGATTTCGGGAAGCGGCACTTTCTGGCTGGGAAACGAGCAGCGCCAGATTCACCCCGGGGACCTGATCATTATCCCCAAGGGGACGGTCCATGCCGGGGCCCAGGCAACCAGTGGGGAGTTCAAGGTTCTCTCGATCAAATTGCCGCCGCAAGCTCCGGGCGACATGCAAATGGTGCCCTGAGACGCGGGGCGTGGTACTGGAGAGTTGACACGCGTTCTTCGCGGCAGAGCAGCCACGATATTCGGTTCGAACGACCAGTTCTGGTCAAGTTCGGATCATGATGAATATTTATAGAGGAATCCGAACAGATTATTAATCGGCCTGAACCCACCGGCCAGAATCCGGGCACACAATGACCCGTTCGCCGTCCAGCCGGACTTGCTCTTCATCCAGTTGCAGCGCGGTTGAAGGGGAGGTGTCAAACGTAATCCCAAGTGCGTGTCCAACATGGGCGTCTTCAATGGGAAGCTCCCACGTCAGGAATATTTGGGTCCAATCCTGGTCCGGCGGGAAGTCCACCACACTAAAACCGCTGCTGTGGCGTTGAATGACGCCATGAGGTTGGCCGGTATCGAATATCACAGCCGTACCCCGGGTCAAAGGGATTCGATGACCTGTTGAGGGGAAATGCAAGTCCAGACCCTTGTCTTCGCTCATGAAGAGATTGCAAAAGGCCGCACCGCCATATTGCGCACCGTCATGGTGGTACTTCGCGCCGCGGCACGCCATGAGCGCCACGTCACTGGAGGCAAGCACCTCGGGCAGTCCAAGCGCGCATGTCCAGTCGGACACCGCTTGTACGCAGCGCTTATAGTCCGGCCAGCGCGCTCGCGCTCGTGCTAAAGGCATTTCCTCGACGTCCCCGGGTTCCAGGATCACGCGCGTTGCTATCTCCCTTTCCCAATCCGCAAGTAGACGTGCAGAGGGCACAGGCACGTCGACCGTGCCGGTTAGCACGATGTCACTCACGCCGCGACTGCGGATGGCGTCGCCGCTCCAGAAATAGGAAGTGAGGATGTCTCGCATTCGGTGCTGTTGAGGAAGGTGATTCATTCATTGTAATAGGGCTGCCCGCGCAAGCGGCGGATGGTCTTCTGGGGCGTTGAGAGTCGATAGTGCTTGGCGAGTCTTGCTCTATCCCTTCGATACCTATCGTCCAGTTTATTGTGCCGCTTGTATCAACGACGCGTCAGTATCCCCCGTCTGCAACGCCCTAAAATTATTACCCAGGCAGCGGCCTAGGGTGTAGTAGCGTCGAAATACATAATGGGTGTTGTCAAGTGGTGGCTTAGCTTTAGATCCTTTCGTATCAATTCACCCCGTGCACTGCATTGACCGCGACTTTTACCCCGCTGTGTTTTCCACCGTAGAATTGTATTGATAACTCGATCCCCTAAAGGTCAGGGTGGGTGATGCCGTTATCAATACCGTATCGTTGGTCGAACACAGCGGGGTAAGCGATGCTATCCATGCGGTCATTCCAGCGCGGGCTGGTTCTGAGCATCGTTCTTGCCGGTCTTGGTGCCGGCGGGGAGGCTGTATCTCAGGTCCCACCGGCGGGTAACGCCGGGCAGGGAAGAGTCTTCTTTCAGCAAAATTGCGCCATGTGCCACGCTGACAGCCCGGGGCCTGGAAACGCAGCGATCACGCGTCAAGGCCCCAGCCTCGTGGGTGTTTTTGGCCGGCGCGCCGGTTCTCTCCCGAACTTCAACTATACCCACGCCTTGAGCGGGTTAGGCGTGACGTGGGATTCAACGACCCTGGAGCGCTTCCTAGCGAGTCCAATGGCGATTGCGCCGGGCACGACCATGCCCGTTTCCGTCGACGATCCCAACGATCGCCGCAACGTGATTGCTTACCTCTCGACCTTGACGCTTCCGGCGCAGGTATCCACAACCGCCAACCTAACGCCCGCTCCTTCGTCTGGAACCGACCCTGGCGATTGGCGTCATGCCGCCCCGGGTGTCAAGCATCACATTACGTTGGCGGATTTGCCTGCACCCTATAGCACCACTTCGTCAGGAAACGGTCCGGAAGTGGTGAAGCAGCCCGCCAATGCCTCGTTGTCTGTTCCGCCGGGGTTCAAGGTCCGGCTGTTTGCGAAGGGTCTGTCGAATCCCCGCATGGTGCGTGTCGCGCCCAACGGAGATATCTTTGTCGCGGAGACGGCTGCGAATCGCATCAGGGTATTGCGTGCTGCTGACGGAGCGGATACGCCATCCGACAATCAGATATTTGCCGATGGCCTGGACCGGCCCTTCGGTATCGCTTTTTATCCACGGGGAAACCATCCGCAATGGATCTACGTGGCGAACAACAACTCGATTGTCCGTTTCCCGTATCAGAGTGGAGACCTTAAGGCGAGCGGCAAAGCGCAGGTCGTCGTGCCACATCTGACGGACAGCAGGGGCGGCCATAGCACGCGCGATGTGGCCTTTTCTCTGGACGGCAAGCGCATGTTTATTTCGGTTGGTTCCGGGTCGAACGTCGCCGAAGGCATGAGCAAAAAGAGTCCTGAAGGCATCGCCCGTTGGGAGGCCGAACACGGACAGGGTGCGGGATGGGATGCTGAAACCAATCGCGCCAGCATTCTCGTGACTGACCCCGAAGGCCATGAACCTCTCCACACCTTTGCAACGGGCATTCGCAATGGCGCAGGAATCGCGGTGGATCCGAACACGGGCGAGTTGTGGGCTTCAACGAACGAGCGTGACGGCCTGGGCGATGATCTGGTGCCGGACTACGTCACCCGCGTGAAAGCAGGCGGATTCTACGGTTGGCCCTGGTATTACATGGGTGATCACGAAGATCCTCGCCACGCCGGTGAGCGCCCCGATCTTGCCGGGAAGACACTCACCCCCGACGTTTTATTGCAGTCGCATTCGGCCCCGTTGGAGATGTGCTTCTATACGGCGACAACGGGCGCGGCAGCGTTTCCGGCCGAGTATCGCGGAGACGTTTTCGTGGCCTCCCACGGCTCATGGAACCGAAGTTCGCGCACCGGTTATAAGGTGATGCGTGTGCGTCTTGATCACGGGGTTCCGACCGGCGAGTACGAGGATTTTCTCACCGGTTTCGTGGTGAACGAACGTAGCGTGTGGGGCCGACCCGTGGGCGTAGCTGTTGCTCACGACGGAGCGCTGCTCGTGACCGAAGACGGCAACGACACATTGTGGCGCGTCGCCTATACGGGTCGTTAACAAATCAAGGTCGTCGGCGGCCTACGCGCAGTCACGCTGTCGCGCGGCTCGTCTTTCCAAACAAGCAGCCGTTCCCCGAAGAGCTTTTTCGTTTCTGTCAAAACTGCCAGCTTAGCGACCGGTAGCTGACCACATCCCCCTTCTATAGTTGAACCTGACCGTTCAGGTCGAGCGAGCCTGTGGGCTTCGTCGACCTGGTCGTGCTATCGCCGCGGCTTGTACACGAATCTCCGCGCGGCCGTCCACCGAATTTCATCGTGTGACATGCAGCCCGTCACACGGTTTGTTGTTCTGATGGCAACGCCCGCTCGCAGCGCTTTGCAACGGCTGATACACGGAAACCTTTACGCAAAAGGGGACACGATGACAGACGTTTTTTCCGCCTTAAGCAGTGCATCCAACGCAAATTGGCTCACGCTCTGGATGATCTTTGCCGGGTTCGGCGTCGCGCAGATAACGCTCAGCTACCTGATCTGCACGCCGCTTGAACGTAGGGCGCCGCTGCTTCACTGGTCCAGCCGCCAGCCGATGAAAGCCGACATTGCCTACACCTTCATTGTCCGGTTGATTATCTTTCCTCTAGTCGCCTACTTCGAGTATGCCGCGCTCTACAAGCTGTCCAACGGATGGCTGGACATGCACCGCATCACGATGCTGCCGCTCTCCTTCCCCGTGCCCGCATTCCCCGGGCAGACCGTTTGGGCCTTTGCCGTCAATTTCATCGTGCTCGATTTCGCTGATTACTGGCGTCATCGGCTGTCGCATCGTTTTGGCTGGTGGTACGGCCTTCATTCGCTTCACCATGCCGAGTTGCAGATGACGTTCTGGTCCGACGACCGGTCGCATATTCTGGAAGACGTCGTTACCTATGTCTGGCTGATGCTGGTTGCGTTGCTGATCGGCGTGCCGCCCTTGCAATTTCCTTTTGTGATTCTTGGATTCCGGCTTGTTGGCAGCGTGGCGCATGCGAATACAACGGCGAGCTACGGATGGGTGGGCGAGCGGCTTCTGGTCTCTCCGCAATTTCATCGCGCTCACCATTGCCCTGCGATTGCCGGCCGCAAAAGCTGCAATTTCGGCACCGCTCTTCCGTGGTGGGACGTGGCGTTCCGCACGGCAATCTTTACGCACTCGGCGCGCGAGACAGGAGATCCCAGCGCCGGTCCGGTACTGGCAACTGGCTCCTGGTGGCAGCAGCAGGCGGCAGGCGTGAAGCGCATGGTGCAACTTGCGCGTCGTCACTCTTGACCGGCGGTTGACCTATTCACTGAAGCGAAGGAGTACACAGTGACATTCATGCAGAACCCATCGTTGAAATCAGACAGCAGCAAAAATCGCATACGCGATGCGGCACCGCAGGCGAGGGAGAATTGGACCGAGCGAATTATCGATGCAACTGCCGTCGGGCAGCTCGATCCTGTCGAGTGGATGGTGCACGCGTACGATTCCTACCGTGCCAAACTGAGTGATTACACGTATCCGTGTTTCTTTGGTCAGACGGCAGAGCAACATGGCGAGGTGTTCTATGCCTTCACCGATGAACGCCTCGAAGCGCTTCGGAATGTCATGCACACCTTCGTTCGAAAGGTCGCCGAGCCGCGCTATTCACGGCACAGCCTTGCGCTCTTCTTCAAGCCCAATGCGGCACTCAGAACCCATCACGATTTCGTGGAACGCTTCTGGAGCGTGCTGACCGCCATCCGTTCGGAAGATACTGTTTCAATGGAGCCGGCGGACCCGGATCACCCACTCTGGGAGTTCGCGTTCGAGGGCCAGAAAATGTTTGTTGTCGGAACAAGTCCGACCTATGAGAAGCGGCGTAGCAGAGTGTTGGGCGACGGAATGGTCCTGCTTTTCCAGCCGCGCCAGTTGTTTGCCGATCCGGCAACCGGCCAGCCGATCAGTCGTGAAGTAAGACGGCGAATTCATGGCCGGATGCTGACATACGACGGCATGTCGGTACATCCTGACATCGGTTTTTACGGCGAAGAAACGAATCGCGAGTGGAAACAATACGTCTTGCCTGATGACAATGAACCATCGCTTGGCGGGTGTCCGTTCTTATCGAAATTCTCGCCGTGACTCTATTAGCGACCGCTTTGGAGCGTGGTGAATGACCGTTCAGCGCTGGCAAGTTTTTTTAAAGAGAGTCGATCGTGGCGGGTTTGAACCGTGGATCCGCCAGCCAATAGCCGGTCCATCGAGAAAATCTGGCATTCTATGTCGACCTCAAAACATGAACGCAGCCACGCCCGCCTGATCCTCCATGCCAAATTATCTCGATGCTTCAGCTCTCACCAAGATCGCGTTGCGCGCCGAGTCGCTGGCCACAGGGCCATGCAATTGCACCCGGACGCCGCTTGACGGCTGGAACTCACAACCGGTTTCTCTCGACGAAGGGCGCCTTGAGGAAATAGGCACGCTCATGGTGGATGATGATCCTGAGCCTAGCTATCGGGAATACCTACCGGGGGATCTGGATTATTGGTCCCCCAATGCACCTATCACGCCGCATTTTTTTCCGTATAACCGATGCAACGTATGGCAATGCACACAATGCAGCCGGCTTTATCTTCGGTACACGGAAGGCGGAGGTTATTTTGTTGACCGTCGAATTCGTGCTGTGAATTCGGCTTTGATCCAGGACGTTCCTTTGTGAATGGCTAAGAGCATTTCTTAAAAGCAGACCTTAACCGATCAACTCAATGGCCGAACGCGAACGACCGCCTCGGCCTCTTTTGGCACCTTCACCTTCGCCGCCGGCGGTATTCAGATTGGAGCCAGGCAAAGACGCTCCCGAATCATTGTCCGCGCTAGCGACGATGCTCCCCGCTTTGCAGCATTTCCCGGCCTTATTGTCATAGCAATTAATCAAAAAAACGAAACGACCGCTAAGCGCATTGCAGCAAACATCAATCGACTCCAGGTTTTATCTGCTATCCCGCGATACGGATGTCAATCCAATGTTGCGAACGGGAGACACAAAAATTAAAACAGATCACGAGTTAATTTGACGGAAATATTATCGCCCTTGCGATCAAAAATCGCGCTTGAACTACTGGCGTTACATACACCAGTAGTTGTCCAACAAATCAATAGGGGGAGATACTCTGTGAAGAAAACTACCAGCGCCATTGGCGGCGCACTGATCGCCATTGCTGCCCAATCCGCTTTCGCGCAAAGCTCAGTCACCCTGTATGGCATTGTGGACACCAGCGTCCGCTATCTCACCAACGCCAATGCGAATAACGACAGTCAGGTATCAATGGGCGTTGGCCCGATCACCGGCAGCCGTTGGGGCTTGAAGGGATCTGAGGATCTGGGCGGCGGCCTGTCCGCGGTGTTCCGGTTAGAGAACGGCTTCAACCTCTGGAACGGCCAGCTTGCAAGTTCGAATACGCTCTTCAACCGGATGGCTTATGTTGGGATTTCGAGCAACCAGTATGGCACCGTCACCTTGGGCCGCCAGAACACGCCGTTGTTCGACCAGTTAGGGAATGTCTACGACCCGTTGACCGTGGGTAACTACGATCAGGACGGCTGGTTGCCCGGCGCACTTGGCTACGGCCTGCGCCAGAACAACTCCGTCAAGTACAACGGCCAGTTCGGCGGCGTGAACGTGGAGGCCATGTACGGCTTCGGTAACGTGGCGGGCAGTGTTGGCGCGAGCAACATGTACGGCTTGACGGCGTCCTATACGTACGCCGGCTTGTCTCTTGACGCGGGCTTCCAGCAGAACAGCGACGTGCACAACAACAAGTTCAATGTTGTCAACGTGAGCGCTGTTTATGCATTCAGCACGGTCAAGGCCTTCGCGGGCTGGCTGCATTCGCAGGACAATACCGGCATGGTCGACATCTTCATGTCGGCTGCAAACTCACCGGCTGCCAACTTCGCGGCGCCTGTGACGAACACCAACCGCATTGACGACGGCTTCTATGTCGGTTCCACGTGGCAGGTCACGGCGCCGTTGCTGCTGACCGCAGCGGCCTACTACGATCACTCACGCAATGCGCTGGAAGCCAACGGAACTACGCTTGGCCGCGGCGTCCGTTACTCGGGCGTGCTGCTTGCCGAATACTCGCTGTCCAAGCGGACAGAAGTGTATAGCACGGTCGACTTCATCCGTGGCACCGGTGCGGCGCAAGCAGACTTTCCGGGACGCAACAACCAGACCGGCGTTGCAGTCGGCCTTCGCAACATATTCTGATGTGGGCTGCCCGGGTTATCGCCGGGTATGACGCTTCCGAACCAACGGCGCGCACTCAATGCAATGGTGCGCGCCGTTTCTCTTAAGGTATGCAGGGCAGCAGCATGTCATCAAATCAATAGTTCGACCGACTGCAGCACGTGGCGTGTTTCCGGCAAACTCGAGTCGCATCCTTCGCGAATCGTTTCGATCATGCATTCTATAAAGCACTCGGACGCGGCACTCGCGGGATGACCGTTACGCGAGATGACGCTGACCATGGCGTCGTCCAGTTGCTCGCGCAACGGAATGGCGCACAGTCCTTCCTTGGCCGCACTGACCTCAACCAGCGGCCACGGAAATACGCTGACCATGTCGGTCTTCTTGAGCAACGCAATTGCAATGGAAAGAGAGTGCGTCAGGTGAATCTTGCGCGGCACCGGCACGTTGTATCGAGTGAAGACGTTATCGGCGAGGGCATTTTCGCTCACCGGGTCCCATGTCAACACCCAGTCCAGATCGCTCATATCCGCTAGTGAATGGCAATTCGCTCGCGGATGTCCCTCGCGAGCAACCGCCGCGCAGGTCGACGAAAACAATGGCCGATACTGAAATTCAACACCGAATGCCCCAGGCTCCGGCCGGCCGACAAAGAAGTCGAGGCTACCGTCGCGCAGGCGCGGATTGGCAACCGACAACAATCCTTCGAAGAATTC
>Ga0153929_1001019_pt1 | contig 10175 bp, 12 predicted proteins | sample TSNJ013MetaG_FD_104689 | JGI IMG/M metagenome (GOLD analysis project Ga0153929, IMG submission 104689) | Attine ant fungus gardens microbial communities from New Jersey, USA - TSNJ013 MetaG | ecosystem: Host-associated > Fungi > Mycelium > Unclassified | place: USA: New Jersey, Wharton State...
CGAATTCTTCGATTCCACCACTTCACCCACGGTCCCGCCGATCATCACCTCGTTGAGTGGCTGCGAGGCGGCGTACGACTTCGAGTCGTCCATGCGGCCGCGCATGTAGGGATCGAGCGAGAGGAAGTGATTGCGCACGCGTACCTGACCGTCGGCCAGCGGCTCGAGCGGGGTGTGGACGAGCTTGAAGTTATCGACGCTTGCCGTGCCTTGCGGGCGCGAAACGAGGAGGATCTGGCGATTGATTGAATGGTGTTCTGACATCGTGATACTCCTGTGCGGTCCGGGGAGAAGCCAGGACGCGAGGCGCGCCCTGGTAGCGGCGTCAGGCGTCGCTGGGACCGGGTGTGGCGGACGGATCTGAACGCAGGCGTTGCTGTGCGATATCTCGGCCGACGGCGAGCTTGCGCATGTATTTGAAGGTGCCGAGCGCTTTGGCGACGAAATGGCCTTCGCTGTCGCGGATCTCGCCTTCGCAATACGCCATGGTGGTGGAGCGGTGCAGCACGCGGGCAAACGCGCGGAGTTCGCCCCGGCCCGGCTGCATGAAGTTGACTTTCATTTCGACGGTGACCACGCCGATGCCGTCGTCGGCGAGACTGCGCGCGGCCATCGCGAGGGCAACGTCAGCCAGCGTCATGGTCACACCGCCGTGTGCGATGCCCCAGGTATTCATATGCGTGCCGGTCAGCGGCAGCACGACTTCGCTTGCGCCGTCTTCGGCGGTGACAAGCTGTACACCGAGCGAATCGACGAACGGGCTCTCAGGGAGCGTGGAGAAATCGGTCATGGTCTCAGACTTCGTAATCGATGCATTGACGCGATTCACGCACCGCTGCAACGAAGTCCTTGATCGCCAGGTGCTTGGGGTGGACCTGATAGGCCTGGAGGGCTTCCGGATTGTCGAAGTCGGAGACGAGGACCACGTCGTACGTGGCTTCTAAGCCGGGTTGCGCCACGCCCACTTCGAAGTGGCCCTGCCCTGAAACAATGCTGCGGCAGGTTTCGAGTTTGGCTTTCAGCTTGACGATATTTTCAGCGCGGGTGCCGCCCTCGGCGCTTTCCTTCAACTTCCACATGACGATATGTCTAAGCATGGCGTTCGTAGCAGTTCGTGCTAGTCCATTAAATAGGTTGAGATCCTTGTCTGGCCTGCTTTTCAAGGTGATAAGCAGTTCGCTGGAGTTCGCAGAGAAACGCCGCCATCCTCGAAAAAACCGGGTATGAATCCGGGTATAAGGTTAAGATTGAAGCTTCTGATACCCGGTTTTCTTCTATGCCAATCACCGACGTCAAGATCCGACAGGCCAAGCCAGCTCTCAAGCCTATCAAAATTACCGACTCCAATGGGCTATACATTGAAGTGAAACCAAATGGCTCGAAGCTTTGGCGATACCGCTACGAGTTAGGTGGGAAGGAGAACGTGTTCGCAATCGGCGAGTATCCAGCGGTAAGCCTGCAGGCTGCGCGAGCGGCACGCGACAGCGCCCGCGCGTTGGTCAAGAAAGGCACTCACCCGGCGCATGCTCGACGCATTGAAGTAGCGAACACGATCGACGCCGGCCGCGAAACCTTCAAAGCCATCTGTGACGAATGGCTTGGCAAAAAGAGGAAGCTGTGGACGGAAAAGCATTACAGCGAAGTATCCCGGATGATGGAGACCGACGCATACCCGTCCATCGGCTCTCTGCCAATGCGGTCGATAACCGCTCGGCACATTCTCGCCATCATGGAACATGTGGAAAAGCGCGGCTCTCCGACTATCGCGATAAAAGTGCGGCAATATATCTCGTCCACCTTTCAGTACGCGGTCATCACACAACGGGCCGATGCTGACCCGGCATCCGTGCTTCGCGGCGCCGTAATCAAACCAGCGACAGAGCATTCGCGTGACTTGGCGAAGGAGGAAATAGGAGCAATCTATCGCGCGATGCCCTTCTATCAAAACAGGCGCACGGCGCTTGCTATTAAGCTGCTCATGATGTTTTTCACGCGGACGATCGAACTCGTTCGCGCGGAATGGGACGAGATCGACATGGACGCGGACGAATGGCGAATTCCGCCCGCGAAGATCAAGTCCCGGCGACTGCACGTGGTTCCGCTGTCACGGCAGGCGAAAGCCATTCTGCTAGAACTGCAGGATATGTACGGCGATAAGGGGTACGTGCTGCCGACCCTGCATAGCAACACAAAGCGAGGACACATGGCCCGCACCAGCGTGAACACGGCGATGCAATACATGTTGCCTAACCACCCCGAGCCGATTACTGGACACGACTTTCGCGCCACGGCTTCGACCTATCTACACGAGATGGGCTGGCGCGACGAGGTAATCGAGATGCAGCTATCGCACAAGGACAAGAACCAGACCCGCGCTGCTTACAACCATGCGAAGTACCTACCGGAGCGGCGCGAAATGATGCAGGCTTGGTCTGACTGGCTGGAAGCAATTGAAATCGCGTCGGTAGCCGAAAAAGATCCGCGGCTGGCAGCGTAGCGCAGTGTCGCTCTTGACCTTTCGTCACGCGGCGCTGGAGTCTTGGGCCAGCGTCATCTCGTGCTGCATGGCTGGCGACGGTCGGAATGACATTGCCGAACACGACCATATGGCTTCGCCGATCGCGTAGGGCTAGAATGCCGTCGCCGTTGAGGGTCTGAGCGACCGCAATGGGCGGTGGCTTGTGTCGTCCGCCGCGCTACGCGACCGACGACGTCAACGGGACAAAGTAGTCTCGCAAACGGCCTCACACGCCTATGATGCAGCAGCGTTCACGCCTTATTCTATAAGGCACGGAGCGCCGACCTACGCTAAAACCGACGCTACATATTAGCGGTTACGGTCGCGCCGGCCACCTGCCCCTGCCCCTTCGAGTCGCGCGTCAGGCAAAGCGTCAATAACAAAAACCGACGAGTCATCGACCATTCTCCTCGGAGAGGAGATCAGCAAAACGCGGTTCCAGCCTTTGCGGAGCGCCCTGTCGCGGTTATCTAGCGACTCGCAATGTTGTTCTAAAGAATTGAACGCATTTTCACAGCGGGCTTCGCACGGACACCCTGCAGTGCGGCATTAACATCTTTTCCATCGAAATACTTGCTTCTTGCAAAAAGTCGGCTTCGCGGCCAGAATTTCCTCGCTTGCATGAAATGGACGCAAAAATCATAACGATAAAGGACCAAAAATGGATTTCATCGACCAAGTAAGAGCTCTTGCATCGCGTGTGGGGCTTGCCAAGGATATGCTGCAGACGGAAGAGGCTACCAAAAACGCGATGGTCATGCCTTTCATCCAGTTGTTGGGATATAACGTGTTCGATCCGATGGAAGTCACACCGGAACTGATAGCAGACGTCGGAACCAAAAAGGGCGAAAAGGTCGATTACGCGATCCTGAAAGACGGTCGGCCCATCATGCTGTTTGAGTGTAAGAAGAGCGGCGGTGACTTGCACATCAACCATGCAAGCCAGCTATTTCGTTACTTCCATGTGACCGAAGCACGCTTTGGCGTATTAACGAATGGCATTGTGTACAGGTTCTTCACCGACCTTGAAAAAGCAAACAAGATGGACGACAAGCCGTTCTTCGAGTTCAACATTCTGGATTTCCGAGAGCAGGACGTTGAAGAACTGAAGAAATTTGCCAAGGCTACTTTCGATGTCGAGACCATACTGACGACGGCCAATCACCTGAAATATACCCGGTCGATCCAAAACACTCTGAGTGACTGGATGACCAATCCCCCCGAAGAGTTCGTTCGTCTCGCGTCAGCAGAATTTTTAGTGGGAAAGCACTTCAAAAATGCGGTAAAGGACCTCTTTACGCAAGTGACGAAGCAGGCATTCCAGCAGCTCGTGGGCGATAAGATCAATGAGCGGCTCAAGGGAGCGATGACTCCCGAGGCAGTAGTCCCTTCGACAAGTCAACCTACCGTCGAGGCGTCACCTGAGGCCGACGATGTATTTGCGCCCTCGGAGATCCAATTGGAAGCGTTCCAGATCGTCAGGGCAATCCTTCGTCCTGTGGTGAAGCCGGGACGCGTTTCTATACGTGCCGCGGCAAGCTATTGCGCTGTTCTGTTTGACGACAACAATCGCAAACCAATCTGTCGACTACGGTTTAACAACGAAAATCGTCTTGTCATTGGGCTGTTCAACGAAAGCAAAGAAGAAGAGCGAGTTTCCATCACCAGTCTCGATCAGATCTTCGATTTCGACGTCCGCCTGAAAGCATGTGTAAGCGCCTATGTGAAGTCTGACCCATCGAAGGAAAATGCCGGCGACGTTGCTGCCGTGTGAAACTTTGTCTCTCCTTGGCGGCAACCGTCACTTTCTGAGATGACGTTCAGCATTAGACCTCCGTCGCCCACTCAATGGAGCGGGCGCCTCTCCCTCTCTCGAAGTCTCAACGCCAATCCTTAACGAGCAATCCGAATCTGCCAACCGAACGAAAAATGACGTCGTCACTGTTGCGTACGCTGGTCGGGGAACACGTCCTTTCCGTTGTTGCCGAACCCATAGCCATCGATGGCGAACGCCACCCGACATGGTGTGCGATCTACTATGCCGAGGAGGAGCACTCCCAGCTCCCTGACCGCGCTCGCATCTCGCTTTCGATCGAGAAAGCCCTGCGATCGATTTTCTCGCACGACAGAACGTGGCTGTCTGCAGTGCTGTTTGAGCGCTTGTCCGGCGAGAATTTTGCGGAAGCTGCATCGGCGCTTGGGGAAATTCGGGCCTATGGTGCCCTGCTTGACGCATTCGGTAATAAGGTCTCGGGAGTTCCGACCGAGAAAGCGGCAACGCCAGACTTTGTCGTGCGCAATCGCGAAGACGTGGTCTACGTGGAAGTCGCTACCAAGCGCATGAACGACGGGATGGTTCGACAGGCCGCCATTGAGCGCGAGGTGGCGGCGGAAAAAGCGGAAACGGTTGCCGCGAGGGCAAGGGAAGAAGGTCGTTCTAGCAGTTTTTCGGTACACGGCTACCAAGTCGAATCGTTCGGCCTTAGCGATAGCCGAAAAACCGACGATCATCCGGTGTCCAATGCCATCAGTAAGCTGTGCGCCGTCAAGCAGGCCGCTCATCAGTTCACTCGGGGCACCCCTACCGTGCTCTGGATCGACCTTCAAGATCCAGCTTTCTGGCCGCACGACGCAACCCCCGCTGCACCGATTCATTCCGGATCTCCCGGCTGCTTTATCTCGGGAAGTTTCTGGTATGCGTTTTATGGGGAAAAAGGTCTTCCTTTGTTCTATCTGGACTCCTTCGTGAGGCCGAGCACGCTTGGAGCAATGGCACACAATGGTAAATTTCTTGGCGAAAAGGGTTCGTCGCTTAGCGCCGTTGTGCTGTCGCTTCCACATGCGACAATCGTCTTCGAAAACCCTGCGGCAACTTCTCCGTTACCACGTTGGTTCCGATGGTTCATGCCGGATTTGCCCGTCTTCGATGTCGAACATTCCGTGGTGAATTGGAATCAAGACGAGGCGCTGGGGAAGCAGGTCGCCGCACAAAAGGCGCGCATTTTTGCTTTGCACGATGAAATCGCGAAAGCGAGATCGACTGAGTGCCCTTGGTAGCAGCGACTTCACTTCATCCACCGGACACAGGTTGGGCGATCACTAAAGTGGTTGGTGAGAAGTAAATCCGGCTTGTATTGTGAATACTATTGGGGAGCCCGCTCTTGGACGGCACTAATCAAAAAGGCCCGCTTTCGCGGGCCGATCTCGCGTTTGTAATTCGATTAGGCTATCCTAACTCCACTGGCGCCACTAACGAGGCCAGTGGCTGGCAGCAAGCATGACGTAGACGATGCTCATGCCGAAATAGCTTCCAGCCATCATCAAATACAGATTTGCGTTGTTCATATGCCTCCTTTTAAAAGTGGGCGTGTGAAAACCGAAGGGACCCGTCCGCTATCTGCCAGGACGTAGGCGGTGTCCCTTCACCTATTTGAAACGGCGCGGACCTTCCCGCGCCGTTTCCTTTTGAGCGACGGTTTGCTCAGATCTAATCATAAAGCCTTTCCGACCCCTGAAAACCTAGGCAAGAAGTCAGCAGGTTTCTCGCCGATATTGGCAAATTGCCAAAAGTAGACTGAAAGCGCTCAAGTGACCAGTTTCGACATAACAGGACTACTACTGCCTTGTTACGTCTTGTTACAGGTTTCTTCGCTGAAGTGTTCGATTGCGATCGCTGTAATGAGCGTACAGCCTTTCGAATCTTTTTTCATGCAAATGCGTTGTTGATTGGCTTCGAAGTATTCCTAGCTTGGTGGAATATTTTCGTTCACGTACATTCATCACCCCGATTGGCGTCACGGCCATCTTCAATGGCTAAAAGCCTGACAGGAGGCCGCTGCGCGCACTGCGCCTTGAGCAACGCCATCACCAGGCCCATTTCAGGCGTGCGGGAATACCGCCTTGCAGTTCGACCAAGCGGCCATAACCGGGCGCGTCACTTCCTCCATCCTGTTGATCACGGTAACCGGTCATCCATTGATTACCTTGTTTGCAAACACGCTTCGCGACGACACCCCGATGCCGTTTCCGAGCGTCGGCAACCTCATCTTCTTGAATATCCCGAGTTACCTCGCCGAATCTCAACGTTATCCCAGGCCGTGCAGCACGGGTTCAGGTGCAGTTGCTTCGGAGTACGACCGGCGCACCCCGTCTCGCTGCAGACGGGCAGGAACGGCTGGAACTGCTCCCGGCGCGGGCGCCCAACAAGCGGAAGGAATCGAGGACGGAAATCGTCCGGTTGCTTGATAGCCATGCTCTTCGCCCTTTTGGGAAACGTTGTGCGATGGCTCGATAGTACGGGTGAAATTTTGATGTCGGAACTACCCGTGCTTAGCACAGGCTAGCCGCTGCTTAGCAACGGCCAGCAGGACTGGGAGTGTTGGCCAACGCCTTAATCGCCGTCGACAAAGACATGCCAAGCGCGCGGGACTCTTCTTCAGCACAACGAGCGCGGGTGTCGTATTTTCCGGACGCCCAGATATCTCTAATCGCTTGCCTCTTAGCTCTTGAACCGCCAGGTTTATCGTGTCGGGCATCGGCGCCAATTTTGGCCACTTTTTTCGGTTTCGTTTCCAAATAATCAATCATCCCTTCCAGGATGTCGAAATGCTTATCATGTATGCCCAGTTCCACCTCGGTCAGATCCATCGCCTCTCTATATTTGCGGACTCCGTTTTCGTATTTTTTCAAAAATACCTGGAACATGGCGAAAAGCATTTCCATGAACATAGGATCATAATTGTGGTCTCTGACTTTCCTGATCTCGTCTCTTAGTTCAGTTTCCGAGATTAACTTGCTGCGACCGCCCAGGCCCTTCACAAACTCGTTCGTATATTTCTCTACAAATTCAGCGGCGTACTCCTCGCGGATATCGTTCATGTCCATATGCGCCCTCACGCACCCTTGATCGGAACCGCGCCAACAGGGTAAGGGAGCCCTGCTTTCGCCCCGTCGGGCTAGGCGCAGTTGTGAACTGCTATTGCCAGCACACCATAGCCACGGCTCGACCCAATTTGCGAGATTCTGCCCGCAATCTTCCCGGGAACGAAGCGAGCATTTACGGGCGCGGCCCGACAATCACTCGCAGCACCCCTTCTGGACATGTGGGATGAGACGAGCCTTTTGCCTCGCCCATGGACTTCTCAAACGCAACCGACAAAACCGTCCACGGAGTTTTAACCCAATCTTGTCCGAGCATGACGTTCAAGGTCGCCCGCGACTCTTCTTCGCTTACCGAACGCGCCACCACGGTCACGCCGGATGGTTGGCCGCCTACGGTCATCGTTATTGGAATTCCGCTATCTGCCGTTCCTTCCCGCGGACTGGGGATCGGCTCCCTAGAAAGCACTGTCCAACTCGCATCCTTGAGGTCGTTCTCGATTTCTTGCGCAAACTCAAGCGAATCGGGATCGTCTTTCATGTACAAGATTTCGACCGGCACCTTGAGTTGTCCGTCAAGGGCCTGGTGAAATGCCCGTCGATCCAGCTTACGAGGGCCGATTTTTTCTTTCAGCTTTTCCAGTTCCAGTCGCGCCTGAGCAGCATCGTTTTCCAATCTCGCCGCTAGTGCGTTCGCGTTTGCCGTTCGCTCCTTTGTTAGAGAAAGCTCTCTTTTCAGGTACTCCTCTTTCACCCCTCCAGTCCAAACGAGCAAAACTGTGGAGACAACCCCTATCACGAGCCCAATAATCAAGAATAAGTTTGATAGGTCATTAAGGCGGATTGCAAGTCCCTCGGACAAAATCATGCCGGCCTCTCGCTTTACATTCATTTTTTGACACCGTCTTGAGTGCGCTCTTCCGAAAACAGTCCGGGGCGCTCCTGAGATGACCACGCCCTCTCAGGCTAGCTTACTGACACGCTCCTTCTGCCTGCGGCCTTGCTCAGTTAGCCATGCCTGACGGATAGTATCGAGGCTTTGCGGCACTCCCGGCCGACCTCCGAGCATCCAGAACGTCCACCCGTTAGTAGACGCTTGTGTATCACTCGCACCCAAGTCCTTTTTGGCAGCCACTGCAACAGAGGACGGATCAGTGAAATACCGACCTTTGTATTCAAACCCGTCCTTGGTAACGCTCACGTCGATCCGCTTGCCAGCATATTCGGCGTAAAGATCCAGCGGAATCGGCAGTTCCACACCCCGCGACGTCTTAAAGCAGGTCGGTTCGGGCCTAACGAGTGGAGTGTCGATTACATGACGCCGAAAGCCTACCTTAGCCGGTGGCGACGCATCCCAGTGATCACACAATCGCTGCAGGATAGTGTCGGTGGTATCGACAAGCGGCACTGCGTACGCCTGTAAACGCGCGAAGATTTCGGCACTGATCGTTAGCGAGACGGTTTCCACGACTTCCTCCGTTAGGACATGGAGCCACTCTATACATACTTAGAGTTTTCTCCAAGCATTCTCTAAGTTTATCTCCAAGCCCCCTCCAGCCAACGTCTTACGCTGATCGAGCGTAGCGCCGACACGTTCGGCCACCGCAAAGGCCATGTTGAGCGCCCCGAGCCGGTGCGCAACGTGGACGACCGGGGCCAATTTGGGCTATGGTGCATCCAACACGGCTAGACCGGTCCAAATGGGGAATCAGGCGATGCATTCTGCGCTTGACGCTTTCGAGCGCCGCATGACACGCAGGCTGTACGCAGTCGGGGTCGCCATCGTGGTCGCGCAAGCGCTGCTTCGGCACTTCTGGACCTGAGTGCGGCATCTAAGTCTTCGTTGCGCTTCACGCACTACGCCATCGTTGATGCCCGTGATGTTCTCCGCTATCGTGCAGCGAAACCAACACTCACCCGATGGGCTCGCCGAGGAGAGAATCCTAGAGGAAACCACCAACGCGGCAACGAAGCGCATGAGGTAGGATCGGCGGGACGATAGAGGGTCGGCATTACGTCGGCCCTTTTCCGTTTAAGCCCTTGATTATATTCATGGTCCAAATTTGGACCGTCCCCGAGGGAGCGGCAATGGACGAACAGAAAATTCGGCAGGTTGTCGCCCGCTTCGCCGTCGAGGCGGTTGAGATTCTCACGCCGCCGCGAGCACCGACGTTCATGGCCGCGCTCGAATTCGAATGCCGCCGCGCCAGTGCCGCGATCATCGGGCACGAACCGGACGCCGACGGCATGGCGCTCGCTCAGCACGTCATGCTCGCGCTGCGCATCGACGGCGATATCCGGCTCGGCATCCGCACCGCGTTCATGCAGTTTGCCAGCCTCATCCTAGACGACAAGATGGACGAAGCCGCCGAGCGCTTGCGCGATGCACTCTTGGGGAGGGTTCCGCATGGACACGACTGAATCGACCGTCAGGCTGTTCGCCGCTCGAATCTTCGCCATCCGGGCCGACTTCCACGCGGGCATCGGGCCAGTAGACCCGCTCCCGCTCATTGAGACAGAGGCGCGATCACTGTCGTCCGCGCTCCCGCTCACCATCCGCCAGCGGTCTGTGTTCCTAGTATTGCTCCCCGACGAATGCAAGACGTTCGGCGACCCGGCCACCGCGCTCGGAATGTGGCTGGCCGCGCAAATGGTGAACGGCGCGAAGGAGCTTGAGAATGGCCGGATGGCCGAGTCGGAACTGAAGAGAAGACTAGACGCGGTCATTGCAACGGTAATCGAACGGCTGAATTACTGACGCGGCGCGCGTACAGCCCCC
>Ga0153929_1001020_pt1 | contig 10172 bp, 12 predicted proteins | sample TSNJ013MetaG_FD_104689 | JGI IMG/M metagenome (GOLD analysis project Ga0153929, IMG submission 104689) | Attine ant fungus gardens microbial communities from New Jersey, USA - TSNJ013 MetaG | ecosystem: Host-associated > Fungi > Mycelium > Unclassified | place: USA: New Jersey, Wharton State...
AGCGGCGGACCATCCCATTCTTGTCCTCTTGGAAGACCTGACGTGAAGCGGCAGGTCTGGCTCTGCTTACGTTTACTGATATGTGTTCATATCCCGCCTCTTGCTCGGGCAGTCCAGGATACTTCGAACACCGATAATTGACGACGCATGAATGCTCTAGTCTATGAGGCCACAACCGTAAAAGCTAATTACGATTTCAAGCTATGCTATTCCCGCCTTTCATATCGACGCGCACTCTCGCGCTACCGATTGATTAGGTATGCCTTGCTTCACTGTTCACCCCCCCAGCATCGGCGGCAACGCCAACCCTCGTTTAACTCCTCACAGCGGGCCAGCCCTCTGCCTCACGCGGAGTCACTGACTAGAGAACCTCAAACACCTGCAGGAGTGCGGAGTTACGCTGACGACTTGCGGTCGCCACAGCTAGCATCCTGTTGAGCCATTGCAGTTCGAGCGCACTAGTCGTGAACCGGATTAACTCACGGAAGTAATAAGCTTCCGCTGGCACGTCTTCGCCGCGCCCCAGTCGTGCCATTACTTCGGGAGGTCCGTGGCGCATGCCGCTGCCGTACAGGTGGACTAATGCCCCCGATCCCGTGCGTAGCAGACAGCGCACATCGAGTTCGGCCACACCGTCGTCGCGCAGCGTTTGCCAGTCACCCCCGCCTTCCAAGACATGTCCGCTCAGGCGTGGCCCCTCAAAATAGCCCCCAGCTATACGTACAACCCGTAGATGTCCTGCTGGACCGGATCCGAAATCTAGAACATCGCAGAGGTCAACTTTGAGATCAAACAGGGGCGCAAAAGTAATCATGGACAAAGATCCTCAAAAATTGTTAGGCGCGGCCAGCGATTCGATGACTCATAAGCCTTTGGGAACCCCACAGGCCGTCGCCGTCTGCAACCTCGATGCTATCGACGCCTGCGTCGTTCACCGCCCGTACGATGGCGACTACCTGATCGAGCGAACACTGATGGCGAATCGCGTGCATCCCGTCGCGCAGCGTCACGTCGGAGATATAGATTCTTTTGTTGCCGTCTTGCATTGCCACCTCCCTCACGCCGCGCCCCGGGCCGCCGCCACCTGCTCGGCCGCCCCCAGCGCCGCCGACGTCATGATGTACAGATTGCCCGCGTACGAAGGCAGGTTGTGTCCGACGATGCAGTTGTAGTCGGTGCACGCAACATTGGTTGCCGTCAAGCGCGAGCAAACGCAACGATCTCCGCGATAAGCGGTCGTGAAATTGCCTCGAAGCGTTCAGCGCTAAATCCTGTAAGCATGGGGGCGTCACTCCAATCGCTCGGGTTGCCAAACTGGAACGGCAGGTCGAAGCAGTGCCCACTGTGCAAACCGTCCAGCATGCTCTCGGCCTCAAAATATCTAAGCTGGACGCTCTTCCCCGCCTGTTGCAACTTCGCGGCGTACTGAACAGGAAAGCTCTGGAACTGCCGCCACGACGACGCCGCGACCAGTTGCCGATAGGGCGACAGCGCGGTCGACACGCCACGGAACACGCCGTCGCATTGGAGCTTGGGTGGCAGGTCAACCAGTGCCCATTGGGACAAAGCTTCATCCACTTGAGCCTGGGTTGCATTGCGTTGCTCAGGCGCGTTGAATAGAAAAGCAGCCGATTCATCCGCCGTGCAGCGGAGGTATACTGCGTCGACATGGCATGCCTGCGCTGCCCAGTTGGGATCGAGCAGGGCCGGCGGCAGGCCTGCACTGGCGACTGGAAGAAATGCCGACGGCGCATGGCCTAATCGTGGTGGCTCCCTGTCCAATGCAGAAATCCCCGCTTTGAGAACCTCATCGACCGGTGCGTTTTGCAGATCGCCCCCGACATCCAGGCTGGCTCTGTGAGTCACTTCGATTTGCCGTTGGGGAAGCCAGGGCGTACGCGTACCCATGCTCAATAGAGCCACGCGATGGATCAGCCCCTGCGTCTGCGGCAGGACCGAAAGCAGGTGAGCGTACCAGCCTCCAGCCGATTGACCCAGAAGGGTGATTTTTTCGGGGTCACCACCAAAGGTGTGGACATTGCCCCGAACCCACAGCAAGGCCTGCAGGAGGTCCGCGGCCGGGATCGGCAATGCATGGGCATCTGGCTGGCCAAGATGCCCTAACGGACCCAGACGATAATTGGCATTGATCACGACAAGCCCTTGCGAGGCTAGCCTGGAGCCGTTGTACCACGGCATCGCGCCACCGCCCGTCATCCACGCCCCACCATGGATGAAAAGGACGACGGGCAGTCCTTCCGCATCTGATGGCGCCCAAATATTCAGAAAGAACGCGTCCTCGGATTGCGGGTTGGCGCGCCCATGGCCCATGAGTGCGGATAGCCTGCTTGGCAGTTGAGGAAAGATCGGTACCTCCTGCTGTCGCATTGCCGTGATTCTCCCAGTCGCGGGTAGCGGTGGCGCGAACCTCGCCTCAGCAAAAGCATATCGTAGCCCATGCCAGGCAATCACTCGCACGCCATCAGCCACCACCTGCTCTGACGGTACTCCGGGGTTGTCGTGTTGTCCCATGTCTCAGAGCTTTGTGGAGATGTAGTCGGTTCCAGTCATGCCATTCCCGTGCAACTCATATCCCATGGGTGCAGTGATTGAGGCATGACGCGTTCCAGTGTTGATATCGCGCCACATGCGCCCTAGCAGACTGCTTTCTGCAAAAGCGGCGGTGCCATGCAGCCAGCACAAATCATTGACCGCGTCGACCAGTTCATGCCCTGCATGCCCGATGCCGGCACGGTGACGCGCGCGTCGCTCAAGCGGCATGGGCGCGCTACCTGAGGCTGCTGCATCGATCTCGGTAGCCACACGCTCGAGCAGCAAGCGAGCTGCGTCGATCTTGATGCTGGCCGCGCCCAGATTCTGCACAAAAGCCCCAGAGTCAGTTTGCTTCTTGTAGTGGGTGTAAGTAATGCTTCGCTTATTTGAAAGCTCTTTTGTGTAGTCAAGAGCAGCATAAGCAGCACCAAGCGACGCGGACTGAATGGTCGTTGACATCGTCAAATGCGGAGTAAGCCTTCGCCCAAACGTAGCGTGCGAATCCTGTTCAGTACCATTGCCCATCAACTGCTCAAAAGTGATGACACGGTTCTTCGGAACCCACAGGTTCTCAGCAACCATCGTATTGGAACCGGATCCTCGCATGCCGATAGTAAACCAGGTATCCTGGATCTCGAACTCGTCTCGCCGCATCAACACAAAGCCCACTTGATGCGGCTCGGCAGATTCGTCCTTTTTGATGAAGAGTATGCCAAGAGCCCAGTCCGAGTGACTGCTGTTGGAGGCAAAAGGCCACTTTCCAGTGATCCTCCAGCCGTCGCCGTCCGGTGTCGCCGTGCCTTGGGGCTGAGCAAAAATCGATGCGGCCCTGATCGGACCATGCACAAAGACCTCGTCGAGCAGTTCGTCGCAGAACCGATTGGCAAGCATGACCGAGCCATTCGATATCACGACGCACCAGGCCGCCGCGGGATCGTAGTAACCAACCGTTCTTGCGACCTCCAGAAGCATTGAAGCCCCGCCCTCGTATCCGCCGTATCGCCTCAGCGTGGAGATACGCCAGGCATCTGCACTTTCAAGTGCATCGACGACCTTTTGGGATAGAACCCGGTTGCGGTCGGCGATAACCGCCTGCTCACGCAGTAAGGGGCCAATCTGGTGAATGCGTTCTACGAGTTTGGCAGTTTCCTCATGTGTGGGCGGGCAAGAAACGGTGAGGCGTTCTTCACTTGAGATGATAGTTGGCATGATAATCCTTGCTGTATTGATATGCGGCTATGGGCAGGGGGCCACACCAGACGACGCATATAAACTGTTTTGCTATACTTAACGTTATGCCTTGACTCCGAATCGATCGGTAAGGGCGATTTTGAAACGCTTACAGGTTTCATTAAGGCGATGCTCGATGGCTCGACTCATCTCCCATCTCTTTCAGGATCCGGCGAATTCGGCAGATCCTGAACGGCGCGGAAGAACTTATCGAGCCCACGTCGAGCTGAGAAAATCAGTCCCTTGGTCTCCGAGTTCGACCGACATGGAAGATCTGCGGCAGGCGATTCATGTAAGGGTGCGACCAAAAATAAATTCCACTTCTTAGACCAAGTCTCCCTGCAAGACGCCCCGACGGACAACTTCATCCCCGTCCAGGCTGACAGTGCAGTTCCGCATCGGAAAATCAAAATGGCAAGCGGCGAATCGACCAGCGGATGGATTGGCGCCAGTGGAAAACAAGAAATTGCCAGCAAAGGCGCGCAGTTCAGTCCCGTTGGTGTCACGTTTGTCATACATCACCAAGGAATCCCAACGGGCCGCTGGAGCCATGCCCCACCCTACGTGACTGACGGCGTAAGCATCACGCTCATCCCAGTTGCCGTAGTAAGAGCGTATCAATTCCGCATCGAGGCCTTGCCCTTCGATAGCTGTCACAAAGTCATTCTCAATGTGCAGCGTGACCGACGATTCGAGGTAGCGTTTAAAGGTCAGATTGACGTCGCCCCGATCGAGCACCAGCATACCGTTCACGCTGCCGTTGCTCGGGTAGCAAATGCACAGACCCGCTGGCCAGAAACCGAAGCTACCCGGCTGATCGGCGATTCCTGCGCTGCCGCGCCCCTGCACGCCTGTTAGGTCAACCGTTAGATCTGTGCCGGCGTCAGAGGTCACACGCATTGTCTTGGCCTCGGTGATCATGCGGGCGCCCAACTGACATTTGCGGTGAATGGTCTGGCTAGGCTTCACCCGCTCCAGAATCTCGGGGTGCTCATTGCTGATCATCATGATTCGCGCGCCGTTGGCGAGCAATGCAGCGCGCTCAACAGAGTGAAGCAACCCTTCCACCGTGCAGTCAACAATGAACTGGCTGTGCGAAAGCGCTTGCACCACGGGCTCCAGCCCCTCGATGGCCAGTGAAGTGCCTGTCGAGCGCAATGGAACTGTTTCCTTTAAACGCGGCGTCACCAAGCGCAAATGAAAAACTTTCGCCCCCATTTGAATTAGAGCCAACTCAGCCAATTCCGCCAATACCGAACGTGACTGCGACTCCGACAGGACAGCTGCGACCTCACCGGGTCTCACCTGACATAGTCCAAATACTTCGACGAAATCGTCAATCCATTTACCTTCAATACGTTCAACAAGCATTTTTAATCCTCCCGTTCAAGCCTTGCCTACCCAGACGCGTGCCTCTGATATCCCCTCGCATCCGGCAACCATCTTCTACTCTCCATAACGAGACGGCTTTCCCAATTTCCGCGCCCCGGACACAAACGCAGTTCGTGGTTACGCCAGTACACGCTTTGGAGTTAGATCACGATCACGCCGGCTGCGCAGCGAGTCGAGTAAATCTGGAACCGTGAAAAATCAAGGGGGCGGTTTCTCTCCTTAGACTCAGGTCATGGATGAGCAGTTGAATAGCGTAATGGTCACCTGCCGGGTGAACATCAAAGATGCTGCAATCAAACCAAAGAGATGCTCCAAGTATGTGGAGTGCCCCATCGTCCGTGGTTATGGTTTCAATGTCTTGGAATCTGGCGTCTTTGTCCTTAGAGGCCAATTGCCTGCAGATAGCCGTGTGTTCGACACTGAGAATTGACACGCCCAGACGGGAGGCTTTTGATAACTCGCTCCACGTTGAGGAGGTCTTTTGAACAAAGAAGGCAGCAAGGGGAGGCTCAAGTGAGACGCCTGCCGAGAAGCTGGAAGCGACGATGACATGCGGCTTTTCGCAGTGCACTGCAGCGATGGCGGCGACTCCGGACGGGAAGTGGCCGAAGGCCTCCCGCACCACTTTCGAGTCTAGCCCAACGGGTTTGTTCATAACAATCACTCCGGGTATAGCTGCGCGCTTGCATGAGCGGTTAGCGTTGAAGCGCGAGAAGTAGGTCAGCATCTAAGTCTCAATTTTGCATCGATCGCATATATTTTGCAATATGCGAAGGGTAAACATCTACGTTCGACACGCAAAATTTCGCTCGTTATCGCCCATTTCTACCTCGTAAACGGATGGCGTGCTAATTACTAGATTGCATTTTCATTGCGATCGTTAATTATTTGGAATACCATTGGTGTGGTGCGAGATCCCACGGAGCGCTAAGACCAAAGCAACCCTCTCCGGTCAAAATGCGCATCTTGGTCGAACGTGACGTACCGCCGTACCGCCGACTTTTCTTGAACCATGCATCCAAGACAATCGCCTCGCTATTGCACGATCCCCCTGACCTGGACAAGCAGCAGTGCTAGTTGACCGAATCCAAGGAATCGGTCCGCTGGTTCGTGAGCGGGCCGTTATCGCCGACCGCAACCGGTTTCTACCGCAGGAGGCCGTTGATGCATTTGCAAGTGCAATTGCTTGGCACATCTCCGCCCTGAGGCGATATGGCGGATACGAGGGGGCGTCTATGTGTCTGGCGGTCGCAAGAACGGTCGGCTACTACGACCCCGTCGCGGTCTGGCGTGCTTGATATCGACTGGCCCAGTCAAGCGTGCCAACCGGTACAGCTACGACTGTTCGGCGGCGTCTTTTCGCATGGCCCGACCAAGGTCGAATCGATTTTGTCGCGCCTCAGGGCAAGGCCACGCTGGAGGGAATACTGCAATGATCCCAGGCGCCGATGCGATAGGGGAACGTTCGCTCATTGACGCAGCGTAGTTCGCAGCCGAGATTTTCTATCTCGGTTGTTGGCCTTGTGCAGGGTTCATTTCAGACTAGGAGCAGAAAGGGTGTACTTACATATCGTTATAATGGCGTTCAACAAGAAGATGACCGCCTCCCTAAGGACGAAAATTGAACAAAGCGCTCGGAACATCCCTCACGACTGCGAGGGCGTAGAACGTTTTGAGCTTGTCGACAACCAGTCGCGCACCTCGGCTAGTTACACGCACGCTCTGGTCTCCGTCTTCTCCAGTGGGCAGGCCCTGGATGCCTACCGCACCAGCGCAGGTCACAGCAAACAATGGCGGAACTGGAGCCCCACATCAAAGAGATTGTCGTGCTCGACAGCGCCCTGAGGCAGGATTGGCGACCATAATCTACGCATGCCGTCCCCATAGCTTGCACGAGGACACAATTTGCAGCAAACAGGGGCTAGGGCGGCTGTGCATATAGCATCAGCAGGTCCAGCGCAATTCCGCTTGCGGCTGTAGAGCGAGGAGTAAGAGGGAAAGTGTCGGTTCATCACACGGAACCCTCCTTTTCCTTCGCCGCATAGGTTGATGTGTTCTACTTCTGGAATCGACGGCGAATTGCTAGTGCGTCTTGCTCTCTTGCAGGAGCGGAAAGGGATAGTTGGTCCGTGACAAAACCAGCAGACGTGGAACCGCGAGGCTCCTTAAGCACAGACGGTTGCACGATTGCAGACGCATTGAGATAACGGATGAAAGCATCAATTGCCATTGACGAAATTATTGCTGGTCGAGAACCTTGGGGCCATGACCAGCCCGCGCACCACCGCTACATTTTTACACTTTTTGGACTGTATGCACGGCCTGCGGGGAGGGCGATTCCGGTTGCGGCGGTCGTTCGACTTCTGGCCGAACTGGACTCCGAACCGTCAAGTGTGCGCTCGTCAATTTCCAGGTTGAAAACGAAGGGAGTGCTTGTAAGCAAGAGAGCGCAGACGGGCAGTGGATATGCACTCTCTGAAAGTCTTGAGCCTCATATGCAAGCTGGCGATGAGCGGATCTTTTCACCTCGCTCCGTTGGTATCGGCGATTCGTGGCTTCTGGTGTCCTTCTCGGTGCCGGAAAGCGAACGCCAGAACCGCCACAAGATCCGTACAGGGCTTGCCCGGATGGGGTTTGGCACTGTTGCTGCAGGCTTGTACATCGGTCCAGCACGCTTGCAGGTTGAGGCTGTTGAGTACATCCGCGAACACCAGCTTTGGGACTATGTCGAACTATTTGTCTGTGATCCCAGTGGCCATGGCGATATCAAGGCCAAGGTGTCGCAATGGTGGAACCTGGCGCTCTTAGGTAGCGAGTACCAAACGTTTGTAGACTCGTATCGACCGGAAACCACAAAGTGGCAATCCTATCTACGCGAGGGCACTGGGACTGCGCGGGATGCATTCAAACTCTATGTTCCGATGGTGACGCATTGGCGCAGATTGCCGTTTCTCGATCCTGGACTCCCCCCCGAGTTATTGCCAGCAAACTGGATCGGGATTACTGCGCGAAAGGTTTTCAGCGACTTGCATCGTCTTCTCAAGCCGCTTTCTGCGCAGTATTTCGATCAGGTCGTTAGCGAGTGTACCTGATGCGGATTCTGTTCACGGGGAATGCCGTTTAGCCTCCATAGGCTCTCGGAATCAGCATATCCCATTGCTCCCGCGGGACACGATTCCATCGCGCAATGCAACCGGATTATGCGGCGAACTGGTTCGCCTTCTCTGCAAAATCGAAGAATCGCGCTCCGTTTGCGCCATCGCTTAGGTCCGGGTGATGCGCGACGAGATCCCGATCTTCTTCTCACCCAGGGGGAAGGGGGAAACTCCTCATAGCCTTCGGGAGGTAGCAGGATTTCCCACTGCCGTTCATACGCTATACGCACGTCATAGGCCAATCCCAGGAATGGTCCGTTATCCTCATGAATCAGAGGCGACCATTCATTGGACATCGTGGACAATTTCGTTAAATCGCGCAAAGTGGGCGGCGCTATATTTCATCTCGGCCTCCTTCCGGTTAAGGCGCTTCGCAAGCTCACTTTAACCCCGTCGCCTCCACGGCGACGGGGGGAAGCCCGCCAGATGATTTTCAATTATCTTGGCCGGTCGTGTTTCCTCAAGAAGGAATGTTACCCGACCGATTGTTGTCGTTTTGCCTTTTTTATCTCTTTGATGGTTTGCCGGGCGCGAAGCGCCCGGCCTCTCCGGCTTCCAGTTTTTCCCCAACTTAAGCTTCAACCGGGTTCTGTCGAATCGCAGCATGACCAATGATTGTCGATCACCCGCTTCGCCCCCTGTCCCGAAAACCAGCCGTGGATGTACACAACCGCTGCTGCGTGGATGCGGCTGCACTCGCTAATTGACTGTCAACCTGGCAACGGCACTCGGTGCGACTCCTTGATTGTATGCATGACGAATGCACTCCGGACTTCCCGCACATGCGGCAACGCCGCAAGTACCTTCCGGCTGAAATTGGCGAACGCATCAAGATCTGTTGCTACTACCCGCAGCAGATAGTCTTCCTCGCCAGACAGGATGTAACAGGACAGGACAAGATCGATTGCTTCCAGAGCGTGCTCGAATTCCACTGCATCGCGCTCGTGATGAGACGTGATCTTCACAAACACAAAAGCGTCTATGCCGAGGCCGAGCGCTTTGCGGTTTAGCAGCAGGCTGTAACCGTCGATTATGCCGACCTCTTCCATGCGCTTCACACGCCGCCAGCATGGCGAGACTGAACTGTTTGTCTTTTCGGCAAGTGCAGACATCGATATGCGCGGGTCCGCCTGCAGGTGATCAAGGATATCCCGATCGGCAGGAGACAGCAGCTGGTCCATGAATTCCCTCATCTGGAATAGGTTGATTTTGAGCGATGGCTCTTACAAACCGGCACAACATACCTTTTACGCGCAGCTTACTGAAATATCTTGCCGATACTTCATAGTTTGGCAGCAAAAATCGAAAAAACGAATCTCTTTTGCATACCTACAATGGTCGCAAGCTAGAGGAGCGATCAATGTGGAACACACTAGCACCTGGGGATCTGGAGAAGGCGTATTCGCCAAGTTCAGTCGCCATCAATTACCGCGAAGTAGTTACAGACTACGGAACGAGCAGCCGCCATACCCGGGCGCGCAGGGAGTCGCTGCGCCTGAGCTACGGCGAGACATCTGATGAATACGTGATCCTGTTCGAGCCGCCAGGGCGGGTCGCCGATTCGCTACTCGTCTTTTTTCATGGTGGTTACTGGCAGGATCTGTCCGCAGAAGACTCCTGTTTTCCCGCAGATTCGCTGCTGTCCAGCGGCATCGCTTACGCCGCCGTGAACTACATGCTGGCACCACATGCGTCCGTTGCCACCATCGTCGCGCAAAGTGCAAAAGCATTAAAGAAGCTCGCCATTTCAAGGCCCAACGGCCGGATTGTTATCGCAGGAAGCTCCGCTGGAGCTCATCTGGCGGCAATGCTGATGTCAACCGACTGGCGGGTGTGGGGACT
>Ga0153929_1001024_pt1 | contig 10161 bp, 9 predicted proteins | sample TSNJ013MetaG_FD_104689 | JGI IMG/M metagenome (GOLD analysis project Ga0153929, IMG submission 104689) | Attine ant fungus gardens microbial communities from New Jersey, USA - TSNJ013 MetaG | ecosystem: Host-associated > Fungi > Mycelium > Unclassified | place: USA: New Jersey, Wharton State...
CACATATTTTCTTCTGAGGTGAAATATCTGCACCCAGTCGATTTCGTGGATGACATCAAGAGAAGGGTAACTAGCTATCCGAAACCTGGCTCGGTCAATGAAATGAATGCACGGAAAAAATTATTTGTATTGATTTCTCGAACGTTTGTCTCGCTCGCGGGCAGCCGATTCAAAAATGTCTCGAGACTCAGGCGATATTACCATCCCAAGGGGGACTCGCACTGTACTCATTAATCCAATTGTATTTGGATGTCACAGAGGAATGTTGCGCCCAAGGGAACGTTGCTTCGAGCCGTCTCACCACCTATCATGACAACAAACGGTCTCACAAAACCCTCTTTAAGTTCCTGCTTTCGGAAATACCCGAAATTACTGTCATGACTTTGATATGGTCTTTCCAAATTGTTGGTTGGTCAGTTAGATCATAGCACTAGAAAGTCCCTTGAATACCAGATGACAACAGTGTCAAAGATGATAAATGACCATTGCAATTCTGTATACACATATAAACGCGTACGGATGCATTATTTAGATCTAAAGACTTTCCTGAAGAGATATCTCCACGGGGGATCTACAGAAACCTGTCAGAAAGCGAGATTCATGGTACGACTAGAGTACGCCACCACTCGTACATCAAGAATTGGTATGTTTTAGGTCATTATTGCATGACCATTCATCACTTCAACTTACACACACCCTAGCTTGGTAGAGATGTCGTCATGAGGTAATGACGACCTCGTATCACGGACACAAAGCGTCATAAATCTGCTCAAACTGCGTAAACCACTTTGCGAGTAACACATACCCAGAAATCAAGAATACAGCGATCTTTCATTCAATTTGACGTAACAGGAGGACCAAGAGACTTCTAGAAACAGTCCCCTAGTCGGGTCAACGCGCTTGCAAGTTCTCCGCTATCCGCTTTAAAGACGGATTATATTACAAGCTACTGCGATGTCAGCCATAGCTGCGCCCGGTTCATGCCTGCACTACTAGCGGACGAGAAGAGCGTTAATTTAGCAAGACAGTCATCCTAATGAGAGCATACACTACCGCGACAAGTTGTAAATCTGCAAAAGGTTAAATGATCGCTCCCATTTCCGGCATGCACAGCACGAAAACTTTCTTTCTAGAGGCCTGACCGAAGCAGCGCGAACAACCGAATATCATTGAACAGTAGGTAGTGGAAGCTGAACATCTTCATTTCCGTGTGCGGTGACTAGTATTGGTTGAGCGCGGCCGTTCCCCTCAACCGAGAAGCAGACAAAGTCATTTTGAGCAGGTCAAGTAACATCTCGAAGCATAATGTGTTACTTCAGCCCTCTAGAACGGTACCTAGAATAAACGACGCGTTTGGCAGGACCTTCGTTCCACGATTAGGCCCTTTGGTAACGGACCGTATGAATGACGCCTGAAATAAGGCCTCTAGGAAGATCAAGCCACGATTATGAAAAGAAGCTTCTGGATTCAAGAACATTTGTTATTCTCAAGACCCTAAGGACATTCGTACTGCCAAATCATACGCGCAAAGAGTGTACACCTCATGCGTGAGCGCGTTTGTTAAACATTCAATCATCCAAACGTTTTCCATATAAAGCTGAAGAATTGGAAAGGTGAAATCGATGAGGATGGAACACAAGTCCAAAAAAAAAGTTGAGCGTCAAGGTGAAGCCGTGAAAGAGGAGCTCATCGAGTTTCTCCAAACAGAGTTAGCTCCTAATATAGACTAAAACGGACCGTATGGTCCGTAACATAGGCGTCCACACATCGCGGTTGTAGGTGCTGCGTTTTCCTATATGATTGGGATCGTTCGTCCGTCTTCCTGTGCAAGGTAAAATCTGTGTTGACTCTTAATCAAATCCATTAGTGAAAAGTCCAAATAATTCGCAAATCTAACGGGTTCAAATGATTTATCTCTTGATCGGATGCAAGAATTACAAGTGCTCACCAGGGTAACTCGACAAGACCTCAAGCGCCTCAAATGAATACATCTTCCTCTCAGCTGTGGACTTCTTGAACTAACGGCACGAATCAAATCGTCGTTGAGAAGACGTAACATGCGGTGTCCGATTTGGAAGAAACAGTTAAATATCCCCCTCTCCTAATTTAGAGAGGCCAAAGTCCAAGTGGTGAAGAAAACAGCATGTTACTACGAGTGAACGCTCTGTGGCCTCGCAAAAATCATAGCGTGGATCTTCACCAGCCTAGTCTAGTAAGTCCGCGATTCTATCCGGTACCGAACATTTTCAATCGCATCTCTTTAAAAACCGAACGGGACATTGGACAATATCTCTATCTCTCTCGCTAATTTTACCATCTGTTGATCGCTTTCGAGGTCATGGTTCTTGGGAAATTGATAGACAGAATAACATGAAGAGAAGCGACATCTGAAAATCAGGCCTTGATCGGGAAATAACCTCTCGTCATCGGTGTTTAAATCCCCGTCGGGAGAACCCCGAAAAGTAAATGAATCCTGGATAAAAGCATTTAAGATACCGAGATCACCGTTACTCTAACAAAAAACAGCGCCTGGCAACTCAGTCTCGTCGAACTCTTTGTACTCTGGTAAGCAGATAGTTGGGGCCTATAAATTATGTCTCGAGAAGTTCCAAACGTTCATTCATGATCTTATCTGTGGCCCCATGAGCTTATATCGATAATCCGAATCAAAAGAGTCAATGCATCAAGGATCAAGGGATTTCGCGACGGTGATTCAAAACGTCAGTCCTGGTATAGAAGGACCTTCTGTACATGTCATACGTGTCTGAAGTTACATGAAGCGCTATTGATCGGTCTATAGACGTTCGGAAACAATTGAAGGATTTGCGTCATAGCTGTCTAAAAGATCAGTTTATCGATAGCAAGGAAGCATAAAACCCTAGGATGAGAACTTCTAAAAAAGAGATGGTATGATAACAAGCGAGTCCAGACTTAGAGCTAAACAAAGTAAGATCTAGAGAGAAAAGATAAAAAAAAGACAATCAAGACGAAAAAAAAAATGTCCGCCTCGAACATCAGTTAAGGCGGAAATGAAATATGATGTTCTCGTCGTCTCGGTGCTCTATCCATGTGTTTAATAATTGAAGCCCACACGGAGCATCCGTCTGCACCACGGTGGGCAGGAAAGAAATGGAGGGCAACTCCATGATATGTACCAAGTGGCGAAGAGCTGCCCACTCGGAAAGTCGAGATCGGTGAAAAGATTGAGCGTCGTAAAAGAATGGAAAGGAATGATAACTGTAGGGTGAACGAATACATGAGTCTGAATCAATGAATTTTCTGGAAGATTACTCACACGAGGACTGCACGAACGTTCACAGCCGGGAGCAGGTACTTTTGTCCTTGTTCTCTGGAGCTAGGGCGACCTGCGCATTATCGCCGGTTTTCGTGCCTCCATTCAGCTTCAATGGACAGTCATTCCGCAGATTGAAACACCATGTCTTGCACAGGATACACCAGACATAGTGTAGAGCATCATCGACAGAGTACAGTGGATGGCCCATCGGACGGTCATTGGGATGTCCACAAGGTATGAGGGCATGGTCTGCAGACGGATGTTTGCAATAGCAACTAAAGGGTTCGTAAGAGCACAGTGATGTATTCGGAGAATTCATTGCAGTTTCCAGGGATGGAGTAAAAGCTGTAGCAATTTAGATGTTTAGAACGACAGATGGCTTGATAATTGCCGTGAAGAAACTACAGGGGGTTGTGAGAATAACAATCCCATCCACGACTACACCTTATATACTCGTGGTCCTTTACCATAAATTCGAAATTGCATTTTTCTCTCGCCTTTCCCTTGGCTATCGCAAAAGTCAAATCGGGACACGGCTTGAACTTCCGTTCACGAGCTCCTGACGTAGACACTTCGCTGAGGGTAGTTGCTCATTTCCCCATTGAACAAACTAGCTATAGACCACGCCAGCGCGGATATTAAAACTTGATATCCCTCTAAGGTTGTGTCCATACGTTTGTATGTGCGTAGATGTATCACAGAATTCAAAATTCAGGAGAGGAAGAAGATGACGATGAACGCCGTCATGCCATATTGGCGTTTGCCACGGGGCATGTTTGGAGATCGCGACAGCTCAAAGTTCGGTGTTGCCTCTTGCCAGGTCAGCAGATAGTGATCAAAGGATACTGTTACCTGTTCGGAGATCCAGGCGTCGAATCTCAGGGTTGCTGACGGTAGATCCAGATTTGAGTTCCCCGTGCCATTGACGAGCGTCTGGCTGAGTCTTTCGGCAGAACGAAGGTAGTAGTGGCTCGCCGATTGGCTTTGAGCTCAAAAAGCTCCAGACTACGTCCGCAGTTTCGCCCTGTGTGACAGAACAGTTCGAGGCGTAACGTTGCTGGTGACTAAGAACCACGCGCCGACAAAAGAACGATGGAGGTACAAAGGCATTATCTGAAGACCAACAGTGCCGAGGAAAAAAAAGGTACAGCTGATTAATTTGAGGTTCCGCGACACGGAAAGGGGATATAAGACGTGGATTGCACCCTCGAGTTCATTTCCTAAGCGAAGAGGCATAGCACATGTGTTTCAAAGTGGGAATAATTGCCTGTTTGAAGAAAGTCAAAACTATGTAATAGAGAAAGAAGACGGAAATTTACCTGTCACGGAGATTTATGTGAACGGCGACGGAGAAAAGAAGAATCAAAGACTCGGGTGTAAGAGGAAGAGGAAGACTGAATCCGAAGACCAGACATTTTAAGCCCGCTGACGTAAGCGGAGAGCGGACCGTTCCCTGCTGAAGGCTAGATTCTATTCCATTGTCACTTTTCGTTCTAGTGTCTACCTTGAGCGAATGACTCATGATTGCTTCTGTCCTCCACATTTTTATGTATCTCGAATATTTGACTGACCATCGAGATCGTCTGGCCTTAATTTTGCCCCAGTCTGACACTTATTAGTCGTTAATGTGCCGGAGATCAATTGAAAATGATTCCATATTCTGTCATGCCAGAACTCCATAGATGGGACCTTTCCCCGCTTTTTCTCCTCCTTCAGCTCAACTCTTGGACGTAGAAACTCCTGATCAACTCCCTCCCTTTCCAGCTTCCTTTCTCCACTCAGGTCCGAGCTGATATGCCCCAGATGACATTCATGCCGTACCGTGTCTACTTCTACCGCTTCCAGTAGAATGGAACAACGTATTGACTCATTGGAGGGCTCAAGATATGCTTTTTGAGATCAAATGAAATCTCCCCAAGTGAATTTTAACTACCAATATGCAAAATGCTGACCTAAGGTGGTACATCCCCGAAGGTTCTCTCGTAAACAGGTTTATGGAGAGACCAAAAAGAAAGCTAGTTTAATCTATTGTAGCTATTTGGTTTATGAGCATCGTGATGCTTGTGGCGCAGGGCCGATGGGTTACGAGGTTTCTCGCAATGAGTATTCGGTTCACTGGTCCACTTCTAGATCACACACACATACTTCGTGATGTCAACTCTTTTGAACAAAGTCATACCAGCCGAGGCCTATTGTCCAAATCGTAGGCTGAACCATGATACAATGTCTGCCACCACTGCTAGCAGGGTATCGCACGTATTACTGTGTGACATCTTTCTCTTCGCGGGTACGGGTACCTTTCTCAGCCACTATTCCTTTCTTGGGTAGTATCACTCCACCTATACAGAATCGCTCAAATGAACATCAACCATCACTAAGGTGGGCGCTGAACTTCAATGAATCACGATTTCGATGTCTATCGGTTCAGAGGGGCTGACAATCTACGCGTCGTTGCAACTTCTATAAGTAAACAGTTGTTCGAATCATCAGCCAACTGAGTGGAGATATCCACGAGTGCTTTTCAGTCCTCCACGGAAAAAGAGACAGTCAGAGGCATCGACTCTGACAAACGAAGCTACTCTGAGCGAAATCGTATTTTGAAACTTCTTGCCCAGGGTACTTAATTCCTCGCTTGAGGCTTTGAGACGAGGCAGGCATCAAATCTTCTGTCAGCAATTAAGTTTTAAGCCGATTCATGCTAGATCATGTCCTACGATTAAAATTCAATCGCCCGTTTCCTTTCCAACAAGAGAGTAAAAGCATCAGGAATTTTTTTCTTTCACATTTCCAAACGATGAGCGAACATTCAACACCGGATGCCTTGGAATGGTCTACAGCACCTCACTATGCGCGTGCTTAATGTTCACCCATATCTCAAATGCTCTTCGGTATTCACTCTCCGTTTGGCGGTAGATTGAGCCAGCTTCTCATGATCGGCATCAGCATCATCCGAGTTGTGATTACGGAGTGTAAATCTTTTTCATTCCAATCGTCGACGTCATCGCACACACTCTCGAACAAGATCGCCCTCCCAAGTATGACTTTTGTTTTTCCTAGCCCTTTCGAATACCAACAAGGAACCTCTATAGCGTCTTTCCATCGAAGCGAAAACAGCCACTGCCCCCCCTCCCCCTCAACTTTTCTCCTAATTACCATGGCTATTCGGAACCTTTGGCAGTCAGAGTGTGATATATCCGGGCTCGCAAAAGCATAGCTTCTGGATCTTTTCGGTTCCTGTGGGACCTACGATTTCATATGAGCAGGGACTCAATAATCTAAAGGCTATATATCAATAAGTCGCCATCAGTATCGCCATCGCCATCGACGTACTTATATGAATCAGGGCACCAGCGTCCTAAAAAGTTCTCGTGGCGATAGTCATATCTGCCATCTTAAAAGAGTTCATTACGATCTTCGTCGAGATAAATCATGGGTCACTCTACTTAGATCTAGAGCTCTCATTTTTGTTTAAGGCTAACTTCCTTTCTTTCGCCGGACGATGATTTTAAGGGGTGTGGAGGGTAAGGCGATTTGCTGCGTTGGGATGGTGAGTTGTGATGCGTGTCGTCCAACCTTCGTGTTCATCTTTTCTTTTTTTTGTCATGGTGTGGTGGTCCCTGTGAGCAGCTCATCGTCATGTTTGGCTTTTACAATTGTAGTCTCAGGGAATGAATTGGCGTGGAGACAATCGTGGTCATTAGTTCCATCTCAATCATCATCCCTTACTCTTGGATCAGTATCGCCATCGCAGGAAAAAAAAATATATCACTATCGACTACCAGTGTTTGCGCATCGGTCGGTGTGGGCTTGAGTTAACCTATCTGCTACAAGGAACAAGAGAGAGCCCAGCGTAAAAAAAACTCATACTATTAGGGGGTTAGGGAACTCATCATCTCTTCATAACCACAAAATACCATCTACATACGTCATCATGAGGCCACTTTCACTATTAAGCACTCGCTGGCGTGGGATCAATCGGCGCTTAATGAGTTTATATTGATGCGCCTCTGTCACTATTCTGATACCTTGTTTTGGACGATCTTCTGTCGATCATGATTTTTGTGGAGGACATCATCCCCGTGGCTAGAAAACGTCATTGTCTGATCACGCTTGGAGTTGTTTGCGTTTCACGGATTTTTTTGAAAGGAGCTTTGGGGGCCCTAAGGCTTCATATTCGATTATTGGGATTTTTTGATGGATGACGCTACAGAGCTCTGGACGTGCTCCGAATATCCAGGAGTTGCGATACTGATGCAAAGAAGGTGTACTCAAGCCCTGATAAATAGTCGTCTTAATGTCCCACTATGATGGACCATAAATCGATTGTATTGTCAAATCTCCAGCGAGGTGATAATCGAAAGCAAGAAACTGCTATCCTCAAGATAACAACCAAAGTGCTTTACTCTCCGCGGTCGAACACGTACTGGCTCCGAAAGGGTTTATTTGCATCATCAAGCCATCGCTAGAACGACCTTCGAGCCCAGTTATCATCAATCACCCCACTTTGCGATGGAACGTACACTCTTTTATGCTGGAACAGTCTTAGGCATACCGCACCCAGGACGATGGTGCGTTCTAACCCATCATCTAATGAGTACTTAAAGGGGTTCTGTAATAGATGGTGCAATCAGGGTAAAATGAACGGTGACGTCGAGCGCGGTGGGATAATTTTTCTATTGCCGTCACATCTGGCGAGTTCGAAGTGATCAAAAGATAGTACATGAAGCCGTCGGCAAACTGCGTCGTGCGAGGTGTTGGAACCAAGTTGAAGCGTTGAGATATTGTTCAATAAGTTATTTTTTTCTCCATCAGTTATGTGACGTTTGGCGTGGCACGGATTAGTCATCTGAGGTCCTTCATTGAGAGACAACATGATTCGAAAACTGAATCAAGTGGCTTGTGGACGTCCATTGATGAGTGTTTCAAGACCCAAAGACTTGGCGCGCGAGGATTTCGAATCAGCAGCTACGTCGTGAGACTATACAAAGAGTCCAATATCAAAGCGAGAAGCCTCTGGAAGAAGACCTCACAGTTCACTAGTGTCCATACAGGCGACCGAGAAGACAGGTTGGATCAGCGACTAGGTTGCTTCGAAAGCCAAAAGAATCCACACTGAAAGTGAAGTAGTTGGTTGGTTGACAAATGGTTCGGTTGAATAGGAAGTAGACATTAGTTAAGATTCCGATATGAAATCAGGCATCAGGCATCAAGCGGCAGGTTATAGTCGAGAGAAGACTAATAAAAGTTCTCTGACCATTCTGAGAGTCAAGAGGCATTCAATAAAATCCAGGAAACGGGAGGATGCACGTTACATAAAGCCAGACCGAAATCCGGAGATGATCTAGGACTTGACAAGCAGGATGCTCTGTGGATATAGTGTGCGAAGCGGCCAATTTCGTGATCACGAACGGCAGAACTCGGTTGACTAGCTCATTCAAAGAGGGTGCTGACACGTATCCGAGATATGAACGACGCCCCATCGGAGAGAAAGAGTCAAAAGGGCCTCGACCCGAGCCCTAGCCCTAGATAGTCTAGTTCGTGAGTCGACGAGGAGCAGGGCATCTGTGCCGCTCTCGTGACTTGAGGGATTACTTTGGGAGATGCATCACAAAGGGTCAAAATATATGTTTTCTCAGACCGCTAAAAGCGCAAAGGACGAGAGAGGTGACCGACGGCAAGTCATTGAGGAATGTCATTTCTGCGGGAATGAAAAGTACAAAAAATGATGAAGCAAGAATGTTACTTCCCGAAATTGCAAGAGAATCAGCCCAGTGGCGGCTATATAATCACGGAATGAAGCTGGGAGAACGGAGGTCAGGAGGAATGAGTCACGAGCCGGTGCTTACCTTGTTAAGTAAACTAGTCCGTAACAGGGGACGTGGAGGCAGATGGGCCCATCTGTGCATGAAACGGAGATGAAGAGGGAGTATTGGCAGACTACAAAACTGGGCGTCATATTTTTTAAAATGAAGCTAGATTTCTTCAAGTACGTCGGCATCACCGAGGCATTGTCTATATTGAAGGCATCCTGCTTCGTTGCCTTGAGCAGAAGGAGGGCTTTTATCTGTTTAACAGTAGTTCCATGGAAAGCAAAGGCTATAAGAGAGGACGTGGCAAACAATGTCAGAGGTGAGTTTTTTTGCTCGAAATGTTTTCAAGTCCGTGATGGCCGAAAACATGAATATCCCCAAAAGGCAGGCAAGCGCGCTTGCTCGAAGTTTGCAGCTGTGGTCATCGTCATCAACGGCAACCACGACCCTCTCTCCCCCTGCTTGAGGCAGCGACAAAGTACAATAGCCACGGAGCATTCAGCGACTGAATAATCCAGAGGGACTCAAATTTCCCGGATCACACCTATCAACAGCATCCATCGTACGCCGTCGTCTGGCCAGTGCCGATATCCTCCCAATCCCCATTTATGCTTATTTTCCTGCTCACATAGCCCAGGTTAAGCTCTCTATGGCGAACAGCGGCGGCGCGTCGTTGAGCACCGGGAACCTGAAAACATCGAGATTCTCGACGTTGAAGATGTTCAGGCTCAACAGCAAGGATAAGCCGCCGCCACCGCCTCCAAAGGATTTATACCACTCACAGAACAGATCACCGTCCTCCCTGTCCCCAGATTCCCTCTCTCTTCCTCCACAGTCGCCCCTCCTACAATATCACAGACAGTTTCCTGCCTCCTGCCAGTCGACCATGTCTCTTGTCTCCTCAGCTGCCTCCCAGCTCTCTGTCATCCCCATTGATCAGGCTGTTCCGAAGAAAAAGAAGAGCTTTCTGAGCTTTGGCTTACGGTCCAAGTCTTCCTCACAGAACATACAATCCGATGTCCCCTCACCACCCACGCGGCATGGAGTCGACCAGGG
>Ga0153929_1001028_pt1 | contig 10127 bp, 17 predicted proteins | sample TSNJ013MetaG_FD_104689 | JGI IMG/M metagenome (GOLD analysis project Ga0153929, IMG submission 104689) | Attine ant fungus gardens microbial communities from New Jersey, USA - TSNJ013 MetaG | ecosystem: Host-associated > Fungi > Mycelium > Unclassified | place: USA: New Jersey, Wharton State...
AAGCGGCTAAAAATGCTATCCTTTTATCACTCCCTGAACCGACCACAACTATAGATAAAGAGGGTGCTTTATCTGAATTCTATAAACAATGGAATATGCAAGAGAAAGAACGGACAGATGCTTATACCGTTGAATGGCGTCGTCGTAATCGGACGCTCGTTCTTCTCGAATTTCGCATTCGGTATCAGAAATTGACATCACGTATTAGCAGTTTCTTGTCTTCTCCAGCAGGAAAGCAATAATGCCACCCATTCCACATGTCCAACGAGACTGTCGAGATTTGTACACAAACAAACTCTATTTAAACTCTATTTCATGTCTTCGACGATTGTCTGATTGTCTATTCAATGGACACGGAAGGTCATATCGATAGCCTTCTTCAGTGGGCTATATACCTTTTTAGAATCTACTGTATCAGACATCAAAGTGATTGACTTTGTATTAGCATCGAAATATATCAAGCAATTAGTGATACATGGAAACAAAATGACTAGTCAATGTATTATGACTGCTCCAAGGCTGCATCCTGGGAAGCCAACTCATTTACTCTCAGTACCAACTCCTCATTCAAATCATATTCGCCGAGTGCATCCATTTCTTGAACATAGTCGTTCATAATCATAGCCAGTTGTTCTGGTGACATCCCCGGCCATCTCAACGCTAGTTCTTCAGGCTGTGAAAGTTCAAGAGCTTCGTCAGGTTTCACCTCGTCAGGCTTCATCTCGACATCTTCATCCTTATCTCTGGACAGCTGGTAGGAGAAGACACCATACAGCGCAGTGCTCTTCAAAGACTCATCAACCTCTGCGTCAGACATGTTTGCCGTTTTGCGTATATCATTCCAGCTGCGTCTAGTCAGCTTCCGTTCTGTGCTCCTCATCTGAAAAACTTACTTGTCCTGGAGATACACCCGTCGCCAGATTGTCCGTAGAGCAGACTTTTTGCGCGCCTCCGGGAGAGTCTGAAGAAACTGTAAGCCATCATACCCAACTTTTATATATACTCATTACCGAGGCATGGCTAACAAGCTGCAGAGCTACAGCGTAGTCCTCCGGAGTCTCTTTATTGTCCTTCAGTGTTAATACATCAGCCATGTCCTCTACCGACAACACTTTGCCTTGTAGAAGTTGGCGAACAAAGTCTTTGAATACCTGTTCGCACATCAATTCAAGTCTTCTCACGAATCAGAAGTATAACTCACGTATAGTATGCCTCTTCTCTCAGCCAACTGAGTAGCCTTACTTGCCACAACGATGTCAACTTGGTCCTCAAGAGGACGACGTCCATGTGGGCCTGTCAAAACCGATTTGAATTCTCCCGACACATTCTCGTGCACACTAATCAAGTCAAGCTCATCATGAAATCCTAACATTCTTGTTCAACCCTTCCTCCGAGATGGAAAAAAAGCGAACTGGACACTCACGGCTAAGTATCTGTTCATCTGGTGACGATCCTTTGTCATATACCTGGGCCATGTATGTCAATTTCCCAAGACTCAACATAACCTAGAATGGCATTTACAAACAACTCAAATCGTCATGAGACTCACGACTCACATGTTTTACTTCCAGATTCTGTGTTCCCTGGGCCTCATGAAGAAGTGCGCTACTCGTAGCATCAAATCTCTCCTTGCCGATATCATCCAACCACGAGATTGTGGGATTAGGCTTCTCAGCAAAAAAGTTACCCAAATAACCCCGTTTGTCTTCCTGAGAAAACATCACTCGCAGTTCTCCGTGTTGGATATACCATTGATACAGCTCGCGTGTGAACTCCTCCTGGTACTTGTCAATATAGGTCTGGATACGCTCGGCATTGGGATTCTGATTAGGCGGATAGACGGTCCCGGAGTTGCAAAGAGCTACAAGGGAGCTAAAGTCACGGTATTTTTCTCCTAGAGAAAAAGCAGCGGGTCCATATCCAAATCGCCCTGTCTTGGATGAGCTACTGTAGAGCAGACAGAAAAGATATGCATACTGAGAGTTTCTAGCACTTCAGTCTGGAGTAGGCCAAACCTCTGCTCCAATTCTTTCCGATCAGAAGGCTCATCAACCGCTAGACCGCTTGGATTTTTTTTGAGAATTCAGCCTCAGCTGTCAGTCAGGTATGGCTTACCTGCCCAACCATTGTAGCCTCTCTTGAATACAAGCGAGCAGAATCTCAGCAAGTTCCGGAAGCTGTTGCCTGAGTCTTTGCTGTGTTCCTCCAATGGCTTCCTGGATTTCTGTTGCTTTTGCCGACGCATCGAATAATGCTATCACTGCATCAATAACCGAAGGTCGACTTGTCCACGGATTAATCACAGGGTGCTCAATTGCATAAACACTTTTATTGGCAATGCGGTACTCAAAGGCTGAGCGCAAAATGGCTTTTACGAGCAGGACCGCTTCCAATAATAATACTTGAGTGACATCGGGACCCGTATTGCGCGCGGCGGAGATTGCTGCATCTCTTACTGTTTTGATCAGCCTACCGATGTCAGTAGTTCGTAGGCGGAAGAATGCTCGCAGGACGTCCTCGTATGGGCCCTCGTGAATGTTTGACATGAAGTCGCGTACGGCATCATTCAACACGCTGATTTGTGGATTGGTTCTACATAAAATTAGTTTGACACAATAACAGAAATAGAGTCAAGTTTTCCTACCGGAAAAGATCGTTGTAACATAGCCATAGCTGATGAGCCGCATTCATTTTCTCAGCATCAGAAAGAAGTTGCTGCCGACTTGTCCGAGAAAACTGAGAAAAAAATTGAATTTACAGGACATAACATCATAAACGAGATATCTCACCTTTTGAAGAACAGCATCGGCATTGATGAATTGAATCAGCGAGTTCAGATACTTTTTACGATTGTTCAATTGTGAAGTCAAGTCGTGATTCTTGCGTATAACTTCTGTTGCTGTACATGTGTCAAATAGCGTTACATATAATAATTACCACAACTTTCGTACCTGAACGAAGAACAGCTGAGCTGAGCTGTTCAGCTGCCTGCATCAGATTTTCTGCATGAATCTCAGGAGGAAAGCTGAATTTAAGAGGATTCTGTTGGAAGATATGTGAGGACGCTTCTCAAAGACGCGTGTAAACTTACTTCGGTCAAGGTGCCGTAGACAACTGCTTGCACCATTATTTGTTTCGCAATGCTTGTATGACCAGTCCTAGAAATTTCATTAATGAAAGCCACAAAGCCAAAGGCATTCCTCAATCACTTACTGAAAATCAAAGGTGTTGATTCTCTCTTTGTCCAAAGTAACTCTCATCATTATTGAAGCGGTCGATATCAACAAGGTTCCGTCGGTTTCGTATGCGCCAACACCGAGGATCCTGTCGGCTGCAGACTTGAGTTCCAGTCGGTCCCGGTAATCTGAATCTGAGGAGTCTTCAGGGTCTGCATATCAACCTGAGGTGGAAACGCATACCTCGAGCAACCAGAGCTACCGCATTGCTAAATTGTACGATAATGATAGCACCACCATTCAAAAACTGGATTCGAGACGGTGAATCACTAGCGGAAATCTTAGTACCAGAGATGAGTGCTCCAAACAATTGACATGGGAAACGCTCACTCACGCTTTGATATGGAACAGCCTTGATGTTTTCAATCACAAATGTATCTCTCTGTGCCGATAATCTCACCAACACAAAGGCCTGACACTTTTCAGGCTCGCTGGTCGTCATCAATGCAACCTCTTCTGAGTGCACATATGACGCAAGTACCACAAGCTTATCCTCACTTTACCATTCTTTCAATAAAACGTACTCGAGATCTGCAAATAAACAGAAAACGCACCTTTCACAACCAACATCAATGAGCTCGAAATTCAAGAATTCATCTGTAATCCCCAATGCACCTCTGATAGCTGACTCCAATAAGGTCAAGACATTTATGTCTGATAACAGGTCTTCCCAACCCTCGGACTTCAATTCCCACTTTTGTATCCTCTCGCCGACTAAAGTCCAAACGATACGTCTGCCTGCAGCTGAGGGTTTACCAAGCGCAATAGAGCCAACATATGCATTCGTAACAACCACAGGATCGATATTTGAAGAGCCAAAGAATGAAGGAATGAATCGAGAAAGGGAGTTTGAAGGCACAGGACGGGAGAAGGGTCGTGCAACAAGGTGATATTTGCCTCCAGCCGGAGTGAGTATGAGTCGCAAAAGCTGTCCAGAAGATGTGCCAATAAGAAATGTTTTGGCCTTGCATACCAGATGTGCGTTATTGAACCTAAGGCAGACAGAAAAGAGTTCCTACTCACATTAAATTGAACAAGATTCGTTACATGCTCATCTTCCATCAAATTTAGCTCCATCGTCGTAAAGTTTTTGCCACCCGCTAGACCAGCACCCACACTATCCCATATCCGGACTTCGCCATAAACCGAGACAAGAATGAGTCCTGGCTCGCGGTCTGTACTTTGAGGAACGAAAGAATGTAAAGGTAGCTCCGTGGCTCCGTCATGTTGAGGACACGGGAATATATAACACATAATCGGCGTTCCACGAGTGATCTGAACGATGATAGTAAGCTTCAGCTGAGTGTGTTGAAGTAAGCCTGACCTGCCACGCAAAACATGTCTGCACGGACACTATAAGGGCGAAACCGATGGCTGTATCCACAGCACCACTATAGGCTTCCGAGATGTCTTTGAAAAATAAACGAATAATCATCATTGTTTACCAAGGTCCATACCGGCGTTTTGGAGTACCTCCTTCACTTCCTTAGGTAGACTGGCATAGGAAGAAACTGTCAATTCGCCTGACTTGGCAAATATTTTTTCACTGTATGTTCGTGTAGCGCCTTTCTCTGTCCTAATAAATACTGTCTCATCGACATCCATGAAGGTATTTTGCTGATCATTGATAAGTGGTGAGTTGAGACGCGTCGATGTTGGTGTAACCAATGTGGATGACCTCCGAGGGGAGGATATAGGACTTTGCCTCACCCTTGAAGAGTAACGTGTCAAAGGTGCTGGAGTACCTGGTGGAGAAGTGAAGGAAGCCATGATACCAATTTGTGATGCTCAGAATTGAACTTGACCATAGCCAAGCAGGGCCAAAGAAAATAAGCAAGATTATGTAATCAAACTTTTAATACAAGGGTGGGCTAAGCTAGGACTACCCTTGGCGGGTCCTAAGAATGACAGAGTGAGAGAAACTGGTGGAATTACTAGAAAGAGGATGCATCATAATCAATGGACAAGAGTCATCTACAAGGAGCATGTATCAGCACCAGGGTATAACATGTGTTTTGAACGTAAAATCCAAGCTAACACCTTGTTTAGTGTTCCCACAAATGCCATGCTTGTGTTGACAATTCTTCCTAAACAGTCATTAGCAGAAAAACAAATGTCCATGAGAATGGAAGTCTAAAGCTGTCAGAACAGGAGATAGATAAAACAAATCGAGAACATGCTGGAATATCGAGTGCTACACTAGAAATTAGTTATGTTTCATCTCTTAGTTGCCAAATGTTTCGGATTGGTATATAAGTAGTGTACTTCCTTTTGTAACCTTCCCCCTCATTGTTTCAACAGAACATATGAAAATAGCATAGATAGAGTGATCTATTGCAGAAGAAGGAATGGAAATATACTGAGTCCTACCCACTCAGAGGTCAGATCAGCCTGTCAACTTGAAGACAAATTACATGCCAGTGACATTAAATAATTCACACCTATACTTCGGCGATTTCCTAGGACTCAATTTTGGTCCTAAGTGGTTTGCATAGTGTCGACAAAAATCAGTCTCGGCAACTTGAAGCAAAGTGACACAGAAAGACCAAATCACCCATTCCAGTTTCAGGCGTACCCGTTGACAAGACGTTATATCTAGCAAAAGGTATCATGGATATATTAAGCTAATATACATAAAGACACGATATCCTGTTTGTCTAGTCTCCATTCGACGACCCGAAAGGTGAAGCAGATGTAAATGACAAAGCGTTACATTTATCTGCCACCCGAAGTGAACTTAGTGACGGATTTCGTACCTAGAAGGAGTCAGCGATTTTGAACGAGGCCTAGAGCAGTGAACCTCACCCTCAGAGATAGCATGTTTAGAAAGTTCACCGGGAAGGATCAAGCGAACGCTAGTCTGGATCTCCCGAGAAGAAATGGTTGATTTCTTAGAGTATGAGGCAAGTTCTAGAGCAAGAGTAAGGGATTGTTGTAATCAATGGGTATCATACATACTGGAAGCCTCTGTGGCGATGCGCTCGAAAATATCATTGACAAAGGAGTTGAGGATGGCCATGGCCTTATTGGAAATACCAGTGTCAGGGTGCACCTGCTTGAGCACTACAAAAGTATGAGGAGCTGAAGATAGGTACATGATGAACCGAGTCGACCAACCCTTGTAAATGTAGGAGCTGTAAGTCTCCTTGCGCGACTTCTTGCGTTTCTTTTTGTCGGGTTCCGCACCACCAGATGCCTTACTCTTGCTGGCAGTCTTAGAAGCGTCAGACTTGACGGGTGCCTTGGAGGCAGTAGAAACAGGGGCTTTAGCAGCGGTAGAAGCAGACTGTTTCACATTCACATTCATAAGCCAGAACCAATGTGTTCATGTGAGGCTCAACTTACTTTTGGCGGCATTGCTGAGCTAGTGGTCGTCAAGGAAGAAGGTTTTGAGTAAGGCAATCTCAAGTCGCGTCTTTTGAACCGACATGATTTGCGGACTTTGAATCCGCGTATTTCACACATTACGCGCAATCAACAAGTGCATCCCCACGTGATCACTTTTTAATTTTATTTCGCAACTCGAAGATTTTGGCATTGTCCATGAGGCCCAGCGGAATGAGTGTATCGACAGTGAAAGTGGAAGTGAAAGCCTGTAGTAAATGTAGAAGTCGAGAAGTGCCATACATGGCGGATATATATTACATAGAATAGAGAGGAGTAAAATTTACCGTAGGTTTGCTACTATCCCACAAACTAGCTTTGGCCACTTTCGAAGATAACAAGATTCAAAGTGCAGAACCTACTTCTGAGAGCGATAAATTTATACATATACTCTATGGTGTATTATACAGTTGAATATATAAGAATATCTAGCAATCTGCGCTTCAGGACAACAATCTTATACAATCTGCTCTCATTACCCGATTTGGGCAGGGAGCTGACCAACGTCACACTTTGCCGTTCAAACCATGTCTTAGTTTCAATTTGGTTCCCAATCAACGCATCGAGTATGGCCTCATTTAGCATGCCCCCAGCTCGCCAGGCTCGATGCAAGCAACAGGCTACTGAAGACCCAGGGTATGAAAACAAGATCCAGGAGGCTATGAATGGTCTCCATTCTGGGAGATTTAAGAGCAGCAACTGCTTTAGGGATTGATACAGAGTAGTGCTTACTCCCACCCATCAAATCCAAGTCCACCTTCAGGGTATAGTAATAATTTCTTTAGTAGTCAATACAATAAAGAAATCTTCTGCCTCGAATACATGATTTACTGCCTTCCAAAAGGACTGACTGGTTTTATCGTCGTGTCAACCCTCACGCGGAGTTCAAAGTTTGTTGATGCCTAAGGTGTGACAGGATGTGACTGGCCAAAGCTCGTATGGACCCCGAAAGTGGCCGAAGCTAGCTTGTGGGATAGTATGATTGGATAGGTAGTGTGGTCTTCGGATCCCTCTGTCAAACCAGGAATGTGTATGATCATTATAGCTGATCTGTTATCTATCAAAAGATGCTACTTCTTTTGCCATACAGACACCCATGTCTGGTAGGGATAGAAGAAGGTACCAGCCGCCTCGTCAACCCATTCCTTATCTTCACCTTGCCTGACAATTTCCCTGAGCTTTTGACAAACTTCTACTCTGAGATCGGGAGGAAGAACTGCAATATAGCTTTTGCTGCAGGCTCTGTCAATAACGAGTTCCTCCGTCCCAATCAGCGAATAGGAGCAAATGAATTCTTCTGGCTGCTCAAAAAACTTCTGATAGAATGGTGTGTCGAAGGTTTGTTTCCACAAGAAGAGGCGGAACTGAGGACTTCCTTGCTCATGTACCTCGATGGTATTCCTGACACCGGCCACCCAGCGAGCTGCATTTCTGTCAAGAACGGAATTAGCTTATATCTTTGTATGTTATGCCGCCTCACCTGTCTTCCAGGTTCCAGATACACGCCACTGTTCCGTTTGATGCAGAGATCCGTGCGAACTCGGCAGAAGCAAGATTGTAATCGGGACACCAGTGGTAGGCCTTTTGAACAGTGTGATCTTTTTTCTGAAAATCCAGTAGCCATTGAACTATACCTGTGCGATAACAACGAGATCAGCCCATCCATCTTCAACCTTGGTATTTTGGAATGTTCCGTCCTGGAGACAGATGCGATCATCTTGAATTGTCTGGGAGAAAGTTTCGCGCATTCCCTCGCTCGGCTCGACTGCCACGTAAGCCTTGATGTTTTTGGCCCATGCTGGATCGGCTAAGAGGGCCTTCGTGAATAACCCAGTCCCAGCTCCAATTCTGAGAGAATTATCAGCTATGGAATATAGGTCCATCAAATTTACGTACTCAACGATGTTGTAAGGTCCGGAAGTTCTCAAGGACTTGAGTATATACTCGAGGGCAACTGATTGGTAGCTGGGACGAGCACTACCAGAAATATTTTTAGTTCACGGTGACAATATGATGAGGGACAGGCTGACCGATCGTAGAGTTCGTTAGTGCCAGTTGCAAAACCCTCCTGGGCAAGAGTGTGAACAGAGGACATCGTATAAGAAAAGCTGTGTGAGAGGAGATCGATTACGCCATACTAGGCAAAGGCATTACCCCTTTTGCAAGTTTTCAGACAAATCTTGTCCTTCCTCGTCTCTCATGGACCTCCTCGTCTATTCCCCAACCGGAAAATATTCTTTCAGAATCACAGATAATGCCCTTCTTGTCAACTATGGTGGTGCGTCCATCCATCCATGCCTTTTTCTAAACTCACATCCTGCCCTAGCTGTTTCAACGCTAACCGTACAGCACCACTATGTCCTCGGAAGCCACTTCGATGACGATGAGCACCTCTTGCATGTCTCGTATTTGATAGACAAGCTCGACAAGAAGAAAGGCACATCACTGGAGCTTGTTCAGGTTACTGGAACGGTACAAGATAAGATACAGGCATTTGAGTGGGTGGAGAAACTCATGAGTGCGGTTTATGATGGTGAGCTTGCAAGCTCATTTGGAGCTTGATTCCTGTTGCTTATCTTTGATGGTGTCAATAGATCACAGCATCCAACGGTCACGGCATCTGAGAGTCCTAGTCAATCCCAATGGCGGTGTCGTGCGTTGACTTCTGCGCTGTCTTGTCATAGTACTCACTCGTTTGCCAACCCAGAGAAAGGGATCCCTCATATTCTCCAAGATAGTCGAGCCAATATTTCGCGCAGCTGTATGTCAGCTAAATGTCACTCGTACGTGGTAACTCTTTTCACTAGGCTCGGTTTTGGTTTGATCTCTTCTCCAGAGACAACTCACAACGGACATGCACATGACATTGCGAAGGATCTTGCGACAAATTACGATGCTGTTGTGACAGTCTCTGGCGATGGACTCGTACATGAAGTCCTCAATGGCTTCGCTGAGCATGCTGATCCCCTCAAGGCGTTTACCATACCAGTCGTTCCCATACCCACAGGTTCTGGAAATGGCCTTTCTTTAAATCTACTCGGCGCACAGGTAAGTCTTCACGATCTGCATCGTAACCAAATAACTACGGCCTGATCTCTGAGGCAGCATGGCTTTGATGTTACAAGAGCTGCACTTAATGCAATCAAAGGTGTGTTAGTCTTAATCTCACGATTGAATGTTCAACCAGTATTGCCACAGGCCAACCAATGAAAGTTGACTTATTCTCGTTTACACAGGACCACAAGAGGTCCATATCTTTCATGTCACAATCATTGGGGCTTATGGCCGATCTGGACATTGGAACTGAGCATCTTCGTTGGATGGGTGACACACGTTTCATGGTTGGTTTATTGCGCGGAGGCGAGTGTATCCTCTGATCAGCCCCGTCATGGTCATGCTGATCAACTGTTTAGTCGTCCAATTCAGAGCATGTCCAGTTCAGTTGTCTTACAAGGCTGTTGAAATGGACAAACACAAAATGGCAGAGCGCGTCTCCTTGCACCGGAA
>Ga0153929_1001032_pt1 | contig 10114 bp, 7 predicted proteins | sample TSNJ013MetaG_FD_104689 | JGI IMG/M metagenome (GOLD analysis project Ga0153929, IMG submission 104689) | Attine ant fungus gardens microbial communities from New Jersey, USA - TSNJ013 MetaG | ecosystem: Host-associated > Fungi > Mycelium > Unclassified | place: USA: New Jersey, Wharton State...
AAGAAGGTTTCGATGTTGGGATCGTCATCGCGCGCCAGATGCGCAGCGCGAGCATTGTCACGCGACGCCTGACGACTGGTTGCCTGACCGTTTGCGCTACGCCTGCGTATCTGGAAAAGCACGGCGTGCCGACGCGGCCCGAGGATCTGGCCGAACATCCGTCGCTGAGTTTGCCGTCGGAATATTTCGGCGATGAACGCGTGTTCACCGGTCCGGAAGGCGAGGTGCGCGTTCGGCCGACGAACGTGATTGTCGCGAACAATACCGAGATGCTGCGCCAGTTTGCGCTGCTGGGCATGGGCATCGCGATCCTGCCGAGCTACCTGATCGGCAACGACACCACGCGCGGCCGGCTGGTGCGCCTGCTGAGCGACTATCGGCTGCCGCAGGTCGAGATCAACGTCGCGTATCCGAGCCGGCGCCATTTGCCGGCGAAGGTGCGCACGTTCATCGATCACCTTGTCGAGCATTTCAGCCAGACGCCGAATCATCAGTTGGGCGAGCAGTGGGTGAAGGACGGGTTCGTCAAGCCGGGAGCGCCGGCAATCGATGAGCGCGATTCCGAGCCGCTGGTTGCGCATGCTGCGTACGCGGAAGCAGAAGGCGGTGCACGATTCGAAGCGCCTCCCGCCGATGACAACAAGGTCGGTGGCAAGCCTGCGAAGTCGCGCTCGCGTGCGACGCCGGCCATGCCCTCGCCGTTCTGATGGGGGCCGCCTTGGTGGCGCTCATTGGGTGGTTAAGCGTTGTCCAGCACGATGAACGAAAAAAAGCCCGCGAATGATTCGCGGGCTTTTTTAATGCTGCGGGGCCTAACCCACCGGCCCTCAAAACCTGACAACCTGAAACTAACCCGCCTTGCGAGCCGGCGCCTTCTTGGCCGCCACCTTCTTCGCAGGCGCTTTCTTCGCCGCAGGCTTGACGGTCGTTTTCTTGGCCGCCACGGCGACGTCGCCGTCACCTTCGTCTTCTGTTTCAGCAACTGCCGCAGCACCGCGCTTGACGGCCGGCTTGGCGCCCGGCTTCGGCTCTTTCTTCTCGAATTCGAAGCCAATCTTGCCGTCCGGCTGCTTCACGAGAAATGCCTTGAAGTTACGGCCCGTGCGCGACGACTTGAAGCCCGTCAGCAAGTCCGTGCGGCCTTCCTCGAGCAGCTTCGTCATCTGCTCGCGCGACATTTCCTGCTGCAGGATCACCTTGCCCGAACGGAAATCGCAGGTCTTGGGATTCGCCACCGAGTTTTCGCACACATAACTCATACCGTGCTCGTACACGCGCGACTGGCACTTCGGACACGCGCCAACCGGCGTCTGCTCCGAGAAATCCACCGGTTCGCCGTCTTCGCCGCCTGAATCCTGACCGAAGTCGAACTCGAGCTTCCAGTTCTTGATTTCGTCGTCGAAGGACAGTTTCAGGATGGCGGAAAACGGCCGGCCCATCTTGCTGCGGAAACCCGACAGCGGCCCGATGGTTTTATCCTTGATCAACTGCTCGACTTCCGGAATCTCGAACTGCCGTCCGCCGGGAATCTTCGACATCGAGAATTCGCACTTCGTACAAGCGAATCGCCGATAGTTCTCTTTAATCTGGCTGCCGCAATTCGGACACGGTGTTTCGAGCGTCGAATAATCGCCGGGGATGGTGTCGGAGTCGTATTCCTTCGCGCGCTTCACGATGGTCTGTGTCATGCGCGCGATTTCCTGCATGAACTCGTCGCGCGGGAGCTTGCCGCGTTCCATCTGCGACAGCTTGTGCTCCCACTCGCCGGTCAATTCCGGTGCCGTCAGTTCCTCTACGCCCAGACCGCGCAGCAAAGTCATCAACTGGAAGGCCTTCGCCGTAGGAATCAGCTCACGGCCTTCGCGCACCATGTACTTTTCGCCCAGCAGCCCTTCGATGACCGCTGCACGCGTAGCTGGCGTGCCCAAGCCCTTTGCGGCCATTGCTTCGCGCAATTCCTCGTCTTCAATGAGCTTGCCCGCGCCTTCCATGGCCGAGAGCAACGACGCTTCGTTGTAGCGCGCCGGGGGTTTGGTCACGAGACCCACCGCGGCGACCTTCTCGACGTCGACCTTCTCGTCCTTCTGGACCTGCACGAGATTGGCTTCTTCGCCGCCCACTTCCTTGCCATAGACCTGCAGCCAGCCCGGCTCGACGAGCACCTTGCCTTCGGTCTTGAAATGATGGCCGGCGACTTCGGTGATCCGCGTGGTGACCAGGTATTCGGCCGCCGGGAAAAATACCGCGAGGAAACGCTTCACGACCAGGTCGTACAGCTTCTGCTCCGGCTCGGACAGCGCTTTCGGCGCCTGCAGGGTCGGGATGATGGCGAAGTGATCGCTGATCTTCGAGTTGTCGAAGATGCGCTTGTTCGGTTTCACCCAGCCCTTGTCCAACACCTGCTTCGCGTGCGGCAAGTAGTTATTGCTCTCCTTGAGCATCGCGAGCGTGTCTTTCACCGTCGGAATGTAATCTTCCGGCAGCGCGCGGGCGTCAGTTCGCGGGTAGGTCAGCACCTTGTGCTTTTCATACAACGCCTGAGCCAGGCCGAGCGTGTTTTTGGCCGAAAAGCCAAAGCGGCCGTTGGCCTCGCGCTGCAAGCTGGTCAGATCGAACAACAACGGCGACATCTGCGTGGTCGGCTTCGCTTCTTCCGTGACCGTGCCGGTCTTGCCACGGCAAGCCGCGACAATGGTTTCCGCCGCGGGCAAGCTCCAGAGCCGCGAGTCGCGCTGCTCCGGATCGCCCTCGACGCGCTTGAATTTCGGGTCGAACCAGCGACCTTCGTACATGCCCTTCGCAGCGATAAATTCAGCACGAACTTCCCAATAATCGCGCGGCACGAAACGACGGATCTTTTCCTCGCGTTCCACGACGATAGACAACGTTGGCGTCTGAACGCGGCCAACAGTCGTCAGGAAGAACCCGCCGCCCTTGCTGTTGAACGCGGTCATCGCGCGCGTGCCGTTGATGCCCACAAGCCAGTCGGCTTCGGAGCGGCAACGGGCGGCATCCGCGAGCGGCTGCATGTCGGCGTCGCTGCGCAAATTCGCGAAACCGTCACGGATGGAACCGGCGGTCATCGACTGGAGCCAGAGGCGCTGCACCGGCTGCTTGGCTTTGGCGTGTTGCGCGATCAGGCGAAAAATCAGCTCGCCTTCGCGCCCCGCGTCACAAGCGTTGATCAGGCGATCGACGTCCTTGCGCTTGAGCAGTTTGCTCAGCACCTTCAGCCGCGATTCGGTTTTGGCGATCGGATTCAGGTCGAAATGGGGCGGAATGACGGGCAGGTTGGCGAAGCTCCACTTGCCGCGCTTGACCTCGTACTCTTCCGGCGCGGCAATTTCGAGCAAGTGGCCGACAGCCGACGACAGCACGTAGTCTTCGCTTTCGTAATATTCGTCATGCTTGGTGAAGCCGCCCAAAGCGCGCGCGATGTCGTTCGCGACAGAAGGCTTTTCAGCGATGATCAGGGCTTTGGACATGACTCGATTCTAGTTAGGGACTGGCATGAGGCCGGGTTTGGGCGGCTTGCGCCACCACGGTTCGGACCCGTTAACGTCCGCTTTATAGCATATGGCGTGCGGCGCGCGGTCTGGCATTTAGTGAAACGCGGGATGCCGAACGGTGAATGTGGGCGCTTTGTGATGCAAGCGCGAAAGCCGTTTCAGCTTACGAGTGCGCTCAGTTGCGCATATTGGTCTTGCCGGTTGATTCGAATTTACGCGGCGACGAGCGCGGGCCGGATCTTCGGTGCGCCCACCATCCCCGGCAACGCGCTCAAATCGGTCAACATGCGCGCGACAATGGACGTTTGCGGCAACACCGTTCCAAAAAAACGGGTTGTCACAGCGTCTTCAATCAAGACGGTCGGAAAATTTTCCACATCGAGGTCATCGAAGCGATCCGCCTGGTTTTCAATGTCGATCCATGCAAAGCAGATGTCCGGATGGGCGTCGGCGAGCAGGTCGAAACCCTCGCGATAATCGCGGCACGTCCCGCACCATTCGGCGCACAGGCAGGCGACGAGCAGCGTGCCGGCGCTGGTCAGGCGCTCGGCGATCTGATCGGCGTCGGTGTCGAGATTCAGCGCGGGCATGGTTCCTTGCGGTCCTTTTCGTCAGTCATTTGTTGGGTTTGCAAGAAGCGGATTTTGTCGCGAATGTAGCATGGTGCCGAAAAATCAGCGCTCAAGCCGGGTAAAGCGTCCCCCCCGGCAACGCGCCAACCCGTCCCGACAATTCGAGTTGCAACAGCAGGCTTTGTAGCGTCGCACCATCCATTTCGGTCCGCTCGGCAAGAATTTCAAGCGTCGCGGGCGAGTGCCCGAGTGCATCGAGCAGGCGGTCGGTTTCGGGAGTGGCCAGTTTTATTGACGCTGATGCCCAGAACGCGCTCGCCGGCTTGCTACGCGCGGCGGTTGCTGACCCCGACGCGCTTTGAAGTTCCAGTGCGAATTCGCTCGTTGCCGGTTCGGTGCCCGCTTCTTCCGCTGGACGCGCTTTCCCACGCTTTCGTGGCTTCGAAACGGGCGCCGCCGCTGCTTTGCTCTGAACCGAAAAACCGAACTCCTCGAGAATGTCCTCGGGCGTTTCCACAAGCTTCGCCCCCTGCTTGATCATCCGATGACACCCGCGCGACAGCGGTGCGTGGATCGAGCCCGGGATAGCGAATACGTCGCGCCCCATTTCGTTGGCGAGCCGGGCGGTAATCAGCGAACCCGAACGCGTGGCTGCTTCGACGATCAGCACGCCACTCACCAGCCCCGCGATCAGCCGGTTACGCTGCGGAAAATTTGCCGGCCGGGCCGGCGTGCCGAGCGGCCATTCCGACACGATCGTCCCGTTTGTCGCAATTTCGTGCGCCAGCGCGTGGTGCAGCGGCGGATAGACAAGATCCGCTCCCGTTCCAATGACCGCAATCGTGCCGCCGGGGCCGCTTAACCCTCCACGATGCGCTGCGCCGTCGATACCCAGCGCGAGCCCCGACACAATCGTGAGTCCCGCATCCGAAAGGGCCTGCGCGAAGCGGCGGGCGTCGTCAATGCCTTGCGGCGTTGCGCTTCGGCTGCCGACAATCGCCACTGCCCGGGCCTGGAGCAAGTCCAGCCGTCCCTTTACATATAGCAACGGTGGTGGATCGGGCATGGTCAGGAGCGCTGGCGGGTACGCTGAATCCGCAAACGTGACGATCCTGTTGCCCGGAACCGACGCCCACTCAAGCGTGCGCGCAAGGCACTCGCCGAATGGACCGAGTTCCGAGCGCGGCGGGGGCCCAAGCACCGCACAGGCCGCTTTCTCTCCGGCGATTACCGCGAGCGCCGAATGACTGGTTCAGCACCGCCTGCGGCCCGCCGAATTCGGCAAGCAGCGCACGCAGCGCGATGGGCGGTAAACCGCTCGCATTAGCCAGCCGCAGCCAGGCCGAAACGTCCTGCAAATCGGTTTCTCCCAGACAGGGCTTGGCGTCGGCCGTCGGCAACAGGAAAGGCGTCATGTTAAAATTTTCATATCCCGAAATACGAAAGGATTGTCGAAAGGCCTTTTTCCTGGCCTTTCGGACAACGCGTTGCCGCCCCGCGAGCGGCACTGAAACGACGTTGAAGCGCCGCGTTTCGGCCCAATCATCTTCTCGATACCGGCACTCTTTTACAACCTGGCCGAATGGCCGACTATCGCGCGCCGCGGCGTGCGTCGATAATCTGAATCATGGCTCTGCTCAACATACTCAAATACCCGGACAAGCGGCTGCATAAGGTCGCGAAGCCCGTAGAGGTCGTCAATGACCGGATTCGCAAGCTCGTCGCGGATATGGCTGAAACCATGTACGCGGCGCCCGGCGTCGGCCTCGCCGCGACCCAGGTGGACGTGCATGAACGCGTGATCGTGATCGACACGTCGGACACGCACGACCAGCTTCAGGCCTTCATCAATCCGGAGATCATCTGGTCGAGCGACGAGAAGAAGGATCACGAGGAAGGCTGCCTGTCGGTGCCGGGCATCTACGACTTCGTCGAGCGGCCGGAAAAGGTCCGCGTGCGCGCGCTGAACGAGAAGGGCGAGACGTTCGAAATCGACTGCGAAGAGTTGCTTGCCGTATGCATCCAGCACGAGATGGATCACCTGATGGGACGCGTGTTTGTGGAATACCTGTCGTCGCTGAAGCAGACGCGAATTCGCGGCAAGATGAAAAAGCTCGAAAAGGCGCTGTGACGGGTCGATTCACCAAGACGGATGCTGGAATTTGCAGGTTGCTGAATCGATGACTCAATCGCTGCGTGTCGTATTTGCTGGAACACCTGAATTTGCCGCTGCCGCACTGGCCGCCATTCACGCGGCAGGTTTTGAGGTGCCGCTCGTGTTGACGCAGCCGGACCGCCCCGCCGGGCGCGGTTTGAAACTGGCGCCCGGGCCGGTCAAGCGGTTGGCGCTCGAGCACGGCTTGCCGGTGGCGCAGCCGATCTCGTTGCGGCGCAATGGCAAGTATCCCGAGGAAGCGGCCGCCGCTATTGAACTGCTGAAGGCCACGCCGCACGACGTCATGGTGGTTGCGGCGTACGGGCTGATCCTGCCGCAGGAAGTGCTCGACATCCCGCCGTTGGGCGCAATCAATATTCACGGCTCGCTGTTGCCTCGCTGGCGCGGCGCAGCGCCCATTCATCGTGCGCTCGAAGCCGGTGACGCCGAGACGGGCATCACGTTGATGCAGATGGATGCTGGACTCGATACCGGCGCAATGATCCGGGAAGGCCGTATAGCGATCACATCTGCGGACACCACGGCCACGTTGCACGACCGGATGGCCCAGCTTGGTGCTGATCTGATCGTCGAAGCGTTGCGGGATCTCGAACGGGACGGCGCCTTGCCCGCCACGCCGCAGCCGCTGGACGGCGCGACGTACGCCGAGAAGATCGCCAAGCACGAAGCGGCGCTCGACTGGCGTCGTCCGGCGAGCATGCTCGCGCGTCAGATTCGGGCCTTCGATCCGTTTCCCGGCGCGTTTGGAACGCTCGATGGCGTTGTCGTCAAGATTTGGGCCGCAGAGCCGGTGGCGCTGACGGGTGATGCCGATCCCGGCGCGATTGTGGAAAGCGGTGCGGAGGGTGTCGTGGTTGCGTGCGGTCAGGGCGGCTTGCGTCTCACGCAGTTGCAAAAGCCCGGCGGCAAACGACTGCCTGTGCGCGAATTTCTTGCGGGATCGCCTATTGTTAAAGGGCAACGATTCGAACTTCGGGAAGTCGCGCCGGATGCCTGAAACAGTGTCTGCGTATTTGCCACGCCGTCGTTGCGACGGCTAAAACCAGCCAAAAAAACATAGGTCCTGCAATGCTTGGAATCACCGGTTTCACGCTGTTTATCGTCGCCGTCATGTTGCTGAGCGTTACGCCGGGGCCGGATACGGCGTACATCGTCGGCCGAAGTGTCGCGCAAGGGCGTGGCGCGGGCGTGGTGTCGGCGCTGGGCATTGCGCTCGGCTGCATTGTGCATACCCTGGCCTGCGCGTTCGGGCTGACGGCGTTGCTGGCGGCATCGGTGACCGCGTTCACCGTCGTCAAGTTCGCTGGAGCGATTTATCTGATCTATCTTGGCGTGCGGCTCATCTTCGCCAAGCCGGCAGCCGCGAAAACGAGCCACAAGCCGAGCGAAGCGACCCGCGTTCGCGCCGCACCGAAGTCGCTCCAGCAAATCTTCACGCAAGGTTTCGTCACGAATGTCCTGAACCCGAAAGTGGTGCTGTTTTTCGTCTCGTTCATCCCGCAATTCGTTGCCGTCGACAGCGAACACAAAACCCTCGCCTTCCTCGCGCTTGGTTTTGTGTTCGTGCTGGTCAGCACCTTCTGGAACACGTTCGTGGCGTGGATCGCGGGCAGCGTGACGCAACGCTTCTCCGGCAAGCCCAGCGTCAAGCTATGGCTGGACAGGGTGGTGGGCAGTGCATTCGTCGGACTGGGCATCAAGCTGGCGACTTCACACAGGTGATTGAATTTTTCCGGGATGTCCTTATCTAACATTTTGCTTACAATCTGGGGCCGGATAATTGCGGGCAGATTGTCTGGTCAGGCAAAAAAGGCCGCTTCGGCCGCTCGCGCTTAACGCGCATTGATATTGGGTGAGGAGTTCAAGACATGTTCAACTGGGTCAAAACGGCGATGCTGATGGCAGCGATCACGGCCCTTTTTGTCGTGATCGGAGGAATGATCGGCGGCAGCAAGGGGATGGTGCTTGCGCTGATCGTCGCCCTCGCCATGAATTTCTTTTCGTACTGGTTCTCCGACAAGCTCGTGCTGAAGATGTACAACGCACAGGAAGTCGACGAAGCCAGCGCGCCGCAGTTTTACCGGATGGTTCGCGAGCTTGCCACGCGGGCGCAACTGCCCATGCCGAAGGTGTATCTCATCGACGAAAATGCGCCCAACGCGTTCGCAACCGGGCGTAATCCGGAGCATGCGGCGGTTGCGGCGACTACCGGCATCTTGCGGGTGTTGTCCGAGCGCGAGTTGCGCGGCGTGATGGCGCATGAGCTGGCGCACGTGAAGCACCGCGACATCCTGATCTCGACAATATCGGCGACCATGGCCGGTGCTATCTCTGCGCTGGCCAACTTCGCCATGTTTTTCGGCGGCCGGGATTCCGAAGGCCGGCGCACGAATCCGATCGCCGCTATCGCTGTAGCCATGCTGGCGCCGCTGGCCGGTGCGCTGATCCAGATGGCTATTTCGCGGGCGCGGGAATTCGAGGCTGATCGCGGCGGCGCGCAGATTTCCGGCGATCCGCAAGCGCTCGCCAGCGCACTTGAGAAAATTCATGCGTATGCCGCCGGTGTGCCGTTCCCCGCTGCTGAGCAGCATCCCGCCACGGCGCAGATGATGATCATGAACCCGCTGGCGGGCGGTGGAATCTCGAAGCTCTTTTCCACGCACCCGGCGACCGAGGAACGCGTTGCCCGCCTGATGGAGATGGCGCGAACCGGCCGGATGGAGTGATGGGGGCTGTCTAAGGCATAGTCATGGACCCATCGCCGCGCAGGCGGCGATGGGTCTCTTGTCACACCATGACACCCTGTCATAAACGGCGGGTTGCCTCCAACCCCGTCCGTTCGGCCAGCATCCCAGCCCCAATCTCAGACCCAAACCCCTCGCAAGTTACAATGCTTCGTTTGTGCGGACCGGCATCGGCCGGCTCGAACGCCTTCGCCCCGACATGACCGAAAAGCCTTCCCGACGCCGCGCCGTTTCATCGGCGGAAAGCAGCCGAGTGTCGTCCGACGCCCGGCTCGCCACGCTTCAGCTCGCTCCCGATTCCCTTGCGTTCGCGCTCGATGCCGCCGCGCAAGCAGTCGGTGCGGTGCGTGCCGGTTCCGCACTGCCCGCAGCATTGCAGACGGTCATTGCGGCCACGCACGTGGCGGTATCGCGCGGGGCGACGCAGGACATTGCGTACCGCACGTTGCGGCGCCTTGCCGTGGCCGACGCGCTGCTCGCGAAACTGGTGCGCAAAGCGCCGCCGCCGCATGTATCGAATGTCATGGCCTGCGCGTTCGCCCTTCTGGTGGACGACGAAGCCCAAGCCGCTTACACGCCATTTACCGTTGTCGATCAAGCCGTCAATGCAATCGCCGCGCGGCGCGAATTCGCGTTTGCAAAGGGTCTGGTCAACGCCGTGTTGCGCTCGTTCCTGCGTGAACGTGAAGCGTTGCTCGCTGAGGTTCAAAGCGATCCGGTCGCGCGTTTCAACTATCCCGCATGGTGGATCGACGCGGTAAAGCGCGGTCACCCGGACGAATGGGAAAACATCCTGGATGCCGGTAACTGGCAAGGGCCGCTTACGTTGCGCGTGAACGCACGGCGTATGAGCGTCGCGCAATACCTCGACGTCCTCAAGGCCGAGCACATAGAAGCCGAAGCCGCGGGCATTCATGCCGTGCGTCTCAAGACGCCGATGGCGGTCGACAAGATTCCTGGTTTCGCCGACGGCGTCGTCTCGGTTCAGGACGCCGGCGCGCAACTCGCCGCGCAGTTGCTGAACGCGCGCGATGGCATGCGCGTGCTCGATGCCTGCGCCGCACCCGGCGGCAAGACGGGCCACGTGCTGGAACTGGCGAACGTCGAGTTGAT
>Ga0153929_1001035_pt1 | contig 10103 bp, 13 predicted proteins | sample TSNJ013MetaG_FD_104689 | JGI IMG/M metagenome (GOLD analysis project Ga0153929, IMG submission 104689) | Attine ant fungus gardens microbial communities from New Jersey, USA - TSNJ013 MetaG | ecosystem: Host-associated > Fungi > Mycelium > Unclassified | place: USA: New Jersey, Wharton State...
CATCGCAAAGATCGACCATGGAGACCCTGCATACCGCGCCTTTACGGCGGTTCCGTGGGATGCGTATATCGACCATCGCGAGCACGCGAAGCAAGCCCGTTCTCTGCTGAAGCAAGCGACCGAAAGGCACGCATCCAAGCTGGCGAGCAAGGTCAACAAGGGGCGTTTCCCTATCGCTGTGGATGCAACAGACGAAACGCTGTTTATCTAACGTGCCACGCGTGCCCTGGTGACTGCCGGGGCGCTTCATTCAACACGCAGGACACGAGATGATTAACGAATTCCCCGGCGAGATCGGCGGTCACGCATGCTTGACGGTGAACGGTCGCGAGTTGCATGAGGGGATCCGCTATTCCATCGGCAACTACCTAACGTTCATCGAGGAACGCATCGAGAAACTGGCGCTCGTTGAAGACGTGGACTACGCCGTGAGCGTGGACGATGTCTCGGTCGATTACATCTTTACGGTTGAGGCGGCGCAGAGGGCGTTACAGCCGCTCGGAGGCCCGGGCGCACCGGTGGCATGCGCGACGCCGGCCGAGCCCGCCACCAAGCCTGTAAAGGTCAAGAGGAAGGTGAAAACCGCAAAGCCGGGCGCGGCAATCATATCGCCGCGCAGTGGCCGCCGCGTCGATCCCCGCCAAGTTGAAATAGCACTCTAAGTTACCTGCGCGAACGATCCACGCATGAGATGGATGAACTTCATTCGTCAATGTCCTCGCGAGATTTGGCGCGGCGGTGCTTGGCAATGTCGCGGTCGAACATGCCCCTCACGTGGTCCATGCCCAGTTCGTCAACGTGGTCCCAGTGCTCGCGCGTCAGGTGCATGCTGCGCTTGATTAGCTTCCGGTCTTCAGGGAGTGGTGGTCTGCCGCCCCCGCGCTTCGGCTTCTCGTTTTCCATGCTGTCCTCGTCTGTGTAGATGGCTGAATTTTAGCATGAGATATGGGGTTACTTAAAGTCACCCATAAATTGCTTGACGCTGAGTTTAGGTGTGAGTTAAAGTCACCCCACATCGCAGCCACAAACAATCCAAGTATGACCGCAGCCGGGTCGGTTACCCGGCAATACCAAACTTGAGGTAAGTAAGCCATGGAACTGAATCAAACCAACGCCGTAGCAGAGCTTAAGAAAAAGTTGATGCCGCTGTTTCACGCGATAGAAAGCGAGTTCGTCAGTCAAGCAATGAAGCACCCCGGACTCGAATGCGGCTTTAAAACCGTCATTGGCAACTGCCGTATTGAGGTCGATTTCCCGCACCTGCCCGTCGCGGTCGCCTCCCCCGACAAAGCCCCCAAGCTGCCGACGAACATTCCGCTCCCGACCTCGTCTGGCATATAAGCGCCTTAGCAGCAAGACCGATTAACCAATACGCGCGGGCTCCATGGGTCCGCACACTATAACCAGGATAACTAAGCGAAATTGCGCTGGATGCGTGCCAAATAATGCTTGAGGCGATCCTAGCAGTCGAGTTGGTTCTGCTGGTCGTGTTGGTGGTTCTGCGCGCCGGGTTCCCGCCGATTCCTCCGTTCGAGTTGAGCAAGGAAACCCGCGAGATTATCGACCGCCAGAATCGCGACAAGAGCTAAATCAAACGAGGAGATCATCATGTGGTTGTGTCTAAAGAATGCCTTTCTGTCTATCGTCAATAACGACCGCGATGCGACCGTCCTAATAGTGCGTGCGAGGCGTCGTGGAGACATCGAAGCCGTGTTCGGCCCGAGCGTCGAAGTAACCACGATCCCGCAACGCGATTACCAGTTCCGCGCATTCATTCCGAGAAGCACCGTCGGCGACGTGATCGCCAAGGCTCTTGTGGACACCCGATATTGCAACTTCAAGGATAGCGTCAAGGATGGACCGCTGCACGATGCGTACTTTGAGATCTGGCTCACGATGGCCGATCTTCAGGAAATCCCGCCGTATGGCCGCGCACCGCGCCCGGGTTTCCGCAAGCATCCGCGGCGCTAGTCATGCCCCGCGCCGTGAAGGAGAAGGTTCGGAATCTTGAGAGCGCGAAAGTACCGACGGCATCGCTCCTTCATGCGTTTGCCGACTCGGTCGCGCAATACCTGGCGAACGCAACAGGAGGCCGAGTGGATATTGCGATGCACGGTCTGGTCCTTATTTCGAGACTTCCGACTGGAAACTCTTCCCAAAGGGATAAGCTTTGAAATTGCGAGGCACGCTATGATGCGCGTCGATAAAAACAAGATTTTGATTTCTAAACCGGGGAAAACGCATGAAAAAGACCATCATCGCGGTCGTCCTGTGCGCCTCGCTCGGTGCCTGCGCCCAAGCCGATTGGGACCAAACCGTGTGGGCGCATGCCGGCATCGCAAACCCGATTCCGACTCAGGCGGATAAAGACGCCGCCGCCGCGAAGCAGGTTCAGTATCTGGAGAGCCTGCGCGCAGAGAACGCTGCCGAGCAGGCGCAGAGGGATGCCGAGGCCAAGCGCCAAGCTGACGCCGCTGCACGCGCCGCGCAGCGTCGCGCCAATCCGACGGATACGTGCATCAATCTGGAGGGGGAGTCGGGCATGTTCATGCACTTCAGGGAAGGGGCCGCGCACGGTGTACCGCTCTGGCTTGCCTTTCAGCCGTACCGCGACGATCCGGTGACGATGGACATTATTACGATTGCCTACCGTGTGCAGGTCGGCTCGATGCCTGCCTCGCAAGGCATAGACGAGGCGAGCAAGGTCTGCAAGCGCGCCGAGCACCATGCGCAGGGAGCCGCCAAGTGATTGAGAGGACCATGAAAAAGACAATTCTTGCCGCGCTGATCGCAATTGCTGCCGGCGCGGCCCACGCTCAAGCCGTTGGTGTTCAGTGGGGAAATATCGTGTACGCGTCCGCGACTGGCGAGCGTACGGTCCTGACGGATACCGGTGCCGATGCGAGCCCGGTCCTTTCTCCTGACGGCAGGTTGGTTGCGTTCACGCGGCTGCGCCAAGGTGAGCAGGCTGAATCAGACGACCCTCAGAGCGGACCGCTGGCTGACGTGTATGTGATGCGGCTCGCTGATCGCCATGTGACGAAGATCGTTTCGGCGGCGCACTCAAATGACCCGGAGGGGGAACTGTCAGGCATCCGCTCGCTGACCTTCTCGCCTGACGGCGCGAGGCTTTACCTCGAAACGCCTGCATGGGCGGTCGCGGGCGCTATCCACGCCGCTCCTGTGCAAGGCGGTCATCAGCGGTTCGTCACTGACGGCAACGGCTTCGCGGTGGTGCGCCACGGGAAATACGTGGGCGATCTTGTCGTGCGAAAGCATCGCTACATGGCCGGTCGCGGGTCATGGAATCCGGAGGTCATCGTGAGCGTGGCCGGGAAGGATGTCCGTGTGCTGGGCGAATTCGGCGACGATGAACACGCAGTTGGCCGCGCACTTCGAAACGTCGAGGCGCAGCAATAATTGCCGGCTACGCCGAGATTTTCGACATTCAGGTGTGCGTCGGGCTTTCGCACGCATCCATGGCGGGTTACGCGGAGGAGGGCGCAGTGATCGTCCTCGCATATTGCGGGTTTGAAGGTCGCGGTTCGTCCCTCGACTGCCGTTCAATCCGACTCGACCTCAATGGCGACAGAGCCGACGCGAACACTCTTGCCAGCACGCTGAAGGCAGCGACTGCATCGGATCAGTAAGCAAGTAAAATGGTCTTGAATTGGACCGTGCAACGTTATTTTTCGAAGGGCGACATGAGCGACGTAGTTGAGGCCTGTTATGACTGGAAGGGCAATATTTTCCAATACCGGCGCGGGCCCACTTGGATTCCTGTCGACGCTGGCAATCGGCGATATCAAGAAATTATTGGATCAATTGCCGCGGGTACATGCCAAGTCGTGAACCCGCGCTTCGAGAAAGCGCTAGAGACACATTCGAAGGACGGCAGGATTACTGGATATCTTTGCGAGAGCGGATTCGTGCCGCTTCAAACCGGGAACGCCGTATATGCGATTCTGAAGAAGCAAATCGACGACGGAACGTGCCTTGTAACCGCTCCGCCCTCGGTTGCACAAATGACTCCTGAGGCGCAAATCGAAGAGTTTCAAGTAGCCGTGGTTTTTGAAAGACGGTGGCCCGAACTCGACGGAGAATTGACGTCGGAACTTCCTTGGGTCTTTGGCGACGGCGGAACATCTAGAAGGTTCGCATTCTCGGTTTTTAACCTCAAAGGAGGGCCCGATAGCATTGAAGATTTGTTGGTCAAAGAGTTGACGGGTGCGCCACCTCACTTTCGAATGGGTCCGCCGCTTTCGGCAGCAGTGATTGTGGTCAAGGTTCCGATGGTTCACTTGCGTTATGTTCTGAAACACTTCCTGAACGGCAGCGAAGACTACTTAAGGACTTTGCTTGAGGATCGTTTGGAGCAAAATTTCTGGCAAACCGGGCGCAAAAAGTCGGATGGCCCGTCTACGGAATGGTTGATATCGCATTTCAACCTTTACGCACACGACTTTATTTCAGATCTTGCAAATCGGATTGTCGAAGGATACTGGCTGGAATATGGAGGACTGCCGGTCGGTTTTCTATCGACACGTGACGCCCGAAATACGCACCGCATCTTCGCCAAAACACGCGACGGAAAAGTAAAGCTTCATCGTTCGCAAAGCGTCGATATACGTGGGTCACAGAGGGCTAAAGCATGGGGCCCATCAGTTGGGCTCGCTGCTGTGTCATTTGGCACCGAAAGTTCCATGCCGACTCTGCAACGCGCACTCGCTCGAGTCTCAATGATGGTTGAAAGCGGGTTAGCAATGGAAGCGCTAGTTCTAGCAAATTCGGTGCTTGAAGTTAGCGCATTGGAAACACTTTGCGCTGCGGTTCACGGAAACGGAAAATTGCTCGATCGACTAGAGCGGGCTGGTCATCGCGTGCGACTTGACGTGCTGTCTGTGCTAGCGGTCCAACATCCACACTTGGTGGCCACAAAATTATCTGACATCGTGGCGGCGGCAAAAAATATTTATCATCACCGAAACGATTACGTGCATGACCTTGCGCTACCGGCACAAAAGTCTGTCTTGGATGGAGGGGACCGCGGCAAACTCGGAGCAATGCTTAATCACTTTGTCGTTCCTCATGAGCAGCAAATATGGTTCAACACAATGGGTGTCATTGGCCGCGGAGGCCATGAAATTATAAGCATAATCGCAGACTCACTGCCTCGGAAGCGGTCACTGCTCAGTAGGGTAACCCAGGCAGTCTTCAAGGGTTTAAGAGGCCTGAAGAAGGTTTTTCCACGCGTAAATAAGCAACGGGATAGGTCGCCCGCAGCTGAGCTCGACTCCGCGTCAGCCGACGAATTACGACTGTAGTCGAGCATATGCGACCCGGGACTTAGGTTCTCGTGGCGCCAAGGTCCGCAAGGTGCCTTTGTACGCGCCGAGCACCAATCCGCGCATGCGGTCGGATGCAACATTTCGCCACACGGAAAACATGGTGAACGATGGTGAACGGAAGGAGAACGAGGGGAACACCACCCGGTTCGTGACCCTACGATGGTTCCATCGAATACATGGGGTGAGCATCATGGCAAAAGTGAGCCGCGTCAGTACTGAAGACATTGAGCGGGTGCGCCGAGAGTTTGAGGATTCCGGACTTTCAACGCAGCAAGTGGCTGATATCCTTAAAGTTTCGAAAACCTACGCCCACAAATTGATCACTAAACAGGGCTGGCGACGCGCTTCTGATGCTCCGATTTTTGGGATGAATGCCCCGAAGGCCGCTGTGGGATTATTCACAGAAAAACCCCGAGATCCAGCGACCCGGACGCCGTCGCCGATGGGGAAACGCGTTTCCAATGATGTGCCTGCTAAACAATCAGCGCATGCACCAGCTGCAGCGCCCGCGAATGGCGTGTACTTCATCCCCGAGCCGCCCATCGGCATGACCGAATGGGAGTCGCGCGACTGGCATGAGGCCGAATGCAAAAAGCTTTTGCAGGCGCAGAACGACCGCCACGCGCGGGAGTTGCGTGTGCTGCAGGCTGACTTTGCTGCCGAGGCTCGCAAGCCTGGGGATTTGAATGCTGCTCGCCGGCAGAAGACGCTAGCCGAGTCCACGAAGGTCCGGCACGAGATGCAGCGCAAGAATCTGGAGGACTGGATTCGTATCAAGCTGATGCAGTTGCCGGTGCTGGCCGCTGGCCGGGGTGCTGTGCGTATCTTGGTCAACGTGGTGCCGGGGTTCTCTATCTACGAGGACAACTCTGCCGAGGCTATTGCTCGCCGTGTGGCTGATGCAGACGCGTTCTATTCGCGCAAAGCTGGGGCTGTGAATGTGGACGCGTCCGATGTCTAAAGCTCAAGCAGCACGAGCGCGCCAAGCGTTCTACGACATGTTCGACGAGCGCAACGAGGCCAAGCGTGCTCGGCGGCCGGTGGTGCCGCTGGGTGAGCCGGTCGTGGTGCTGGTGATCATTCCGGCCACGGCCCCGATGCATGCCATTCACGCCGCGGCTGATCGGCTGATGGACATGGGTCAGTTCAGCCGGAATATGGCTGAATCGCGTGCCGAGTTAGACCAGATCCTCGCCGACGGCGCGGGCCTGGTCGAGTCTGATTCCGAACTACTGGCCCACGGCAGCATGCATGTGGGTCGAACGTAGTCGCCGCCAGGATATATGTCGACGAGCGGACATAGCAGCACGTGGAATGGGGGCACAGTCCTGTACTATCGTAGGGTCGCCACTCTCTCGGTATCCCATACCGGGGCGCTACCATGCAGCTACATCGAGGCCAACTGGCCGCACTAAATTCCTTTGCCGATAGCCTCGAAGTCAAACACGGGCGTCTGCCGAAAATTGCAGGTAACGACCACTTAGACGCCTTTAGAGATCAAATCCTCGATGCCTCGTATTGGAAGACCATCATCGGTCGATACGAATTCTTCGAGATTGTGCTCGGGACAGTGTATAAATGCTTGTCGAAACTTCCCGAAGACTATTCTGGCCCACTATCTGAAGCGGATGATGGCGCTATCTTGGGCGCCGTTAAGGCTGAGCTTCAGACTGCTTTCGAATCACTACCTAGAAGCTACGATCTATTCATCCCTCTTAACTCTTTGCAGGCAATTCACCAAACCGAAATCGCCCTCTCGGAAGAGATTTCTTTAGTTGATTCTGCTGAACACCCACTACTAGGCCCCTTTCTCGCGCCGGTCCCAGTGCAAAGCCTATCTGGCCTGCTTGGTGGTATCCGGCAGACTCAGCTTCCACCAAATGGACGCCGCTTTTTACGAGTCAGAACGACGGGGTTTGGAAGTGACATGCCGAACAGCCCTGCCGTCCGCGATGCGTGGGCGATCGCAAAACGGCTGGCTTTCATTGGGATAGCGTCTGGAAATCTAGTCGTGAAGCAAGACTGGACCTTTCGATTGAACGCGAACGCCGCTATCAACCCAGCCATCCTCGCAGAGTTGTGGCAAGACAACGCGCTCACAGCGCTGAATTCCGATTTCGAGGTTTTACGCTTCTTCAGTTCACTTACGATCAAGGAGCCGATTACTGTCACCGACCTCAGCGGGAAGTCGGCAAGCACACTATTGACTGCGCCTGAGCGCGAAGCAGTTACACCCGAGGACTTTGCGAGAGCCATTCGGCTACGAATGGGAGCGGTGACGTCATTTCTTGCGATCAACAACGAAGATGCCGCGCCGGTCCGCACGGCGATGGAGTGGTTTATTGACGCCGACGCGTCGCAGAATGAAACCATCGCGTTCCTTCAGCGTTGCATCGGCTTGGAAGCACTTCTCGGTTCGTCCGAATCAAGGCGTGATGTCACTGAGCGACTCGCCGATCGATATGCATATCTGGTTTGCACGACTGCTTCGGCTCGCAATGCGCAGCGGAAGAGATTCATCGCAATGTACAGGCATCGCAGCGAAATCATCCATGGTCGTTCCACGAAGCTTTCGGAGGAACACAGGCGGGCAAGCTGGGATGCGCGCGACATGCTTCTGCAAGTCGTATGGCGGGAAATGCACAATGTCCTTGAAGGGGCGGCAACATAACTTCGCATGCTCCCATATACGTTAGTGCCACGTCCACGGCTGCCGGGCCCCTAAGTTTGGGAGGCGTACGAAGCCAGCGCTTCCCCTATTGTTGACGTGACTGTGACCGAGGGGCCACCATGACCGAGCGGGATGTCATTGAGCTATTCGAGGACAGGATTGGCGTCGGCTGATGGGCAACGGCTACGAGACCAACGGACGGACGCATCAATGCAATGCTCGCCGATATGTTGCTAGGTCCGTTCCCGGATGTCCTCACCAATGACTGATATGTCACCGGTCGAATCCGCGCCGAGCTGCCGCTGGTGGACCAGCGTGCTAGCATCCCGCAAAACAACAATGTCGGGAGCAAGGTTGTGAAACGCGCAACGCTTGGTGATTTCGCTTTTTTCGCCGTCGTCATCCTATTGACGGGCCTTCTGGTTCAAGTCGCCTCGAAAATCATTGGTGGTCAAAAGTCGGCGCCGGATCTCTGGTCGATATTGAGCGCGATCGCCACGGCGGCCGCAACAATAGTCGCGCTGTGGGTGGCGCTGAAAGGCAACCGAGAAAGGGATAGGGAAGAGGTAGTTCGTTCGCGGCTCGCGGCTGCTCAACTCACCCCGGTGCTTCTAAACAACGTCGCGAAAGTCGGTGTCATCCTTAGCCAGTTCGAACAGTTCATAGCAGTCGACCCACAACCGCAGGCCTATCACCAAGTGCTCGGATTGCTGAACGAGGTGGTATCGACAGAGCCCGACTTCGAGACTATGAGGGCAATTGCTCCCCTCCCTAACAACTGCGCTGAGCGAATGGCGGCTGGTTTCGCTCAAATCAAACTTATTTTCCGGATGCTCGAACAGGCGCGGACGCTTTACCTTAACCAGCCTGCAAATGTTGAAATTCGGAGAATCAGAAGCAGCGCGTTTGCAGGTCTCACGCATGGAGTTCTTGAAGCACTGGAACCGACAGTGGAAATCTGCAATGACGCATCGACGGTGAAGTTGGGCGGCGTAAACGTCAAGTGACATTTCGCGCATGTTCAACGCTGAGGCGGCCCACCGTAGTCCTGGTGTCGTTGCTCAAGAAGCGTGGGTTTCGCCGCTCTCGTAGTAGGCGATGTTGCTTAATCAGTGGCAACCGGGCCCCCGCAAGTCGATGCAATTTGATTGTGGCTAGCGTGGCGCTTGTTGTTACGACAGCAATGGGGGGTGCAATGGCGAAGTTCACGACGGGTGATGAGACAGATCAAGCATTGTGTGCGGCGCTAAAACACGAGTTTCTTAGATGCCGCGGCGCGTTTGACTCGTTCGCAGCTAGCGCAGAGCAAATGATCTTGCAGGGCGAGAATCGCGATATAGCCGTACGTACCTACAACGCGTATGCGTGGTTCCTTCACCTCCTGTACGAGTTTCTGTTAGCGGCGGTGCAGCGCGAACGCAATGACACAAAGCCACTTGATCATGAGTTAGCGGACCAGTACATTCACAGCATTGCGCAACGTGTGCTGATCAAGCGGCGCGAAGCCATATTGAACGGCACTGCCCCCGCGTGGGAAAACCATATCTGCGCATTTCCAGAACGCGTGCCATCCGAATTCGCGAGCGAGTTCCGAAAGACTCGCAATACGATCAGTGGACATGTGAAGCATCAGCGTCACAGTCTCAGCCTCACGACGTTCTATCACCGGTACCACAAGTACCTTTACATGATGTACTTCGATTCGCTGGGTCATTGGGGTTACATGACCGACGAGTTTCCCGACCTTGGCGAAATCACTGCATTCTCCGTCACGATCACGGAACAATCGCCAGGCAACTGAATTGATGGTATTGCGCGCTGCCTAGTCAGGGTTGAATAGGATGACGACGTAGCCATGCATCCGACAAGGTGAAGAACTCCTGCATGAGTTTTCCGAGTTCGCTGTCGTAGCGCTTAAGGTCCTGACCGTACCGAACGAATTCACCCCTTTTTTGTACGACGCCCAACGGGCCTTTTCCCATGTCCATCATTAGCGTTTCGGCCTCCAGCAATTCCTTGAGCATGACGCTATTAAGTTGCAACGAATAGATCATGCCGCGCATACGTGCGTAGACCACCACCAC
>Ga0153929_1001037_pt1 | contig 10066 bp, 13 predicted proteins | sample TSNJ013MetaG_FD_104689 | JGI IMG/M metagenome (GOLD analysis project Ga0153929, IMG submission 104689) | Attine ant fungus gardens microbial communities from New Jersey, USA - TSNJ013 MetaG | ecosystem: Host-associated > Fungi > Mycelium > Unclassified | place: USA: New Jersey, Wharton State...
TATAGTAGTTTTGCTGTGAATTCCCTAGGTAATTCTTGGCTGAACTCCTTCTCTTCTTCTTCTTGCTCCTGTTGCCTTAGTTCTTTGTTCTCTTCTCTGTACTCCCTCTCGAACTCCTCTACCAGTTCTTTTGCGTTCTCCAGATTTTCCCTACTTTCCCAGGTATCTTTTTCTGCCATATAGCCTTTCCACCTCACTAAGAACTTCTCCTTTCCCCTAACTGTTCTTTTGTTTATGATTTTCTCCACCTCGAATTCCTCTTCTTCTTCAATGATGACCGGTTTTGGTGGTATTTTCTTCTGCCCCTTTACCTGTGGTTTATAGAGTCACACTCTACTTACGTTAACTACAGGGTGTATTTTGATAGAGTCCAGTAGTTCTAACTCTATCGCATTGCTCGAGACAATCCCCTTTACCTTGTAGGGGCCCACAAAGCGCTCAGTCAGTTTTTCTGACCTCCTTTCTTTCATCTGCCATTTCAGGTCCTTCGTACTCAGCAGTACTAAGTCCTCTACTTTGTATTCTTCCCCCTTTCCTCGTTTCCTGTCCCCAAACCTTTTCATTTCCTCCTGTGCTTTTCCTAGCGCTGCTTTGGCCTCTTCCTGGATTTTTTTCATTTTTTCCACAAATTTTTCTGCCGCTTCATACTTCCCCTTTCTTCTTCCTTTGAATCCCATCCTTGGATCTTGACCATAGTTTGCTTTGAAGGGCGATGTTTTTGTAGCCATATGGATTTTGTTATTGTACGCAAATTCCGCCGTTCCTAACCAATCTGGCCACTGCTCTTGTCTATGATCAATAAAGACCCTTAGATATTGCTCCAACTCTTGGTTTATCCTCTCTGTCTGCCCATCTGTTTGCGGGTGATAGGCTGTTGAGAGTTTTGTCTGGATTCCCAATAAGTTATTCAGCTCCTTCATCATTCCCACTGCAAACTGCGCTCCCCAATCTGATATGATGCTTTCTGGAAGTCCATGTAATTTCCATACATGGTCCCAAAACAACTTTGCGAGTCCTTCTGCCGATGTTTTCTCTGTTGTCACTATAAAATGTGCCATTTTGCTAAAACGATCACATATTACTAAGACTGCATCGTATCCCTAGGCTAGTGGCAGCTTGGTGATAAAGTCTGCCAATATATGACTCCATGGCTTTTCTGGGATCGTGTTGGGCATTAACTTTCCTGCTGGTGCTTTGCTTCGGTTTTTGTACCTCTGGCACACATCACATCCCTCCACATATCTTCCCACTTCTTTCGTTACCCCTGGCCACCAGTAATTCCTACTAATCAGCTCTGTCGTCTTCTATCTCCCTCTATGCCCCCCTAATGGAGTGTCATGGTGTAGTTGTATTATTTCCCTCCTGAGATCTCCTTCCAGCACGTATATCCTTCCTTTCTTTAGTACTATTCCATCCTCGATTCCCCATTCTTCATCTTTTAGCGCTTTTATTCCTGCCCCTTTTAACCCTTTTATTGCTTCTACTATCTTTTCGTCCCCTTCTTGCGCCTTTCTGATCCTTTCTCTTAGGTTCTCTTCCTCTATCAATGTTTCTACTCCCCTGATCCATTCTGGTTTTATCAACTTCTGGTCTTTGTTATCTCTTTCCACTCCCTCCTGCCAGTCTGGTCTTCTGCTTAATCCATCTGCCTTCCCCATGCTTTTTCCTGGAACATGCTTTAACATGAAATTGAACCGTGATAGGTATAGGGCCCATCTCGCTTGTCTGCGGTTTAACTTCTGACTCGTCATAAAGTACTGGAGGTTTTTATGGTCTGTCCAGATTTCAAATTCAAGTTTTGCTTCTTCTAGGTAGTGCCTCCATGCTTCTAGACATCTTATAACTGCCAGTATCTCTTTATTGTGGATTTCGTAATTTCTTTCCATGGTGTTCAACGATTTAGAGATGAAGGCCACTGGTCTCCACTTCCCATCTTCACACTTTGTCGACAACACTCCCCCCGTTGCATAGTCTGATGCATCCGCTTCCACTCTCATTTCTCTGTCAATGTCCGGGATGGCTAGGACAGATTCCATGGTGAATCCTGCCTTAAGTTCCTCGAACACTTTCTCCTGTTCTTTTTCCCACTTCCATTTTTGCTCCTTTCTGACTAGCACGTGCAGTGGTGCCGCTATCCTAGCAAAGTTCTTTATGAACCTTCTGTAGTAATTGGCGAGTCCTAGAAATTTTTGTACTTCTTTGACGTTTCTAGGTGCCAGCCAGTTCAGGACTCCTTTCACCTTCTCCTTTTGCATCTCTACCCCCTTTGGGCTGATTACCACTCCCAGAAATTCCACTTCTCTTACTTTCCATTTGCATTTTTCTGGCTTTACAAACAGATCATTTTCTTCCAACCTCCTTAGTACCTCCTCTACTAGCTCGTCATGCCCTTCTTCTGTATCTGTGGCCACTAGAATGTCGTCAATGAAGGTCGCTGTATCCCCTTGGTTTATAAGGCCCCTGAACAGGTCGTTCATCATTGCTTGGAAGGTGGTGGGAAAGTTTGTTAATCCAAAGTACATGACCATAGGTTCGTACGCTCCGATGTGCGTTGTGAATGCTGCCTTCCATTTGTCTCCTTCCTTGATTCTGATGTTATTATATCCCCATCTCAAATCCAGCTTTGTAAATACCTTTCTCTTTCCTACTCCATCCAGTATATCTGCAATGAGGGGTAGGGGGTACCCATTTTTTACCGTCCACTGGTTTATGTGTTGATAGTCTTGTACCATTCTCCATGTGCCGTCCTTTTTTGCCACGAAGTGTACTGGCGACGTCTGGGGCAACTTGGAGGGTCAGATATACCCTTTCCTCAGCTGGTCCTCCACAAATGTCTGTACTTCCTTTCTTTCCTCCCTTGATAGCGAGTATACTTTTCCCTTCCTCGGTGTAAACCCCTCTTTTAGTTCTATAGCATGGTCCCAGACCTTTCATACCGGCATTCTCTCCGACTCCCTCTTTCCAAATACCTTTTTCCATTTCCAAAATTTCTGGGGCACTAGCCTCTTTACTACTTCCTCGTCCTCGTTCTTTTCCACCTTCCTTACTTTCTTCTCCTCTCCTCCTTGCTTTCTCTTTCCACAGATAGGTGGGCAGTGTGTCATCTTTACTTCTCCTTTCTTCCAATTGATTTCTGGGTTATGGGCCACTAGCCATGGCATTCCCAGTATTAATTCCGTCTTCCCTAAATTGCATACGTCCATCCTCGCTCTTTCCACATGTCCTTTAAAGAATATGTTGCATTCGACCTGATGCGTTATGGCCCCCCATGCATTTACTATTCCATCCACATTTTTGACTAAAAGGGGTCTTTTCAACTTTTCCATTTTAAACCCCTTTTCTTTTGCAAAGGTCGTATCCATGAATAGACCTGTTGCCCCGCTATCCAATAATGCCTTCACTGCTACTCCCTCATGGCTTTCCAACTTTTCTAGCCCCACTTTCAACCAGACTTCCCTTAGTGGTTGTATTGTTTGTCATACGTCCCTTACTCTCTCAGTTGTATTGGTAGAGTTCGTTTTATTCTGGGCGCAATATACTGTATACATTACTGGAGGCCAGCCGAGAGCTCACTGTCCTCCATTTTCTTTTGCTGACTCCTGCAGCGTTTCTACTACTCTTCCCTTATGTCTTTCCCAGCAGTTTTTGGCCATATGGCCCCACTTTCCACACACATAGCACGTCCTGTCTCCTCCCCTTCCTCTGTCTACATCCATTGCATTGGGGTCTCTCCTTGGACCCGTTTGAGCTCCTCCTCTATTAGGCATATTTCCTCCTCTTCCTCCTCTGTACCCTCCTCCTGTTCTCCATGTTATCTGTCCCCCTCTTCCCCCATATGATCCTCCCCTTCTAGGCTGCGCATTTTCCCCTGAGTGCGCCGCACTCCTCCCCAATACTCTCTCCTCTGCCCTGCTCTGTCTCTGGTTTCTATCCAGTCTTACTGCCCTCTCTTGCCACTCTCCAATGGTGGTTGGTGGTTCCTCTGCTTCTGCTAGCTTTCTTCTGATAGCCCCGTTTAGTCCTCTTTTAAATTCTTCGATGAGGGGCCTTCTCTCATAACCACTTCCTCTGGCAACCTTTTTGAATTCCTGCACGTATTCGTCATAGGTTCTCCCTCCTTGCTCGATTGTCCTCAATTGCTCTATTTTTCTCTCCTCCTCCAATGTCTCCCCAAAGTCGTCCCTTATTTTTGCAAATAGTTGCTCTGCTGACTCCACCTCTGACTCCCCCTTGGCCAACTCATCCAATAGGTTATCCTTCCATGCCTCTGCTATTCCCCCCTGCACGTATGACAATACCCAGGCCACCTGGGTTGCTGCTGCTTCCTCCGTCATCCTCATCCTAATGTATAGGTGAGCTGCATTGATGAACGCGCTTACCTCTTCCATCCTTCCACTGAAAACTTGAGGTTTTGTGACCTCCACTCTGCTCCCTTGCTGTTGGAGGAGCATGGTATTGACCTGCTGTTGCAGGGTTGCAATCATGGCAAGGAGTTGCTCCTCTCTAGTTTGGGGGGCAGGTGCTGAAGGGTGTTCTCCCTGTTGCTGTTGTTGTTGGCGAGACATTGGTGATGGTGATGGTAATGTTGATGTTTCCTCATAGGAGGATGAGCAATCTTCTTCGTCTGTACTTATGGCTGATTACTGACTAAAAAGGGTGAAACAATACTATCCCTAAGAAGGGAATCCCTAAGCTAGGCGGGCCTTTAAGAGGTTTTCCGTCATTCCCCTGCGTAGACCAATCACAATGGATTGGTAGCATGGGGCTGCTAGCGAAGAACTAATTACAAGCCCACTCAATATAGAGGTCAGGTCTCAGGCAGGAACACGAGCTTTGTCCAGGCCGTCTACCCACTGTCCCTAACTGACAGTGAAGTCCCCTTTACAGCTAGGGCCCGCTATCCAAGAGGCTTGAGAGCGCTGTGCTCCCTAGCAAGGAAGAGTATGGAGTAAGTGTAGTGGAGAAATCACTTGCGGCGCCGGTATAAAGCCAACTGCGTTCTTAAGTGATTTTGAGCAGGGTTCGAGATGAACAGTGCTTGGATGTGGTATATTGAGTTCTTGTGTTACCAAGGAACAGTGAATGTTCTTAGTGGTCACCCTAGATGGATGTTCAGAAAGAACTCGATAGAGTTCTTCGTTGGATTGCAGCCCTACTTATACTATTACTACAGTGGCTGTACCCTAGAGTTCCATGGTCACGTGTCCTTTCCAGAATGTTCCATGGTCACCTGACCTTGTCACATGACTTGGCTCACTAAGACCCTATTCTATTTATGTCTTTGCTCCATTGTGTTACTTTGGAGATTGTTAGGTTGAGTGTTCCCATGCATGGGAAGCCTTTTCCTACTTGAGGTTCTCATAACACATCCTCTCTCAAGTAAAAGTACACCTTCTAGAGGTGTATTCTACTTTTTACAGTACTCTTGTACCTTTTCCTATGTAGAATGTACCAGTTTCCTCTTCTACTGTACCTTTTGTAGTCTGGCCACATGTACTGCTTCTTTCTCCCTTCTCTTCTTCTTTTCAACCTCAATATTTGGGTATTTCCATTTAAGATGCCCAACACTCCAACACCTAAAGTATTTTACTTTTTCTGTTATCTCTTGTCTCCTTACTTTTACCTCTTCCCTCACTCTACAATACATTACCCTACTTGCTATCACTTCAAATTTATTTTGGAGAATCAGCTTTTCCTTCTTCTCCCACTTTTTATTTCTGCAATTACAGGCCAGGTGCCCAAACCTTTTATACCTCCAACACACCCTTCCTCCTTTTCTCTCTATTTCTGCCCTTAGTTTGGCAAGGGCATGCCATTAGTTGAGCATTCTGCTCATGAGAAAATTGTATTGATCTAGAGATATAGTACTATATCTTCAGAAAGGTCAGATAAAAACTAATCTTACTTAGTGTTATATCTACTAGGGCACAAGATCTTCACCTAGCTAGACACCTACTGCCCTACTAACTACTGCCTTAATAATATGATTATACTATCACTCCAAGGAGAAAATCTCTAACCTAAATGCCTTTCTAAGAATGTGGCATTACTTCTTTGCATATACTGGTTACAATGGACTACCAGTACAAGATTTATAAGGCAAAAGCTGCTATTGTATCTATTAATACTCAATTGCAAGTTCTGGCCTTAACCACAATGCCTGAGCTTAGTACCATGTTTCCACCTTTAGTCTCTAACTAACTGATAAGTTCTTTTAAGCCTAGGGCCTGGCTATGTCATAGTAGTCCTGAGTTATGTCATCTAGGTACCAAGGAAGATAAAAGAGTAAGAAATAGCAGGGCTTTATAATGAGTAGTGCCAATAAAAGAATCAAGTTCTAGTATAAGAACTTAGACTAAGATATCTTAGAATTACTCCTAGTCTGAGTTGACAAGAAGAACTCAATAGAGTTCTTATTTAGTTGCTATACACTACTTATATACATTTTATATTTACTCCTATTTATAAAGTCCCATGCATCTCTTTTGAGTCATTCCCTCTCATACATCCATTGATTTTCTAATTAAAATAAAAGAAAAGGAAAATAAAAATAAATAATGACTTAGCTATTTGGCCAAGTCATAACATCTTATAAGTTATCCATTTCATCTTTATCCCACTCTTCTATTCTTAGTTTCTCTATTTTTTGTTTGTTTTCTTTTTTCTAAATTGTTTCTAATATTCTTCTCTTTTGTATTTCTTTCCAATATCTCTAATTTCTTTTCAATCATCCCCAATATTCCTGATTAAACCTCTTATCATCCCATTCATACAATATTTTTGCTGTATACCTTTCTAGTAATTCTTCTTTATGAAACTCTCTACAATTTTCTTTTCTTGTCTGTCTTAACTCCTCTCTATACTCTTTTTCAAATCTTTTTACTAGGTCCCTTGTATTCTGTAAGTTCTCCCTTGGTTTCCAAGTATCTTCTTCTACTATATATCTCTTCTATTGTACTAGATACCTATCCTTCTCTCTAAACTTCTTTTTATTTAATATTTTTTCTACCTCATATTTTTCTTCTCCTTTGATTATTACTGTGAGAGGCCATTTCTTTTTCTGGCCCTCTACTTGATCTTTAGATATATGTACTCTACTGACATTTACTACTAGATGTATTTTTATTGTACTTGGTAACTCCAGTTCAATTGTATTTGTTGATATAATTCTTTTTATCTTATAAGGACCCACAAATTACTCTATCAATTTTTCTAAATGTCTTCCCTTCATTTGGAACTTAAGATCTTTTATGCTTAAAAACACCCAGTCATCTACTCTGTATTCCTCTAGCTCACTTCTTTTCCTATCTGTATATTTCTTCATTTCTTTTTGACTCTTCCTTAGCACTATCTCTGCTTTCTCATGTACTTCTTTCATTCTCTTTGCAAACTCTTCTGCTCTCTTGAACTTCTTCTTCTTTTTCATCTCAAATCCTATGTGTAGATCCTATCTATTATTTGCTTTGAATGGCAACACTTTTGTACTCATCTATACTTTATTATTGTATACAAACTCTACTATTGCTAGCCAATCTGACCACTGCTCCTGACAGTGATCAATGAACATTCTCAAGTACTGTTCTAGTTCCTAATTCATTCTTTCTATTTGACTATTTGTTTGTAGGTAGTAAGCTGTTGACAATTTGGTGTTGATCCCCAATATTTGATTTAACTCCCTCATCATTCCTGCTACAAATTGTACTCCTTTATCTGTTATAATACTTTCTGGTAATCTATGTAATTTCCAGACATTATCTTGGAACAGTTTTGCTACTCCCTCTACTGAAGTCCTTTCTATAGTAGGTGCAAAGTATGCTATTTTTGTCATTCTATTACATACTACCAGGATCACATTATATCCCTGTGCTAGTAGTAATTTTGTAATAAAATCTGCTATTATATAGCTCTAGGATTTTTCTGGTACTGTATTAGGTATTAATTTTCCTGCTGGTACCTCTATGCAATTCTTGTTCCTTTGGCATGTATTACAAGATTCTATATACTTTTTGACTTCCTTTGTTACTCCTGGCCACCAAAAATTCCTAGTGACCAATTCTGTTGTCTTCTATTGTTCTCCATGTTCTTCTATTAGTATATTATGGTATAGCCAGATTACTTACATCCTTAACTTCTTATCTTGTAGTACATATACCTTTTTATCCCTTAGCATTAGGCTATTCTCTTCTCTCCATTCTTTATCTCTTAACATCTTTACCCCTGCTTGTTTTATCTCCTCTACTACTTTTATCACTTCATTATCTTTTATATCTAACTTTCTGATTTCTTCTAGCAGATCTACTTCTTTGATTACTATCTCTGTTAACTGTGTCACTTTCACTTCTAACTATTCTTTTTTTACTAACATCCTATCCTCATTATCTCTTTCTACACCAATTTGCTAGTCTGGTCATCTATTTAGGCTATCTGCTTGTTCCATACTGCTTTCTGGTACATGTTTCAGATAGAAGTCAAATCTTGATAGATACAAAGCCCATTGTGCTTGTCTTCTGTTTAACTTCTGGCTGCTCATGAAATATTTAAGATTTTTATGATTGCTCCAGATCTCAAATTTGCCTTGTGTGTCTTCCAGTAAATATCTTCACTCTTCTAGATACCTAATGATTTCCAATATCTCTTTATCATGAATATTATAATTTCTTTCTGCTTCATTCAATAATTTTGAGATAAAGGCTACTGGCCTCTACTTTTTATTCTCATACTTCATCAATAACACTCCTCCTGTTATATACTCTAATACATCTGCTTCTACTCTTATCTCCTTGTTCAAGTCAAATACTACTAGTACTGGTCTTGTTGTAAACATTCTTTTTAACTCCTTAAATACTGCTTTCTGTTCCTCTCCCTAATTTCACTTTTTATCTTTCCTAATCAATTTATGCAATAGTTTGGCTAACTTAGCAAAATCTTTTACAAATTGTCTGTAGTAATTTACCAATTCTAGGAACTTCTGCACTTCTTTAACTATCTTAGGTCTAGGCTATTCAAGAACTCCTGTTACTTTCTTCTCCTGTATCTTAATTCCTTCTGCCTCTATTACTAGTCCAAGAAAGTTGATTTTTTTACTTTCCAGACACATTTCTCTGGCTTTGTATAGAGATCATTCTCCTCTATTCTCCTCAATACTTCTTCTACTATCTCATCATGCTTCTTCTTATTCTTTATCTCTACCAATACATTGTCCATAAATGCTGCTATGTCTTCAGTGTCAATTAAGTCTCTAAGAATATCATTCATCATTGCCTAAAAGGTTGCTAGCAAGTTAGTGAGACCAAAAAACATAACTGTGGGTTCATACACCTCTAGATGTGTAGTGAATATAGCCTTCCATTTATCTTCTTTCTTTATTCATATATTATTGTATTCTCATCTCAGATCCATCTTTGTAAACACTTTCTTTGTACCTATAGTGTTAATTAAGACATAACCCAGAAATTCTCTCTAGAAGTGTTCTTGAGGACTGTCCAAACCTTGGAGAGACTAGTCTTCTCTGGTAGAATAACATCATAGTTTGGTGGCTGTTGTAATTGATAGATTAGGCTTTAGTGTTACCACCAGACCTTGACAATTATTTTTGATATTTACTATAACTAGAAATATTGGAGCAACCCTCTTGAGGGCAATACTGTTAGGGTATTTGGAAAGAGGGAGATATCCAGGACTAAGAAAGAAGATCAGAAATATAGGAGAATAGAATAGAAGGGTCAAGGAAGTAGAAATTGGAAAGATTGATAAAAATGCCAACCTTAAGAACAGATCACTTGTGCTGGTCTTGAGACTTCTCAAACTACATTCAAAGACCAGGTTCTATGGATAGACATAAGAGAAGGCTAGATAGAAGGATTAGGAGAGATAGGGAGTACTAGTCATGTAATCAGAAAGATGTTACCAAGGAACAGTGAATGTTCTTAGTGGTCACCCTAGATGGATGTTCAGGAAGAACTCGATGGAGTTCTTGTTGGATTGCAGCCCTACTTATACTATTACTACAGTGGCTGTACCCTAGAGTCCCATGGTCACATGTCCTTTCCAGAATGTTCTATGGTCA